>Ga0209355_1000747_pt1 | contig 19130 bp, 19 predicted proteins | sample LauGreSBDMM110SN_3_FD_187563 | JGI IMG/M metagenome (GOLD analysis project Ga0209355, IMG submission 187563) | Freshwater lake microbial communities from Lake Michigan, USA - Sp13.BD.MM110.SN (SPAdes) (version 2) | ecosystem: Environmental > Aquatic > Freshwater > Lake | place: Lake Michigan... | reverse complement strand
TTTGTAATGTAACTTTGTTTCATCGATAATTCAAGGATTGAATTAATTTAATTGCCATGAACCAACTCGACGCGCTCAAATCACACACCACCGTTGTGGCAGACACTGGTGACTTCAAACAATTGGCTCAGTTCCAACCCCAAGACGCGACCACCAACCCGTCGCTCATCTTGAAGGCTGTTCAAAAACCCGAATACGCACCTTTACTTTCTGAGTCAGTTGCTGCGCACAAAGGGCAGCCTTTGGATGTGGTGATGGACCATTTGTTGGTGCGCTTTGGTTGCGAAATTTTGAAGACCATTCCAGGTCGTGTGTCTACGGAAGTGGATGCGCGTTTGAGTTTTGACACAGCAGGCACATTGGCGCGCGCGCGTCGTTTGATGAGCTTGTATGAGGCGCAAGGTATTTCACGCAAGCGTGTGCTGATTAAAATTGCGGCCACTTGGGAAGGCATTCAAGCGGCCGCTGAATTAGAGCGCGAAGGGATTCACACCAACCTCACGCTTTTGTTCTCTTTTGCGCAGGCAGTCGCATGTGGTCAAGCCAAGGTGCAATTGATTTCTCCGTTTGTAGGTCGGATTTATGACTGGTACAAAAAGACAGCTGGCACAACATGGGATGAGGCTTTGAATGCAGGCGCCAACGACCCCGGTGTGAAGTCTGTGCGTGCCATTTACAACTATTACAAGAAGAATGGCATTGCCACCGAGGTCATGGGTGCGAGCTTTCGGAACGTGGGTCAAATTGTGGCCTTGGCCGGTTGTGATTTGCTGACTATCAGCCCTGATTTGTTGGCGCTGCTTTCTGCCAACGAAACTGCATTGACCGCTTCGCTTGACGCCAAAACCGCCAAGGGTCTGGACTTGCCTAAGCTTGAATACACAGAGGCAGGTTTCCGCTTTGCACTGAACGAAGACACCATGGCTACCGAAAAATTGGCAGAAGGTATTCGTGCTTTCTGTGTCGATGCCATCAAGTTGGAAGGCTTGATGTTGGCGGCGCAAAAGGCGACATGAGCAGCAAGAAGAAATTAGACAGAAGGGGCACACATGCGGGCTGATCAATCTGCGGCGTGGAAAAACTTGGCCGAACATGCCAAGACCTTTTCTAGCTTTGATTTGCGCACAGAGTTTGCGCGAGATACGGGGCGCGCAGTGCACTTTAGCCAAGAGGCGCCCGGTGTGTTTGCTGACTTGTCGAAGAATCTTTGGAATGCACAGATTGAAGCGCAGTTGTTGGCTTTGGCGCAGCAAACTGGTGTATTGGAGCACCGCAATCGCATGTTCCAAGGCAAGGCCATCAACACCACAGAAAACCGCGCTGTGATGCATTGGTTGTTGCGTCAGCCTGCGCAAGGTGCCACCTCAGAGGCTTTGCCTACTGCTGTGAAGTCTTCTTTGAAAGATGTGCATGACACCTTGAATGCCATGCTGGTGTTTGCTGAAAAAATTCGCGCAGACGAGCACATCACCGATGTGGTGAACATTGGGATTGGCGGTTCTGATCTTGGCCCACAGATGGCTGTGATGGCCTTGCAGTCTTTTGCCTTGAAGGGCAAACGCTTTCACTTTGTGTCCAATGTGGATGGGCATGAACTTGACGCGGCATTGCAAGGCTTACAGGCTGACAAGACTTTGTTCTTATTGGCTTCTAAGTCCTTCACTACTTTGGAAACGCTGACCAATGCCATGTCGGCCAAGCGCTGGTTTGAAGCGCAAGGCGGCACCGATGTGTCGCGTCACTTTGTGGCCCTCACCACCAATGTGGAAGCGGCTGCCAAGTTTGGCATTCAAACTTGTTTTGGTTTTTGGGATTGGGTGGGCGGCCGTTATTCGTTGTGGTCGGCCATTAATTTGCCTTTGGCCATTGCCATTGGCGCGGATCATTTCCGTTCGTTTTTGGCGGGCGCGCATGCCATGGACCAACACTTCTTGAATGCCGCGCCTGCGCAGAACTTGCCTGTACGCTTAGGCCTGCTGGATGTTTGGTATCGCAACTTTTTGCACTACACCAGTCGCTGCATTGCGCCCTATCACAGCACCTTGAAACGCTACGCACCTTATTTGCAGCAGCTTGAAATGGAGAGCAATGGCAAGCAGGTAGATCATGCGGGACAAACTTTGCCGTATGGCACCTCGCCCGTTTTATGGGGCGAGCCAGGCACCAATGGACAGCATGCATTTTTCCAAATGCTGCACCAAGGAACCAATGTGGTGCCGCTCGAATTTGTGGTTGTTAAAAACGCCACACATGCTTTGCCTGATCACCAAGCTTTGTTGTTGTCCAATGCGCTGGCGCAAGCGCAAGCCTTGATGCTGGGCAAGTCAGATGTGGATGGTCACAAAAACTTTGCGGGCAACCGTCCGAGCACGTTTATCTTGCTTGAAGATTTAACACCCTTCAACTTGGGGGCCTTGATTGCTTTGCAAGAACACCGCGTGTTTGTGAGTGGTACCGTGTGGGGCATCAACAGCTTTGACCAATGGGGGGTGGAGCTGGGCAAGGTATTGGCCAAAGACATTCATGCTCGAATTTTGTCGGGAGATGTAGCGGATTTGGATGCTTCTACGGCTCAGTTGTTACACAAAATTCGATAGGCTATTTTTTGTCAGTGTGTCGCTCAATTGAATTGTCTGAGTTGAGCGCGACGAAAAAAAACCCTGCAATTTCTTGCAGGGTTTTTTGAGCGAAATCAAAAGTCTTTGCAGACCTTTGAAGCAGCAGGCAATTACATGCCCATGCCGCCCATACCACCCATGCCGCCCATGTCAGGCATGCCACCGGCGCCAGATTCATCTTTAGGTGCTTCTGAAATCATGCACTCTGTGGTCAACATCAAAGAGGCCACGGACGCTGCGTTTTGCAAAGCAGTGCGTGTCACTTTTGTAGGATCCAAAATGCCCATCTCAATCATGTCGCCGTAAGTGTCGTTGGCAGCGTTAAAGCCGTAATTGCCTTTGCCGGCCATCACAGCGTTCACAACCACGGATGGCTCGCCACCAGCGTTGTACACAATCTCGCGCAAAGGCGCTTCGATGGCTTTTAACACCAGCTTGATACCAGCGTCTTGGTCAGCGTTGTCACCTTTGATGGTGCCAGCCTTTTGACGAGCGCGCAGCAATGCAACACCACCGCCAGCTACGATGCCTTCTTCCACAGCAGCGCGAGTGGCGTGCAATGCATCTTCGACACGGGCTTTCTTTTCTTTCATCTCGACTTCGGTGGCAGCGCCAACCTTGATCACGGCAACACCGCCAGCCAACTTGGCCACGCGCTCTTGCAGTTTCTCACGGTCGTAGTCAGAAGTGGCTTCTTCGATTTGAACGCGGATTTGTTTCACACGTGCTTCGATGTCGCCAGCGGCGCCATGGCCGTCGATGATGATGGTGTTTTCTTTGCCCACTTCGATGCGCTTGGCTTGACCCAAGTCTGCCAATGTCACTTTTTCGAGTGTCAGGCCGACTTCTTCGGCAATCACTTTGCCGCCGGTCAAGATAGCGATGTCTTCCAACATGGCTTTGCGACGATCGCCGAAGCCAGGAGCTTTGACAGCCACAACCTTCAAGATACCACGAATGGTGTTGACCACCAAAGTTGCCAAGGCTTCGCCTTCAACTTCTTCAGCAACGATCAACAAAGGACGGCCTGCTTTTGCAACGGCTTCCAATGTAGGCAACAAGTCACGAATGTTGCTGATTTTCTTGTCGAACAACAACACGAAGGGGTTGTCGAGCAAAGCAGCTTGTTTTTCGGGGTTGTTGATGAAATAAGGTGACAGGTAGCCACGGTCAAACTGCATGCCTTCAACGATGTCGAGTTCGTTGTCGAGTGACTTGCCGTCTTCAACAGTGATCACGCCTTCTTTGCCCACTTTGTCCATGGCCTTGGCAATGATCTCGCCAATGCTGTGGTCGCTGTTGGCAGAGATAGAACCGACTTGGGCGATTTCTTTGGTAGTTGTAGTTGCTTTAGTAGCTTTCTTCAACTCTTCAATCAAGGCTGTCACAGCTTTGTCGATACCGCGCTTCAAGTCCATGGGGTTCATGCCGGCGGCAACGTACTTCATGCCTTCGTGAACGATGGCTTGTGCCAACACGGTAGCGGTTGTTGTACCGTCACCTGCGTTGTCAGAAGTCTTGGAAGCAACTTCCTTGACCATCTGGGCGCCCATGTTTTGCAACTTGTCTTTGAGTTCGATTTCTTTGGCCACGGACACACCGTCCTTGGTCACGGTGGGGGCGCCGAAAGAGCGCTCGAGCACCACATTGCGACCCTTAGGGCCCAAAGTTACTTTGACCGCGTTGGCCAAAATGTTCACGCCTTCAACCATGCGTGCGCGGGCTTCGCCGCCGAAAATTACGTCTTTTGCTGCCATTTTGATATTCCTTTAAGTTAATTAGTTGGGGACAGAGCGGTCATACGCTAAGCGCGTTTGCCGATCTTTCCCGCAATTTATTTATTTTTCGACCACCGCGAAGAGGTCTTCTTCTTTCATGACCAACAACTCATCGCCCATGACCTTGACGGTCTGGCCGCTGTATTTGCCGAACAACACGCGGTCGCCGACTTTCACGTTCATGGCAACAATGTCGCCTTTGTCGTTGCGCTTGCCTGGGCCAACTGCCAAGACTTCGCCTTGATCAGGCTTTTCAGCAGCTGCGTCAGGAATCACAATGCCAGAGGCAGTTTTGGTTTCGCTTTCGACACGTTTAACGATCACGCGATCGCCGAGAGGACGTAGTTTCATTGCATCTCCTAAATATGAAACAAGGTTTAAAAACAAAAAATATTCAAAATTGAATACTTAAGGGTTCATCGGAGGGTGCTGAACTTGTTAGCACTCATCTCCTGCGAGTGCTAATGATAAGGGCAATTGAAGTTATTTCAAGAGCTTCAATTTATATTCGGGGTGAAATCAGGGGTTTTCTCTGAAAAAGAAAGTCTATGTCAGCCATGCAAATCGAAACACAGGTCAATGGTCAGTCAGTCCTTTGGGACTCGGATTCGGGGCTCAATGTTCTCCAAACCTTGCGCAATCAAATGGGTTTGACCGCCAGCCGATACGGTTGTGGTCAAGAGCAATGCGGTGCATGTCATGTCTTGATTGATGGTCAATCAAAGCCAACATGCCAATTGCCGTCGGATGCAATGGTGGGGCGCAGCGTGGTGACGCTTGAGTCTGCGCAAAATCCTGAGTTGCCCAGCTCACCGTATTTGAGCGCATTGGAATCTGCATTCATTGCAGAGCAGGCTGCTCAGTGCGGTTATTGCACCAGCGGTTTGCTCATCAGTGCTACGGCCTTGTTGATGAACGCCAGTGGCACAATTTCCGATTTTCAAATTCGTGAGGCCTTGGAGCCGCACCTATGTCGATGCGGGTCACACAACCGCGTGATGAAAGCCGTTAGAAAAGCGGCTCTTCAATGCGGTTTAGAAGTAAGCAACTCTGAGGAATCAGCATGAATCAGTTGTTGACTCCTTCAGAGAGTTTGAAATCCAATCCTTTGTTGGCGCAATGGCTGCGCTTTGAAGCCAATGGCACAGTGACGGTGTTCACCGGCAAAGCAGAATTAGGTCAAGGCATCATGCATGCTTTAAAGCTGATGGCGGCACATGAACTTGACGTGCCAGTGGCCAGTGTTCAAATCGAAGCCGCTCATACAAAGTACAGCCCCAACGAAGGCATGACCTCTGGCAGCTTGTCCGTCCAAGATTCAGGCTTGGCCATTCGCCAAGCGTGCGCACATGCTGCGAAGATTTTTAAAGCGCACGGATGTTTGACTTACGCTGAACTTTATACCCACATAGATACCCTGTTGCATGTTGATGTGAATGTGCCCACCAAGTCCACAGCAATGAACCTGACGGCTGGCCGCGACGACCTAGAAGGACTTGTGCGTGGCGAACCTCTCTTCCTACACGACCTCGGAATTAATTCTGCTCTGACCCCAATTGTTTCTAATGGGGGTCAGATCAACATTAATTTGGTACACGGACGGATGGTGAGAGGGCCGGGCTTGTGGTGTACTTTGAAAGCTGAGTCTTGGCAGCAAGCCATGGCTGCTTTGCCGGAGGGTGTGAACGCTTTTCGGGATGGTAGTTTGGTAGGTGTGGTGGCAGCAACTGAAGAATTGGTTGAGAAGTTGGCTGTTAAGTTGGAGCGCTTGCTGAGATGGGATGTGAAAGGATTGCCTGCTTGTCGCGAGGGCGGGGTGGATTTGTTTGAAGTTGCAATTGCAACGGATTCGCATATTTTTCATGAAGCGGGCCAGATTTCTGCTGTGAGCAAGGATGCCAAAGTTTATGAAGCTGAATATTTCAGGCCCGCTTTGCATCATGGCTCGATGGGGCCCAGTGTGGCCGTGGCCATGTGGGAATCTGCTGCAGCAAACAGCAGTTTGAAAGTGTGGAGTCACACGCAAGGAATTTTTCCATTGCGCAAAGATTTGGCTTTGGCGTTTGGTGTGGATGCTCAGCAGATTGAAGTGCAACACATGCGGGGTGCGGGCTGTTACGGGCACAACGGTGCCGATGATGTCGCCTATGATGCAGCTTGGTTGGCCAAGCATGTTCCTGGTCAATGTGTGCGCGTCCAGTGGACGCGTGAAGAAGAGATGCAACAATCGCCCTTGTCTCCTGCCATGCGTGTGAAATTGCAGGCAACGGTTCAAGTTACAGCTTCATCTTCAGTTCCGCCAACATTTTCAAATCAAGAAAACAATTTGGCGCAAGAAAACGAAATTGCTTCAAGTCGAATTGTTTTCACAACTTGGCAACACGACGTGTGGAGTCAAGGCCACAGCTCGCGACCAGGCCGTGCGGCCACGCCAGCATTCAAAGACAGTTGGCAAACCGACAAAAACTTTCCCGTGCTTGAGCCGATCAATGTGGCAGCAGCAGCAGGCGCTGGCGCAGAGCGAAATGCCGTGCCGCCTTACATCAGCACGCATGTGAAAGTGAATGCACATCGCTTGTTGGGCTTGCCTTTTAGAACCTCGGCCATGAGAGGTTTAGGCGCACATGCCAATGTGTTTGCCTGCGAAAGCTTCATGGATGAAATTGCACATGACCAAGGCCTCGACCCGGTCGCATTTCGTTTAAGCAAGTTAGAAGACCCACGTGCCATCGCTGTCATCAAAACGCTTCAAGACCAAGTGAATTGGTTAGAGCGCAGACAAAGCCTGTCGCAAAAAGAAGGCTGGGGTTTGGGCATTGCCTACGCGAGATACAAAAGCAAAGGCGCTTATTGCGCCGTGGTGGCAGAAGTAGAAGTGACGCACCAAGTGAGTGTCCGCAACTTATGGGTGGTGGCCGACATTGGTGAAATCATCCACGCCGATGGTGCCGTCTCGCAATTGGAAGGCGGCGCTATTCAATCAACCAGTTGGGCTTTGAAAGAACAAGCGCATTGGGATTCAAAAAATATCACCAGCACCCATTGGGAAGCCTATCCTATCTTGCGTTTCAGCGAAGTACCCGAGGTGCAGGTACACCTCATGCCCGGGAATTCTGAAAATGGTGAAACGCTTAATCCTCCCTTAGGTGCGGGTGAAGCTACACAAGGCCCGACAACCGCAGCCGTTGCCAATGCGGTGTTTCATGCGGTGGGGGTTCGTATGCGGCAGTTACCTATGACGCCAGACAACTTAGCGAAAGCAGCGCTGGCGTAAGTACTGGTTTCAGCTGTTTAAGTAGCTTAGGCCGCAGGTAAAAAGCCGCCCTTGGCCCGAAGCGCAGCATGCTCTTGGCTGATCAAAATGTCGATCATTGCCTGAGCTTCTGCCATGCAAGAGCTGGTCGACCGAACACCCGCGGTGTACATGGTGGCCAATTCAAATTCGAGCGGCAAGTTGGCTACCAAATCAATTCCAGCTGTTATCAAAATTTCTGTGACCTGTGTGCAGCCAATCACGTGTGGATCGTCACACGCTGCCATGGCATTCATGGCCGCATTGCCGTTGGGGTAGGCGTGCAGCTTGCTGGCCACTGTGTCGGCAATGCCCAAGCCATTAAGCACTTTCATAAAGTGAATGCCCGCAGTGGAAAGCTGTGGGTCAGGAGAGTAAATGCCAGTAGCGGCCAACATGGCAGCCTTCAATTGCTCGGCGGTTTCAACTTGCGGCCAAGGCGTGCCGCTCTTCACGGCCACGCCTGTTTTGACAGGCCCTAAATGACGCGCACTGCCCGCCAATACATGCCCTGACGCTGTGAGCTGCTCAATGAGTGCCGCTGTCAAAATGACCACATCGCATGGCGCACCATCTAGGAGCTTTTGCTTCATTAAGCCAACTGCACCAAAGGTGCATATGAGTTGGGTGTCAGTCGTGCTTTCAATCGAAGCTTTTACAGCGTTGACCAAGCCTTGTGCGGCACCACCGCTGAGCAAATGAAAAAAGCGCGACACAACAATTAATCCAATTTGATGTTGGCTGACTTGATCACCCCTGCCCATTTGGCAATGTCGTCTTGCAAATATTTGTCAAATGCCACCGGGTTCATGACCAAAGGGGCCGCGCCTTGTTTGGCCCACTGCTGTTTCACATCTTGTTGTGAAGCAATTTTAGAAACGGTTTCATTCAATTTGTCGACAATGGCTTTGGGCGTGCCTTTGGGAGCCATGATGCCAAGCCAAATGGTGGCTTCATAGCCAGCTACACCGGCTTCGTTCAAGGTGGGTACATCGGGCAGCACATCGGAGCGGACTTTGCCGGTAGCGCCCACAGCTTTCACTTTACCTGCCTTGACTTGTTCGGTCATGGTGGTGACAGCATCAAACATCATGTCGACCTGACCGCCCAGCACATCGGTGCGTGCGCCAGAGCTGCCTTTGTAGGGCACGTGCACCATGTCAATCTTGGCCATGCTTTTGAACAATTCGCCAGCCATGTGATAGGGCGTGCCAGGACCAGAAGATGCGTAGTTCAATTTGCCAGGCTCTGCCTTGGCCACGCGAATGACGTCGGCCAAAGTGTTCATGCCCTTGGTGGGGTTGACCACTAACACCAAGTCTGAATAGTTGATGGGAGCCACACCCACGAAGTCTTTCATCAAGCCATAAGGCTTATTGGGAATGAGTGTTTCGTTCACGGTTTGCGTGTTGGACATGAGCAGCAAGGTGTAACCATCGGGAGCGGCTTTTGCCGCCAAGTCTGTGCCAATGACCGACCCTGCACCGGGCTTGTTGTCAACGACAAAGGTCTGTCCTAAATTTTCCTGCAAGCGCTGCGCCATGAAGCGTGCGTAGTTGTCGGCTGGGCCGCCCGTAGCGAATGGCACAATGATTTTGACGGGACGATTGGGGTAGTTTTGAGCATGGGCTTGCTGAGACAAGAAGATGCCCGTACCCATCAACAACAAGCTTGCCAACGCGATGACCATATTGCGGCGCTTGGCAGAGGGTTTTTGTAAAGTGCCACCAACTGTTTGGCTTGAAGTTGATTTGTGCAATGAGTTCATGTAAGTCTCCGTGATAACTGAATGTGTTTCTTAAAAGCCAATGTGTTTGATCAGGGATTGATCTGAACTTATTCGACTTTGCCAATTTTCTTGACCACGTCGGTCATTCGTTTGGCGTCTGCTTGAACGTATTTTTCAAAATCGGGGCTGTCCAAATACTGCACAGGGCTGCCGGTGTTTTGAATCACTTCGCGGGCTTTGGTATCTTGAGCGGCCATTTTGGCGGCAGCACGCAAGCGCTGTGCAATGGGCTCGGGTGTGCCACTGGGAATGAACAAGCCAGACCACTGCGCGTATTCGGCATTGAAGCCCAAATCTTTCAGGCTGTTCACGTCTGGCATGGAGGCCAAGGGGCCGTTGCCCCAATGACCCAGCACACGAATTTTGCCGGCTTTAACGTGTTGCAATACCGTGGCGGGGCCTGTGGACAAGGCGTCAATTTGTCCGCCCAACATGGCCACCACCGCTGGTCCTGCGCCAGTAAAAGGAATGTGGGTCATTTTGATGCCAGCGGTTTGCGCCAGAATTTCCATGGGCACATGCATGGTGCCGTAGTTGCCGGAAGAGCCGTAATTGATGGCGCCAGGACGTTTGCGTGCATCTTCGACAAATTCTTTGACAGTCTTCCAAGGCGCATCGGCACGCACTGCCAATACAGTGGGGTCGGCGGTATAACGTGCAATGGGGCGCAACTCGTTCAACAGGAACATGGGACTGCGTCCCAATAAGGCATCGGCCTCGGGAATCACGGTTAACGACGACAAGGCCAAGAGAACGGTGTAACCGTCGGGCTTGGAGCGCGCTGCCACGCCCATGCCAATGCCGCCACCTGCACCACCTTTGTTCTCAATGATCACAGTTTGCCCCAGTTCACGGCTCATGGCCTCAGCCACAGGGCGCGCCACAATGTCGGCTAATCCGCCTGGCGGAAAGGGCACGATCATGGTGATGGACTTGTTGGGATAAGGGGTCGTCTGGGCCCATGCGCTTGAAAGCATTCCCAAGCTCATGCTGAGACTGCTGATCAGCAAAGCGACTGCGCCAAGGGCATGTCTTCGAAGGGTATTTTTTGGCTGATTCCAATGGAAGAATTTCATGATGTCTCCTGCTTTGTCATAGCGCGCAATGAGGGCGCAATCTCTTGGCAATGCACTCTAACACTGCGTTTCATTCTTTGCATGAGCCTATGTCACAAGGGGGCATCGGGCAGTGAGTTGGTCTCACCCCAAAGAAGGGCGTAAAGCGTCACAATAGTGGCTAATTCAATTTCAACTTCAAGTGTCCAAATATGCGCATTGCTGCTTTCTTCTACCAAAACCAACCTCATGTGGGTTTGGTGTCTCCAGATTCGAACTTCGTGACACCCTTTGATATGCCCCTGGCCGATCGCGAACTGGGTGCCCTCACACTTGTGGACACACTGTCTCGTGGTGAGTCCTTGCCCAAACAAAGTGCAGCCATTGTCCTGAAAGACGTGCAATTGCGTGCACCCTTGCCACACCCCCGTAGAAATATTTTTTGTGTGGGTAAAAACTACCATGCGCACGCCAAAGAATTTGCTCGCAGCGGCTTTGACAGCAGTGCCAAAGCAGGCGGCGAAATTCCTGCCGAGCCCATCATCTTTACCAAAGTGCCGGAGTGCGTGATTGCCACCGGAGAAGCCATAGAGATGCCCAAAGTGTCAACCGCCATTGACTACGAGGCCGAGTTGGCGGTGATCATTGGCAAAGGCGGTAAAGGCATTACCAAAGCCAACGCCATGAAGCACGTGTGGGGCTACACCATCGTCAATGATGTGACGGCACGCGATTGGCAAAACAAACACATGCAATGGCACATGGGCAAGTCATTTGACACCTTCTGCCCCATGGGCCCGTGGTTGGTGAGTGCCGACGAAATGGACGGCACCAACACCCAAGTGCGTTGCTATGTGAACGGTGAAGAGCGCCAAAATGCCGCCACGCCTGATTTGATTTTCGACATTCCTACGCTCATTGAAACTTTGAGCGCAGGCATCACCTTGTACCCCGGTGACGTGATTGCCACCGGAACACCTGTGGGTGTGGGCATTGGCTTCACACCGCCCAAATATTTGAAGTCGGGTGATGTGGTACGCGTGGAAATTGACGGGATTGGCGTTTTAGAAAACCCCGTCAAATAATCACTTTAAGCCAGCGGCCGCACGTAATGTAGCGGCCAGGTTGGTACGCTCCCACGTGAAGTCGGGTTCATCACGGCCGAAGTGGCCATAAGCCGCTGTTTTGGTGTAAATGGGGCGCAGCAGGTCGAGCATTTGAATGATGCCCTTGGGACGCAAGTCAAAGTGCTCGTTCACCAAAGCGGCAATCTTGTCATCAGAGATCACACCAGTGCCTTCAGTGTTGATCGTGATGTTCATGGGGCGTGCAACGCCAATCGCGTAGGCAACTTGAATTTGGCACTTGGTGGCCAAGCCCGCAGCCACGATGTTCTTGGCCACATAGCGCGCTGCATAAGCAGCAGAGCGGTCCACCTTGGAAGGATCTTTGCCTGAGAACGCGCCGCCGCCGTGAGGGCAAGCACCACCGTAAGTGTCCACAATGATTTTGCGACCGGTGAGGCCGCAATCGCCCTGAGGCCCACCAATGACGAAACGACCTGTAGGGTTGATCAGGTACTTGGTGTCTTTGAGCCACTCTTTGGGCAACACAGGCTTGATGATTTCTTCAATGATGGCTTCGTTGAAACTGGCCTTCATTTTGGTGGCTGACTCGCTTTGATCGGGGCTGTGTTGTGTTGACAAGACCACGGTGTCAATGCTGTGGGGCTTGCCGTCGACATAGCGCATGGTGACTTGGCTTTTGGCATCGGGGCGCAAGAAGGGCAAGCGGCCGTCTTTGCGCAATTGTGCTTGGCGCTCAACCAAACGGTGCGCGTAATAAATAGGCGCAGGCATGAGGTCGGGGGTTTCGCTGCAGGCATAACCAAACATCAAACCTTGGTCGCCGGCGCCAGTGTTCAAATGATCGTCTGAGGCATGGTTCACACCTTGGGCAATGTCATTGGATTGCTTGTCGTAGCAAACCATGACGGCGCAGCCTTTGTAGTCAATGCCGTACTCGGTGTTGTCGTAGCCAATGCGCTTGATGGTGTCGCGCGCGACTTGGATGTAATCGACATGGGCATTGGTGGTAATTTCACCGGCCAATACCACCAAACCTGTATTGGTCAGGGTTTCGGCGGCCACGCGACTGCGGGGGTCTTGTTCAAAAATGGCGTCGAGAATGGCGTCTGAGATTTGATCGGCAACCTTGTCGGGGTGGCCTTCGGACACAGATTCTGAGGTGAAAAGATAGTCATTCGCCATGAGGGTTCTCCTATAAGTTTGGCATGCAAGTTGATCTGCGCTGCCAGGAGCTTTGGGCCTCGGCGAACGCTTTAGCAGATTTGTCCGAAGACAAGGCACAATTCGGGGCATGCTAGGCATGCTGAAAGAATGTGTATGTCGCCCTGCAAGTTGCTCTGTTTAACTCAGCGACCGGCGTAGTTTACCAAACATAAAATGATTTTTTGGTTTCGTTTTTTTTCCCATTGGCCTTTGTGGGCTTTGCACGCCATCGGGCAGATCGCTGGCTGGCTGGCTTGGCTGTTGTCAAAAACCTATCGCCAGCGTTTTTTAGCCAACGTCAAAACGGCGGGTCTTGGCTTTTACCAAGCAGTGGGCGCAGTGGGGCAGGCTGGGGCGATGTCAACCGAACTGCCCCGTTTGTGGATGGGCAATAGCCCAGCCGTGCATTGGGCAGAAGGGGCTCTGAACTGTGTTGAAAAAGCCTATGCTCCAGGCCGAGGCGTTTTATTTTTAACACCCCATTTGGGCTGCTTTGAAGTGAGTGCGCAGGCTGTGTCGGCCTCTTTCAGTCAAAAGTATGGGCCCTTGACGGTGCTCTTTAGGCCTGCGCGCAAAGAAGGTTTGGGCAGAGCGATGGAAGCTTCGCGTGCGCGTCCTGGGCTGGAAACTGCGCCAACCACTTTGGCGGGCGTCAGGCAAATGATCAAAGCCCTGCGCGCTGGTCGGTCGGTGGGTCTGCTTCCAGACCAAGTGCCACCGCAAGGGATGGGGCAATGGACCCCCTTTTTTGGCAAGCCAGCCTACACAATGACTTTGGCTGCGCGATTGGCTTTGCAAACAGGCGCTCAATTGATCTTAATTTGGGGCGAGCGCCTGCCTTGGGGGCAAGGCTATCGCATACATGCAAGTGAACTTGAGACCCAAGATACGGATGGCGTGGATGCATTGGTTTTACAAATCAACCAAGCCATGGAGCGCTTGATTCTGTCGCGCCCTGATCAGTACCTTTGGGGTTATGCCCGTTACAAACAACCTCGTCAGGAGTCCAAGCTGTGACGGCATTGTTCGTGGGCTTCATGAGATTGTTGTCATTCATGCCGTTGAGCTTCATTCGTGCAGTAGGGCATTTTTTGGGGTGGCTGCTTTGGGCCATGATGAAAAGTCGAAAGCACATTGTGCAGACCAACTTGAGGCTGTGCTTTCCTGAAAAACCAATTGAAGAAATCAAACAACTTACCCGCGCACATTTTGTTCAATTTGCACAGTCCTTGCTAGACAGAGCGTGGCTTTGGCATGCCCCTTTGTCGGTTGTTGAGTCGCGCTTGAAATGGGTTGGCACCCCTGATGCTTTTTCTCAACTGGCTGCCGACACACCCAAGATTATTTTGGCGCCTCATTTCGTTGGACTCGATGCAGGTGGCATGGCGCTCACTTTAAAAGCCAGCAGACCTGTGGCTTTTATTTTTGTACCGCAACACAACAAAGTCATGGATGCTTGGGTGAATCAGGGGCGCCAAAGAACCGGTCTTGTGAAGCCCTATTTTCGCCACGAGGGGGCGAAGCGAATCTTGAATGGCCTAAGGGATGGCGAGATGTTGCACCTTTCACCCGACATGGATTTTGGCCCAGAAGAATCGCTCTTTGTACCTTTCATGGGCGTGGCCGCCGCAACAGTCCCTTCTTTGTCAAGATTTGCGCGCTTAGGGCGCGCGCAGGTTTTGACCCTGGTCACGCGCATGACACCCCAAGGTTATGAAATGACATTGCAAGAGGCGTGGGACAATTTTCCGACAGCCAATTTATTCGACGACACCCTCAGAATGAACGCTGAATTGGCAGAGCACATTCGCGCCACGCCATCGCAGTATTACTGGGTTCACAAGCGCTTCAAAACGCGCCCAGAGGGTGATGCACCGGTTTACAAAAAAGCCGCTATTTCACGCTGAACAATTTCCGGGTGCTCATGCACCACCCAATGCGAGCCTTGTTCAATGGGCACATAAGTGAGCTTGGGTACATAGACCTCTAAGCCGACATTCAAATTGGGCAGCAAGGCGACATCTTGCATTCCCCAAAGCAGCAAAGTGGGTACCGTGATGCGCAACATCTCGTCCGGCAGAGTCAAATTTTGCAAGACATGCTCACTTGGCTTGTTGGGTTTGAGGGGCGATGCCGCATAGAAGTTAAGGCCGCCCTGCAAACCACAAGACCAAGCCGCTTTGTATTGCGTTTTAACTTCGGGCGTTAACCAAGTGGGCTGCACGCCTTTTTCAAAGAAGGCAAACAGCATTTCAAATTCATTGGCACTGAGTTCGGCGGCAGCTTGCGGCTCACAAAAATAATTCATGTACGCACTGGCCTCAATTTGCGCTGGATGGTCTTTTAAATCGCGCAGAAAAGTACCAGGATGCGGCGAGTTGATGATGATGAGTTTGTGCATCAACTGAGGCATTTGATTGGCAAGGTTCCAAGCCACGCCGCCGCCCCAGTCGTGGGCGACCAAGGCTTTGAGGGCTGAAGTGCCAGATTCAATTTGAATCAGCGCGGCAATGTCTTGCACCAAAAATTTAGCACGGTAGGCAGACACCTCGGAGGGATGACTCGATTTTTCATAGCCGCGCAAATTGGGCGCCACGCATCGATAGCCGCCATTTGCAGGTTTCGAAAAGTGCAGCAACATGTCGTCCCATACAAAAGCCGCTTCAGGAAAGCCGTGCAAAAACAGCAAGACCGGTGCACCCTTCGGGCCAGCCGCACGGCAACTCAATTGAATGCCGTGAGGCAATGTTTGCTGCCAAGTTTCAATCATCGGTGTGAGTCCAATCCCACATCAGTTGAGCCAAGTCTTCCACGCCTTGTTTCTTCAGGGCCGAGAAAAGTTTGGCTTGACCACCGCCCGCTTGCAATTTGGCAATCGACAAGGCCTTCGCGCCTTCCGATCGGGTGAGCTTGTCTGATTTGGTCAGCAGCACCAAAAAGTTCAGACCCTCTTCGACCCGCGGCCGAATGACTTCGAGTAACACCTCGTCGAGTTCGGTCATGCCCAATCGGGGGTCGCACAAAAGGACGATGCCTTTGAGGTTTTCGCGTGTCACCAAATAATTGGCCATGACTTTTTGCCAGCGCAATTTGTCTTGTTTGGGCACAGCAGCGTAGCCATAACCTGGTAAATCGGCCAAAACAGCGTCAGTCACTCCTTGCTTGCCCAATGAAAACAGGTTGATGTGTTGGGTTCGACCTGGCTTTTTGGAGGCAAAGGCCAGCTGTTTTTGCTGCGTCAGGGTATTGATGCAGGTGGATTTTCCAGCGTTGGAGCGCCCGACAAAGGCAATTTCTGGCACATCGAGGGCGGGCAGGTGAAAAAGTTCAGCTGCGGTAGTTAGAAAACGGGCTGTGTGCATCCAACCCATCGGCGTGATGACCTTGACTTCCGGAACTGCGGGCAATGGCCCTGCTTTGACAGGTGGTTTCCTGGCTTTGACAGCGCTTGAAAGCGAAGCTTTAGGGGCTGAAGGGGAGCTGTTTTGGGTGGCCATACGCGTCAAACTTGAAGGGCGCCAGAAATGGCGTTAGCAGGCATTGTAGAATCACATGGTTTTGCGCCTACTAATTCGGATGTCGACCATGAAGTCAATGACTCAATTTTTCTTCGCTGCACTCATTTCAGCTTTGATGGCTGGTTCTGTATTTGCCGCTGATGTTGCACCAAAAGCTGAAAAGCCAGATTTGGCCAAGGGCGAGGCCATTGTGGGCGGCGTTTGCGCTGCTTGCCACATGGCAGATGGCAACTCAAGCACCCCCGTCAACCCCAAGTTGGCGCAGCAGCACCCTGAATACATCATCAAGCAGTTGCAAGAGTACAAATCAGGCAAGCGCGCTAACGCTGTCATGATGGGTTTTGCATCCCAATTGAGCGACGCTGACATGCGCAATGTGGCGTATTTCTTGGCCAGCAAATCGGCCAAGCCCGGGTTTGCCAAAGAAAAAGAGTCTGTTGCTTTGGGTGAAAAGATTTACCGAGGTGGTATTGCTGATCGTCAAATTGCCGCATGCTCTGGTTGCCATAGCCCGAATGGTTCAGGTATGCCTTCGCAATACCCCCGTTTGTCAGGACAGCATGCCGAATACACCACCAGCCAACTCACTTATTTCCGTGACGGCATTCGCAAAAACAATTTGCAAATGACACAAGTCGCTGCCAAATTGAACGACCGTGAAATCAAGGCTGTTGCTGACTACATTGCAGGTTTGCGTTAAAAGCAACACAGAGAGTTAAGGCTCGAGATTACAAAATGGGCCTTCAGGGCCCATTTTTTTTGCTACTTTAACCCTTGCCAAGACGGGGTTAAGGCTGAAGTTTTCCAATGCTTGATCTTCTTTGAAAGTTAGCCATGCTGATTCGCACCCAACAAGATGGATTTATACATCCCCTGAGCAGTGAAATTACGCAGCCCGAGGTTTATGCCAGCCGACGCCAGTTGCTTCGCCAATGGTCGGCAGGTGCTGCCGCCATGGGCATGGCCTCTTGGGCACAACGTGAGGCGTTTGCGCAAGGCGGTGCCGCTGCGGCCAAATTGGCTGCACTCCCTGCCAATCAATCCAGCGTTCAAGGTGCTTTGACTGTTGAAAAAGCCACTTCATACAAAGACGCCACCACTTACAACAATTTTTACGAATTTGGTGTTGATAAATCAGATCCTGCCCGCAATGCACACACCTTAAAAACTGCCCCATGGACCATTGAAGTTGAAGGCTTGGTGAAAAAACCCACCCGCTTCAATTTGGAAGATGTCATGAAATGGGGCGCCATGCAAGAGCGGATTTACCGCATGCGCTGCGTAGAGGGTTGGTCTATGGTCATCCCTTGGATCGGCTACTCATTGTCCGATTTGATCAAGCGCGTCGAACCCTTGCCCAATGCCAAGTATCTTGAGTTCGTCACACAAGCCGACCCTCAAACCATGCCGGGCCTGCGCGGTGGCTACATCGATTGGCCCTACCTTGAAGGCTTGCGCATGGACGAAGCCATGCACCCTTTAAGTTTGCTCACATTTGGCATGTACGGTGAAGTGCTGCCCAAACAAAATGGTGCGCCTGTTCGCTTGGTAGTGCCATGGAAGTACGGCTTTAAAAGCGGCAAAAGCATTGTGAAAATTCGCTTTGTTGAAAAACAACCTGTGATATCTTGGGCCAAATCCGCGCCTCAAGAATATGGTTTTTACTCCAACGTGAACCCCACGGTAGATCACCCGCGTTGGAGCCAGGCCAGTGAGCGGCGCATTGGCGAAGGCGGCTTGCTCGATAAAAAGCGCAAGACCCTCATGTTCAATGGCTATGAAGCCCAAGTAGCTTCCCTGTATTCAGGCATGGACCTAGCGAAGAACTTTTGATGTTGCGCCAGGTATTGCGCAAGCCAATGGCCAAACTAGGTTTGGTTTTGGTTTGCTTGATACCCTTTGCTTGGCTTTGCAGTGGCATTTTCTTAGACAGCTTAGGCCCCAATCCTGCAGAATATTTAATTCGTTCGACAGGCGATTGGACCTTGAGATTTTTGTGCGTCACTTTGTTGGTCACGCCTTTGCGCGTGATTTTCAACATGCCAGAGTTGTTGAAATTCAGGCGAAATTTAGGCGTGCTGACATTTTTTTATGCGCTGACGCATGCGCTTTGCTACAGCGTGTTTGACATGGGCCTGGCGTGGGATGAGATCGCTGCGGATATTGTGAAGCGGCCCTTCATTGCAGTGGGTTTTGCAGGGGCTGTCATGCTCAGTTTGTTGGCTGCCACTTCGTTCAATGCGGCCATCAAAATGTTAGGGGCTGTGCGCTGGCGCATGTTGCATCGCCTGGTCTACGCCATTGCCGTGCTGGCCATTTTGCATTTCTTCTGGATGAGGTCTGGCAAACAGGACTTCGCAGAAGTTTTTGTGTACGCCGGAATCTTAGGCGTCTTATTGGGCTGGCGAGTCTGGCACGCTGCACACAATAGACGTCTTTTACGCACTTGATAGCGGCCTAATTGGCTGCTCAATCAAGACACCAAGTGCTCGCCTTGAAAGGTATCTGCTGCTGTTTCGCGCTTGCGAATCAAATGCACTTGATGACCATCAATCAGCACTTCGGCGGCGCGTCCTCGGGTGTTGTAGTTGCTTGACATGCTCATGCAATATGCGCCGGCCGATAGCACTGCCAAGGTGTCGCCTGCTTGCACATTGAGTTTGCGATCGCGGCCAATCCAATCACCACTTTCACACACAGGGCCGACCACATCGACCAATGTCATGGCGCCAGCGCGCGGTGTGACGGGCACAATTTGGTGAAATGCTTGGTACATGGCTGGGCGAGGC
>Ga0209355_1000745_pt1 | contig 19158 bp, 15 predicted proteins | sample LauGreSBDMM110SN_3_FD_187563 | JGI IMG/M metagenome (GOLD analysis project Ga0209355, IMG submission 187563) | Freshwater lake microbial communities from Lake Michigan, USA - Sp13.BD.MM110.SN (SPAdes) (version 2) | ecosystem: Environmental > Aquatic > Freshwater > Lake | place: Lake Michigan... | reverse complement strand
TGATGGTCATTGGGCCGGCGTCTATTTTGTATCTGTTTTATGAGATGCGTCACTTTAGCGCAGCGGAGAACAAGAAGTTGTTGGCAGCATTGGTGTTTATCTTGTTTTCGATTTTCTTTTGGGCCTTCTTCGAACAGAGCGGTGGCTCCCTGAGTTTATTTGCCTTAAACAACTTGAACAACACTGTTTTAGGCATTCCCTTAGACCCCAACGGGGTTAATAATTCAGCCAATTCCTTGTTTGTAATTGGTTTTGCCGCCCTAGTAGGATTGGTTTGGGTAGGCCTCGCCAAGCGAAAAATGGAACCCAATACGGTGGTGAAATTTGGCTTGGGCTTTTTGTTTTTGGCCGGTGGATTCTTTGTGTTTTATGCCACCCGCTTTTTTGCAGGTGCAGACGGCAAAACCTCTTTGGATGTATTCACTTTCGGATGGTTTGTGATCACCTTTGGCGAATTGTGCTTATCTCCCATAGGTATGTCGGCCATGACCAAACTATCACCCCAACGCACCCAAGCCGTCATTATGGGCATGTGGTTTTTAGCCAGTGCTTATGGACAATATTTTGCTGGTTTGCTAGGTGCAAACATTGCAACTGCCTCAAAGAACGCAACCAATTATACTCAGTTAGTAGTATACACCGAAGGATATAAGCAATTGGCCATCTATGCCTTACTAGCAGGAGTTGTCCTGGTATTAATTTCACCTTGGGTAAAAAAACTCATGCAAGAAGTAAAATAAATTAGTACTTTCGGATTCTAATATTGAAATCAACGATTATGAAAAAAATAGTCTTAGTCTTCGTTCTTGTTTTGAGCGGTTTTGTTGCTCAATCGCAAGATATTTATTGGGAAACCAATGTAGAAAAAGCGTCGCAATTGGCAATGAAAACCAATAAACCCTTGTTGTTGTTTTTCACCGGAAGCGACTGGTGTGGCTGGTGTATCCGTTTGCAAAAAGAGGTGCTCAAAACGCCAGAATTTGCAAATTGGGCCCAAGAAAACGCCATTTTAGTCGAATTGGATTTTCCCAAAAGAACTCCACAACAACCGGAGATTGTGCAACAAAATTCAGCGCTTCAGCAGATGTTCCAAGTGCAAGGGTATCCCACCATTTGGTTTGCCAAACCGGGCATCAAAGACGGAAAAATTTCCCTTGACCGAATGGGTAGTACTGGATATGTAGCTGGTGGGCCTTCCAAATGGTTAGAAACTGCCAATCAGATTGTAGCCAAAAAATAACAATTAATTGATCACATAGAATCCCTTTTCGCCAGTTGCGTGAAAAGGGATTTTTGCTTGTATACAACTGGCTTTCCACCGTTTAATATAGGATTTATAATTGCTCCCATCGGCTATAATTATTTGGGGATTGCAGGATTGAATCAGCTGATCCAAATTAATTTTTGGAGAATTGCGCAACAGAATAATCGAATTTTTAGCGCCGGTAAATGCAACTGTAGCCGTATCAATAATACAAACGGTTTGCCCATTTACAACTCCTTTTTGCGGCAGCTTCCGAAACAATATTGGGTTTCCAAAATGTGCCGTGGCATAATTGAGCAATGGCTGTCTTTTGGATTCAGGTAAATTGGTGTAGGCGTTAATTTTAGTTCCTTCGCGCGTTACAAGTGCACTGTAGCGTGAGCAATGAAACACGATGCTTTCTTGTTCTTGCTTCAAATTCCATACCGCTGCCAAAACCGTAAGCTGAAATCCAATGACAGCGAAGCCCAAAAGGAATACTCCGCTAATCTTCCTTTTAGTAAGAACATAGCTCAAAGCAAAAATCAATACATAGAGTGCCACGGCCATCTCTAGGGTGCAAGGTATGTGTTCAAACACCAAGCCTTTCACCGATGCAAGGACATGAATAATTTGGTTCATGAGCTGAATGCTCCAAGCTAAACCCGCAATCAACAGCGGTGGAGGAACGGCTATAATTAGCCAAACCAAACACACTAATCCCAAGCCCATAATCCCGGCCAAGATGGGCAACAGGAGTAAATTGGCTACCAAAAACAAACCTGGAAACTGATGAAAGTAAAACAAGCTGAGGGGGAGCGTTCCCAATTGGGCGGCTAGCGACAGGCTGCAATTTTCCCACAAATACCGGCCCAGTTTTGTTCGGGCTTTATACCGGTTTTGCAATTGGGGTTGCAGAATAAAAATAAACAACAGCGCGGCATAACTCAACTGAAATCCAATATCAAAAACGGCTTGAGGCATTACCAATAACAGTAAAAAGGCCGAGACAAACAAGGCGTTTAGGTTGCTGCTGCTGCGGTGTAAAAACAACCCCAAACTCACAAAACTAAATACCGTTACCGCCCGAAGCACCGACGGCGATAAACCTGCCACAAATGCAAACGCCCACAAGAACAAAATACTTACTAGCAGTTCGCTAATTTGAAACGATTTCTTTTTTGGAAACCATCGAAAACACAGCCGCAGCAGGACAATAATAAAACCCACATGCAAACCCGAAACGGAAAGAATATGCACCACGCCGGCATATTGGTAGTCCTTCGAAATTTCGGTGGGAATGTCTTGTTGCTGACCCAACAACAAAGCTTTGAATAGCGCTGCAGCTACTGGTTCACAGCCCGCTTGTTCCAAATGCCTGCTAATTCGGTTTCGGAGTTTATCGGCATAATAATAGGCGTCAATTTGATAGGTGGATTGCCGTTTTATTCGGTTTATTTGAACCCAAGCTTGTGCATAAATATTTTTCTTGCGCAGGTAATTGCCGTAATCAAAGGCGGCTGGATTCCCTGGCGGATTTGATTGTTGAATAATTGCCGCGCATTGCACCCGCAAACCTACAGGCAAAAGGGTAGTGGCATCCTCTTTTTTGCAATTGAGGAGCAGTTTTCCAAAACAGGCCTGGCCATCAAGGGATTGCATCTGCAATACATAGCGATTGGCATAGGTCGTTGATTTGAGTTGTTCCCGTACAACCGCTTCAACGAGTTGCTGCTTGTCGTTTTTGCAAAAATGAGAGTAGTGATTGGGGTAATAGGATTCGCGATGCAAGCCTTCGCTCAGCATACCCAAGCCGATGGCCAACAACAAGATTGCCATTCCCCTGAGCCATTTGGCTGACCGGATGAGTTGTAAACTGAGTACTAAAATTAGGGAGATCAAAAAGAAACCTACGGCTTCAATGAGGCGATTGGTATACGATCCGAGCACACAACCGGCAAGCAAGCCCAGGGTAATCCGGGGCAGGGGATAATGGAATATATTCATGATAAAGGCGTATAAAAGATGCCTCTAAAATAGTAATTATTCCAATACGCGATTCACTTGAGCAAAGGTTCGGGCATAATAGGGCTCAGCGGTAGATGAAATGACTACACCTTGCTGGGTAGACGAATGAATAAACTTAATTTCGTCGGGAGTCACCTCGACTACCATGCCCACATGATTGATGCGTTTTCGCCCGTTGGTTTTAAAGAAAATTAAATCACCTTTTTTTATTTGGTCCCGATCTAATTTCTTGCCCAAGTTGGCCATTTCGTGTGAGGATCGAGGCAATTCAATGTCAAATTTCATAAAGGTGCTGTACATCAAACCCGAGCAATCATAACCATCTGCAGCGGTTCCGCCGGAGCGATACCGGGTCCCCAATTCATCGGCAGCAGCATGTATCAGTTGTTGCACCAAATAACTCGCATCGTCATCCGACACAAAATAATCGGGATCGTTGGCCTCATTCAAGATGCATTTGGGTGCTTTTTTTTCGGGGACTACCGTAGGCACTTCAGATTTAATGGGCGGTGCAATTTTGGCTTTGGCAATTAAGTCCTCAATTTGGGTGTGGTTAATCACCAAAGTTTTGTTTTCGGGTACGCGGTAGATGCCCCTTTTTTGCGCTTCGGCTTTTGAGGTAATAATGGTGGCTTTGGGTTTGCAAGCAACCAAGAGCAGTAGGCATAAAAATATACTGGTATATCGCATTAATTTTAATTCAGGGTTTGAGAAAGTTGTTTGGCTTTAACGCAATTGGTGTACAATAAGTTGTGCTGTTTTTTCACTCGCGCCCGCACCACCCAATTGGGCTTCGAGTTCTGTATATTTTTCAAGTAGTTGTTTTCGATTTTCGGGATCTAAAATGTGCTGCAGTTCTTTTTTTATTTGCGCCGTATTGCAATTTTCTTGGATTAATTCGGTTACCACTTCTTGGTCCATGATGAGGTTCACCAACGAAATGTACTTGAGCGTAATGATGCGCTTGGCAATCTGATAGGATGCCCAACTCCCTTTGTAGCAAACCACTTCGGGCACTTTAAACAAAGCGGTTTCGAGCGTGGCCGTTCCCGAGGTAACTAAGGCCGCCGTGGCGTGTTGCAATAATTCGTAGGTTTTGTTCGAAATAAATTTCACATTGTCGCTGTTGATGAAGGGTTTGTATACGGCAAAACCTTGGCTGGGTGCTCCCGCAATTACAAATTGGTAATCGGGAAATTCGGGCACCACACTCAACAATACCGTGAGCATTTTGCTGAGTTCTTGTTTGCGACTGCCCGGCAATAAAGCAATGATGGGTAGGTTGGATAAGCCGTTTTCTTGCTGAAACTCTTCCAAGCTGCAAGGTTGTTGTTGCTGGATGGCGTCAATGAGCGGATGCCCAACAAAATGTACCGGATAATGATGTTTGGTTTCGTAGAAATCTTTTTCAAAGGGCAAGATCACATACATCGCATCGACGTCGCGCTTGATGGCTTTGATGCGGCTTTCTTTCCAGGCCCAAATTTGTGGAGAAATATAATAATGCGTGGGAATGCCCTTTATTTTGGCCCATTGGGCGATGCGCATATTAAATCCGGGATAATCAATAAAAATAATGGCGTCAGGGGCAAATGCGGCAATGTCTTCTTTGCAAAAAGCAATGTTGCGCAAAATGGTTTTCAGATTAAACAACACTTCTATAAAGCCCATAAAAGCTAGTGCTTTGTAGTGTTTCACCAAGGTTCCTCCGGCGGCTTGCATCAAATCGCCTCCCCAACACCGAATGTTGGCTTGTGGATCCTCTTTTTTTAAGGCCTTAATTAAATTGGATCCGTGTAAATCTCCAGAAGCCTCTCCGGCTAGTATATAGTACTTCATGACTTAGACTACTAAAGTTAGGACGGTAAGGAGAATGCTGCCCAATACTACTCCGCGGGCCATCAGTTCTTTGTTCCATTTGAGTAGCGCAAAAAACAAAAACAAGTTCAGCAAGGCGCCCAAGGTGAGTAGTTTTCCCATTTTGCCAGAGGCGAATATAAATTGCAATCCCTCAAGAATACCATAGGTTGTAAAAAGCAAAATAAAAAGCACACTCCCCAATAGGCTCGTTACGATGCCCAATAATGCGCCTAGAACAAGGTCAATTTTTTTCATGTGCTATAAATTCCAGTCGTTTAATTCTTGTATGGCGTGGTGGGCCGTTAGATCAAAATGCACCGGCACAATCGAAACATAGCCATTGGCTAATGCCCATTCGTCGGTGTCGGTTCCTTTGTCTTGGTTTACAAACTCGCCGGTGAGCCAGTAATAATCTTTGCCATACGGCGTTTGGCGTTTGTCAAATTTTTCTACCCACAGCGCATGGGCTTGTCGGGCAATTTTTATTCCTTTTAGTTCGGTTGCGGCCAATTTGGGAATATTTACGTTCAAGACTACACCTTTGGGCAAGCCATTGGCCAAAACTTCCAGGACTATTTTTTTGATGTAGGCTTTTGCGGGTTCAAAATCGGCATTCCAATCGTAGTCCAATAACGAAAATCCAATAGCCGGGATGCCTTCAATGCCGGCTTCAACCGCAGCGCTCATGGTGCCCGAGTAAATTACATTAATCGAAGAATTTGATCCGTGGTTAATGCCTGACACACACAAATCGGGTTTGGTTTGCAGCAATTCATTGACGCCCAATTTTACACAATCAACCGGGGTGCCCGAACACTGGTATTCGGTTATTGCAGCGTTTTCGGCAGAAATTTTATGCACATACAAGGTGTTGTTGATGGTGATGGCATGTCCCATGGCACTTTGCGGTTTATCGGGAGCCACAACCACCACTTGGCCAATTTCGCTCATCACGGCAATCAGTGCCCGAATTCCAGGAGCGGTAATGCCGTCGTCATTGGTAACTAGGATGAGAGGTTTTGCTTGCATGCTACTATTTTACTAAAATTTTATCGCTGTAACTAAACGACGAGTTGTATACTTTAATAAAATACATCCCAGCGCTCAAGCCGCTCACATTAAAATCAAAGGCATTTAACTCTTCGGTGGTTTTAAAGTGGTAATTCTTGATGGCTTCGCCCGATACCGTATGCAGGGTAACTACAATTGTGTTCCAAGGCTTGTCTAATTTAACGTGAAAAATATCCGAGGTAGAATTAGGATACACCTGTACGCTATAGTTTTCTTTAGTCGGGTTGTTGGTAGCCAACGTTGGTATAGGCTGATCACCTTTGTAAATCATATAGCCGCCAACGCGGTAATAGGGGTTATAGCCGTCGTTGCAATCGGCGCAGTTCACACCCGATACACAATTCGGGTTGCTGGCGTTGCATAAATCGCGATACGTTTCTTTGAAGATATAAGAAAACTGAAAGTTCCCCAACGGAATATAACTGCTCAAATCATACTGGTAGGGTGTCGATATCGCACCTGGACACCAGCCCGCACGGTTGTATTGCCAATTCCCTAATTGTCCGTTGCAATTGTCTGGATTGGGGTTGCAAAAACGCCACAGGGTTTGGTTGAGCGAGGCATTGGTAATGTCATTTATTTTGAGTTTGTGTATCGCGTAATAAAATTCGGCGGCATTGCCGGTATTGTTACTTCCCCAGCCGTGGCCGGTAGTAATTAGTCTAAAATTCATAGCCGCTGTATTAGCTGGTATTGTTACCGTTTTTACGGGTACGGGCTGCAAATTACTCAGGTCGCCAAAGTTGTAATAGCCTTCCCAAATTTCATTCACGCTGCTGTATTTGTAGACCGGTGATCCTATCACATATTCTAAATTCAAATTGATGTTCCAACCGCCGGTTCCCCAGGTATCAATATATACGCGAAAGGGAACATTTCCTTGCAAGAGCGATTCAAAATCGGTTACATCTATAGTGTGGTTACAGCCAATTCCATAAGGCGTGATGTAGCGAATTAGCTCCACCCATTCGCCTGCAGAATTCTGAATTTGAACCCAACACAAGCGATCCCAATCGTCACAACCGCCCGAAACATTTGGGCAGGATACAGAAAAATTGGCTATTATGGTTTCGTAAATCCCAACCGATTGCGGCAAATTAAAGTTGCCATAGGCCCACTGCGACCCCAAGGAACCCCAATCAATCAAGGCGTTTTCAAAGGTTTGAATGGTACGATCGACCGATGGGTTGGCCACATCTACGGTGCAGCTGTAATTACTCGAATTTCCATCTGAATCTACCGCGGTAATGCTGATGCTGTGCGTGCCAAAACTACTGGGTGTCCACCAATAATCATATTGGGAAACTACGGGATTGGTCGCGGCATATTCCACCCCGTCAATGGTGAAGCTCACCCCCGTGATGTTGGCGTTGGCTGCAGTTGTACTCACATTAGCGGTCAATAAATACGGATCTAAGCTATTCATTTCAATCGGAAAAGCAGCCGTGATGCGGGTGCTAATCACAACAGGATCTACAAGAACTACGGTGTTGGCCAAGCCGTTTAGGGTGGCTAGCATAAGAAGGGCAAGAAGTCTTATTTTCATGGGAATTGAGTTTGAATGGGCTAAATTACTACTTTTTAGCGAATTGCATCTTGCTGCAATTGCCTTGTGAAATAAAACCAATTTTGTTTCGTTAATTTTAAAATAAAATCAGTGGTTTATTCCGATTATTTACCGCGAACTTTCTAAATTAGCCTCCGCATGATTTGGCCAAAATATCCCAGGTTAATTAAGCAAAACGACTTACCAACTGGTCAATAAATGAAAGCAATACTTCTATTTATGAAAAGAAATTATAAAATACTACTGCTCATTGTAGCACTCTCGGTTGCCTTGTGGAGCTTTATTCCTCGTGAACCCAAATCAGACCCCGAAAAAGATAAACTTCTACTAGAGCTGCTCACCTTTGTAATTGAACGCGGGCACTACAATCCGGCAACGATTGACGACGAATTTTCAAAAGGCGTATACAAAGACTACATCACGGCCTTAGATCCGTCCAAACGGTTTTTCTTACAAGCCGATATCGATGAATTTGCGGTATATGAAACCCAACTCGACGATCAGATTCGCGACAAAGACTTGAGTTTTTTCAACCTGACCTATGATCGATTGCTGAAGCGCATCGAAGAGAGTAAAACCTTTTATACCGATATTTTATCTCAACCGTTTGATTATTCGGTTGATGAAAGTTTCAACACCGATTACGAAAAATTACCCTATGCCAAAACCACTGAAGAGTTGTATGACAAATGGCGCAAACAAATTAAATTATCTACGCTTTCTTCTTTGACCGACAAACTCAAAATGCAAGATGATTTAGAAAAAGGAATAAAACCAAAATCCAAGAAGACCGATGACTTGGATAGTCCGAATACTAAAATTCAGCTCACGGATTCTGCACCGAGCAAAGAGGTGCCTACCACACCCAAAACCTTTGAAGCGCTCGAAAAAGAAACACGCGAAAGCTCGTTAAAATCACTCAACGAATACTTTACATTCTTGCACGACTTGGACCACACCGATTGGTTTTCGGTCTATGTAAACGCTATTGCTACGCGATTTGATCCGCACACCAATTACTTTCCACCCGACGAGAAAGAGCGTTTTGACGTGAGCATGAGCGGAAAACTCGAAGGCATTGGCGCCCGTTTGCAAAAGAAAAATGATTATACCGAGATTTCGGAACTCATTTCGGGCGGACCAGCTTGGCGTGGCAAAGAACTCGAATCGGGCGATGTGATTCTCAAAGTGGCCCAAGGCAGTGACGAACCCGTTGATGTGGGCGGCATGCAGTTGGACGATGTAGTCAAAAAAATAAAAGGGCCCAAAGGCACCGAAGTGCGCCTCACGGTAAAAAAAGTTGATGGAACTTTAAAGGTAATTTCGATTATCCGTGATATCGTAGAAATAGAAGAAACCTATGCCAAATCTAGCGTGGTGGAGAAAAATGGCGTGAAATATGGCGTCATTTATTTGCCTAAGTTTTACATCGATTTTGAAAATAACGACGGCCGTGATGCCGCAAAAGATATGGCGATTGAGGTAGAACGACTCAAAGAAGCCGGCGTGAAAGGAATTGTGGTCGATGTGCGGGACAATGGTGGCGGATCGTTAAAAACCGTTGTGGATATTGCCGGACTATTCATCGAACAAGGCCCAATTGTGCAGGTGAAATCGGCAGGGAGAAAAAAAGAAGTATTGTTTGATCGCGATGCCAACGTGCGATGGGATGGCCCATTGGTTGTTATGATTAACAGTTTTTCGGCTTCGGCTTCCGAAATCTTGGCGGCAGCCATTCAAGATTACCGACGAGGCATTATCCTAGGAAGTAAACAATCCTACGGAAAAGGGACCGTACAAAATGTAATTGACTTGAACCAATTTGTGCGGGGCAATACCGTGGGCGATTTGGGGGCATTAAAAACAACCACTCAAAAATTCTATCGCATCAATGGTGGATCTACCCAATTGGAGGGTGTGAGCAGTGATGTGGCTATTCCCGATCGTTATACCTATTTAAAAATGGGGGAACGCGACATTGAAAACGCCATGCCTTGGGACAAAATTGATCCGGCGGAATATAATTTTTGGACTAAACAAGCCAATTTTGACGCGGCTATCGAACGCAGTAAAAATCGAGTTTTGGCTGATGCAACCTATAAATTAATCAATGAAAATGCGGCTTGGATTGATCAACGCAATAACGAAAACACCTATAGTTTGCAGTTGGATAAATTTAAAAAAGAACAAGAAACCTTAGAAGAAAAGGCCAAAAAATACAAATCCATTTCGGACTACGATTCTCAATTAAAATTTAATTCGTTGCCCTATGAGCAAGTGTTGATGAATACTGATATCTCGCTAAAAGAAAAGAGAGAACGTTGGCACGAGTCCTTAGAGAAAGATATCTACGTAGAGGAAGCCCTCAATGTGTTGGGAGATTTACTGCCCAAGTCCATTCAAAAATCGGCGACTACATCCGTATCAAAGAGCAAATCGCCCAAGTCCTAAACGTAAAAAAGCTTCTAAAACAGAAGCTTTTTTTATTACCATTCGTTTACCTTATTGGCATCCATTTTCAGAAAGATGAAAAGCAAGATGGTAAAGCCCCACAGGCCCGATCCTCCATAGGAAAAGAACGGCAGCGGCACACCTACGGTAGGGAAAACTCCGACTACCATTGCAATATTGATGAAAAAATGGATGAATAGGATGCCGGCTACCCCATAGCCATAGACGCGACTAAATTTGGTTTTCTGCCGCTCGGCCAAATAGATGACTCGAAAGATAAGCCCTACAAATAATGCAATAACAAGAAGACACCCTATAAAGCCCCATTCTTCGCCCACGGTGGTAAAAATATAATCGGTATGTTGTTCGGGAACGAATCCGCCTTTGGTTTGAGTTCCTTCTAAATAGCCTTTTCCAAACCAACCGCCAGAGCCAATCGCAATTTCGGATTGATTGGTGTTGTAGCCAATTCCTTTTAAATCGACTTGTTTGCCCAAGAGTATGTTAAATCGATCGCGGTGGTGTTGCTTGAATACTTGTTCAAACACATAATCTACCGAGAATATAAATCCAGAAAGGACCAGCATAACCAAAGCACTGGCAATGATATTGCGATCCATCATCCGGCTTTTTATGTAAACAATAATCACAACAGCCAAAGCAATGCCTATTAAAGCCAACGGTTGTATAACCAAGGCCAGGACAAACAGTAAAATAGCGATGAAACCAGTCCATAAATACCAAGATGGCAACCCTTCCCGGTGCATTACAAAAACAAAGACAACATAAATAAGCGCACTTCCGGGGTCGTGAATGGCAATAAGCACTACCGGAAAAAACAGAATTGCCAAAGCTTGTATTTGCCGGTTGACGTCTTTTAGGTTTACTTGCACATCGCTTAAATATTTAGCCAAAGCCAAGGCAGTTGCCGCTTTTACAAATTCGGAGGGTTGTAAACCAAATGAACCAAATGAATACCAGTTGGCTTGCCCTTTTACCGTTTTACCAAAAACAAATAATCCTGCAATAGAGAGCAATCCAATGCCATAAATGACGCTGGAGAACTTTTCATAAAATTTCCCGTCTACCGCAAGTATGATGAATATCAAGGGCATCGTCAAAAACAAATACAACAATTGTTTGCCATAGGGCTGTCCAAAATCAAACATAAAGTTGGAGTCTGACAGGGAAAGAGAAGAAGAATAGATGTTAAGCCAACCCAACACAACCAAAACCACATAGATGATTACGCTGATCCAATCGAGGTTATTGGTTACACTTTGGTTTTTCATGGTATACTAATTTTCAATTTCGGCAGCAGCGTCATATTCTGCTTTTTTAGGTAGCAATAGGCTGTCAACTACTTTTCGGCCGGTATATCGCGCATATTCTCCTTGTAGACTTCCTTCCAACATGCGCTTTTCTAGATCAACGCGGGTAATTTTTTTGCGCAAATATTTCTCGATCATCAAACTGGTAATGGGTCCAGCCCATCGCGCACCCCAATAGCCATTTTCGACCAAAACAGCAATAGCAATTTTTGGGTTATTGCGCGGAGCAAAGGCCACAAAAATGGAGTGATCTTGCAATTTGGTTCGTTTGCCATTAATTTTTGCAAAATTTTCAGCGGTACCCGTTTTCCCACATATCTCTATGCCATCTACCTGCAAGGCATAAGCTGTTCCCATATTATACACATCAAAAAGTCCGTCAATAACCGGTTGAAAATATTTCCTGTTGATGCTGGTTATATGTTTGGTCCGGTATTTTTTCTCAATTACTTCTCCCTTAACTTTTTTGATGATGTGAGGCGTATAGTAAAACCCGTGATTGGCAACAGCGGCCATCATATTGGCCAATTGAATGGGCGTCATCAACACTTCTCCTTGTCCAATTGCATTAGAAACAATAGCAGTGCTTCGCCAGCCACCATTGGGGTAGATGCGTTTGTAGGTTTTGGAGGTAGGCGCTTTTCCTTTGCGTCCTGTTGGTAAATCATAGCCCATAAATTGCCCTAAACCAAAACTCTGAATGTGATTGCTCCATACATCAACTCCGTCGGCCGGACGAACATATTTGTTAATGGTTTTCATGTAGGCAGTTGAAAAATAGGCATTACAGGATTCGTAAATTCCGCGATGCAATTGCAAGGCGCCGCCGTGGCAGTGGCAACGCATAAATCGGCCTCGTGCATAACTAAATCCGTGATTGCACACCACAGAAGTTTGTTCGTTGATCACTCCTTCTTGAAGCGCCACCAAACCAGTGAGAATTTTAAAGGGTGAGCCTGGTGGATATTCGGCTAGAAGTCCGCGGTCGTATAGCGGTTTGGCAATCGAATCGCGGTAGAGTTTGGTATAGTTTTTAGAACGTTGACGGCCCACCAAAATAGAGGGGTCATAGGAGGGTGCGGTAACTAGCGCTAATATTTCACCCGTACTGGGCTCAATGGCTACAATTCCCCCACGTTTATTTATCATGAGTGCTTCGCCATATTTTTGCAGTTCGGCATCAATGGTGAGATTGATGTCTTTTCCTTGCACAGCTATGGTGTCAAATTTGCCCTCTTTGTAGGAGCCAATTTCCCGGTTGTATTTGTCCTTCAAGGTATATTTCACTCCCTTTACGCCCCGTAAGGTATTTTCGTAGCTTTCTTCCACACCTTGTCGGCCAATTAAATCACCACTGTTGTAATAGGGATTTTTCTTGATTAAGTTTTCGTTCACTTGGGTAATGAAACCAAATACGTTGGCGCCAAAATGCACTTGGTAATCGCGAAGCGAACGCTTTTGAATGTAAAAACCTTCAAACTTTCGAATTTTTTCCTGAAAAGCTGCAAACTCCAATTTGTTGAGTTGCGGCAAAAAAACCGACGGCAATCGCGGGCTGTATACTTTGGCTTTGGCAATGGTTTTTAAAAACTGCTCTTTGGAGATGTCTAACAGCTGACAAAATTCGATTGTATCCAAGTTTTTAATGTCTCGGGGTACCACCATGATGTCATACGACGGTTGATTGGCGACCAAAAGAGTTCCGTTTCGATCATAAATATAGCCGCGTTCGGGATAGTCATATTTAATTTTTATGGCGTTGTTTTCTGATTTTAACTTGAAGGAATCATAAAAGATTTGCAAGTAAAATAACCGCAGGATGAGCAAGGCGGTTGCCACAATGATAAAGGTGGGCAGCACTACTTTTCTCATCGTCTACTGGGCTTAATAATGTAGATTATGCTGATGCAAAGCAACAAAGTAAACAAAGTTGTAAGGAATGTTTTGAGTAGTATTTCCCATAAAAAATTTAGGCGAAATACTTCTAGAAAAAACAAGGTGAAGTGGTGCATGGCAACAGCCAATAGTAAAAACGTAAACCGTTCGGGCGTGAGCACATCATTTAGTTTTACGGTTTGGTATTCGTAGCTCAGTCCAAACGAAAATCTAAAAAGCGCCGGTCTAAAATAGGCCAAAATAATACTGGCCAAGGCGTGTACTCCGCCTGAATTGCAAAACATATCCAAGCAGATTCCCAATAAAAAACTGGCCAATAACAAGGCCGTTTTATTTCCGTTTACCGGATAGAGGATGATAAATAAAACGTACGGATACGGATTGATATACCCAAACAAATTGATGTTATTAAACAACATAATTTGTGCTATAAAAAGCAACAAAAATCGCGCGAAATTCACAAAGACAGCACTACTCATTTACGGGTTTTTCTAGGTTAATAATTTCGTCCCGGTCTTTGCTTTTGATGATGTATACGTGTCCCAAATTGGTCATGTCGTTAAACAATTTTACATTGAGTGTATAGTAGTTGGTTTGATTGTCGATATAAATTTTGTCAATGGTGCCGATGCCAATGTTTTCTGGAAAAATTACCGATTGACCGCCTGTTACAATGGTGTCGCCTTTGTGAACTGAAGCCAAGCGAGGCACATCAATGAGTTGCACGAAGCCGGTACTTTTCCCGTTCCAAACAAGCGAACCAAAGTGGTTTGTTTTTTTGATTTTGGCATTGATTTGGGATTTCACATTCAATATGCTAATGATCGAAGCGTAGTTTTCGGAAGTTTTGTCAATAATTCCAATGATCCCGGCGCTATTAATGACGCCCATGTCGGATTGAATGCCTTGTGCAGAACCACTGTTTATGGTGAGGTAGTTTTCGTGCGTGTTGTAGGCGTTGTGAATTACTTTTGAAACAATAATATTCACCTTTTTCACCCCTTTAATCGAATCGAGTCGAGGCGCCAAGGTGCTGTCTTTTACATTAAACAGCAGCATTTTCAGTCGAGCATTTTCTATCGCCAACTGGTTGTTTTGGTCTTTTAGCCGCAGGTATTCGCTGATGGAATTCACCCGTTCGTAGACGCCGCCTGTAAAAAAATTGGCAGAACTAATTACTTTGCTACGGTGAAAAGAATGAAACTGAACCGTTAAAATAAAGGATAGGAATAAAAGCAGCAAAAACAGCAAACGATAGCTGTTTTTAAATACAAAAGTTACTATTTGCTGCATTTTCTATGAAATATAAATTCGAATTCAGGTACAAATGAAATTCCAAAACAGAAAGAAGTGTGCCTTACATTTTGGAAGTGTTAGTAATTATTTAATAAGAATGCTCTTGAATTTCGGGATGTTTTTAAGGGCCATTCCGGTTCCGCGTACTACGGCACGCAATGGATCTTCGGCAATATATACGGGCAAATCTGTTTTTTGAGAAATACGTTTGTCTAATCCTCTAAGCATTGATCCACCTCCGGCCAAATAAATTCCGGTGTTGTAAATATCAGCAGCCAATTCGGGTGGGGTTTGCGATAGTGTTTCCATTACGGCATCTTCAATACGTTGAATCGATTTGTCTAAGGCTTTGGCAATTTCGCGGTAGGAAACATCTACTTGTTTTGGCTTTCCAGTCAATAAATCTCGTCCTTGCACCGACATTTCGTCTGGTGGAGTTTCCAATTCTTCTAAGGCAGCGCCAATGGTAATTTTTATTTTCTCAGCCGAACTTTCTCCCACAAATAAATTGTGTTGGGTGCGCATATAATAAATAATGTCGTTGGTAAATACATCCCCGGCAATTTTCACCGATTTGTCACACACAATTCCACCCAAAGCAATTACGGCAATTTCGGTTGTTCCTCCGCCAATATCTACAATCATGTTTCCTTTGGGTTGCATGATGTCAATACCAATACCAATAGCTGCAGCCATCGGTTCGTGAATCAAGTATACTTCTTTTCCGTTTACACGCTCACAGGATTCTTTTACCGCACGCATTTCTACTTCGGTAATTCCAGAAGGAATACAAACCACCATGCGCAAGGCTGGGGTGAACATTCTTTTTTTGAGTGCAGGAATACTTTTGATAAACATATTGATCATCTTTTCAGACGCATCAAAATCGGCAATAACCCCGTCTTTTAGCGGACGAATGGTTTTGATGTTTTCATGGGTTTTCCCTTGCATCATATTGGCCTCTTTTCCCACGGCAATTATTTTTCCGGTAATGCGGTCGCGGGCAACAATTGAGGGGCAGTCGATAACCACTTTGTCGTTGTGAATGATGAGGGTGTTAGCTGTACCAAGGTCTATCGCGATATCCTCGGTCATAAAATCAAAAAATCCCATACGTATACCGGGTTATTAGGTTTAAATCAAAAATTACATACAAAGTTAAACAAATTAATGTTTGAAATGACGTGTTCCAGTAAATACCATGGCAACTTTATTTTCGTTGCAATAGGCGATGCTCAACTCGTCTTTTATGGATCCACCGGGCTGAATTACAGCAGTTATTCCTGCGTTTTTTGCAATTTCTACACAGTCCGGAAACGGAAAAAATGCATCGCTGGCCAGCACAGCTCCGTGCAAGTCAAATTCAAATGTATTTGCTTTTTTGATGGCTTGATCTAGGGCGTCCACGCGTGAAGTTTGACCTGTACCCGAGGCGATCAAAGTTTGGTTTTTGGCCAATACAATGGTGTTCGATTTGGTGTTTTTACAGATTTTAGACGCAAACAATAAATCGTCAATTTCAGCTGTTGTAGGTGCGGTAATTGTCACGGTTTTCAAATCGCTGGCCGCATCAGTAGCTATGTTTTTTTCTTGAACCAACAAACCGTTTAAACAAGTGCGCACTTGTGTGTCGGGCAAAGCCACTTTGTTTTGCACCAAAATGATTCGATTTTTTTTCTCGGTTAATATCGTCAACGCATCGGTATCAAAATGTGGCGCGATGACCACTTCGCAAAATAACGAGTTGATTTCGGTTGCTGTGGCGGCATCTACGTTGCCATTGGCGATCAATACCCCGCCAAAAGCAGAAGTTGGATCGCCTGCCAAAGCCGCTAAATAGGCTTCTTTCATAGTGGCACGTGTAGCCAATCCGCAGGCATTGTTGTGTTTTAGGATGGCAAATGTGGGGGCGTTCGCTTCGAATTCTAGGATTAGATTCACAGCTGCATCCACATCCAAGAGGTTGTTGTACGACAATTCTTTGCCGTGTACTTTATGGAACATGGCCTCAAAATCGCCAAAGAAAAATCCTTTTTGGTGTGGATTTTCGCCATATCGCAACACGGAACCCTCGGCCACACTGACTTTAAAATAGGTGGGGTCGGTATTAAAATAATTGAAAATTGCCGTGTCATAATGCGAAGAAACGTGAAACGCTTTGGCGGCAAACCATTTGCGCTGGTCTATTGTCGAGCTGTTGCCGGCCGAAATGAGTTCTAAAAATGCAGCATATTCAATTACCGAAGGCACAATAATCGTGTCTTTGAAATTTTTGGCAGCTGCGCGAATTAAAGAGATTCCACCAATGTCAATTTTTTCAACACTATCGGCCTCGCTTGCGCCAGAAGCCACTGTTTTTTCAAACGGGTACAAATCGACAATCACCACATCCAATTGCGGAATGTTGTATTCCTGCATTTGCTGCACATCGCCTTCGTGATCTTGACGATTTAAAATTCCACCAAAAATTTTGGGATGCAAGGTTTTAACTCGACCACCTAAAATAGAAGGATAGGAGGTTACATCTTCTACAGGAATTACGGGGATGCCTAAATTTCGAATAAAATCTTCGGTGCCGCCAGTCGAGTAGATGCTTACGTTTAGTTCATGTAGACGACGTACAATGGGTTCTAATCCGTCTTTAGAAAATACAGAAATGAGTGCGGCTTGAATGGGTTTGGTTGTTGTCATGTGTGCGGTGTTGTAGCCTGTTTTGAATAGCTCGATTTAGTGTTGCAAAAGTAGCTTTTTGTAGGGAAAAATCAACCTTCATTTTAGAATAAATAGCTCCATTTTTACTCTTTTTTTAACAACATACAAATTAGGAAAGTGCAAAAAAAAGACGGATTTTTGCCCCTTCAAAATTGTATCCGTATGGTTGTTTATTTTCGATTATTAGCTGAGAGTTTTCGGTTTGCTACCAATGCCTTGCGCACCAATAAGCTGCGCACGGCCCTGTCATTATTGGGTGTTACCATTGGAATTTTTTCGATCATCGCTGTTTTGGCTGCTGTTGATTCCCTAGACCGCAAAATCAAGGCCGATTTGAGCAGCCTAGACAAAAACACCATGTACCTCACCAATGTGTGTTTTGGATCAACCGATATTCCCGAATGGAAACGTCAACAATTTCCTGAAGTAACCTATGAAGAATATCAATTTATTAAGGAAAATACCCACCAAGTAGAAAATTGTTGTTTCCAATATTTTACTAATTCGCAAAGCATTAAATACGAGTCCAATACCGTTTCAGATGTAAATTTGGTGCCGGTTACTTATGAGTTTGTGGCAATACAACGATTAGAAGTACAATACGGCCGATTTTTTACCGAATCGGAATCCAATTCTGGAACTGCTGTAATTGTGTTGGGCTACGAAATTGCGCAAGGGCTTTTTGAAAATAGTGATCCGCTAGGAAAAACAGTTCGTTTATTTGGAAAGCGATTTCAAGTGATCGGAGTAACCAAAAAGAAAGGGCAAAATTTTAGCATGGGCGATAGCGACGACACGTCGGTTTTTATTTCGTCTAATTTTATTCGCCGAGAATTTGGAGAACACAATGATACCATGTTGCCGGTTATTGTAGTTAAGCCCGAAAAAGGCGCCGACATGGCCGAAATTAAAGCTGAAATCAGTTATAAATTACGCAATTTTCGTGGAGTAAAACCAGATGAAATCGATAATTTTTTCTTGAATGTGTTATCTGGATTTACTGATTTTATCGATAATATTGTGGGACAACTCAATATGGTGGGCTGGATTATTAGCGGATTTTCGCTCTTGGTTGGTGGCTTTGGCATTGCCAACATTATGTTTGTTTCGGTCAAAGAACGCACCAACTTGATTGGGATTCAGAAATCGCTGGGAGCCAAAAACAAATTTATCTTATTTCAGTTTTTGTTTGAAGCCATCATATTAGCCATAATTGGTGGACTAATTGGCCTGTTCTTGGTTTGGATTATTGCCCTTACCCTCACCAACATGCTTGATTTTGAATTTATACTGAGCTTTAGTAATGTGCTTTTGGGCACAAGTTTATCGGCAATTATCGGTTTGCTCTCGGGAATATTACCTGCTATTTCGGCTGCCCGTTTAGATCCGGTAGAGGCCATTCGCACAGGGATATAAACTCAAATAAACTCCAAATAAAAAAGGAAGCTACAGTAACGTGCTTCCTTTTTTTTGCTTTCTATTTTGATTAGCGAATTTCGCTGTTTTGTATCAAATCTATATACAAATTGATTTTGTCTTTGAGCTCTTTTCTTGGGGTAATGAAATCCAAAAATCCGTGTTCCAATACAAACTCTGCTGTTTGGAATCCTTCGGGCAAATCTTTTCCGGTTGTATCTTTTACCACACGAGGTCCAGCAAAACCAATTAAAGCGCCTGGTTCAGAGATATTTACGTCACCCAAC
>Ga0209355_1000744_pt1 | contig 19163 bp, 24 predicted proteins | sample LauGreSBDMM110SN_3_FD_187563 | JGI IMG/M metagenome (GOLD analysis project Ga0209355, IMG submission 187563) | Freshwater lake microbial communities from Lake Michigan, USA - Sp13.BD.MM110.SN (SPAdes) (version 2) | ecosystem: Environmental > Aquatic > Freshwater > Lake | place: Lake Michigan... | reverse complement strand
ATTGTTATTGTTATGATTATGATATGGATTAGATAAGTCAATAGGTTTAGTTTTATCATTTATAAAGCATAAGATTTCACTATGGTCGCATTGCTTTTCATTAATACAATTATTTACAGGACAACCTTGTATTATAGCTCCATCTAAATAAAAGCAATCATCAATATATAATGGTGCAAAAACAAATGGAAATGCCAAAGACACATATAAAGCATCTACTAACATAACATTAGGTGTATTAATATAATTAAATTTTTTTTGCTCTAATGTTGTAAAACTACAAGCATATATATTAAACTCTATTTTTGTTAAATTATAAAAATCTAACAGTGTTATAGTTAGTGGTATATTTTTTGTTAAAAATAACGGCTCTATTGCATTGCCTACAACTGTGCTATTTATTATGCCTTTTTCATATAGTAAATTTGTATAAGAAAAATTGACTACATTTTTCCAAGGTTTTTTAATTAAATAATCATCAACCCATAACCATTCCAAATTTAATAAATATATTAAACCTATAAAGGAACCGATTGATGTTGCATATATACTTTCTATATTTTCATAATCAATATATTTTTTTTCAGTTAAATGTTTTAAGGCGCCATATTCAACAAATCCAATAGGACCACCTCCGGTTAAAACCAAGTGTTTAATTGTCATCAATATTTATGTTCATATATAAATGTATATAAATATAAACGTATATTATTATATAAATATAATAATTTATTTTTTTATATTTCTTTAATTTAAAAATAAATTATTATGTCCAATGATATTTTTTATAATTTTTCAAATAAAATAGATAATGAAGACAGTTCTTTAAAATTAAATATAGATGACTTATATAATAAAAAACAGCAACAAGATTTGAATGTTTTAAAAAATTACAATAATATATTACTAAGAATACATAATAAAATTAAATATAATTCAAAAAATGTTATAAATGAACATTGTTGTTGGTATGTTATCCCGGAAATGATTTTAGGTATTCCTAAATATGACCATAGAGACTGTACTGCTTATGTTATTGAAAAATTGCGCGAAAATGGGTTTATTGTAAGATATACGCATCCAAATTTATTATTTATAAGTTGGAAACATTGGGTACCTAGTTATGTTAGAAGTGAAATAAAGAAGAAAACCGGAAATTCTATTGATGAACATGGTAATATTATTATTGAAGATGCTAACACCGATAACAATAATAATAATGCTAGCTCATCGGTAAATAGCGAACATATGTTATTTTCCAATAATAAAAGTATTAAAACTACTTCCGCGCAATCAAAAGATTACAAAGATATTAAAACATATAGACCTTCCGGTAATTTGATATATAATAATAGTTTATTAGAGAAATTAAGTATTAATTGAAAACTATTTAAATAGTTAATATAGTTAACAATTGTTATTATGTGTATTTAAAATTGAATTGTTTTTATGCTCTAAATAAAGAGCCTATACAAACAAAGCTATGAAATTTGTCCTCGCATTTTTGTTCATGCAAATTATTATGTCAACTGCAATGTCATATGGGAAGGTTTTCCCTACTCGTCTTCAAGTTAAGTCCTCTCAAGCAACGTCTTATTTAGTCGTGAAAAATATTTCACAATTGGCAGAATTTGCTGATCTCGTTTCAGACGTGGACGACACTCGTAGATATTTAGAACTCCGTGAAGGCATTGTAGAAGCTAAGACAAAGCACTTCACATTTCGGTGTATGTGTGGGCCGTCATATGTCAGCGTTTTTGGATCTAAGTAAATAAAACCATCACTATGTTTGCTTAGAATTGGAAATATAAATTCTCTCAACTCTTATATTTTTTTATATGTAATATTATAAGATAATATAAGATAATATAAGATAATATAAGATAATATAAGATAATATAAGATAATATAAGATAATATAAGATAATAATAAATAATATATAATATATAATATGAAATAATATATAATATGAAATAATATATAATATTAAATTTAAATGTTATTAAAGGAAATGTTAGCAACAATATTTATTTTTATAGCTGCCTTGTTTAGTAACAATAGCATTCGTAGCATTAATAGTAATAAATCCAATAGTGATTGTGTAATAATTAATGGAGGGGGGTTTTCTGGATTTTGGTATTACTACGGTTATTTAAAAAGTAATAACATTGCTAACAAACCTATTTATTGTTATTCTTCCGGATGTTTAGCATATATAGCTTCACTTGGTAGTAATAATGTTAGTTATTACTATGATTTAGCAAATAAGTTAGTAATTGATTATAACAATAATAAAATAAATAGTTATGAATTAAAGGAAAACTATATAAACATTATTTCCAAAACTATTAGTAATATACAAAATTACAATCTTAATATATTAACCTCTAATTATTTAGGTCAATGTATAATAAAAAAGCCCAGATCTGTTAGTGAGTTAATAGTTGCACTTGACGAAACAACAAACATACCATTAATAACAACAAAACTGGATTTTAGTAAAAATATAGATGGTGCATTTTGTATAACATTTATAAATAAATGTGCGCATACTATTACAATACCATATGATTATAAAGTTTATAGAAATATGTTAAATATTAATATGAGTTATAAAGATATTGTTTATTTTTTAACATATGTTAAGTCATAAGTCATAAGTTATGTAAAAAAAATTGATATATATTTTTACATAATGTTTTAATATTAGTGAAAAGCTTAAATTATGAGCTTGAAGGTGAATATGGAACATAAACTCAAACCTTTGCCTAAGTTGACAACACTATTGCCACCGTTTTGTGCTTTTATGATTGATGACATGATGACTTGTAATATATGTTTAGAAGACAATGATGGAGCTATTGAAGTAGATGGTTGTATTTCGGGAAAAATTAAGCGAAGACTTGTTACAGCATGTGGCCACATATTTCATAAAGCATGTTTACAACAATGGACTGCTACATGCTTAAAAGGTTCATTATGTGGACTAATTAGTTGCCCTAGTTGTAGAGGACCTGTCTATATGGATCAGCAAAGTAGTGAAACAAAAGAACAATTGTTTTATGCTTTAGCGCAATGTGATTGTTGTGCAAGACATCAAACTGACAAGCCATTGTCTTATGCTTATGACCAGGAGTTAGATGCTAGAAATATGTCAAAAACACAAGAAATTGCTCTTAATACTCTACCATATGATAACTATTTAGATTGGTGCCAAGCTAATTCGTGGCGTCGCAACGAAGATCAGCAATGGTGTAGTTGCCATTGTAGGACAATAATGCGCTCAATGGTTCGTCACATTCCACCTCCTAGTCCTTATGACTGGACCGGTAAATAGTTAGGTCTCTCATGTATTCAAATTTTTTTATATTATTTTATTTTATTTCTATATTATAAACAATTTAAAATTTAAAATCTAATATTAGTAGCTGAAGAAATTTTATAAATAATTAAATGAAGTTGGAGGTTATAGTCCCAAATACTTAATATGATGGTCCAAGTGGAGCTATCCGGTTTATAACTAACTAGTGCTTTACAAAGCTACACCAAAAAACATTGCTCCATGTCTTGCATTCCATGTGTGTCGTTTTTTCTTCTTAAAAGGTTATGCATATATTTTCATATAAAAAATATTGTTATACTTTTAGAGATTTTCTCATTTATATATTGTATCTTGACACTTGTGTTGTTTTGTTTTTAATAGTGCGTTGTTTCAGTAAATGTTATTTTTGCCTTTATAAAAACATCAGCACGACATAGTGGGCAACTGATTTTTGGTTTAATTGTATATTTTTTAACTGCAGCTTCAAACATTGGATATAAGCATTTTATATGAAAACTATGTCTGCATAAAGTTGTAATAGTACTAGCAGGGTCCATATCACATAAACAAATAGGACAATCATTTTCGCAAGCACCACATAGTTGTTCTGCTTTTGCTTCTTTTATTGCTTGTGTTTCTTTAAGACTACAAATAATAGCATATATTTTGTTTTTTATGTCAAGACTTGTTTCTTTGCTATTTAGTAAATCCAATGCTTTATTGTATGCATAATAACCAAATAGCGTAATCCAGTTATCTTTTTTAAACTCATCAACTATCAAATGTAGTCCATCTAAATCATTGTGTGCGCATGCTTTAAAAGTTACATAATGTAAAATTTTTAAGCGATTATCAGCTATATATTGATAAAGGTCACATTGTATGGCATGTGGCACATTTAATTCTTTTAATCCATGTTTATCTAAAAATAACGTATCAATAAACAATAGGATGGCATAATTAGTGTTTAATTTAAAATCATCTTCACAATAATAATGAGTGGTGATTAATGTTTTATAAAAGTGTGCAATATTTTGCCTATTTAGTAGTACTTGCATAATATAGCTATCAACACATGAACTCATTAATAAGCGTTATTAATGGTTTTAATATTAATATAATAATTTAATATTAAAATAATATAATCAATTTTTTCTATGATAAAAAATATTGGTTATTGTTTCTTATTACGACGATGATACGTTTTTTTGTTTTTTGGTTTTTTGTTGCGACTATTATAAGTATTTTTCTTACGTCTATATGTCTTTTTGTTAGTGTAATAAGTTTTATTACCTTTTGCTTTATTTCCAATACTAACAGATGCTAACCTTTCCAAAAGCGCTTCTGTTTGTTTTTCATCTTTTTGTTTTTCATCTTTTTGCTTTTGTAATTCAGTTTCAAATATATTTTGGATCTGTCTTACTAAATCTTCTATATCTTTATATTGTAATTGTACTTTAATGTCTGCATAATCATTATTTCTTAGAAAACCAACTGCTTGGGCTTCTAATAACCTAATATGATCTGATCTAGGTAAACGATGTAATAGATCTGTTACAATAGCGGTTGCATTGGTTCTAGCATACTCCAAATAAAAATTGTATGTTTCGGTTTTTATTAAATCATAGTATTTTAAAGCACCTCTATTATATTTACGTAATAATTGAGCATAAAAAGTATCACATAAATCCGCAAAATATGGTTTTATTATCTTTTCTTGATTTTTTAAAAAATCAGCTAGTTGTTCTCTTCTACTCTTAACATATTGGGGACGTGCAGGTGATAATGATTGTGATCGCGATCGTGATTGTGATGGTGATCGTTCATCTCTACGTCTACTATAATATAGTCTTCGTCTATCTTTATCTTTATACTCATCCTTGTCCTCATCCTCATCCTCATCCTCATCCTTATGATCCATTATTTTATAATATATATATATTATATATATTATAAATTATATATAATATATAAAATATTTAAAGCAATACTAAAACTAGCATCCTCCTCGTAGTCGTAATACAAGATGAAGAGTACTCTCTTTTTGAATATTATAATCGTTTAATGTTCTCCCATCTTCAAGTTGTTTTCCTGCAAAAATTAGCCGCTGTTGATCGGGAGGTATACCTTCTTTATCTTGAATTTTGGCTTTAATATTATCGACGGTATCGGACGGCTCTACTTCCAGTGTAATAGTTTTTCCTGTAAGTGTTTTTACAAAAATTTGCATAATATTAATATATAAATTATAATGTTATGTTTTTATATTATTACTAAATATATAAATTATTACTAAATATATAAATTATTACTAAATATATAAATTATTACTAAATATATAAATTATTACTAAATATATAAATTATTAGTATATTAGTATACTATAGTATATTATATATTATGAATAAAGTATTATTATTTTTGTTGTTTTGTTTTCCTGCGCGATTATTATTAGCTTATATAGCCAAGACAATGAGTTTATATTATTTACCATTATTTTCAATAATAACATTTATTATAGGTATATTATTTATAAAAAATTATATTACAAATGAGCCAAAAGTGGGGTTTTTTGGCTCTAAAGTGTGGTGGTCTAATTATAGATTAGTTCATGGTATTAATTATTTGTTTTTTAGTATAATGGCATTTTTTCAATATAAAAATGCGTGGATCTTTTTATTGTGTGATGCATTATTGGGATTAATATTTTTCATTTATGAACAATATATTATTAATTATAGATTAAAAAAAGCAAAGAAAGACACTACCAAAAAGGACATTATATAATAAGCTTAAGTTTTAACATTAAAAATATTCTTAAAATTGATAATAAAAACAATTAACGTTATTAATATAATAATATAAGTAATATGAAAGTATTAGTGTTTGATACTGAAACAACCGGATTACCAGAAAACGGCGCATCTATTTATGATAAATCAAAGTGGCCATATATTATTCAGCTCAGTTATATTTTATATGATATTTCAGATAACAGTGCATTAATTAAAAATAATTATATTAAGATTGACAGTTCAGTTGTAATTCCGCAAGAAAGTTTTGCAATTCATCATATTAGTAGAGAGATTTTAGACATACAAGGAATAAATATTGTGGACGCATTGAAAGATTTTAATGAATGTGTGAAATTATGTGATATTGTTGTTGGTCATAATATATCTTTTGATAAACGACTGGTTTTCGTGGAATGTTTTAGGCACAATATTAAACAATATTTTACACAATTTAAGAATAATGAAAAAATAAATAAACCAGAGTTTTGCACTATGAAAAACTGTACAGATTTTTGCAAGTTAGAGAGATTAAGTAAAACAAACAAAGTTTATAATAAAAGTCCTAAATTAAGCGAATTATATGCATTGTTATTTCCCAATGAATTATTACCTGAAGATTTACATAATTCACTTATAGATGTTACCATGACATTGCGGTGTTATTTGAAATATGTTTATAATTTAGATGTTAAAGAAATAAATGAAACACTAAAACAAGTATTATTAAAATAAAAATTAAAAATTATAATGTATTATATATTATAATTACTATATAATATATAGTATGTTAAGACAATTTATTATAAAAAATATAAATTTAGTATCAATAGTTATTTTTTTATTATTATTTGCGCTAATAATGTTTATAAAGCCGACGATTATTTTTGATAAAAATGGAAGACCGCGCGATTTTGGAATAGGTTATAAAAATAAGACAATATTGCCACTCTGGTTAACTGTAATAATATTAGCAATAATATCTTATTTGTCTATTTTATTTTATATAAATTATAACACATTTACTAATTAGATTATTGACCAGGAGTTGTTGTTAAAGCCTTTGGTTAAGGATTTGCAGTTTCATAATCGCTAATGATTTGATCTACAGATTTTTCGCAAGATATACCTATAATATAATTATAGCTAATTGAGCTAATTAATATACCTGCTAATATATACCAAACTAATGTCCCAATAACATGTTTTATGGTTATTAATTTATATAATTGCATAATATTTGGGTCAGTTGCATCTGCAGGACCGATAATGTTTGCTTTATTTAATTCATCAACAAAATTTTCAAAATTAGATAAATCTATATCTATTTGATTAATAAATTTTGATTTATTATTATTGATGGTATTAATAGCTTTGATTAGTTCATTTTTATTTCGATCTAGACCTTCTGTTTTGGTAATTAATTCTTTTAATGTTTGCTCAACGCCCAACATTGATATAAAAATATAGCCTATTGTATTAGAAAAAGGACTTATCCAACCCGGAAACAATTTTAAAATAAAAAACAGTAGTACAAATATGATTATCCATGGTAGCATGGTAACAACTAGTATATAATTCCACTCAATACTTTGGTTGCATATTATTCTTGAATTATGAATATTTAAGAAATATGAGCCAATAATAATAAATAACATATATACAAAATTAATAATATTGTTATCTTTAGCACTGTTAATAGCTTCTATATTTTTACTGCTATTAATCGAGAAAAGTGTAAAAAATAAAAAGCACATTGTTACTAATATAAAATATATTAGTGAAGATCCTGGACTTGGAACCTCTGCTTCAGTCATATTAGTATAAATTAGACTAATATAATAAATACTTAATAAATACTTAATAAATACTTAATAAATACTTAATTTATACTTATTAAATTAAGAATAAATTAAGTATAAATTTTATATTATAAAAAGTAATACTTATTAATAATGAATTTTGATATTGTAAACTATGCTAATAGTCAATTTAGCAAATCAACAAATGTATTAACTGATAAACCTAAATTAGTGGACAATGGAGTTAAATATTTTTTAAGAGGGGTTCTAAAAAATTGCCATAATTATAAGCAAAATAATATTAATATTTTTTACAACATTACTATGTTTATACTTTTTATACTAATATTAGGAATAATATTGGTTATGCGTTATAAAGGAAATTCAATGAGTAAGAAATATTACGAGAAAAGCATGAAAGATAAAGAATATATAATGTCTAAATTAGTTTACTATAATCGTCAAAACTTAGATAATCAACAAAAAGTTAGAAATAATATGATAACAAATTTACCTGACTATGGCAATCATGTTGAAGCTAATATATTGCATAAGAATTTATATTTTTCTTAATCATATAAACTTATAAAATACTATTTAATACCTTTTTTTTAGATAATATAAACATTATAAATATTATAAATATTATAAATATTATAAATATTATAAATATTATAAATATTATAAACTTTATAAAACTTTATAAGATAAATACTAAAAATAAATATATTTAGTCTATACATAGACTATATTTATAATTATGACTGAAACAACTGAGAGTTATTATAAAGATTTACAGGATTATTATAAGTTAAAAAATAACTATCAAGCACTAAAGCAAAAGAAAATTAGTGAATTAACTGGACTAGCGACATACGGTAAAGATGGCGACGTTAAAAAGAAAAGTTTTGCGAAATTTAGATCTAAATGTATTAATTGCAAGCAAGATGGCGGCACATTATTTACTGAGACCAGCGATTTATTAAGAGCAACATGCGGAAATAGCGTTCAACCTTGTAAGTTAGATTTGGCAATTAAGCGAAAGAAATTTGTGCATATTACCGAAAAAATGGGCTATGTAAAACAAGAGCTAGAAAAGTATAAAAAAAACATTATAACTACCAAATTAGATTTTCTTTTTAATTATATTGAAGAAGATAAAGCAATAGAAATGTTTGAGCTTTTGAAGCAACAATTAAATAATAGCCAAGAAAATTATTTGAATTTATTAACGTTATACAATTCTATTATGTACAATGAAGAACTGAAAACTTTAATACAAGAAAAAACACTTGATTTTGAAAATAACAAAAAACTGCATAGTGAGGCTTTAGAACTATATAAATCAAGCGGGCAAATAATGTATTTAAAAAATGCAATGGAAATCTATAAAACGAAACTCTCTCTATTAGGTAATGAAATAATGAAATTAAAATATAAATCTTCTTATGTTGAACATAATGAGCAAGATCAATTTATTTTATTTCAAAATAATCACAATTTAGAAGATTTAATACTAGAATTAAATGATTAAATGCTTACTTAATTTATTATTATTTATTATTATTTATTATTATAATAATTTATTATAATAATTTATTATAATAATAATTTATTATAATAATAATTTATTATAAATATAATAAATATAGAAAAGCTAATGGTAAATAACTTTAACAAATTTTTTATGAAAATATATAACTCCACAAAATATATAAATATTAGTGTTTTTCTTATCACCTTTTTATTGGGTTTAACATACATGTATTGCTTTGAATATAATAGAAAGGTTGTTGTATATCCTACCCCTCATAATATAGATAATATTGAATATAAAGACGAGGCCGGAAATTGTTATGGTTACAAAATAAAAGATGTTAAATGTCCTAGCGACAAAAGTAAAATAGAGAATTTGCCTTTAACGTAATAATGTAATAATGTAATAATATAATATATATATATATTATATAGTATAATATATTATGATTGGCAACGTTGTTAAAAATTTAATGCATACAAATATGGGCAAAATAATATTATCCGTGTTATTAGGGCTGGGATTAGCAACGCTATTTAGACAAGTATGTAATTCTAAAGACTGTTATAAATTTATAGGCCCTCATCATAATGCGTTAAGAGACAAAATATTTGCAACTGATAGTGATAAGACACAATGTTATACATTAGTAGAAGAAAATATACAATGCGGGTCAAAAAGCAAAACACTAGATTTTTCTACTAAGTTTATGTAATACAAAAATATTAAAAATTGATTTAAAAATATATTCAAGTAGCTATCTACAATTAAATAGTATTAGTTATGAATATTGACACTATGGTTACTTATAATATGCATGCTCCAAATGTTACAACACAAGAAGCAAATTCTAATCTACTATTAAAACTATTTTTATACATGATTTTACGCCATTTTATTTAGTCTAAAGATTTTTAAATAATAAAAAAAAATTATTTAAAAAAACACTGCGTAGTATTATTATTATTATGTCGTCCCCCGTTGAAACATTTGCTTTTCAGGCTGAAATTAATCAGCTCATGTCTCTTATTATTAATACTTTTTATTCAAATAAAGACATTTTTTTACGTGAATTAATTTCCAATTCATCTGATGCGTTAGATAAGATTAGGCATCATTCGCTATCTGATAAGAGCGTATTAGACACTCATAGTGAATTAACTATTCAAATTATTCCTGACAAGGCAAACAAAACATTAACAATTTTAGACACCGGTGTTGGCATGACCAAATCGGACATGATTACTAATCTTGGAACGATTGCTCAATCGGGTACAAAAGGGTTTATGGAGGCAATGAAAAGTCAGGGAGACATTAATATGATTGGGCAATTTGGTGTTGGGTTTTATTCTGCGTATTTAGTTGCTGATCGGGTTGTTGTTGTTTCTAAAAATAACGATGACGAGCAATATGTTTGGGAATCTAACGCGGGTGGTTCATTTACTGTAAAAAAAGATGAGTCGGGACATGACCTTGGTCGTGGAACAAAAATTGTGTGTTATTTAAAAGAGGACCAGTTAGATTATTTAGAAGAAAGCCGGATTAAGGAGCTAGTTAAAAAGCATTCTGAGTTTATTAACTATCCAATTAGTCTTTATGTTGAAAAAACGGTTTCTAAGGAAGTAGAAGAGGAGGTTAGCGATGCAAAAGAAGAGGAGGTTAGCGATGCAAAAGATGATGAAGAGGTTAGTGACGAGCCAAAGATTGATGAAATTAGCGACGAAGACTTAGCCAGTAAAGTTAAAAATACAAAAACTGTTGAAGAAGTTGTAAGCGAATATGTTTTGCTAAACAAGCAAAAGCCTGTATGGACTAAAAAACCAGACAGCGTATCAAAAGATGAATATGCTTCCTTTTATAAATCATTAACAAATGATTGGGAAGACCATTTAGCGGTTAAGCATTTTAATGTTGAGGGTCAATTAGAATTTACAGGACTGTTATTTATTCCAAAGCGTGCGCCTTTTGATTTATTTGAGCCTAATACAAAAAAACAAGGTCATATTAAATTGTATGTTAGACGTGTATTTATTAGCGATGAATGCGAAGATTTAATTCCTGAATGGTTAAGGTTTGTGAGAGGTGTTGTAGACTCCGAAGATCTACCGCTTAATATTTCGCGTGAAATGTTACAGCAAAATAAAATTCTTAAAGTAATTAAGAAAAACATTGTTAAAAAATGTTTGGAATTATTTGCCGAACTCAAAGACAACACAGAAGATTATGCACAATTTTACGAGCAATTTAATAAAAATATTAAGCTTGGAATTCATGAAGACAGTTCAAATCGTGATAAATTATCGGAACTACTAATGTTTCATAGCACAAAGTCGGGACAAAATATGGTTTTCTTAAAGGACTATGTTGCTAACATGCCGTCTAATCAAAAGCAAATTTATTACATTACAGGACAATCGCTAAAATCAGTAGTAAATTCGCCATTTATTGAAAAGTGCAAGCGGCGAAATTTTGAGGTTCTTTTCATGGTTGATCCAATTGATGAATATTGTATTCAGCAGCTTAAAGAGTATCAAGGTAATCAATTAGTTTGTGTTACAAAAGAAAGTCTAAAATTTGAATATGACGACAATGAGAAAAAACAATGGGAAGACTGTGTAAATGAATTTAAACCGTTAACAGAGAAAATTAAGGAAATCCTTGGACCTAATGTGGAAAAAGTTGTGTTGAGTGAGCGAGTTGTTAACTCGCCTTGTGTATTAGTAACATCGGATTACGGGTGGACGGCTAATATGGAGCGGATTATGAAAGCACAGGCACTTCGTGACAATAATGCGTCATCTGTTATGATGTCCAAAAAAATTATGGAAATTAATCCATATCATGGAATTATTAAATCGCTTAAAGACCGTATTAATTTGGCAACAAATGAGCATATGATTAAAGATCTTGTAAATTTACTATACGAATCGTCTTTAATTTCAAGTGGATTTAGCATTGAAGAACCTGCAACATTTGTAAATCGTATTAATAATATGATTAAGATCGGGCTATCAATTGAAGATGACGAAGTTGATAATATTAAGGAAGAATGCGCTAAGAAGGAAGATGGCGAAGAAAAAGAAGATGGCACTAAAGAAGATGGCACTAAAGAAGATGGCGAAGAAAAGGAAGATGTGGACGTTTCACAATCAAATATGGAAGAAATTGACTAATGGAAGAAATTGACTTACACTTAAAATTATATTATGTTATACTATAATTTTAATGTTATAATATTATTTGCGTTATTAAATGAATAAATATTTAGGAAACTATATTAATTAATTAATGTCTTCAAGTGGAATTACTTCAATAAATGAGCTTCCTTCTTTAAACGGGCAAAATGGAAATTTGCAGCAACACCAAATGATGGCTCAACAGCCTCAAAATATTATTTTAAATAGAAGCGAAACTATATCAAATAATAACAATCAAATGACTACTTCAAGTTATAATAATTTGATACCGTCCGGTGGTGCTAATACAAGTAATCCTATGATGCAAAATAGTCCATTAACCATGGAAAACAGTAATCAAAGTCAGCAAAGTCAAGCACCACCTAACTACAATGAGTTAATTAGTCAAATACAGAAAGCAGCAGTTTATGGATCGACGGCTTTACCGTCACGAGACATTCCCATGGAACCTGTCAAAATTATGAATGATGTGCAAAGCCAGCCTAACTATATACCTCCGCCGCAAAGTCAAGAAGATTATATTAATAATAGTATTAGCCCTCAAAATATCATAGAAACCAACATGAGAGAATATAAACAAGACTCCATGTTTGAAAAAATATATGCCGAATTTCAATTACCGTTAATAATTGGATTACTATTTTTTTTATTTCAATTACCGGTTGTAAAACAATACAATAAATCATTGTTACCATTTTTATTTAAAACCGATGGCAATCCAAATTTATATGGTTACATTGCCAACAGTATTATGTTTGCTTCCATGGTCCATATATTATTAAAATTGGTTACTTATGTAGTATAATTTTTTCCGACTTTTATCCATAAAATAATACTTATTGTGAAACCGACTAAAAATCCGGCTATACACTGATCAGGGCCATGACCCATAATTGGACTAGTTATATAAGGACCGACAAAAAATGTTAAAATAGAATAAAATATCATTATGGCTATTGAGATTGGCGAACTTAGATGAGACATAATATATATATATTACAAATATATATTATATTTTTGTCTTTAACTTGTTTTATATTTGTTTCTAAAGTAATCTTGTTTTTCTTGCTTTTTTTTTCATTTTTAAACTTCTGGTTCCTCTTCTTTTCATGTAATTAGCTCTCTTATTTGATCTTTTTTTGCGATATTTTAAACCAAAACCAAAACCAAAACCAAAACCAACGTCTTCGTGATCACTAGATGACGTTGATGATGAAACAGGTGAATGCTGCGGTGATTGTACTCGTGATGGATGCGCAGGTGATCGATCAGGATCGAGAAAGTTATGAAGCAGAAGAGGAGGAGAAAGCGAACGAGGAGAAAGCGAACGAGGAGAAAGCGAACGATGAGAAAGTGAAAGAGGAGAAGATGGAGGAGGCGGTGGTGGACGAGGAGGCGGTGGAGGAGGAGGCGGTTGAGAAGATTGAAGGGTTTCTAAAACTCCAGCAACTATTATTTTTACATTATAAATATCATTATGAGTAAGAGAAATAATAGCTTGACATATTTCAAATATATTACTTTCATTTACCCCACGATTACTTTGATCAATAATGTTTCTTATAGTTATAATTATAATATTAATAGCTTGTTCAACAGTGTCCATCTCAATATTTTCCGATATTAATTTTTTAAACGTTTTCTCATATTTTTTAAGAAGCGCAATTAGATTTATAGCATCTATGATTATGTTATTAATTGGTTGTGATCTAATACCGCGCATAAACATTACATTAGCGTTCTCCAACGATATCAATTGTTTTGTTAATTCTTCAAGTAATAATATATCTAGAATTATGATTTTAAATCTTGGCATTTATATATTTTATACATAAAATATATAAAATATATATAAAATATTATATATTAAAAATATTATTTCCTATATTTACAATATTGTTTTTGAGAGAACCCACGTGGTTTTTTACAATTAATAGATCTTTTATATTTTGCGGTCCATGCTCCTCCGAATTTGCCTCTTTTTTTAGATTTGCGTTGTCTTTTTAGGCCGTGTCCTATGGCGACTATATTACGCGCACTTATTAATTCTTGTAGATCTTTCTCCATTTTTTCACGCTCATTTTGTATATCTTTGCGTTTACTTTCTATTTTGGTAAGTTTTGATTTCTGCGTGGCTATTTCCTTTTCTATAGGGCGCGTAGCTCTTCTTATAGTACCATATAATTCTGAATCCATTTTATTGTATTGCTCTCTAACGCCTTCACGATATTCTCTAGTTTCATTAGGATCCATTGTATCGATTTTGCTACGTAAATCTTGGAAATTTGTGGCTTCTTTTTTTATATTTTCAGCTATTAATTGTTCTTGTCTTTCTAAACCGTAAATTACTTCATTTTGCTGTATTTTCTCAATATCTGCTTGATTCATGTCGTCTCTAAGCTGTTTAATCGTATTACGTGTTTTGACAACTTCATCTTCTAATTTATCTTTGTGACTTATTATACCTCGATTAATTCTAGATCTTGATTGTCTTATTGAACTTCTAGTGGGCATTATATATTTATTATATATAATAAATATAATAATATAAGAATATAAGAATATAAGAATATAATAATATAAGAATATAATAATATAAGAATATATAGTTTCATAATCCTCTTTTTTTTGTTCTTCTATTATTTGTTCTTCTTTTTCTTCTTTTTTTTCTTTTTTTACCATATGCTATATGTTGTTGTATGTTAAATTGTCTTATTTGATTAATTAAATCAAATATTTCTAATGCAATAGTATGTCGTCTATTTAATAAATCGCGCATTTTTTCTTTAACAGTTGTTAGCTCATAATCTACTTCATTATACACTCGTTCACTTTCATTATATGCTTCTTGTGCATAATCTCTTTTTTCTGTTTGTGTTTTTTGTTCCTCAACATTTATTGCTTTACTTTGTTTTATACTTTCTGTTAACTCATGTGTTAGTTTTGAATTAGCAATTTTAGCTATATTTACGTGTGCTAGATGACCATTAAGAACTGTTTGTTCTTCCATATTATTTCTCAATTCTTCTTCTAACTTGGCTATTTGTATTGTTAATTCGTCTTTTCTACGTATTAAAGCTAGTTTACTTATTATATTATCGGATATTACTTCTCTACAAATAGGACAAGCAATATTACCATACTGTATGCTACTTTCTAAACATTTATCATGAAATTTATGACCGCATTCTAATACACCAACGTCTTTATTGGGTATCATTTGATCATGACATATTGCGCACATATTTTTCTTTTCTTCATTTGTTATTCGTATTGTTCTAAACTTATTACTTCGTTTAATAGCTTTTAATGACCTGGCTCTAGATTGAATTGTAGTTGCTGCTTTTTTTTTTGGTTAATGAGTTTGGACTAGGTGAAGGCATATTAATTATTATATTATAATATATTAGCAATATAATAATAATTTTACATTAGTCGAATAATAAGTTTATATAAATGATAAACTATAATAAAGGCTCCTACAAATCCTAATGCATTATATGTTTCTTTGGACAACTTATTTTGTAATCCGTAATATGCTAGTGCTATAAATCCAGGTATAAATAGTATGTAATGGGCAATATAAAGAATATTTCTTAAATTAGTAAATTCTAATGTTGGAAACGGAACAAATAATATTATACCTAATCCTAATAATCCTAACGCATAATATATTGGTCTTGGTGACTTATGTTGAAAATAACCAATATATACTAATAATGCACCAATAACAAATATATGTAGTATATTGACATACTTCATTCCTAATTTTACAATGCTCATTTACTTATTATAAAATAGTAAGCTATATTATTTTTAGATTTTAGATTTTAGATTTTAGATTTTAGATTTTAGATTTTAGATTTTACTTAAATTTCCAATATAATATTTTGGTAAAACACTTTCGCTTACAAAACTAGGGTGATTAATAGAATTAAAAAGTCGTGTTGCATCTTTGCCAACGGCTTTCATAATAACATCTCCTCCTGGATGTGTTGGTATCCATTTACTAATATCATAAACTTTATTTTCTATTATTGTCCATGCATCACCCTTTTTTTTATGTTTTTTAACTTCACCCAATGTAAATGTGTTTTTAATGCTACCGCCCAGTTTGTGTTTTAAGGTCTTATTATTGGTCTTATTATTGGTCTTATTATTTGTGTTAGTTTCTAACAAATGTGTTATCTTGGCTATACAGCTTTCAGATGTCATTAAAGCACCTTCGCACCATGCTTGATACTTTGAATAATTTTCACCAATAATAAAAATGCGACTATAAGGATTTAATAATTTAGAACTTAAATAATCGGAGTCTACTCCTTTTTTCCAACACGCCACACCAGCATCCCAAAAATACATTTTAATATATTTACTTAAAGGCACCTTTATATTATAAATGCTAAATAGCAAATTTAGCTTTTCATTTAGTTTAACTTTAACGTAATCAAGTCCCTTGCTCACTAATAAGTTATTCCAATAACGCGCATTAACACAATCGCTATAACTACTCATAATTAGCCCATTATTTGGATTAATAGGAATTACAAATTGAACATTAGTATTTGTAATTGTTTTTTCAACATTCTTGAACCACACCTCTCCATCGCCTTCTTTATCATAAATCTCGTATATTCTTAGGAGATTTATTGAGTTTATAGACTTTAAATCGCTTAGTAACGGCTTAAATATTGCTAATTGTAGCAAGCTTTTTTTAGGAATGGCGCATATTACATGTTTTGAATATATTTTTTTTGAGCCAGACCCTTTACTATTATAATTTGTAACACTTATTTCAAATAAGTCGTCTACATTGTTATTTTTGTAAGTTATATTTTCAACATTAGAGAGATTAACAAGCTTTATATTATTAGACTTATATCCTTGTGTTTTTTTAATAGCCACTACTAGCTCATCTATTATTTGCTCTAGTCCTCCGTTAAGTGTGAAAAACTCCGCACTCTTAGTATAATCATATTTAAAATATTCAATTGCATCATAAGCGTTTAATTCATTCAAATCGGAAGAATATTCAAATACGTCTTTCACTGCTCGAGAGAATGACGCAGACACATATTTTGTAAGAAACTCATACAAATAATAGCTTTGTTTTGTTGACTTGCCTAATTTGGAAACCTGGGGGCTAAAGAAAAATTTGGTTAATTTGTCCATAATGTAATCTTTTGTTGATGTTTTGTTGATTGCTTTATTGTCTCTTACTTCTATATATGTTTTAGTATTTGGAATAGGGATTATTTTGGGTTTTAGACCGAGTTCATTTATTAAATTATTGATTAATTTATGATGAAATCCTAATCGTCCTGCGCCTAAATCCATGACATAATCTTGCTTGTTTATAGTTTCTTTATATGAATATATTCGGCCGCCTAGTCGCTGTCCCGACTCTAATAATAGAATTTTTAGGTGTTTATACTTTTTTGACAATTTATATAAAGTGTAAAGGCCTGCTATGCCTCCGCCTATTATTACTAAATCATAAATGTTAACGGTATTGTTATGATTTGTTTTATTTTTTTTATTTTTTTGTGTATTAGTCATGTAACTATATTATTATGTTATAGCAAGATAATAAAATAGTTAATTATATTATGTTATATTATAACTAGTTATATGTCTAATATTATTCAAAAGTTGGCTAGCGCTATGTGTATTCTCTCTCGCTGCTCTTAATAAATCAAAAGTTATAGTGCGCATATTACTTAACTCTTGATACATAGTTATATTTACATCTATTCCATGTACCCTAATATAATTAGTAAATTGTGAATTTGCTTCGTCATAGTGTCTTTGCGCTTCTTGTTCGAAATGTGCTGCTATTTGTTGAATTTGCATTGCAGTAATTAAAGGCATATTTGGAATTGCGCCGTTTAGTCGTTCCCTTAAAATAGTTATTCGACGTTCTAATTGTGCCAGTGCTTGCAATTCTTCTATTAATTGTTGTCTTTGTATTAAAGGATCATTCGTTGTAGTTCTACAAAGAGGACATCTGTTATGTCCGTGATGTACCATATTTTCTAAACATCTATTATGAAATTTATGACCGCAATTTAGTGTTGTACTAGCTTCATCATCTGTCATTTGATCTAAACAAATAGGGCACTCATTTTCCTTTTCTTTATTATTTATTTCCATAACTCTTAATCTTTCACTTAAAGATGGCAGTTCTTTGTTTGCTGCTGACATATTAGCAGGCCGAGCTTCATCATATCCTTTGCCTAATCTATATGAATAAATATTACTAGGTGCATGGTGCTTTTTTGATTTTCTTCTAGGCTTTTCTCTAGATTTTATTCTAGATTTTATTCTAGATTTTCTTTTTATATTTTTTATATTTTTTATATTTTTTACATTTTTTGCAGTTTTTACAGTTTTTGCAGTTTTTGCAGGCATATTTCTTAAAGCTTTTAAAATTTCAGGTAAAGCGACAGTAATTACTTTATCATTATGTAAGCCAAACATTATTATTTTATATATATAATAATATATAATAA
>Ga0209355_1000741_pt1 | contig 19203 bp, 17 predicted proteins | sample LauGreSBDMM110SN_3_FD_187563 | JGI IMG/M metagenome (GOLD analysis project Ga0209355, IMG submission 187563) | Freshwater lake microbial communities from Lake Michigan, USA - Sp13.BD.MM110.SN (SPAdes) (version 2) | ecosystem: Environmental > Aquatic > Freshwater > Lake | place: Lake Michigan... | reverse complement strand
GAACTTACTGGAAGTTAACGAAGTCTACAAACAATACGGTGACTATGTGGCACTTAACGGCGTTTCGCTGCAGGTTCCCAAAGGAAGTATTTATGGATTGCTGGGCCCAAATGGTGCAGGAAAAACATCTTTAATTCGCATCATCAATCAAATTACCTTGCCCGATCGTGGTCAAGTGCTGTTGGATGGCGAAATTTTACAACCCAAACACGTGCAACACATTGGGTATTTGCCCGAAGAGCGTGGCTTATACAAAACCATGAAAGTGGGGGAGCAGTGTTTGTATTTGGCGCAAATGAAAGGCTTAACCAAAGCCGAGGCCAAAGTGCAACTGGAATACTGGTTTGATCGCTTGGAAATTCGTGGTTGGTGGGACAAAAAAATCCAAGAATTATCCAAAGGGATGGCCCAAAAAATACAGTTTGTGGTCTGCGTATTGCACCAACCCAAATTATTGATTTTCGACGAACCTTTTTCGGGCTTTGATCCGGTGAATGCTAATTTGATCAAAGACGAAATCTTGGAACTCAAGAAAAAAGGATCGACCATTATATTTTCTACGCACCGCATGGAAAGCGTCGAAGAATTGTGCGACGACATTGCTTTAATTCACCAATCCAACAAATTACTCGAAGGCCCTTTGCAAGACATCAAGCGTCAATTTCGCAGCCACAATTACGAGGTGGGTATTTTAGCCAACGACACCGAAGCCTTGCTGTTGGAACTTGCCAAACAATTTTCGGTGCAACCCACACAGTTCAAATCGTTAAACAACGAACTGCAATTGGAAATTGGCCTCAACAATCAAACGCCCAATGCCTTGTTGAATCTGCTCACCCAACGCGGGCAAGTAACCCATTTTATGGAAAAAATCCCAAGCGTTAATGACATCTTTATACAAACGGTACAAAACAATTAAATCCCAGTTATGCACATTATCTTATTAATCATCCAACGGGAATTTTTGGCCAAAGTGCGCAACAAGTCCTTCATTGTCATGACGTTTTTAAGTCCGCTCTTGTTTGTGGGGATTGCCGCTTTTGTAGGGTATTTGAGCTCTATAAAATCAGATGTAAAAACAATTGCCTTGCATGATGCCACGGGTTTATTTGCTGCCGATTTCAAAAGTAACGAAGAATACCGCTATGTAGATTTGTCCAAAACAGATCTGGCCATAGTGAAAGACAGTGTGGTGAGCGAACAATACGAAGGCGTGTTGGTGATTCCTGCCGCAGTAAAAAACGGAATACACAAAAACCAAGTGCAGTATTTGTCAGCAGACAGTCCCAGTATTTCCTTTTTGTCCGATATGGAAGCCGTACTTTCCCATCGACTCACCCAGCTTAATTTTCAAACGGCGAAATTGGACACCTTGGCCATCAAAAAAGCAACCGTCGACCTGTCTATTGGCGTGGCCAAAGCCACTGGCGAATCAACGGTAAAGGGATTAAACGAAATGAAAATTGCCATTGGCGGTGCTTTTGGATACCTGATCATGATGTTTATTGTAATATACGGCAACATGGTGATGCGCTCGGTGATTGAAGAAAAGACCAACCGCATCATCGAAATCATCATCTCCTCGGTAAAACCATTCCAGTTGATGATGGGAAAAATCATCGGAACTTCTTTGGCTGGCGTATTGCAATTCATCATCTGGGCCATTTTAGGCTTCACCTTACTGACACTTTCTTCGGTGTTTTTTGGAAGCCAAGTTACCGCCACACCCGGGCTTTCTCCCGAACTGATGCAATCTGCCCAAAACGAAATGAGTTCGTCGGTATTCCAATACATTCAAGAATTATGGAAGCTGCCCATCGCGACAATTTTAATCTCGTTTGTGGTTTATTTTATCGGTGGCTATTTTCTGTATAGTTCCTTTTATGCCGCCATTGGCGCTGCCGTAGATAACGAAACCGATTCCCAGCAATTTCTATTGCCCATCATTATGCCTTTGATATTAGGCGTGTACATCGGTTTTTTTACCGTAATGAATGACCCACATGGGACAATCGCGACGGTCTTTTCCATGATTCCCTTAACCTCGCCCATCGTGATGCTCATGCGTATTCCGTTTGGCGTACCGGCTTGGCAAATTGCCTTGTCGATGGCTATTTTGTTTGCCACTTTCTTTTTGGTGGTGTGGTTTGCGGCTAAAATTTACCGCATCGGCATCTTGATGTACGGCAAAAAACCAAGTTGGAAAGAACTGTACCGTTGGTTAAAATACTAATACACGAGCATGAGTAAAATACTAATCATAGAAGACGAAGCCGCCATTCGCAGGGTATTAACCAAAATACTCTCGGAAGAAAGCAGCGCTTATTTGGTCGAGGAAGCTGCCAATGGATTGGAAGGCCTCGAAAAAGTTAAAGCGTCCGATTATGATTTGATTTTGTGCGACATTAAAATGCCCAAAATGGATGGCGTTGAGGTGTTGGATGCCGTCAAAAAAATAAAACCCGAGATTCCCATGGTGATGATTTCTGGCCATGGAGATATGGAAACAGCCATTCAAACCATGCGCATGGGCGCCTTTGATTACATCTCCAAACCACCCGATTTAAATCGGTTGTTGAATACGGTGCGCAATGCCTTAGATAAAAAACAGTTGGTGGTTGAAAACACGATTTTGAAAAAAATGGTGAGCCAACAATTTGACATGATTGGCCATTCGGCACCCATAGAAAACATCAAAAACATTATCGCCAAAGTGGCTCCCACCGAGGCCCGTGTGCTCATTACGGGTGCCAACGGAACCGGTAAAGAATTGGTGGCGCGCCAATTGCACGCACAAAGCGAACGCGCTGCGGCCCCACTCATTGAAGTAAATTGCGCGGCCATTCCTTCGGAGTTAATCGAAAGCGAATTGTTTGGCCACGTGAAAGGCGCTTTTACCTCGGCCGTAAAAGACCGAGCCGGAAAATTTGAAGCTGCCGATGGCGGAACTTTATTTTTGGATGAAATTGGCGACATGAGTTTATCGGCCCAAGCCAAAGTGTTGCGTGCCTTACAAGAAAGTATGATTAGCCGCGTGGGCGCCGACAAAGACATTCGTGTCAATGTGCGCGTGATTGCAGCAACCAATAAAGACTTGAAAAAAGAAATAGAAGCCGGCCGCTTTCGCGAAGATTTATACCACCGCTTGGCCGTGATTCTCATTCCAGTTCCCACGCTCAATGACCGCCGAGATGATATTCCGTTACTGCTTTCGCATTTTGCAGCCAAGATTGCCCAAGAACAAGGCAATGCGCCAAAGGAATTTTCTGCAGCAGCCATAGAATTGCTTCAGGCCTATGATTGGACGGGAAACATCCGAGAATTGCGCAATGTAGTGGAGCGATTAATCATCTTGGGAGGAAACGAAATTTCGGCCGACGACGTGACTCTTTTTGCCGCCAAATAAAATAACGAGCGGGAATTTCTGCTCTACAAATTAAAATGAATTTAAAAAAAATACATCCTCAACTCCAACAAGCCCTCTTAGAAAATGGCTTGGCCGAAGCCAATGACATGCAGCTCGAAACCTATTCGACCATTAAAAGTGGAGTAGATGCGGTGGTTCAGTCGGGACCGGCTTCTGGAAAAACAACTACCCTTGTATTGCACGTATTGCAACGCTTAGACAAAGCCCAAGGCGAAAGTACGCGTGCCCTGGTTTTGGTGCACGACCGTGACCAAGTGGTGGCTACTGTTTCTCTGTTTAAAACCTTAGGCAATTATATGGATTTACGGGTCTTTGGCGTACATGAAAAAGGCGATACCGATTTTGATAAAAACCACATTTCGCTGGGAATTGATGTCTTGGTGGGTACGCCCAATAAAATCAATCAGTTGTTTTCGTCGGCGGGCTTCAATATGAATACCGTCAAGCTTTTTGTGGTTGATGATGCCGATGTGCAATTTCGCAACCGCATGGATGCCGTGATTCAGCGTTTGGCGATGAGCATCGAAAAAACACAGAAATTATTTTTTACCACTGTCATTACCGAACGGGTAGAAGTTTTGGCTGAAAAGATTATGATCGAACCCGTATATTTTGAAACAGAAGATTAATTAAATACTAAAAATGGGACTAATTAAAATTTTCTCTGGAAGCGAAATATTGGCTTACGGATTAAAAGAAAAACTAGAAGAAAAAGAAATTGAAGTAATCATGAAAGACAACATCCAATCGGGCCGTTTGGCTGGCTTTGGCACGGCTGATTTGGCGGTGGAATTGTTTATTCAAGAAAAAGAATACGGCAAGGCCCATCCGGTGCTCGAAGAATTTCGCCTCAGTATATAACCCCTGAAATCAATACATGATTACTGTAAACGACATATCCGTTCAATTTGGCGGAACTACCCTTTTTAGCGAAGTTTCATTCGCCATCAACGAAAACGACAAAATAGCCCTAATGGGCAAAAATGGCGCCGGAAAATCTACGCTTTTAAAGATTATTGCCGGAGAAAGCAAACCGTCTACGGGCGCAATTTCGGCACCCAAAGATGCGGTAATTGCCTATTTGCCTCAGCATTTGCTCACCAAAGACAATCTTTCGGTTTTTGACGAAACGGCCAAAGCCTTTGCCGAGATTTTCGAAATGAAAAAAGAGATTGACGAAATCAACGAGCAGCTCACCATTCGTACCGATTACGAAAGCGATGCCTACATGAAACTCATTGAGCGCGTGTCTGAATTGAGCGAAAAATTTTATGCCATCGAAGAAATAAACTACGAATCCGAAGTAGAAAAAGTACTCAAAGGATTGGGGTTTGAACGCGAAGATTTTACCCGTCCCACCTCAGAATTTTCCGGAGGTTGGCGCATGCGCATCGAATTGGCTAAAATATTATTGAAAAAACCCGACCTCATTTTGCTCGATGAGCCCACCAACCACATGGATATTGAGAGTATTCAATGGTTGGAGGATTTCTTGATCAATTCGGCCAAAGCTGTGGTGGTTATTTCGCACGACCGGGCCTTTGTAGATAACATCACCAACCGCACCATTGAAGTGACCATGGGCCGCATCTACGATTATAAAGCCAAGTACTCGCATTACCTCGAATTGCGCAAAGACCGCCGAGTTCACCAACAAAAGGCCTATGACGAACAACAAAAAATGATTGCTGAAAATATGGAATTTATCGAGCGATTTAAAGGCACCTATTCTAAAACCTTGCAAGTACAATCGCGGGTGAAGATGCTCGAAAAACTCACGTTGGTTGAGGTAGATGAAGTAGATACCTCGGCCTTGCGACTCAAATTCCCGGCCTCACCCCGCAGTGGACAATACCCGGTTGTGGTGAACGAATTGTCTAAATCCTACGGTGATCATGTGGTGTTTAAAGAAGCCAATATGGTTATCGAACGTGGACAAAAAGTGGCTTTTGTAGGTAAAAATGGCGAAGGAAAATCAACCATGATCAAAGCCATGATGGGCGAAATAGATTTTCAAGGCAAACTCGAAGTAGGGCACAACGTGCAAATTGGGTATTTTGCCCAAAACCAAGCGTCTTTGTTGGACGAAAACATGTCGGTTTTTGAGACCATAGACCAGATTGCTGTAGGTGATATTCGCTCTAAAATTAAAGATTTATTGGGTGCTTTTATGTTTGGCGGCGATGACGTGACCAAAAAAGTAAAAGTGCTTTCGGGTGGCGAAAAAACGCGTTTGGCCATGATCAAATTGTTGTTGGAACCAGTAAACGTGTTGATCCTCGATGAGCCCACCAATCACTTGGACATGAAAACCAAAGACATCATCAAAGACGCGCTCAAAGACTTTGACGGGACCTTAATCTTGGTGTCGCACGACCGGGATTTCTTGGACGGTTTGGCCGAAAAAGTATTTGAATTTGGACACAAACGCGTGAAAGAACATTTTGAAGACATCAAAGGATTTTTGGCGTTCAAGAAAATGGAAAGTTTGCGCGAAATCGAAAAGAAATAGATTCACCTATTTTCAAATAAAAAACCCGTCAAACAAGAGCTTGGCGGGTTTTCTTTTTAGGGAAAGAAAAATTATTCTTTTACAAAACGGATGCGGCTTTGCCCATTGATTTCGGCAATATACACGCCCGAAGTTAAGTTGGCGATTTCAATAGTAGCTTGGTTGCTGAAATCAGCCAGTTGACTTAAAATTAATCGGCCAGCTAAATCAAAAATTTGTACAGATGAAATAGCAGTTTTTCCTTGAATAGCCAGCGTTGCAGTCGCCGGATTTGGATACACACTAAATTGTTGGTTGGTAAACGTCGTGTTGCTTAATGGACTTCCGCCCCAGTTGGATGAATTTCCGGTCAAGCCAAAATTGTTGAGTTGGCCGTCATAGGCAAAATTTTCGTCGTTGAGGGTACTTAAACCCGTATTGGTTCCGTAGGCAGTTCCTTGATTAAATTTGTAGTACAACATCAAATTGTTTTCAAAAGCAGGATTGGCTATTTCGCCCGCTCCATTGGCCATAATTGCATTTATTTCGGATGCATTGAGCGCTTTGTTCCACAAACTCACTTCGTCTATGTAGCCGTTATGAAACCAATCATAGGCTTGAAATTGAACCAATCCAATTTTAAACGTATTCGAATTTAAGGCCGGTGTCGATCCCGAAGCGGCGATGGTGCTGGTTAAGTTTAATCCCGAATACAAATTAATTTTGGCACCATCATAGACAAAGAAAAAGTGATTCCATTGGTTCAAAACTAAACCGTCATATAAAATGGTGTATTGCACGCCGGCTGAATTTCTAAAACGCGCTTCAATGGAGGTAGCTGATAATTGGATCAGATAAAAATCAAAATTCGATTCGTTGCGGTAGCCAGCAATGCCATTAAAGGCAGGAAATCCTGGATTCGTATTTTTTGGATACACTTTACAACTTAGGGTAATGGTGTTTTTGTTGGCCAAAATATTTTCAGAACCGGCTACATCTACAAAATCGTCGATTCCGTCAAAATCCAAGTAATTGTCTTGCGCAAATCCGCTGAAGGAGGCAAGAATTAGTGCAGAAAAGAGTAATTTTTTAATCATAAAACAAGAATTTAGTTTCCGCAAACATACACATTTTCCCGTAGCTGAATTTATAAATTTCACACAAAGACTTCCTAATCATGTATTTATAAATTGAATTTGTCCTTAGTTGGAATAAATCAAAAATGATTCATTTGCAAGTGTTAACTCCATATTTTAACTTCCAAAAAGCAGTGAATTGGATTATATTTGCGGCTTTAAAACTGACAAATTGAATCTATCCCAATACACCAAAGAATTTCGTTACAACATCGAGTTGGCCTATCCGGTTATGCTAGGGATGTTGGGTCATACGCTAATAGGTATTGTTGACAACATCATGGTGGGCAAATTGGGTACTTCTCAATTGGCGGCTGTTTCTTTGGGCAACAGTATGATTTTTGTAGCCATGTCGTTGGGAATAGGATTTTCTACCGCTATTACACCCATTGTTGCTGAAGCGCAGGGGGAAAAAGATGAGGCCAAAATAAAATCGGCATTTCAACACGGCCTTTTGTTGTGTACCATTTTGGGCTTGTTTTTATTTTTGCTCATCGTGGTTGCCAAACCAGTCATGGAATTATTACATCAACCCAAAGAGGTAATTGATTTGGCCAAACCTTACTTGGACTGGGTCGCTTTTTCGTTGGTGCCCTTAATAATTTACCAAGGCTATAAGCAATTTGCCGATGGCTTGTCGCTCACCAAATACTCCCTGTATGCCATTGTGATGGCCAATGTGGTGCACGTTTTTTTTAATTATGTTCTGATTTATGGAGTTTGGATTTTCCCAAAATTAGGAATTGTTGGAGCTGCTATCGGCACCGTAATTTCCCGAATCTTGATGGTGGTGTTTATGCATTATTTGCTGCGGAGCAAAAGGAGTTTACGTCCTTATTTTAAAGGCTTTTCGTGGAATGCCATTCAACGTAAAATGGTTGTGCAATTGGTTCGCTTGGGCTTTCCTTCGGCGATGCAAATGTTGTTTGAGGTGGTGTTATTTACCGCGGGTATATGGTTGTGTGGTATGTTGGGTAAAACCAGTCAAGCGGCCAATCAAATTGCGCTGAGCATGGCATCGATGACTTTTATGTTTGCCATGGGACTGAGCGTTGTTTCGATGATCCGAGTGAGTAATTACAAAGGCATGCACGATTACAAAGGATTAATTGTTGTGGCACGGTCTATTTTTTTATTGGCCATCGCCTTAGAAATAATTTTCGCCCTATTTTTTATAGTACTGCACAACCAACTTCCCTATTTATTTTTGGATATGGGCCATTCGGATCAGTTTTTTGACAATTTAGAAGTGATTACAATTGCTTCCAAGTTGTTACTTGTAGCTGCGCTTTTTCAGATTGCCGATGGTATACAAGTTGTCGTGCTAGGAGCTTTGCGCGGCTTGCAAGATGTAAAAGTGCCCATGTACCTCACCTTTGTGGCCTATTGGCTCATCGGATTTCCAACTTCCTATTTTCTGGGATTTTATACTCCGTTAAAGGCGGTGGGCGTTTGGATTGGATTGTGCGCCGGATTGACAGCGGCTGCTTTATTTTTGTATCTTCGCTTTGTGGTGGTCACCAAAAAACTAGTGGCCCAACAGCTTGATTCCCTAACCTAATTCATATCTTATGATTACAATACTCATTTTGGGCTTTATCTTACTCGTGCTAAGTTATACCCTTAAACAAAATGCATCTCCCGCCTCTAAGTATGCACAAGTCCTCAAAATCGCCGGTGTTTTGGTGATTGTATTGGGTTTGTTTTCGTCGATGTTTAAGCAAATTGATGCCGGTCGAGTAGGGGTTCAATCGCTTTATGGAAACGTAGAAAACGACATCTTATCCAGTGGATTGCACGTCATTAATCCGTTGTTGGATGTAACCGAATTTGATATACAAACCCAAAATTATACCATGTCGGCCGTTCACAGTGAAGGCGCACAAGAAGGCGATGACGCCATTCGGGTATTGTCAAATGATGGATTGGAAGTGGTTATTGATTTGACTGTGTTGTACCGTATTTCGCCCGAATCGGCACCCAAAATCTTCAAACAAATTGGGGTGAATTACACCGACAAAATTGTTCGTCCAGTAACCCGAACCCGCATTCGCGACAACGCGGTGTATTATGATGCTGTAGCCTTGTATTCCACCAAACGCAACGAGTTTCAGCAGCGCATTTTTACAAGTATCGAAAATGATTTCAAATCGAGAGGATTAATTTTAGAGCAATTGCTCATCCGCAACATCAATTTACCGGCTTCGGTAAAAACTACGATAGAGAGTAAAATTAATGCCGAGCAAGAAGCCCAAAAAATGCAATTTGTGTTGCAAAAAGAAAAACAAGAAGCCGAACGCAAACGAGTAGAAGCCCAAGGAATTGCCGATTATCAGCGTATTATTTCTATGGGATTGACAGACAAGCAATTGCAATACGAACAAATTAAGGCCCAAAAAGAACTGGCAGCATCTCCCAATACCAAGATCATTTTCATGGGAAAAGGCAGCGCTCCTGTAATTTTATCGGACAAATAATTTAAACAACTAGCAACATGGAATTACCTAAATTTTTATTGGGCGACAATACTGATTTCCCTGAAGATATTTTTATCATCCATTTGGATTATCCGCGTTTCATTATCAATCTAAAAGACGATGAGGTAGAGTTTATGGAAGAAGACGAAGATCTAGACGAAGCCGAACTCAAGGCCGAAATGGAAAATTTGATCACCCAGGCCAATGCCTTTTATGACCGAGAAATTGCCCGCTACGAAGAATAGCTAGTTGCATTTTCTATTCAACTTTTTTTATTTTTGTACTCCAAATTTTGATCTGATTAACTAGAATTTTGGCATGAAAAAATACGCGTTACTTTTCCTACTTTGTGCTGCTGTGGCGCAAGCGCAATCGGGCTATCACCTGAAAATCAATTTAAAAAATTGCAAAGACACCTTAGTGTATCTCACCTTTTATCAGTTTGACAAAACCCTGATTAAGGATACGTGTACGCACATTAAAAACGGTAAAATTGAGTTTAAGGGATCTGCAAAATTAGACCGCGGAATCTACTCGATAGTGGGGCAGCAAAAATCAATATTGTTTGATTTTTACATGGACGAAGAAACCCAGTTTTTAGAACTCAAGAGCGATGCCGAATTTTTATACGCCAAAGAATTGGTGGCCCTCAACTCCAAACGGCAGAATGACTTTTTCAATTACATTCGTTTCATTGGCGATCAAAACCGAGAAATAGAAACGGCCTTACAAGCGGCTCGTGGCAAAACCAAAAAAGATTCCACCGATATCATTACGACCAAACAAAAAGAAATTGCTGCGGTTATTTCTTCCTACGAAGACAATTTTCTAGTTCAAAATAAAGGCTCCTACATTGCTGCCGTTTTGAATTTAAAAATGGATAAACTCCTCAAAGCTATTCCCAAAGCGTCCAACGGCCGACCAGACAGTATAGCGGTTTACAGGTATTTTAAAAAACACTATTGGGATGGGGTAGATTTTCAAGACGATGGTATGGTGCGCAATCCTTTTTTTGCGACCAAACTCAATACCTATTTTCAAAATGTCGTGGTGCGTCACCCGGATTCGGTAGCCGTTGAATTGGATGTAATTTTAAAAAAAATGAAGCCCGAAACAACGATGTACAAATTGCTTTTAGGTCATTTTATTTACACCTATGAAACTTCCAAAATTATGGGATTTGACAAAGTATTTGTACATCTGGCCGATAGCTACTTCAAAACAGGTAAAGCCAAAGGCATCTACGAAGACGAAACAGTGGTCGATAAAATTGTGGAGCGCAGCAACAAAATGAAACCGCTTTTATTGGGTGCAGTTGCGCCCGAATTATACATGATAAAACCCGAAAGCCATCCACAATTTGGCCCAATGGGATTTGACAAAGCTACTACAAGCGAGGAACTCACCAAGTTGTATTATGCCCATCAGGCAGAACTCGAAAAGATGTACGTAAAATTGAGTGAGGTAAAAGCCGATTATTTGATTCTTTTATTTTGGTCTGTAGATTGTGGACATTGCCAGACCGAAGTGCCTAAAATTTTGGAGGATTACCACCAATTTCTCAAAGATAAAAAGGACGTAAAAGTATATTCTGTCTACACCGAATACGATTATGAGAAATATGTAAAATACATTGCCGAGCACAAATTAGATTGGATCAACTTGTACGATCCGGTACACTTAAATAATATTCGAGAAAAATATGACGTGTATTCCACGCCAGTGATTTATATTTTGGATAAAAATAAAGTAATCAAAGCCAAGAAAATTGGTTCAGAGCAAATCAAGGACATCATCCGAAACATGGAGGCCGAATACCAATCGGTCAAAAAATAAACTTAGGAAGAAAAATAATTCGCTAATATAATTTGGGCAGCTTCAAAAGGAGATAACTCGTTTTGCCTTACTGCTTTTTTGTATTTTTCAACTAAAGCTTTCCGCTCGGGATTGTCAAAGAAATGCAGATTGAGTTGTTCATGAATAGTTTCCATCATCCAATACTGGTTTTGCTCTGCTCGGTTTGATTCAAAAAAACCGCTTTGTTTTGCTTCCTCCAAATAGGTTGAAATTAATTGATATACTTCTGGAATTCCGTACTGAGTAAGTGCGCTACAACACAGTACTTTGGGTTCCCAGCCCGACAATTTTGCAGGAAACAAATGCAGGGCTCTGGCAAATTCTCCACGGGCCAGTTGTGCTTTTTTTAGGTTGTCGCCATCGGCTTTGTTGATCACAATTGCATCAGCCATTTCCATTATTCCGCGTTTAATGCCTTGCAATTCGTCACCTGCGCCAGCAATCTTTAGCAATAAGAAAAAATCGACTAGACTGTGTACGGCGGTTTCACTTTGACCAACGCCTACGGTTTCTATGAGCAGCGTATCAAATCCACTGGCTTCGCACAACAAAATACTTTCTCTTGTTTTTCTTGCTACGCCTCCCAGGGTTTTTCCGGATGCCGAAGGTCTGATGTAGGCCATCGGATTTTTTACCAATTCTTCCATGCGGGTTTTATCGCCCAAAATACTGCCGTTTGATAAGGAACTGCTGGGATCAACCGCCAATACGGCTACTTTTTTCCCGAGGTTGGTGAGGTAATTGCCAAACGCTTCAATAAAAGTACTTTTGCCCACGCCGGGTACACCCGTAATTCCGATGCGAAAAGATCTATTGGCATGTGGCAAACAGCGTGCAATTAGTTCGGCTGCAGCTTCTTGGTGTTTGGTTTGTGTGCTTTCTATGAGGGTAATGCCTTGACTTAAGGCGGTAATGTTTCCGGCTAAAAGCTGTTGGCTGAGTGCATCTATATCCAGACTAATACTGCGCAAATTTTGCACCCGTGTGGCCGCTTTACTATTGATGCTTGTCGGCATGGGAATTCCGTCTCTCTCAGATAAAGCCGATGCATTTTTTTTTGGTGAAGCCACAAATTACGCAATTGATCGGGTAAAAATACATAAATTTGGAACACTAAATCCACCACATGATTTCTATTACTCCACAACTTATAGCTCAGTTAGAGGAACTACTTGGCAAAGCCTATGTTTTTCAAGACGAAGCGACCCTTGCCAAATATGGCCATGACGAGACCGAAGATTTTGTTTTTCCACCTTCGGTGTTGGTAAAGCCGGGAACGCCACAAGAAATTTCACAAATTCTTCAGTTGGCCAATCAGTATTATATTCCCGTTACACCAATTGGAGCACAGACGGGATTAAGCGGCGGCGCCTTGTGTGTGCAACAAGGAATCGGTCTGAGCATGGAGCGCTTTTCGAAAATCTTATCCATCGACGAAAACAACCTGCAAGTTACCGTAGAGCCTGCCGTAATAACTCAAGTACTTCGAGAAGCGGTGGCCGAAAAAGGCCTGTTTTATCCACCCGATCCGAGTAGCCAAGGCAGTTGTTGGATAGGTGGAAACGTAGCCGAAAATGCCGGTGGTGCCCGTGCGGTAAAATATGGGGTAACCAAAGATTATGTACTCAACCTAGAAGTGGTTTTGCCCTCGGGCGAGATCATTTGGACTGGGGCAAATACCTTAAAGAATTCGACGGGGTACAACCTTACCCAACTCCTGGTGGGCAGCGAAGGAACCTTGGGAGTTATTACCAAAATTGTCTTGAAATTGTTGCCGAAAAACAGCCATACGGTTTTAATGCTCGTGCCCTTTTACGAAGCCAAACAAGCTTGCGAAGCGGTGTCGGCCATCTTTAGAGCGGGTGTTATTCCCAGTGCGTTAGAGTTTATGGAACGCGACGCCATTGATTGGACCTTGCGTTTTGTAGAAGGCTTGCAAGTAACGGTAAAACCCGAAGTGCAAGCGCATTTATTGATTGAAGTAGATGGGAATTACCCCGATATTTTGTTTCAAGAAGCCGAAAAAATTATGGGTGTGGTGGAGCAATTTCGGATAGATGAAGTACTTTTTGCCGATACCGAAGACCAAAAAAATGCCTTATGGAAAATGCGTCGATCGGTGGCCGAAGCAGTAAAAGCCAATTCGATTTACAAAGAAGAAGATACGGTGGTGCCGCGCTATGAGTTGCCCAACTTATTGGCAGGCATCAAAACCATTGGCGCCAAATATGGTTTTCAATCGGTGTGTTATGGCCATGCAGGCGATGGGAACCTACACGTCAATATCATCAAAGGTGAAATGACTGATGCCAATTGGAACACCCAAGTTACCCGAGGCATACGCGAAATTTTTGAATTGACGGTCTCCTTAAAAGGAACGCTTTCGGGCGAACACGGTATAGGCTACGTCCAAAAAAACTACATGGACATTGCATTCTCTAAAGTTCAACTGGAACTCATGAACCAAATTAAGCGGGTGTTTGATCCGAATCGCATTTTGAATCCCGGAAAAATTTTCCCAGACGAATAAAAAAAATCCCGAGCTATCGGGATTTTATCTTTAATCCCTTTTGGGACTTTGTTTTTTATTGCGCTTGTCTTCTTTTTTCTCTTTGGCAGTTTTTAGCGGTTCTTTTTTCGCCGATTTCTGCACATCTTTACCTTTTGCCATCTGTGTTACTTTTTAAAGTTCCAAGTAAAGATAAGCTTTTCACAGTTCAAATAAGCCATAAAAAAATCCCCAACTTCTGCTGGGGATTTGATTTAATTTTAAATAGGTAACTTATTCGTGCACAATGACCCATTCGCCTGAATTCAATAGGCTTTCGGCTTTTTTGAATTTCATGGTTTCAGTTTTTCCGCTCATCACGTGTTTCACGGTCACATTGTCGTTGCGATTGATTTTGGGTTGATCGCGAACAATGGTTTCAGTAACCTGACGGGCTTGTGTTTGTCCGGCTTCTCTATTTTGTTCGGCCAAGGTATCGCTGTTGGGCACTTCATCTTTTGAGGTTTTGTAGTTTTCCTTCACCTTCACTTTTTTGGCCTCTTGCACGGGAGTAGCTGTTTGTTGAGGTAAATCGCCTTTAAGCAAGAATGAAATCACTTCTTTATTCACCCCGTCCAACATGCTGCTAAACAAGTTGTAGGCTTCAAATTTGTAGATAAGCAACGGATCTTTTTGCTCGTGCACGGCCAATTGTACCGATTGTTTCAATTCGTCCATTTTGCGCAAATGCTTTTTCCAGGCTTCGTCTACAATCGCCAAAGTGATGTTTTTCTCAAAATCGGCAACCAATTGCACGCCGCCACTTTCGTAGGCTTTCTTCAAATCGGTCACTACATTCAACGATTTAATGCCGTCTGTAAACGGAACTACGATGCGCTCAAACTGATTGGAAACATCTTCGTACACATTTTTGATAATAGGCATCGCCTCGCGGGCAGTGCGTTCGGTTTTTTCGGTATAGAATGAAAAAGCGGTTTTGTAAATTTTTCCAGTGATATCAGTATCAGACATGCGCTCGAATTCACTTTCCGTAATTGGGGAAGTAATCGCAAAATATCGAATCAAATCAAATTCAAAATTTTTGAAGTCGTTGTTGTTTTTGTTGTGGCTCACGATATTTTCACAGGTGTCATACAACATGTTGGCAATGTCAACTTTCAATCGTTCTCCATGCAAAGCATGACGGCGTCTTTTGTAGACCACTTCGCGTTGTGCATTCATCACGTCATCGTATTCCAACAAACGTTTACGCACACCAAAGTTATTTTCTTCTACTTTTTTCTGCGCACGCTCAATTGATTTGGTCATCATCGAATGCTGAATTACTTCGCCTTCTTTGAGTCCCATACGGTCCATAATTTTGGCCACGCGTTCTGATCCAAATAAACGCATCAAGTTGTCTTCTAGCGACACATAAAATTGCGAGCTACCCACATCTCCCTGACGACCTGCACGACCGCGCAATTGTCTGTCTACACGACGTGAATCGTGGCGTTCGGTTCCGATAATGGCCAAACCTCCAGCAGCTTTTACTTCGGGTGATAATTTAATATCCGTTCCACGACCGGCCATGTTGGTGGCTATCGTTACTACTCCTGATTTTCCGGCTTCCTCCACAATTTGCGCTTCTTGTTTGTGCATTTTTGCATTCAATACGTTGTGTGGAATACTGCGCATCTTTAGCATTCGGCTCAATAATTCGGATATTTCTACCGAGGTGGTTCCAATCAAAACCGGACGACCTGCGTTCGAAAGTTCAGTGACATCTTCAATAACCGCATTAAATTTTTCGCGGGTAGTTTTGTAGATTAAATCTTCTTTGTCATCACGCGACATTTTACGATTGGTTGGAATTTCGACCACGTCTAGTTTGTAGATTTCCCAAAGTTCACCAGCTTCTGTAACGGCCGTTCCCGTCATGCCCGCCAATTTGCTGTACATACGGAAATAATTTTGCAGCGTAACTGTCGCAAAGGTTTGGGTAGCTGCTTCGATTTTTACATTTTCTTTGGCCTCAATTGCTTGGTGCAAGCCATCCGAGTAGCGACGTCCGTCCATGATACGACCGGTTTGTTCGTCTACGATGAGGATTTTATTTTCCATGATCACATATTCCACGTCTTTTTCAAACAAGGTATACGCTTTCAATAATTGGGTGAGGGTATGGATGCGCTCGCTTTTGATGGAAAAGTCCTGAAACAACTTCTCTTTTTCTTCGGCTTCGGCATCTTTGTCCAAGTTCATTTTTTCGATGCGGGCAATTTCGGTACCAATGTCTGGTAGTACAAAGAAAGTCCCGTCGGTATCTGTCGATAAGAATTTGATTCCGTTGTCGGTCAATTCGACTTGGTTATTTTTTTCTTCGATTACAAAGTACAAGGCTTCGTCAATAATATGCATCTCCCGGTTGTTGTCTTGCATATATTGATTTTCGGTTTTTTGAAGCAGTTGCTTCATGCCTTCTTCACTCAAGAATTTGATGAGTGCTTTGTTTTTGGGTAAACTTCTAAAGGCACGCAACAAGTTGAATCCACCGTCTTTGGTGTTGCCTTCTTTGATGAGTCGTTTGGCTTCGGTTAGGAATCCGTTGCTCAATTGGCGTTGCAGGCTTACTAAGTTTTCAATTTTTGGTTTCAATTCGTTAAACTCGTGACGATCCCCTTGCGGAACCGGTCCGGAGATAATCAAGGGTGTACGGGCATCGTCAATCAATACCGAATCGACCTCATCGACAATGGCAAAATTGTGTTTGCGTTGCACCAAATCTTCAGGCGAATGCGCCATGTTGTCGCGCAAGTAATCAAAACCGAATTCGTTGTTGGTTCCGTAGGTAATGTCCGCGTCGTAGGCTTTTTTACGTCCTTCGGAGTTGGGTTGGTGATTGTCAATGCAATCTACTGTCAAACCATGAAATTCAAAAAGTGGCGCTTTCCAGGTGCTATCTCGTTTGGCCAAGTAATCATTTACGGTTACCAAATGCACGCCGTTTCCGGAAAGGGCATTCAAATACAAGGGCAAAGTGGCGACTAAGGTTTTTCCTTCTCCGGTTTGCATTTCCGAGATTTTCCCCGAGTGCAACACCATTCCACCAATCAGCTGCACATCATAATGCACCATGTCCCAAGTGATTTCTTTTCCGGCTGCATTCCACGAATTGGCCCAAATGGCTTGGTCACCGTTTAGGGTGATATAGGTTTTTGTAGCCGATAATTCGCGGTCTTTGGCAGTAGCCGTAACGGTAAGGGAAGTATTTTCTTTAAATCGACGTGCCGTTTCTTTAATCACGGCGAATGCTTCAGGCAATAATTCGCCCAAAACTTTCTCTGAGATTTCATAGGCCTCTTTTTCGAGCGCATCAATCCCGGCATAAATATCTTCGCGTTGATCAATATCAGTGACGCTTTCGGCCTCTTCTTTTAAGGCCGCGATTTTACTGTCTTTATCGGTACGAGCGGCTTGTATTTTGGCTTTAAATTCGGCAGTTTTAGCTCGTAACTCATCGTGTGAAAGGGATTGTAGTACACTTTCAAATGCTTTTGTTTTGGTTAAACTCCCCTGAAGGGCTTTCACGTCTTGTTGAGATTTATCTCCTACAAAAAGCTTTAATAGGCTGTTAATGAAACTCATAATATGGGTCGTAATTTCGTCGTTTTTAAGTGGGCAAATTTAGGCAAAAAAAAAGCCTCGCAGGAGACTTTTCAGTTGTTTTTAACTAATTTTTTTAATATTCATCCTCGTTCCAAAGATAATCTTCGTCGGTCGGATAATCGGGCCAAATTTCTTCCATTGATTCGTAGATTTCTCCCTCGTCTTCAATTGATTGCAAGTTTTCTACAACTTCTAAGGGGGCACCTGCTCGTATCGCATAATCAATCAATTCGTCTTTGGTGGCAGGCCAAGGGGCGTCGCTCAAATAAGAGGCTAATTCTAGTGTCCAATACATCTTCGTTACTGTTTAATTTTATGCAAAAATAAATTTTTTACTCAAAAAGTCAAGTAAATGTTGATTTATTTTTCAATAAGTTAATAATGTGGCAGTTAGATAGAAAATTAAATCAATTTATAGCATATTAATCAGCTTAAATTGTTATTTTCTTGGAATCCATTTTATTTCATTTGCTCCCAATTCGGCCGATAGTTTTCTGGCCAATACAAATAAATAATCCGACAAACGATTCAGGTAGGTCAAGGCCAACGGATGAATGGGTTCAAACTGATTGAGGTGCACGGCCAATCTCTCGGCTCTTCGGCAAATGCAGCGGGCAATGTGACAATGCGAAACGGTAGAATGGCCGCCGGGCAAAATAAAATGGGTCATCGGCGCCAAACTGTTTTCCATAAAGTCCATTTCGGTTTCGAGAAAGGTAATGTCTTCCGGAATAATTCCTAAATTTTGTAGTCTCGCTGTTCCGTTTTTCAAGGTTTCTTTATCTGGTGGAGTTGCCATAATGGCTCCAATGGTAAACAAACGGTCTTGAATTTCAAGCAGCGTAGAAATGTGTTTTTCGTCTATCGATTGATCACGCAGCAAACCCAAATACGAATTCAATTCATCTACCGTACCATAGCTTTCGATGCGAATGTGGTCTTTGTTTACTCGAGTTCCGCCAAATAAAGCGGTGGTTCCGGCATCGCCAGTTTTAGTATATATTTTCATAAAATTCCATTTTTATAAATTCCATCCCGAAACTTCGGGGCCAAAATCAACACCCGAGAGCTTTGCTCGAACAGGCGAAGCAATCAACAATCGTTAATCAATTTGTTTTCGTGTCGCTCTCAATTATCCCATCCCGCAAACGAATCACGCGGTGGGCATAGGCGGCGATTTCCTCTTCGTGTGTCACCAAAATTACGGTGTTGCCTTGGGCGTGAATGTCGCCAAACAATTTCATGATTTCTACCGAGGTTTTACTGTCCAAATTTCCGGTCGGTTCGTCGGCCAATATGATCGAGGGTGAATTTACCAACGCTCTTGCTATGGCTACCCGTTGGCGCTGTCCGCCCGATAATTGATTGGGTTGGTGGTCCATACGGTCGGCTAAATTTACTTGTGTTAACACTTCAGTGGCGCGTTTGTTGCGCTCTGACTTGGGAAAGCCCGCATACACCATGGGAAGTGCCACGTTATCGAGCGCAGTGGTTCGCGGCAATAAATTAAATGTCTGGAATACAAATCCAATTTCTTTGTTGCGAATTTCGGCCAACTCGTCGTCGTGCATTTGGCTCACGTCTTTTCCGTTCAAAATATAGGTTCCAGAAGTAGGCGTGTCCAAACATCCCAATAAATTCATTAAGGTTGATTTGCC
>Ga0209355_1000731_pt1 | contig 19296 bp, 30 predicted proteins | sample LauGreSBDMM110SN_3_FD_187563 | JGI IMG/M metagenome (GOLD analysis project Ga0209355, IMG submission 187563) | Freshwater lake microbial communities from Lake Michigan, USA - Sp13.BD.MM110.SN (SPAdes) (version 2) | ecosystem: Environmental > Aquatic > Freshwater > Lake | place: Lake Michigan... | reverse complement strand
ACTGCAACTGCAACGAACGTGAAAAATCGTCAGCAATTCCACTTTGCACGTTGAGCAGCCCGTTGTTAAAACTCTGTAAAGAGCGTCGACGCCATACTTTCGTCGGTATCGAGATCCGTGTAACTCAGCCCGCCAGCGCCTTCGCCCAGGACTGTGGCGTACGCTTCGAGAGGCAGCTTGGATTCGTGGCTTTGGAGCCATTCGAAAGCTTTGGTCCCGACCATCACGCGCGTCCCTTCCACGACCGTCGGCACGGCGCTCAGGCCGTCGACTTTGCGATTATCGATGTTGACGATTTCTATCTTGAGCTTGAGACGCCGAACGGTTTTGAGGAATCGATCGCAGTTTGGGCACTGGCCACTGACGTACACGATCATTACTTGCCTCTCGGATTATATTTCTTTGCTTTTGACACAGATGGCCGAGGCGCTCGCTGCCAAGATTGTCCAGAAGATCAAGGCCGCCAAGATCGACCCGGCGAACGCTATTGAGATCGTCAAGCACGTGGTCAAAGCCGCCAAGGGCGATGCTGATGCTGCAGTGCGTGCCGTCGACCTCCTGGCCAACGGTTTGGATGGCGTGGCCGGGACGTCTGACGATATCCCAGAATCTACGATCCGCACGCTCAAGGTCCTCCTAGAGAACAAGCTCGTGGCCGATTTCATGGTGTCGCAGGGGTCTTGCGCATGGCTGTCGTCATTGGGATCGTGCTTTTAATCTTTTGTTAATATATGGCGTCGACTGGCTACTACGGATCCGTGTTGATCGAAGCGCTCGTCGTCGGAGGCGTCCTCGCGGCGCTCATGTCCATGGCAATCGTCGTGTTCCCCCTGGAAGAGTCGCCGCAGCGCGCGGCTTTCCTCGGATTTGTGCTCGGCGTGCTGACGCACGTTTCGTTCGAGATGACCAAGGCGAATGCATTTTATTGCAAAAATGGTGCCGCGTGTGCACCCCGTAACATGTAACCCTGATATAGCACGAATCACAAACCTACGTCATGGGACTCTGGAGACCCGTGACGTAGGGGGCTTAAAGAAGCCTCCCCAGACCAAATTACAAACTCAGCACAATGGCTTCCCCCGCAACCTCCGAGTATTACGCCGGCCTTATCGACGCCCAGCTCTCCGTGGGCCTTGCCAAGAATGCGTCGACGCGCGTGACCCTTGCCTCGAACGATCCCCGCGTTGCCGAACAACTCGCAGCCAAGTTTTGTCCTACGCGCGTCACGATCGTCAAGCGCCCGGACAAGAAGGATCTGTGCACTGCGCTCTTCCAGGGCGATGCCGCCAAGGATCTCCTGACGTTTGCTTCCGAGCACTGTGTCCTCAAGAAGGATCTCGCGAAGAAGGCGCTCGAGTACATCGAGTCCAACGCGACGGCCGAGGACGTCAAGGACGTGCCTGCCGTCTCGGAGCTTGACAACGTCTCGCTCGAGTGGGCCTCGGGCTTCTTCGACGTCCGTGGCATTATCGTCACGCCCATGGCTGCCACGGACGATACGAAGAAGCGCCGCGGATCCGTCAAGCTCGTCCTCCCCAAGAATGAGAAGTTTGTCCTCCCTGCGCTTCAGAAGGTGCTTCACGGCAAGGTCAAGAAGTCGTCGCCGTGCCGCCTCGTCTACGAGTCAAAGGACGCGATCAAGCACTTTGTCGAAACTATCGGCGACCACGTACGCGCCAAGAAGGACGATCTCGAGGCCGTCATGGCTTAAACTCCAAAGCGGATATCCTTGATCAGCGAGTACGTGTCGACGAGCGACGCTGCTTCCGGGCCTGATCCGCCAAAGAAACTCACGAAATTCACGCTTTGAATCTTGACAGATGCGCTCGTCCGCCACACGACATCTGTCAGCGTTTCCGATTTTCCGTTTACAGTCAAGGACAGCCGCCCGTCCATCTTCCCTGGCGTATTCAGCGCCATCTGTAACACGACAGGATTCCACTCGCCAGACTTGAATTTCAGGCTGGAGTTGTGCCACACGTGCAATCCGGGCGCGTCGGTGCCGTCCTTGTCCTTTTTCGTCACTCCTTTGAATTTTGCGCTCTGCATATCCCACGCCCCCTTGGACCCTCCGGCAATCGCCATGTACGTGTACCCCACTGCCGCACCGCCTTCTTTGAACGTGAGACGCAAAGACCCCGTCGTTGCAGACCATTCTTTGCCTTTGGCGCACGATTTTGCAGATGTCCCCAGGCATACGCCGGGCAGCTTGCCGCCTTTGCGATAGTTGAACCCGGTAGGAAAAAAGACCGAGAATGCTAGCGTGCACGCATCAGAAGGCAGCTTCTTGAACGGGTTGGCCTTGAACGCGCCGCCGCTCTTGGACCCCGCGAGGCCTTTTGTGTACGAAAATTTGAATGCTCCGTTCGACAGTGACATTGCTTTGGGGTTGTCGGTGTCGGTTATGTACCACGGCGGCCCTTTTGACGACGGAGACGGCAGAGGAAGCGGCGTCGTTGGAAGCCCCGCTGGTGTTGGAAGCCCCGCTGGTGCCGGCTTGTTCTGAAGTGCCCCTGCCGCCGCCTTGTTCTTGAGAGCCCATGCGGCGAGGTTCTTTGACGACTGCGCCGCGGTCGGCGGGGCTTTGTATTTGTACGTGGACCCAGCACGCGCTGCGACAGTGACTGTCGCAGCCGACGACGCTGCCAGTTCTGACGCGATAGCCTTCCCGGCCGCCCTGTCTGCGAGCGCGGCGGCTGGGTCCGGTACCCCAGGGCTTGGAGGGCTTGGAGCATGTAGCGTTGGGGCAGCGTATCGGGGGGCTTCCCGGATAAGCCACGGCATTTGCGGCGCCGGCGGCAATTGCTGCAATCCCATTTGCGGCGCCGGCGGCAATTGCTGCAATCCCATTTGCGGCGTCGGCGGTGCAGCGGGCTTATTTAGTGTTTGCGCTTGCTTCGCAGCCTTCGATCGTTTCGCAGTCTTTTTCTTTCTGACGACGCGGACCAGGAAGTAGATGCCGGTCGCTATGCCTCCGAGCAGGACGAATACAAGGACGACGAGAATGACGATAGTGCCCGGTCCGAGCCCTGACGAAGTTCCGTCGTCTATTGTCGTTACATTGTCGTTACTGCCAGGGTCTGATGGGACCGCTAGGACCGCTAGGACCGACGTATTGCCCGCGTCCTCCATTAGAACATCAACAGATTTAAAACGCCTTTTATTTTCTTTTTTTTCAGACAACGGCCATGTTCTGCGAACTCTTCGGGGTTGACACTGCCCAATCCAAGGCGCCAGCCAAGCCCGCCAAGGCCAAGGCGCCAGCCAAGGCCAAGCCGGCCAAGGCCAAGGCGCCTGCCGAGGCCAAGGCCAAGACGGCCAAATCTAAGAAGGCCCCGAAACCGGCCTCGGTCACGCAAATTGCATCGGGCCCATTCGAGGCGACGCGCGAGAAGTCGCCCGAGCCGGCGCCGCAGCGATCCGGCGCTGCGCTTGACTACGACGACTTTGCCGGCCCTCTTGCCGACCCTCTTGCCGATTCTCTTGCCGACCCTCTTGAGGACGGATGGTCAGAGGGCGAAGCTCATGAAGACGAAGACCCCGGCGACTCTGATGCTGAAATTGAGAACTACGATGCAACTTCGATGACGATGTCGGAAGATCTCTGCGGAAGCGTGGAATCTAGCCCTGGGTTCTTGAATGACTTTTCGGACCGCGTCACTCGTATTGTGGAAAAAAAGCGTCCTCCGGGCATTGCCGTTACGTTTGATGATGATTCGTGGATTGATTAAGGCGTTTGATTTCGAAAGAAATAATTCATGGTACGATTATGTCCCGCCAGCCCCCTCCTGTGGATGCCGAGCCGGCTGCGAGCGACGCGTCGACCGAGAACGATTCGCAGTATGACGAGGACGGCGAGTCGGTGGTCGATTCCGAGTACCCTGAGAACGATATCCGCATGCTCGCCGATGCGCTCATCACCAGCAACGGCGAGGCGATCGCAGACGTCATGGCCGGAATCCGTGACGCGCTCGAGAAGCTCACGAAAGTGCTGTACACCACCCGCAAGTGATTATATAAAGATTAAAATGCCTTTTTTTCCGCATCAGCTCTGAAGCCCATGCGGAAAAAAAACGATTGTTGTAGTAATGTCGAATTTGAACGGCTTCTTTGAGGAGCTGATGAGGCCGCCTGTCCGGCACGACTATGCGCGCATCCAGGCCGAGGCTCGGCGCGCGCTCGAACGGTCTGCTCGACGCCACGTGGTCGCTGCAGCCGCCAAACGGGCCAAGGAACGCCGCCTGCAACGCCGGATCAAGCGAGCGATGATCAAGGAATCGCGGCACCGCGCCATCTTGAGGAACGATTGGCCGCCCGAGTACGATCGCCTCGTCCGTCACCCGAACCACGTGCCTGGTCGCCGGTCGCCATCCCCCAACATCGCATGGAATTACCGATCGCCATCCCTGTCGCTGAACTTTGGCGGATCATTGCCGCCTCGGTCGCAGTCCACGCAAGGCACGCCGCCAGCGGTGCGTCACTACGCTCGCGCCACGCCGTCGCAGCATCGCACGCAAGTTCTGGCCAACGTGCCGGAGTCACCGCCGCCTCGCCGTTATACGCAATAATCGCCGCCTTCCAGGATGAAGTAATTTAAGGCCGCCAGTTCCCCGCGTATATATCAACGCACGATGATCCGGGCGGTGAAAATGTTCAGGTCGGTGGCGTCGACGCGTAAACTCGTTCAACGCGACTACTCGAGTCACGCCAAAACGCGATCCGTCCCTCGACACGCGTTTCAAACTAATGTTTCCAACGCGTTCGACCAGCGTCTCCTGGATATCATGCCCGAGTGCGTCAAGATTCCGTCCACATTCGACAACCTCGTCGACATCACGATGGATATCGGCAAAGTTCCCGTCGCGTGGTTTGCAGATGGAACGCGCGAAGTTCTCGGCGACGTCCCACTGGAACGCTCGGATATCGCAGAAGCTGCTTCGAAATTGACGTTCGATACCACCAACCGCGCGATCATCGAAGGGTCTTTGCATCGCGTCAGCGGCATGCGCGATATGCACGGCGCCTGTGTCGGATTGACCATCAGGCCTGGCGTCGAGGACGGGATATGCGACCAGGGCCGATCGGTCCTTCACGAGATTCTCGATACCGAGTCGCTTTTGATCGTCGGGCCGCCGGGATCGGGCAAGACGACAATGATTCGCGAAGCTGCACGGATCTTATCCACAACAAATCGCGTTATTGTCATCGACCCGTCCGGAGAAATCGGCGGCGACGGCACGGTCTCTCATTCGTGTCTTGGCGATTCGCGTCGCATGCGCGTCCCGCCCTGCAAGACTCAGGCTGACGTGATGCTGGAGGCCGTCCGTAACCACGCGCCTCACGTGATCATCATCGACGAGCTTGGCGGTAGCGAGGATGCGTTGGCATGCAGGACGATTGCCGAGCGGGGCGTCCGCATCGTCGCGACGGTCCATGGGAATGATCTTACGAGCATCGTCAAGAATCCAGCAATGTGCGATATTGTCGGAGGCATCGAGACGGCAACTCTGGGCGACGACCGGGCCGCTCGTTCCAACAAGAACCGCAAAGTTTCGCTCGAGCGCCGCGGGCCTGCGACTTTCAATCGAATGGTCGAAATCCGCCGCGATTCGTTCATCATGCATTGCGATGTTGAGAAGGCTGTCGATTCGATTCTCCAGCGTGGCATGTAATCGCGCCGTCACGCAAGTGCCAGAGCCACCTCGCATAACGCAATTCACTCGAACACTCCAGGGTTGGACTTTTTCGTCTTGCTACCCATCCCGGATGCGTAGACTCCACCGGGGCGGTACACGTGTTCGAGAATTTTGTTGGCATGTTTCTTTGCAGCCAAATAAAATCAGGTCGGGGCGCTCAGAGCTGGTAGACGTCGACGCCCGCCGGGATGGGTTTCCGGAGCGACGAAAAATAGGGGTGTTTCATCAGGACTTCAGGCTCAAAGCCGGGTACTTGCGTCGTATCAAGACGGTCTTCGGTCTGAAAGGGGAGGGCCTTGAGGAATGCGCGCGTCGCCGGCAGGTTTTTGTTCTTGGAATTTACGTGACGCAGCACCGTCTTCAGGAAAAAGTGCGAATCGTACGTCTTATTTGCGAATTCCGTGACTTTGTACTTGCCGTTGATGACGCGCTCGTTTGCGAGGCTGGGGTGGTTTGGCACGTGTGTAAAGTCGTAGTCGTTAATAGCCACGAGCACGGGCATGTTTGGGACGTAGTAGCTCGTACCGTCGAAGACGTACCCGGCCTTCATCGGTTTCCGGAGCTTCTTGACCAGCACGTTATTGGTGCTGAGATCGTTGTGCCTGAAGCCGGGGTAGGCCTTTTGGAGGACCGCGAGCGTGTACATCACCGCAAAGATCGCGTTCCGGACGTTCGTATCGTTGACTGTTGTCGAGTGGCTCTTCAGCCATTTCGTGAGATCCATGTGGAAGAGCTCGAGGAAACACGCGTTATTGTACTTCAATTCAACTTTCGAGGACGACTTGATGCGGTCTTTCAGCAGCGTCTTGAGTCGCTCGGCCATATTCCGGACATCGGCATTGCAATACACGAAAACAAAGTGCGGCGACGCGTGCTTGGCCACCAGCGCGTTGGTGGCGTTTGCGAATGCCGCGCTCACCATGATGCTGTCCTTGTTCTTCACGTTCCGCGCTCCGGCTCGATCTCCTGCCTGGAGCGCGGCTATAAAGTCGCTGAGCGTGTTATTTCGGTAGTACGACAGCTTCATCACGACCGACTGGCGCCCGCTCGTCACTTTGAAGACGTCGCTGTACCTGCCAGACCCGATGAACGTCATAATATCGTCCGTCTTGCCCATGGACTTTTTCCTACTCCAAAACACAGAAAATAAAGTTAAAGGAACGCCAAATCGCAAAAGAAAATGGCGGTTCCGTTGGTGCTGCTGCACATCCCGGCGCTCGTTGCGTATATCATATCTGACAATGCCATGCGAGATGCCTTTGCCCGGCGACAAAACGCGTGCCTCGTGCTTGACGAGTTCACAAAAGCGGCAAAAATGGAGGAAAACGACCTCCCAAAGGCCGTCGAGAAGTGCAAGGGCGTCGTCAAGTGCCCGTTGACGTATGCGTCCAAGACACTTGCGAGCCTCCACGACGCGTTGTCGAAAAACACGCCTGAAATCGCGCGGCCCGTCGACGATCCTGGCGATACGTGCGATTTGGAGAAGTGGACGTCGGAGCGCAGTTTCGTGCGTGAGCTCTTCGGGATGCAGCTCTTGATCGGCAACGAAATCCGGCACGTGATGACGCTCGAATTGGACGTGACAGGCAATTCGTTGGCCAAGTGCATTCGCGATCATCTCGGCGACGCGTCGATCAAGCGGGCTCCTTTGATGCTGGTGTGCGGCTTCAAGGGCCAAAAGAAGTTTGTGGATTATCCTTACGAATTCGAGTTGTCGGGAGCGAACGATTCTGCAGTGGCGCGGTACACGCTCTGTGTCGTCGCAACTCCCGACAAGTCGATGTATAACAACGGAAACGAATGGATCTCGGATGGCGTGGCAGTCCAGATGAATGCAATCGTGACGAAAGCGGCGTGCGTGATCGTCTACAAGCGGACTTGAATTCACCCCTTGAGACTGCGGCTCAGCTTGAGCAGCGCCTTGGCGGCCGACTCGATATCCTTTGCGGCAGCGGCTTTTGACGGCTGCTTCGCGCCGGCGTTCGCAGGCTTCGCGCCGATTTTCGACGCTGGTTTCCGTGTAATGGCAGGACGTGCACCTGGCGGCGCCATGAACGAACCGAGCGGTACCGGGGACAACCCGGCCTTCTTGAGCGCGATGGCCGACTTGGGCTTGGCTGAGCGGGTCTTGGCAGGCATTTCCAAAGCAACACAATAAAAACGACATTTTCAAACGCAGATCGTGATGTCGTGGATCGGAGGAAGAGTTATCGTCCCTCGGTCCGAATGGCCTGACGAAGTTCCTCCTGATGGGCTGTACGGATGGTATGGCACGGTTCTTTGCGTGACGCGCCGGGGCCGTCGCGTGGAAATCGAGCTCGACGAGGGAGGGACGTACTACTGGCCCACGCGCATCGTTATGCAGTGGCTCATGTCGCCAGAGTTTGCGGAAGAGATTCGTCGCGGAATTGCTCGTATGGAGGTCACGCCGCCTCCGGTGCCCGACAATGCGCCGCGCAACGTCCGCGGGCCTCGGCCGCGTCTGCGCGATATGGCCGCGACGCTCGAGATCATGCGGTACGATTTCGGTCTGGCGCACGACTTTTTCTGATTACACCCAGTGCGATTTGAGATCGGACAGCGTCAAGTTCTCGCGGAGGTTGATTCGCGTCTTGGTGTATGTAAGCATATCGTTCGAAGTCGTCTTATCTTTGCGGATCGTCACGAGCGACCACGTATCGCCAAAGGCCCATGCGGCTTCGACGATACATCCGGGCGTGACGCGCCCAAAGCCCGGCGCCAGCTTCCCGACCGGGACGCTTCCGCCGCGCGTGGGGCAGTAGACGCTCAGTGTATCCGGCTCGGCAAACTCAAAGTCTACGGTATGTTTGCCGGAATCTTTGAGCTTGTACAATGTCGCGTGCCGGCCCAGCACGACCGGGCTGTTTTCCGGCGTGATCACGGTCCCGTCTGTCGGGTGCGTCGTCGTTTTGAGGTATCCGATGTAGTCGTCGAAAACTCGGAAATACGCTTTGAATTGAAGTTGAACTTCGCCTGGATTGGGGACGTATGCGCCAAGACTCCGGCGCGCGGCGGTGAGGCGTCCGCTCAGCGGCAGCGACCAGACGGGGACGCCGGCAACGAGCATCGCGTCAAACCCGAGCCAGATTTTCTGTGTCGTCAAAAGTTCGCCGTCAAAGACCGTGCCTTGAAAGAGGGCTTTTGGGACGTGCCGCAATCCGATAACGTACACGTCCCACGCGCGCGTCACGAGCAATGCGACTTTCGCGCCGCGGTGAATCATGAACACCAGCAGCACGCGCGTGCCGTCGGTCTTTTCGCAGAGCCAATTGCCCCCCTTTTTGAGTTTTGGGAGGTCGGCCTTTTCGAGACTGCACGGATTGGGCCCGGGAAACTTTCCTCGAGGGCTGAGCGATCCGACCAGCTGCTTGATCTGCTCGACGATCTCGCGTTTATCCGGGATCGCATGCGTCGCAAACCCATCGAGGCTTGCCGGAGTCGTGTCGAACGGCTTTTCCATGTATTCGTTGATGTCAGGCTCGCTTTAAGTTCACATCGTGTACGCTGCCATCTCCTGCTCGTACCGGATCTTGTTTTTGGCGTAACTCTTGGCGTACTTGGCCTTCTCCGCCTCGGAGAGCTTGCCCCACTCCAGACCCATGAGCTTCCCGAGCTGGCCGATCGTCGCGCCTGGGTTTCGTGCCTTGATTGGGCCGCGGACGTCGTCGAGGAAGAAGAAGTAGCTCGACTTGGGGCGCTTGGGCTTGTTGGCCTTCTTGGGGTAGTACCTCTCCTTGGGGCCGTTGGCCTTCTTGGGGCCGTTGGCCTTCTTGGGTCCGTTGCCTAAAATGCGCTTTCCGATGGCGCCGGTCCGCAGCACGCAGCGGCGCGACTCAGGATTGCACACTTGTACGGCGGTGCACTTTTTTGCGCACTGCGACATGAAAAATCGCGCCCCGTCCGTCATAACGGTAACAAAGATTTCATTTACAGCTTATCGTAATATGGCTTGAGGTATTTTCGGAGCCGTTCGAGGTACTCGTCGTTGGTCATCTTCCTACCGCCACCTGGGCGTAGCGCCAACATCTTTCTTGCTTGTGTTTCCCGGTCAGCAACGTCCAATGCTTCAGGGCTATCCCCCCTCACGTGACCGTACTTCAGCGACTTTCGTGCACCTCGCCCTTCTCTCGAAAAGTTGTACGTAGCAGGCGATTCACTGATTACCTGTTTGATGTGTTGCACGCCAATCCCGCGCCCACCAATGCCAACTGCACGAATTGTCGCTGCGGACGTGTCGTCCTTGTGCTTCGTCGCGACAGCAGCATCAGTCAAGAGATCTGAGACGATGTGAAGCGTCGACTTCCCTGGAGATTTATGTACGAAGCCATACTTTGCCACCAGCTTCCCAAAATACATCTGACCAGGGTCTATGGGCCATTCTACGATTTCCCCCAAGTACAAGTAACTCAAGACACGCAGAATTTCAGAACGCGCTGCATCAGTGACGCCGGTGATGCCGTATGTGAAATGTTCCAAGTGGAGCGGAGACGAGTTGATTTTGCGTTCGTCAATATCGTTCTTTGCCATCAGCGCAAGAACCGTATCGATGTCCAAGTCGAGCTTGATGGTCATAGCTTCCTTCTCGGTCATTTTTTTGGGTGCCTTGGCCTTCTTGGGGCCGTTGGCCTTCTTGGGGCCGTTGGCCTTCTTGGGTCCGTTGCCTAAAATGCGCTTTCCGATGGCGCCGGTCCGCAGCACGCAGCGGCGCGACTCAGGATTGCACACTTGTACGGCGGTGCACTTTTTTGCGCACTGCGACATGATAACGGTGACAAAGATTTTATTTATTTTTACAGCTTCTCCATCGTGCCGTAATCAATGCCGGCGAGACAGGATGCCCCATACCGCCGGGCGAGACAGGATGCCCCATTTGTCCTTGGAGGGGTTTTGGCGGAGGTCATTTACGAACTTCTTGAGACGTTGCATGTTGATGCTCGCTTCGCCCGACATGCGGTAATCGCGGAGATCCATTCCGTGCTGGCTGGCACGGAACTCCTCGTCTCCGCCGAAAAGAACGTCGCCGCCAAAACGCTCGTAGCGGGACAGCCTGCGATGCACGGCCTTCCGGGCAAGATGCTTTCGAGCAGCCTCCCAATCGTAATACCCTGACCCATCGGAATACCCTGGGTTGTACCGAGATGATGCTTTCTGATGCTTTCTGAACCATGGTATTATGGTATCACTTCACACAGAAAATATTACAGCTTCTCCATCGTGCCGTCCGGATCGATAATCCACTTGAAATGATCCCAATCGGTCGGCGCGTCCGGCTCGTACACGCGCAACGCGTCCTTTCCCTCGACGTAAAAGTGCACCTCGTGAATCTCCGGCAATCCTTCGTGCGGCATGGCCCAGAAGACGGCCGCAATCTGGACCTGGTTGGACCGCTTGGCAACGAGCAACGAATCGATTTGCACGGTTTTGCCGGAAACGTGCGGCATGCGCATGCACCGCTCCATCACGTTGGCGTGGATCCGCTGGAGGCGGGGGCGGTTGAACGACGGCGGGAACGACGCCATTTTAATAGAATACATTTTGTTCTTCTGGCAATTTCTAAGCAGACTTAAAGGCCGGCCGAAGTCTGAGGTCTCGAAAATGTCGTTGCCAGCCGTCGCGGCAGGGACTCGTCCCGTCAACGAATTATGCATCCACCCCTGCGTATCGAAATTGCTTGCCAGACAGCAATTTGAACAACGGACGCCGGCATGGCACGAAGTTCGCAAAGGGCTCATGACCGCGAGCGATGCGGCTGGCGCGTTGGGAATTCCGGCCTTCAAAGGGCAACGCAACGCAACGTTCGCGAATCATTGCTGGATCAAAAAGTGTCGGGCATGTTTACCGGCAACCATATGACGCGATGGGGGTGCGATAACGAAGACCAAGTCCGCGAGAGGGCGATGCAGGCCGTCGGCGAGTGCGCGTGGGAAGTCGGGCTGGTGGTGCACGAAGACCTTCCGTGGCTCGGGGCCAGTCCCGATGGCATCACGAATACAGGTCGTCTTATCGAGATCAAGGTGGGCAGGCATACCACCGTTACCCCGTGCCACACAGTATCTCCATGCTCACCACGCCCGTGCCACAGTGCCCGTATAAGCGCAAACCTATTCCATACGAATGCCCGCACCATTATTGGCCCCAGATCCAAGTCCAGCTCGAGTGCACGAACCTCGATTCGTGTTACTTCATCCAGTGGCAACCCGCGCATTTGGCGGTCGACGGCGAGGAAGTATTTTCAATCATTGTCGTCGAGCGCGATCGCAAATGGTTTGCTGAGAACGTCGACGAACTCAAACGATTCTGGGTCGACCTCATGGCGCTTCGCAAAGTCTACGTCCCGCCCCCGCCTCCGACGTGCGGCATGAATCGTGGAATGTACGGCGCCGCAGCTCCTACGGCTCCTACCCCGGACGATCCCCAGGCTGCCTTGTCTTTGACGGGCGCAATGTCTTCAGATGACGACGTTGCGCCCATCAAACGGAAGAAGACGTTTGTCGTCGAAGACTCGGACGAAGAACTCCAAACTCTAAAAGCCAAGCTGCAGGACGCGATCGATGCTGTCGACCTGTGGTCTCACAGACTTAGGAAACGAAAGGTTCCAATCAATTGACACCTGGACACCAAATCAAATGTGTTACCACAATATGGATAATCAGGTCGTTCCAGCAACAGTGTACGATATTACATACGACGATATGCCGCTGCTGGTCCCTGACATCCTCGATGCCTACGATAACAATATCGTCGTTTTGGAATTCGTGCTGAATGCGCGCGCGAAACTCGACGAATTTCAGGCGCAGCTCGATGCGCTGGAGCGGCTGGTGATGAGCTCCAGTGCCGGTGTATCCGGGCGTTGAAACACAAACACCCACCTGCCCGGGCGGATGTAAAGATGGCACTTAAAGAAAGCTTGGAACTTGCAACACAAATGTCAGAATGGCCGGATTTCCCAGAAGACGACCTTGACGACGAGGCGCTCGACGCCATTGCCTCGTACGTCGAAGCTGGCTTGACGCGTAAGCGGCCGATCGGCCTGGTGATTCTTCACGATGGCTCGGCGTGCGACCATTTCAAGTACCGGTACGCCTACATGGACACGGCCGAGAGCGACATGTACTCGATGATGATGGACGATCTTGATACTTTATGGTCATCTGGATTGTCCCAAATGGACTTTGACGACCGCGTGCGAGACATCATCGTCCATCCCGGCTGGAACGTCCCGTCATTCAATGGAATCTTTAGGATGCACGATGACCATACCGTAGTCCGCATCGTGACGACCGAAATATCAGCTGGATGCTGCTGCGGCGACTGCGATCGTTGAAACCCCTCAAACAAAACCGTTTGTAAGACAATGACAACGCGCCCGGCAGCCCCGGCAGAAGCCATCATCGAAGTGAGCATTCCGATGCGATACTTTGACGATGCACCAGAAAAGATCGACTGCCCGATTTGCGCGCACTCCATGTGTCCCGACGACGAGTGCGGATTGACGCCCGCGACGCTGACGTGCTGCGACCAAGCCGTCTGTGCGGGCTGTTTCGTCAAGATCCTGAAGCGGTGCCGGTGCACGGACGAGTGTAAAGAGATTGTCGGGACGTGCCCCTTTTGCCGCGAGATGTGTCGATCCACCGCCATGCCCATCTTCCTAGCCCGGAAATCTCCGTGTCGAGGATGCAAGACGAAATAAAATCTGGGTCTAAACCAATGAAATCGCAGGTCATGGCCGTCGTGAAACCCGGCTGCCCGGCGTGCGAGAACGCGAAACCGGAGCTGAAAAAGCTGAAAAAGGCGACGCCCTTGCCTTTTGAGCAGATCGACGCCGACGAGCACCCGAGCGTCGTCGACGACCTCGGCGTCGAGGCGTTCCCCGATTTCGTGTACAAAAACTCAAAGGGCGCGATTCTTCACATGCCGTGGCCGACGCAGGGCGCGCCGACAGCATCGCATATCGTCAAGTGGGTCAATAGCGTGCGGAAGAACCCCCACAAATCCGCCACAAGTCACGCATCCAAGAACGGGTGTTCGCAGTGCTCGGCCAGCGGCGTGCCTCCGTCCGAATGGGGTCCGCCGCTGTGGTTTATCATCCATGTCGTCGCGCTGATGTACCCCCGCAACCCGACGGCTGCCGAGCAGTATACGATGATGAAATTCTTCCGGGGTCTCCAGCCGGTGCTTCCGTGCGATTACTGCAAGAAGCATTTCGCAGTGGAACTAAAAACGATGGACAAGGCGGCCTTTGCGAGCCGCGATACGCTTTTCAAGTGGACGGTCGACTTTCACGATTCAGTTTCTGAACGAACAGGGTCGACGCAGCCCAAGCAGAGCGTTTCGTACTGGCGCGACCACTACAAACGCGCTTTGATGGAGAAGCAAAGGCCTTAAAGGCGCCTGGTTTGTGTATCCAACAACAAGATGCAAGTGATCAAGCGGGACGGGCGGCACGAGGCCGTGCATTTCGAAAAGATCACGAACCGTCTCCGGAAATTGTGCCATGTCAAACCCGCAATTTCCGCAGCCGACGTCAGTCGCGTGGCGCAGCACGCGTGTGCGGCCGTCCACGATAATATCCGCACCGAGACGCTGGACCAGATCACTGCCGACGCTGCTGTCGCGCTGGCGACCGAGCACCCGGATTATTCCGTGCTCGCTGCACGCATTCTCGTGAACAACCTCCAGAAAACCACGCACGAAAGCGTCCGGGACGTCTACTCGAGACTGCGCCACGTCGTTTCCGACGCGTTCTGGGACGTTGTGAACGACCACGCCGACGCCATCGATTCGTTTGTCGACTTTACGCGCGACTACCAATTCGATTATTTCGGGTTGCGCACGCTCACCAAGGCGTACCTCCAGGAAGGCGAGCGGCCGCAGCACATGTACGTCCGCGTCGCCGTCGGTATCTGGGGCTCGGACCTGGAAAAGGTCAAGGAGACGTACGACGCGCTGTCGACGCACCAGTTTACGCACGCGAGCCCCACGCTTTTTAACAGCGGCACCAAGACGCCGCAACTCGCCAGCTGTACGTGTGCCGCGCCGTGCTCCTATTATTCGCCGCGCCGTGCTCCTATTAAACTGATGTCCCGTGTTACCCACAGGTTTCCTCATGGGCGTCCACGACGACTCGTTGGACTGTGTTTTCAGGTCGTTCCACAAGGCTGCTACCATAAGCAAATACGGCGGCGGCATCGGCTTTCACGTTCACTCCATCAGAGCCAAGGGTTCGCTGATCAAGTCCACCAACGGGACGAGCGACGGTCTCGTGCCAATGCTCAAAGTTGCCAACGAAGTCTTTCGGTACGTCAACCAGGTGAGATCGGTCAACGAACTCGTATCGCCCCCCTGAGTTGTCCATCGTCTCACTCTTTCTGTTTCCAGTCCGGCAAACGCAAAGGCAGCTGCGCGATCTACATCGAGCCGCACCACGCCGATATCCTTCAGGTCCTCGACCTCAAACGCAACCAGGGCGACGAGCACCTCCGCGCCCGCGACCTGTTCTACGCCCTCTGGATATCGGACCTCTTCATGGAACGCGTCGAAGCCGATGCGGAATGGAGTCTTTTTGATCCTGGCACGGCGCCGGGCCTGGAGGACGTCTACGGCACGGACTATAACATCTTGTACCACAAGTACGAATCCGAAGGCCGCGCCGTCAAAACGGTCAGAGCGCACGATATCTGGTTTGCGATCTTGCGCCTTCAGATCGAGACGGGCGTGCCGTACATGCTCTACAAGGACTCGGTGAACGCCAAAACCAACCAGTCCAACCTCGGCGTGATCAAGTCGTCGAATTTATGCGCGGTACGTCCAAAGACATTTTTTGCATATACTCGCGTCGCTCACAAACACCTTTTGCCTCGCGTAGGAAATCTGCCAGTTCACGGCCCCCGACGAAATCGCCGTCTGCAACTTGGGATCCATGAGTCTTCCGGCATTCGTCATCGGCACCGGCGCCGGCGCGATCTACGATTATACTGCGCTCCACGCCAGCGTCAAGGTCCTGGCGCGCAACCTCGACCGCGTCATTGACGTCAATTTCTACCCGCTGCCGGAAGCCGAACGAAGCAACTTCCGGCACCGGCCGATTGGAATCGGCGTGCAAGGACTCGCAGACGTCTTTTTCCGCCTCAAGGTGCCCTTCGATTCGCCGGAAGCTGCGGAAATCAACCGCAAGATCTTTGCAACGATTTATCACGCAGCAATCGAGACGACCTGCGATCTCGCCGATGAGTACGGCGCGTACGAGACGTTTGAAGGCTGCCCGGCCTCGCGCGGCCAGCTGCAATTCGATCTCTGGAACGCCGCGCCGCACCCGATGTACGACGACTGGGACGCCCTCAAAGAACGCGCGTCAAACGGCATCCGCAACTCGCTCTCGGTCGCTCCCATGCCGACGGCGTCGACCGCGCAAATCCTCGGCAATACCGAAGCGTTCGAGCCCGTCACGAGCAATCTCTACAGCCGGACGACGCTTGCCGGGACGTTCACGGTCGTCAACCAATACTTGCTCAACGATCTCCTGGAGCGCGGCTTGTGGACGCCTGCCCTGAAGCACAAGCTCGTTGCGGCCGAAGGGTCCGTCCAGGAACTCGACATCCCGGACGATCTCAAAAAGCTGTACAAGACAGCCTATGAGCTCAGCATGAAGACATTGATCGACATGGCGGCCGATCGCGGGCGCTACGTCGACCAGTCCATGTCGCTTAATTTGTTTGTCGCGGCGCCGACGTTCCGCAAGCTGAGCAGCATGCACTTTCATTCGTGGAAACGTGGCCTCAAGACGGGCATGTACTACTTGCGATCAAAAGCGGCTTCGAGCGCGACGAAGATCACGGTGCAGGATTCCAGCCCTGAATGTCTGGCGTGTTCGGGGTGAAATTAAGATGTTAGCTCAGCCGCGACAGAATACGCGATTTCTTCGTAAGGATGCTCTGATCCGTCGCTCTCCGGAATCTTGCGCGGCATTGTGCCTTGTGCGTGGACTGCGCGCATGGGCTTTTTCGTTTGCGGGTGCATGTACGTCCACGCGTCAACGTCAGGGTTGGCCTGGATCAAAGTGTCGGCGCTCCGCAAGCGTTCCCGTTCGTACCCTGCCGACTCAAGATATTGATGGATTTTGTTCGGGTACATCCGCTGGTAGACGTGCACTTTTTCGTGAATCAAAGTATTGACGTCCGGCATCTCTGAGATGAATATGGTATCGGACCGCGTATGCGGCAACCCGTTCTCGTATGATGGCAACACCTTGGCGATGCGCCACGGAAGCGACGCGGCAAGACGGCCGTCGACGCCGTAATCGGCATGATTCAAAAGGAGCGCATCGGCCGTGCGAGCTGCGGTGCGGACCTGCGCGGCTTCAGAAGTCGTGAACGATACTCCTGCGTGCGCCGCAATACCCTTGTACTTGTTCTTGGTATCGGCGCCGCGAGCTGCACAGTCCCAGACGCTGAGACTGTCGAGAAACCCATCGGTATCTCTCTTCAGGAAATTGTTCGTCTCGCGACCCGTCAGGAGCGTGACGTTACAAAACCCGTGCGCGTATAATACCGCTGCCGCGAGCCCTGCCGCGAGCCCTGCCGCGAGACGCGTGTATGCCATTCTATTACTCGGTTAAAAAAAATATTCGCCAATGCTACCAATGCGCACGACCGAGATCTTCACTGTGATTGCAGCGATCCTCGTCCTGGTCATCATGCGTTCCAAGGCAGAACCGTTCTGGCCATTTACGTCTCCTAAAATCCCCGCCAACCGCATCAGCGCTCCCAATTCCCAATTCCGCTCCCAATTCCCAATTCCCAAGGGCAAAAACCCCAATGCGAGTACGGCCGTCGCCGGTCGGCCTGGTATGGTGTACGGCAAGCGCGGCAACGCCGTCCCCAAGGCCGATTTCGACGATCGGCTGGGTTCGACCCGCAAGTCGTTCATGCAGGACATGAAATATTACAAGACGTACAAGGCACAGGGCAACGCGAAAAAAGCAAATTCTTACTGGCAGAGCGCCCAGGAGGACCAGGAGACCCTGACCGATATGGGGTACGGCAAGCCCGCCGCCAGCATGATGAAGGCATGGTATTGATTTACACGTTCACGTTTCTCTGAATACCACCTCCGGGCTTAAAGCCCTAAAAGCAAGGTATTCACAAAAATGTGCATGGCGTGGTATTCGATCCCGGACGAACGCTCTGTCGACGCGTTCAAAGCGCTCGTCGCCAAGCATTCCGCGACGTTCGAAGGCTGGGGTACCGATAAACGCACTCTTAGTATCGAAGGGTTTGCAATATTTGATTCGCGCAAGAAGATGGAATCGTTTACGAAATGGGCAGCTCGAGCTCGTTTCGAGTACGTCGGGTCGGTCGCCTAACCCTAGGGCGTCGTAAAGCCGTCGATGTGGTACAATGTAAACGATCCGCGCTGGACGTTGCAGGCGTCAATACCGGGGACCAAACGCCGGGCCAGAACGCAGCTCTGCCAGCCATAAAGTACCGCAACAAAAAATATCGCAAGCGGTATGGGCATCGCAGCAGCGTCCAAGGCGGCATTCATGAAATCGAGCGTCGTGGTCAAGTGGAATTACGTCACGCCTGTGAACGTCGCACACCAGATACGGCAGATGCGTGCAACGTGCCGCACAGGGACGTTTTTAGATTGCCTTGTCGAGTTCCACGAAGTCTCGAAAATAACCTCCAAGTTTGCGCAATTACACGATCTCCCAGGCATTCGTGATCCGGTCGATTTCCTACGTTATTTTGACGAAATGCACTTGATACCCGGCAAAGACACTGCGGATACGCTTTGAATACACGGCCGCAAACTTGTCGACAGCGGCCCGGACGCCGGGAAACGCGGGCTGGTTGTAATCGTCGATCAACATCACCCCGCCCGGCTTGAGCAGATTGAAGCTCATGACGAGGTCGGTCATCGTATCCAGCTCTGTGTGCGACCCGTCGACATATGCCAGATCAAATGATTCAGGACCGAGGCCGAAGAGCACGCGCGACGAGTGTCCCTCGCGAATAACGACGCGGTTCCCGAACCGTTTGGTATTATTCATAAATCGTCCCTTGGTACCTGCGACGTCCAGCGCCGCGTCGTGGTGCTCCGGCGACCCCTGGAACGTGTCGACGCACACGATCTTGGAGTCCGGGAACTGTTCTAAAAACCAGACGGCACTGCGGCCTTCCCACGACCCAATCTCGAGGATCTTCTTGGGATGAAGGCCTTCGAGCGTGCGCATTATCCCCGGGATCGCCCCGGAAAACCAATCGCTCGTGTAGTCCCCCATTTGTTCTGAGGGCGTACGTCTTCTTTAAATTATTTTATCGAAGTACGAACGCTCCACAGAGACACGTCCGTCCGCGTTCTCCGCGTTCTCTGCGTTCTCTGCGTTCTCTGCGTTCATGATGGGGCGTCAAGGCCAGCCGTCTTTTTAAATTCTGTGCGTATGCCAGATGGCCGAGCCAGGTACCTTTGGGACAGTCGCCGAGCTGAGATGCATGTTGTCTAAACCGCCATACAATGTCAAGCACGAGGAATTCATCGAATTCTTGACTACAACGTCTGACTACCAAGGCAGCGACGC
>Ga0209355_1000728_pt1 | contig 19330 bp, 22 predicted proteins | sample LauGreSBDMM110SN_3_FD_187563 | JGI IMG/M metagenome (GOLD analysis project Ga0209355, IMG submission 187563) | Freshwater lake microbial communities from Lake Michigan, USA - Sp13.BD.MM110.SN (SPAdes) (version 2) | ecosystem: Environmental > Aquatic > Freshwater > Lake | place: Lake Michigan... | reverse complement strand
ATTATTCAAAAATTAGATGCAATCCACTAGTTAAAGAATTTTATGGGGATAGTTAAATGTTAATTAATTATTAATTAAAGATAATTTTTTAATTTCAATATATAGCATTATGATTTATATTGAAATAATGGGAGGACTTGGAAATCAGTTATTTCAAATTTTTTGTGGTATTGCGTATTCGTTTGAAAACAGGGTTCCGTTTAAAATAAATATTAGCAAGTTTGATTTAGTATCTCCACTTGACAATATTAGTAAGCGACCTACATATTGGGCAAATTTTCTTAGCAATCTCTCTAGGTTTACATACAGAGAGCAGTTATCAATTCCAACATATATAGAAAAAACTCATTTTAGATTTACTAAAATTCCTTATATAAGTCAAGACTTCAAATTGCATGGTTATTATCAGAGTTATAAATATTTTGATATGCAATACGCCAATATATGCAAAATGATTAATTTAGACAATCAAAAGGCGGACATTGCTGAAAAACATAAGGATTTGCTTAATGGAGCAAAAAAACCAATAAGTCTTCATTTTAGAATAGGCGATTATGTTAAAAATCTTGCCATGCATCCAGTATTGAGCACTAATTACTATATTAATTGTATTAAGTATTTAAAGTCACTGGTTCCAGATCTTGAAGAACATTATTATTTGTTAGTATTTGGAGAACTTTGCGATAATGAAAAAATCTCTCATGCTATTGAAAGTATAAAGTCTATTTATAATATTAGCATTGTAGTATGTGATTATAATGTTCCAGATTATGAACAACTATTAATAATGTCGTTGTGCAGTCACAACATAATAGCAAATAGCACATTTAGCTGGTGGGGTGCATATTTTAATAATACTTATAATAAAATTGTATGCTATCCGAGTATATGGAATGGATCAGCTAATAATGTAAATGACCTATTTCCAGAAAGTTGGATCAAAATCTTATAAAAATATTATTAAAATATTTAAGTTTTTACCAAAAACATCCTCCTTCGGGTGGAACACAATTCTTAGGAATATATTCATCTGGTATTTGTGTAATCCAAAATTCGTTGGTTTTAATAAATCCTGCTTCTTTTTCTCGTTTTGAAGCTATTCCAAACATTTCTTGAATACTTCCACCTAAATACACAATATCTTTTTTTAATTCGCTGTGACATTTATGTGTTAAAATATGCCCAAATGCAGCACAACTCATTAAAATAACATCAAAACTATCTTCTTTTTCTTTGATTTTATTATACATAACATTACATGTCTCAAAATAGTTTTCATGTGGTCCATTGTTATTAAAACAATAAGGAAAATCGATATAATCTAATGATATGATTTTTGGAAAGTCAGGATAAATTTTATATATATTTCCATTATCATATTGTTGTTTTGTTAGCCCGCCAAAACTAGAAATTACTAGAACTCGTTTATCTCTAATATAATCATATATTTTACCTATTCTATCATTCAATCTTGTTCCATTTAGTGTTCTCATAGAACCAACATTATATTTTAGTTTAAATCTAGATTTACATTGTTCTATAAGAGAGTTAATACCATCTGACCCATAATATAAAAACTCATCACAATCACCACAAGAAACCTCTAATTCTTTTATGTAATTCCAAAAATCAGGCGTTAGTGCTGTCATATCAAAATTAAAAACACTTCCTTTTACTTTCTTATCATAATATCCAGAATCAGAATATAAATAATTAACAAACGTCATAAATGTCTGGGTTAATTGTTTTTTCAAATTTGGATTTAAGTTTTCATACTTTATTAAATAATTAATAAAGAGCAAATGGGTTTCTGTATTTCCATATCTTGTAATTTTCATAGTTTGTAATATAATATTGTATTACAAACTATCTTTATATTATTTATCTATTATTTATGTATTATTTATGTATTATTTATGCAATATTTAAAGTCCATTTTTAATATAAAAAGCGTCACCCCACCCAAATTGCTTATATATACGCGCATCAGCAAGTATGAAATTGTGTTTAGCTAAATATGTAGTTAGGTCGGACATTTGATCACAATTTTTATAAACTTCTTCAGTATTAACTTCACTATAAATATAATCTATATTGTTTAAATAGTTTTCCATGGATTTTAATGCATGTAATTCAACCCCTTGAATATCTAAGTTAATAAAATTTACATTTGTCATGTTTATAGCATGTTTATTAATTACGCTATCCATTCTTGATGTTTTCATTTTAACTTTATCTACTAATTTTACTTGTGGATGACTTGTTTTATGAGAACCAAACTCTAATATTGAGGAGCTTTGAAGATTATTTACATCACCGTCACAATTTGTAATATTAAATTCTATTTCTTTATCGTCTTCATCATATATTACTGCCTGATATATATTTATATATGGATTAATGCGTTTGTTTTTTCTACTAATCTAGGTAGTGCTTCTATCCAATATATATTTGACAAATTTACTCCACCTGAAATATAGTCGCCAAGCTCTTCACAATTATGCGCACCAATATGTAAAATCCCTTTTATATTAATATTAAATCTTGCTTTCAGTTCGGCAATAGTTATTAACATATTTATATACTTGTATTAATAACTATTTAACTATTTAACTATTTATATATTTATATAAATATATATACTTATATAAATATATATAAATATGAAAATTTTAATAATAGATGAAATGCATTTTAAAAATAAGATTGGAATGCTATTATTATTAGAATATTTAAAATTAGAATATAAATTTTGTCATATTAATGAAGTTAATACATGTATTAAAGACTATGATATTATTCATTTTCATCATACACCTTTTGATAGTTCATTGTTTCCAAGTAAAAAATTTATTTTTGGTGCTGCGTTTTCCGTTTTTCCTAATAATAAATTACTAAGCATAAATAATATACATAATAATTCAATATATATTCAACCAAGCATTTGGGCGGCTGATACATGGAGAAATTTTAATGTAGAAAAATTTATACCTATAAAAGTATTTCCTTTTCCTGTAGAAGTAGAAAAATTTTCTCCTAATCAACATTCTCAAAAAAACGAAGTTTTTATATATTTTAAAAGGCGAAATCCACAAGAGCTTGAATATGTGAAACATTTTTTAAATAATAAAAATATTAGTTACAAAATATTTGATTATGTACAAAAATACAACGAAAACGATTATTTGAAATGTTTGCAAAATGCAAAATATGGAATTATTATAGACGCTCACGAAAGTCAAGGATTTGCTATAGAAGAAGCATTATCTTGTAATGTGCCATTATTAGTATGGAATACTAGTGTTATGTCTCAAGAACATGGTTCAAATTATCCAAATATACCGTGTTCTAGTATAGCATATTGGGATGAAAGATGTGGTTTATATTTTTATAATAAAGAAGAATTTGAAACTAGTTATAATGAATTTATAAACAAACTAGAAACTTATAATCCAAGAGCATATATAATGGAAAATTTAAGCCCGCAAAAATGCGGAGAACGATTTATTGATTTGGTTACTAGTTTTTAGTATAAAAAATATAATTCTATTATATAAATATTAAGAATTAAGAGTGAATTTTTGAAATAGGCAAATCCACGAGCTATTTTTTGTCCATTTGTAATGTTGTTGGTATAATACCAATATTTGAACCTTGTTTAAAAAATTCATCATTGCTCCAATAATGCTTAAAATCGATATTTTTTTCAAAAAAATTACACATATAATAATCCATTGGTACACCAAAATTAAGTTCAATATTATTTACCCAATCTAAATATTTTATAATAGAATTATATTTCCATAAAAAACTATCACAACACCGCGTATTGAATTTTCGCGATAGTCGAAATTTATCATTAACAGATGTAATATCCTCTATACATATATTATTAACATAAACACGGTTAACATATCCTGTTGGAAACCAAAAATGTTCAGGTCCTAACCATATACCTTTATCATACATACCAATATGTATTAGATCCCAATCTTTATCTTTTATTGATGTTAAAAACTCATTTAAGTTATTAATATCTTTTCCAAGCAAAATATCACTTTCAAATACTAAAAACATTCCATCTTTATAATTCTTGGCTATATATTCCAAATTTGCCTTGTAATTTAAAAATAATGATACTTCACCAAGTTTCATAGGAGTGTTTCGCAGTCTTAGAACTTGTTGTTCTTTAACATTATTATAATATATTTCTTTGGTAATAGTATGTTTATATGTTGGGCTAATATATTTGATAAAACACTCATCTACATTTTGTCGCTCAAATAATTCTTTTAACATATTACATCTTTCAGGTTCAAATTTTGGATTAGACACGCAACAAATCTGCGAAATATGGTTCCAACATTTTTTATTTAAAACACATTTAATATCATTTGCTATATTTTCCAATGTCCGCTCTAATTTATTTTCATTATTAGGAAATACATTAGCATTTACCATATTTAACCACTCTTGTGAATTCTCTTTTAATGCCAACATTTTTTTTATTATTTCACCCGTGTTATTAATATTATTTAAGTTTAAGAAGCGATCCTTATTTATATAATGATGCACATTTTCACATCCCCAATATACAGGTATAATATTAGATAATAAACCATTAATTAATTTTTCTGTAATATAAGTATCTTCTCTACTATTTTCCATAGAAACAATAAATTTAAACTGATTTACAAAATTAAAATATTCTTGTGTATTATACTGCGGAACTAATGTACTACCTATATTATTTTTATAATTGCCTGCATAACAAACTCTAAAATGTTTTTCTAGTTCGTTTAAAAATGTTGCCCGTTCAATGCCTCGTGGGTTAGATATAATAACACATACATCATGTTCTGGAATTGTTGTAATTTCTTTTTTGGTTTCTAAACTATTTACAAAATTATTTGCGTATATATACGGTATAAATAACGGAATATTGACTACATTTTTATTATTACGTTCTCCCCACAATACACAAGTATAATCATGTTTATTACATTTTAAAGTTGATTCTCCTGAAAATAAGTAACTATGTTTCCATTCTTTGGCTTTAATTAAGGACTGTGAATTTATCAACATATCAAATTCACACAAAATAATGCTGTCTTTAATTGACCCCAATTCACATTTTTCGCCATAAACCTTTTCAAATACATTTAAAAAAAACTCGACATGTAATCCTGGATTTGTTTTATCTTCAAATCCACTGAACCAACCATTAAAATGTATCTTCATATTTGTATATAATTTATGTATAAGTATTTAAATAGTTATATATAAATAATATTAGATAATTTATTATTATCTTTTATATATTTTCATTAAAATGCACTTTTTTGCGTTAAAACAAATAATATATTATATAATATAATATAATATATAATATTATGACATACGAAGGTGTTATATTAATTTTAACATGCCAAAAATATATAAACACTCGATGTATAAATAATAAATTTAAATCACCTGTCATTAATAATTGGTTATTTATTACTACTATTGGAGATTTATCGTTAGATAGTGAATATATTTTTGATAATCATAATAACATTCTATATATCAAATGTGAAGATTCATATTTACATCTTTTAAAAAAACGTATTCTTGCTATTAAATATATATATCACCTATTTGAATTAAAACAAGGTATATTATGTTGCGGTGACGATGTTATATTTAATGAGGAATGTCTAGTAAAATATTTAAATAGAGAAAAAAATAATTATGAAGGACAGAGCGGTTGTGATTATGGTTACATAGCAAATGATAAAAATAAGCTTAAAAATTGCACATTTGATTTGTGGATGTATAATTATTATTGTTTACACCAAGAGGATTTTTTAAATCCGATGCATAATTTACAAAATATCAATTTAGACTACCTTAAAAGTATTTGTAAGAGACCTATTCTGCATTATGCACAGGGGACAATATTTTATTTATCTAATTATTCGTGTAATATACTTGTAAGTCATATGGAAAAAATTAAGTTTAACATATTTGAATATGACGAATTTACAAACAGTTATCCATATACAATTGAAGACTGTTCAATAGCTTTTATATTGTATTATAATAATATAAATTTTACAGATTTTAAATATTTTTATACAAATACAGATGATACAAATTATGTATGTAAATCTATAACCTGATATTATATATTATTATATAATATTATATAATATATAAAACTTGAATATAATATAAAGCATTTTTATAATATAGTTATAAAAGTCATTATGAATGATTATATAATATTTAATGAGGCATGTATATATAATAATGAAGCAACTATACTTTTTATACAAAGTAGAAGAATGATTACACGTATAAGTATTATTAATAGTAAAACTGATAAAATATATAATATTAGCTATACCATATGTATAGCTGAAAGTTTGCCATGTTTAGATTATGGAATTATTATACATGATAAAGATAAGATTGACAATTTTAATATTATAATAAATGATATTAAAATAAGTAATATTAAAATTTATTACCCATTTGAAGAAATAGCAAAACACATATCAAGTAATATGAATATTGTATCTACTCTTGTTAAAAATTATAATCATAGATTAGATGAATGGATCCAATATAATATTAAATTGGGCTTTGATAAAATAATTATATTTAATAATGAAGAATCAAAATCACACCATTTAAATGAAGGTAATGATTGTTATGAAAAAATGAATATTGTAACGGATAAATATAAAGATAGTGTTTATGTTATAAACTTTCCTTATACTACTTTTAATGGATTTCATTGGAATAATATACAAAGACAATCTTTACATATTTCACTTACGGCACTTAACAACAAATGTAATTTTTGCGCATATATAGATGCCGATGAATTTATTTATATTAATAATGCAAATAATATTAAAATGTTTCTCAATAATTTTAATGACACTATCCAAATTGGTAGTAATATTCTTACAAATAAAAATAACAACGATATAATATGTAATAATATTTTATCACTATGTAATTATATTGGTGAAAATAACTATACAAAAGTAATAGTATACATGAAAAAAATTCCTTGTATTCAAGGTTCAAATGATATTATAAAATATTTACCTAATCCACATAGTACACCTTTCCATGTTACAATGAATAAAGATAATATCATGTATTATCACTGTTGGGTAAATGAGCGATATCAATATAATGTTTCGCAACAATATATTTCATTATTATAATATAAAAGATATATAATATATTCATAATATATTCATAATATATATTATGAAGCAACTATATAATAATATTTTTATTGATGAAATTAATAAAGACATATATTGTTATATATTGCATGACGCTGGATTTTTCTCGGTATGTACTGATTGTATGTTTAATATAACTAACTGTTCAAAATATTTAAATTCAAATAATATTGATTATAATAATATTTATATTGATACTAGTAAAACATTTAAATTATATAAAACTAACACTAGTAATAATTTCTATGATTACTTCAAAGTTAGTAATAATTTTAATACTAATAACATTATTAATAAATCTATTGATAATAATATAGCATTATTACCATATTCAAATATAAATTTTGATATAATCAATAACTATGTCAACTCTTTTTTTCAACCCAGTGATAATATTTGTAAAATTATTAATTATATAGAATGTAAATATAATTTAGATTATGAAAATACATATTGTATTTTTTATCGAGGTTTAGATAAAACAAAAGAAACTATTAATCCTTCATATGAAGAATTTTATAATAAAATATATAATGAAACAAAAGATATTACAAATATTAAATTTTTAATACAATCAGATGAAGCAGAAGCCGTGGAATTTTTTAGAAACAAATTTGCCAATAATATTGTTTTTAGTGATGAAATTAGATATTTACCCAAACAACAAACTCTTATTGAACATAATTTTTCAAAAGAAGACAATAAAAAATATTCATATTTTTTCATTGCAATTGTTTATATAATGGCCAAATGCAAAGCAATTTATTGCACTACTTCAAACGTATCATTGTGGATCGCATTATTTAGAGGAAATACTAATAATTTTCACCAATATCTGAAACAAATAGATATGCTTCATGGGATAATGAAAAATCCATTATATAATCCTAATATTAATGAAGTATGGTATTAAATATATATTACAAAAATAATAATATAAATAATAATTATATAATTATTATTATTTATGGGAACAGTTAGTGAAGATGTAATTAACATTACACATGGTTATGATAATAACCAAGGTCCTGCATTTTTTTCTTGTTGTTCTGTTCGTTTAGGATTTCTAGTACGACACATTATAGACTATAAGAAGTTACCAAAAATTTTAAATTCAAGTAAAACATTTACAATGTATAAAAATAATAAGGATCAAGATATAACATTTAACTATTTTGAAGACTATAACAATATAGATATTATATATAATTGTAATAATACTATAAATTTAGGAAGCATCGGAGATCTATGGAATTTTCAATTTTCAAATTATCATAATTTTGATTATAGTATTACAAGTCCATTAGTAAAAAAATATTTTTCACCAAATACAGAAATTATAAATATAATTAAAAATATAGAAAATAAATATAATATTGATTATAATAACACGTGTTGTATATTTTTTAGAGGTTTAGATAAAATAACAGAAACACGATTACCACATTATAATGAGTACACACTATATATAGACAATATTATATTAAATAATCCAAATATTAAATTATTAATTCAATCAGATGAGACAGAATTTATTTCTTTTATGAAAAATAAATATCCAAATAATACATTTTATTTTAAGGATGAAATAAGGCATTTAAATAGGTCCATAAATTTAGTAGATAAAGTATTTAATAATATTGAACACTTCTCCAAAAATTTTTTAGCAATTACAATTATTATGTCTAAATGTAAATATATAATATGCAATGGTGGAACAAATGTATCAGTGTGGATATTATTTTACAGAGGTAATAGTAATAATGTTATTGAATATTTAAATGGAACTTGGCATTTATAGAATATTGGCATATAATAAATAATAATTATTTTTTTATTATTTTTTATTATTTTTTATTATTATTAATATTAATATACTCTTTTATTTTGCTACATACATAATCTATATTTTCTATTGTTAATCCATGGTGAGCTCCCAACAAGAAACCATTTTTCATAATAATATCTGCATTTTCAAAGTCATTTAAAAATTCTCTAAAAATTGGATGTCTTGTAATATTACCAGCAAAAGTTACTCGTGTTTGAATATTATTATTTTCCAAGAACGACAACAAGCCTAATCTATCATGATATTGCAAAGGAAACGCTAACCAGTTTGGTTTAATAGAATCGTCTGGAATTACTAATCCAGAAATATCTTTCAAATTTTCAATATATCTTTCTACATTCTCCCTTCTTATAATCTTAAATTTTTCAAATTTATTTAACTGTATAAGTCCAAAAGCGGCACACATTTCACAACATTTCATATTATAACCAAGAGCACCGTATAAAAATTTATAATCATATGGTATATTATCTATCTTATAATTAAATCTTTCTTCAATTTCTTCGCTATTATCCCCTATTCTACCCCAATCCCGTATCATAAGAGCTCGTTTTTTATGTTGTAAATCATTAAACATTACCATACCACCCATTCCACCAGCAGTTATTATGTGACTAGCATAAAAACTAGTTGTGGATATATGAGTTTCCGGTGTTTCGGTTATTGTATCTGCGGAATCTTCTATTAAATAAATATCTTCTCTATTAATGTCAATTAAATGTTGCTTAATCAGTTTCCAATCTGGTTTGTTACCAATTAAATTAGGTAACATTATTGCTGCTGTCTTTCCATTGATATGTTTAAATATTTCATTTAAATTGGCTTGATAAGTAGTTAAATCAACATCGACAAATATAGGTTTTAAATTTAATTGAATTATTGGTGAAACTGTTGTAGAAAATCCACATGCTGCTGTAATAATTTCTGCGTTTGTATCTAAATTCAAACAAGCTAATGATAATAAGCATGCTGAACTGCCTGAATTTACAAATAGACCATAGTTTTTACTAAACATTTTTGAAACCCTTTCTTCAAACTCAATTGAATATTTTCCAAATCCTGCTAACCATCCTTGTTTTAAACAATCAGTTACAGCTTGTATTTCTTCATCATTATATGCTTCAAAACCATTTGGTGCATACCAAATTTTTTTCATTTATATTTTATATATTTATTTTATATTTATATTATATTTACAATATAAATATAATATAAATATAAAATAAATAACAATATTATGACTAACAATATTATGACTAACAATATTATGAATAATATTACAAATGATAACAATATTATGAATAATATTACAAATGATAATAATATTATGAGTAACAATATTATGAGTAACAATATTATGAATAATAATACAAATATTAACAATAGCAATAATAATACAAATATTAATGATACCAGTAATAATAATAATATGAATAATAATGATAACAGTAATAATTACAATTGCTATAATATTAAAATTAACAACTATAATAACAATTATATTGATACTTTGGATAATGCTCCTTGGCCTTAATATTATAGTTTAAATATTTCTGTTGTTGTCAAAACTTGATTGGGAAACAAATTATATAATTTGTTAGTATTTAAAATACCACAGCACTTGTCTGGTATTTCTACATTAAAACTATAATGTAAGTTATTTTTTATAAAATAAGACTTTAATATATCCGCTATTTTTATACAATCTGGGTTAACAAAATTTAATACTCCCGAATATAAATTTTCCTCTAATATTTTACATATTAGAGGAAATAAATTTGATATATATGTTATATTAATATAAATATCATGCACTGCATCTAATCTTTTTAGCATTTTTTGTATAAAACATTTTTCATTATCATTATCACATATTGGATATTGTATTCTTAAATATAATACATTTTTATATAAATCAATATAATCTTCTAATGTGTTTCTACATTTTAAATAAAAATTATCATTATTTTTCTCTATATTACAGTATTCGGTATATTGTTTTAAATCTTGTTTTTTATCGTTAATAACACTTCTATAAATCGAACCTGAACCAAATATTACCAATTTTATATCTAATTCTTTTGTTATTTCACATAAATTTAAAATATCTATAACATTTGTTTTAAATGTTTCTTCTTTATTATTATCACACCATGCAATAGTAGGTCTTCCTGATATTCCGGCTGCACATATTAGATATTTAGGTTTATACAGTTGCAATTTATATTTAATTTCATTATAATTTTCTAATCGCGTATTTATAATTATATAGTTTTTATTTTCCTTTTTCAGAATTTTTTCAAATTCACTGCCCAAAAAACCAGTTGAACCAAATAAAATATAATCGATTTTTTTTGAAAAATTACTATTATTATCTTTTTCTGATACAATATATGAACTATTATCTATTATATCTAAATTTATATATGGATCTTTATAGTTTATATTAATATCTGTATTTTCATTATAACTACCACATAATTGATATAATAAATTAGAATCATCTTCTAACGCTATAAATAAATGACCGCAATATTTTGGTATAAATAAATAATTATTTGTGCTACTATCCATTATAAATTTATCATAAGTTATTTCATCGTTATTGAAATAAATTACATAGTCTATTATTTTGCCTGATAGTAATGTTACATATTTATCATATGGAGATAAATGAATACCTCTTAATACGTTTTTCTTATTTTTTGATATAAATGATTGTTCATATTTTATATCATGTGTTATATTTATTATAGACCCGCGCTTATCTAAAAAAAAAATTTTATTACTATTTTTTGCTCTAACGAACTTACCCTCCTGTGTAACTGATAGATTATAATTATTCATTATGTTAATAATGAATAATTTATATTTAAATATAAATATAGTAATTTTAATATAATATATATTAGTATTATATATATTAGTATTATATATTAGTATTACTATATAATATATGAAATCAATTATAAAATGCTCTAGTTTTATTTTTTTACACCCATTAAACCCTGTTTATAATACTGTAAGTCGGGACGAGGTCTTTCATCAAAAGTTAATTCCCAATTTGATAAATTCTGCTTCCACCACTCGCGAGTTCTACAATGCCATAACTTTTGATTAAAAATATTATCAAAATTTTCATTAAAAATAAATATAGATCCAGATGGAGCTATATTATCCATCTCTTTCAAAATTTGAATAACACTGTTATTGGGTATATGTGATAAAACAATAAATGTTGTAAATAAGGTAGGTTCTTCCAATTTAATACATTTAAGTTTTTCTTCTGCAAATCCATTTAAATAATTTACCTTACTATTTTTATATATTTTTTTGGCAATATTAATTGCTTCTTCTGATGGTTCTATTCCGTAAATTTTTTCAAATTTATAATAAGAATCTAAATAATTTACAAACCATCCTGTGCCACTACCTATATCAACTGCACATTTTATATTATATTCATTTACTGATAAACCAGTTATAGACTGTTTATCGTATAAAATTTTATTTTTATCTAACCATTCTCCATGTAAGTGACCTGGTTTATACAAATTTTCCCATTTACTTGCATCTTTTTTCAAAACTGCAGTTGTTTTCATGTTATGAATACTTAGTTGATCGCTAAATGAACTTATATTAATATAATAATTATTATGTTCATCATAAGACACTGTATCCACTATATTATTTAGTTCTTCCATTATTGAATAATATATCTTATATATCTTTAAATAATATATCTTTAAATAATATATTTATATATTATTATATTATAAATATTAAAGTAATAATATATAAATATTAAAACCTAATATATATTATTTATGGTTGTTAGTAATAGTAATACTAATCCTGTTAGTAACCCTAATCCTGTTAGTAACCCTAATCCTGTTGTTATTCCAAAAATTATCCATCAATTATGGATTGGTCCTAAGCCTCGTCCTTCAAAATTTATGGCTACTTGGCAGACTAAGCACCCCGATTACGAATATATTATGTGGAATGAGGAAGAAATTCGCAATCGTGGGTTGCAGTTAGAATGTTTTTCAAAAATTAATGAAATAGAGGAAATTAATGGTAAAGCCGATATTATACGTTGGGAGATTTTATACCATTATGGTGGACTATTTATTGACGCCGACTCCATTTGTATTGAGCCTTTTAACTATTTGCTTGAACAGCATAAACCTTTTTGCGGTTATGAAAATGAAAATGTAAGGCAAGGCTTAGTTGCAACCGGAACCATGGCATTTCCGAAAAATCATCCATTGCCTAGGGGCGCAATTGATTATATTAAAGCTAATGAAGTTAGCCGAGCTAAAACAGGTAAAATGGCATGGAGAACTGTTGGACCCGAATTATTAACAAAGCTTCTTCAAACTAATTTATTTTGTGATGTTGTTATTTATCCAAGTTATTATTTTTTACCGAAGCATGCCACCGGAATGCAATATATGGGGCATTCTATTGTTTATGCGTATCAAGAATGGGGCTCTACTAAGCAAAATTATGAAATTATGAATTCAATTGAATTAGAGGACATTTATAAAGAACCTAAAAATTGGGTTTCCGTTTTAGTAAGCAGTTATAATACAAATCATAAATATGTTGTAGAATGTTTAGACTCCATAAAAATACAAAACGGCCACTTTGGTATTGAGCTAGTATGGATTAATGATGGATCAAATGAGCTAAGCACTAAGCTATTGGAAAAAACACTTGACGAATTTAAAGCTAAAATGCGATTTGTAAAAATTGTTTATACAAAATGGCCTACAAATAAGGGTATTGGTTATAGTTTGAATAAAGGCATTGAAATGTGTTCTAACGAAATCATTATTAAAGTTGATAGTGATGATATGTGTGTGGCTGATCGTTTTATTAAGCAAATTGAATTTATGAGAAATAATTTAGATTGTGCTATTGTTGGCTCTAATGCGCATTACTTAAAAGAAATTGATAATGCTAAAGTGCTTCAAGGATCCACAAATCACCCATATTTATTAACATGGGCAGACTATAAAAGAAATCCATCTCATTGGTTTGTAAATCATCCGTGTGTATGTTATAGAAAGTCTGCAGTGTTGGCAATTGGTAATTATAATGAGCTCACACATTCGCTATATGAAGACTTTGAACTAGAACTAAAACTGCTCAAAAAATTTGGCAAGCTATATAATATTCAAGAAAATTTACTATATTATAGAATACATGCAAATCAGGTTACGGCTAATAATAGTTGCTCGAAACCAGAAGTTGTTAATGCGCGAAATGATTTTATTAAAAAATTGTTGCTAGATTAATTTGGCTATAAAAAATTGAAATATAATTTTGTTTTATTTGTTTTAGTTATTAAATTATAAGATATTCTAATATTAAATTTAGTTAATTAATAAATGATTATTGAATTATTTCATAATTTTATCGAATATTTGCTTATTAAATTGTATCCAGACTATTATGAATACAAGATTATAGAGCGAGTTAATTCTAGTGGATCTCTTGTTGAATATTGTGAAAATTGAATAATATTAAATATAATAAAGTTGAGTATAATATAATAAATATTTTATTAAAAATATATTAAAAATATTTTTTTAACATTTTATAAAATGTATAATATAAACATAATTAATAATATTAACCGGTTATCTATTATAATTTTTGTAGGGTTATTTATTATATTTTTTATATGGACTAATCCGTTATATATAGTATTGACACCGTTTGCATATATTGGTCGCTTATGTCACCAAGTGCCTATTATTCTGAATGCTAATTCAAGAAAAGAGCAAATTAGTAGTTATAATAAATATAATATTCTTGCTTTACCGTCAGACTCTAATTTTGTACAAGATAAATGGAAATCATTTCAATATATGGAATTTAATTTTCCTGAAGGGTGTGACATTGATAAATATAGAGTGCATCTAGACACTTGGTCTATGAAAAATTTTAAGTGTAAATCGAACTCTATCAATTATGAAGGGAACGTTAAAGAATATATTGAAACTATTATTCGAAAAAAACCATCGCAGGTTATTATAAACGCTACACATTTGATTGTTTATTTCAAGAATAAAATTAGTATATTTATGGATCATTATTTTTGTGATGGATTAATTATTGCTGATTTTCTAAAACATTTATTTTATGAAGATAATATTTCCACTATAAAATTTCCAAAATATATATGTTATCCTCTTATTTCCGATTATAGAGCTATTGAATTTTTAGCAAGAATGTATATAGAGAATATAAAATATCCACCATTAATTAATGGTGTAGGAGAAAAAACATATTTAATGAGTAAAATAGTAAAAAAAAATGATGAACTTATTTGGAACCGTTGGACAATATATGCGCATGGAATTTATAATGTATATGAAGCATTGCCTCAAACTGTTAATTATTTGCGAATAGGTTTAACTGTTGGTTTTGACAGCGACACCACATTTGGAAATAATCGCATAGGTTTAATAATAGTGATTATTAAGCGAACACCTATTAATTTATCACAAAATGAAAAAATATTAAATTATATGGAGCAGTTTAAAAATCAAACGTTATCACGTTATAGTGATGCACTTACGTCTTATGATATAATTCGCTCTTATAATGTGAGTTATATTCGTACTTCTAAAATGAAGCGAATTATTGATATTTATTTTACATCCTTATTTTTCAAAGAAGGAACTCCACAAAGTAGTGGAGGAGTGGGTGGATTTATTGGTAAAATAAATATTAATGAATACATGTATATAAGCGCTATATCATATGGTCCAACCGCCCATTTTACCTATGTAACAAATTGGAAGCAATTGAAACTAACCGATCTTACAAGCAGTGGAGTTTGTATTGAACATGAATTTGACAATAATGACCCAAGTCTGTTTTAAGTTATATTATATTATATTATATTATGTTATATTTTCAACAAAATATTTATTATATATTTTGTTGAAAATATATTAAAACGAATTTTGCAAATTATTATATTAATTTGTAAAATGTATTGTGCAACTACAATAACTAATATATTAAATTTTATTTCTAAGTTATTTATTATAATTATTAGATGGACTAATCCGGTTTATATACTATTTACACCATTAGCATACATTGCTCGCTTATGTCATCAAGTACCTATTATTTTAAATGCTAGAAATCGGACAATACAAACTATGACTTATAATAAATATGACACGGTTGCTTTACCGTGCGACTCCAATTTTATACAAGATAGATGGCATTCATTCCAATATATTGAGTGGAGATTTACCAGTGTATGGACCCGCGATAAATGTAAGGACCGTTGTGACGATTGGTCTATGCGTAATTTTAAGTGTAAATCAAACTTTATTGAAAACGAAGGTAGTGTTAAAGAATATGTTGAAGCAATTACTCGAAAAAAGCCTTCACAAGTTATTATAAACGCTACACATTTGGTGGTTTATTTCAAAAATACAATTGTTATAATTATGGATCATTATTTTTGTGATGGAATAATAATCGTTGATTTGATAAAACATTTATTTTATGAAGATAATCTTAGTAATAAAACATTTCCAAAGTACATAAATTATCCTTTCATTTCCGATTATAGAGCTATTGAATTTATGGGAAGAAAGTTTATTGAAAATATGAAATATCCACCACTTATTAGTGGATTATCGAATAAAACACATGTAATGTCTGAAATAGTAAAAAAAAACAATATAATTCCTTGGAACCGTTGGACAATATATGCGCATGGAATTTATAATGTCTATGAAGCACTACCTGATAATATTAAATATTTACGTATAGGTTTAACAGTTGGGTTTGATACAGACAAAACATTTGGAAATAATCGCATAGGTGTTATAATAGTTACTATTAAGAGAGAGCATGCTTATTTATCATATAATGAAAAAATACTAAATTATATGGAGCAGTTTAAAACTCAAACACTTACATATATGAATGATGCACATACGTCATATGATATACTTCGTTCATATAATATGAGTTATATTCGTACTTCTAAAATGCAGAGAGTTGTTGATATTTATTTTACATCATTATTTTTCAAAGAAGAACTTTCGCACAGTGTTTCAGGAATTGGCGGTTTTGTCGGTGCATTTAAAAATGCAGAAAACACGTATATATCTTCTATATCATGCGGATCACAATCATTTTTTACTTACGTATCAAATTGGGATCAATTAGATTTAAATAAGCTTACAAGCAATGGTATCACTCTTGAATATGAATTTGATAATCAAGACCCTAAACAGTTCTAAGTTATTTATTTTGATTTTGATAAAATAAATAAAAATAATAGCACCATTCACAGTATTCACAGCATTCACAAGATCATGATTACATATCTTCTATATACACATTTACATGATTTTTATCCAAAAACATATTAAATACACACAATGCTAATAACCATACTAAAAAAGGCATAAAATATTCTAAACCAATACCGAAAAAATTGCCTATTAAATAACCCGAAAATATTAATATAAACATTAAAACAAGCGATATAACTATATTATTCGAAGAAGACACAGCCATTTATATGTATATAATGTTATTTATTTTGTTTAATAACTAATATACTTTTCTCTATTATTGGCCGATTTTCTAATATAAAATTGCTTACATGATTACTATCTATTTCTGGATTATCCTTAAAATAATCTTCCAACATTTTAAATAAAAACTCTTTATTTAAAGGTGCCTTTACTTTGTTTTTTCTATATATTAATTTTCCGTCATTTATATCAAATCTATCTATTTCATTATTTTCCATAACATTAATTAAACTCCCCGATAACTGTTTCTTTGAATTTCGCAATTCCTTGATTTGTTTATTTAAATTATTTATTTTTGTATCAATCGATATCCATTCTTTTATAGTAGTTATTAATACTTGCTTTTGCTCGCTCATAATGCTTATATTTAATAATAATAATAATAATTAAATTTATTAATATTATTTTACATAGTTTTGTTATATATTATAAAAATAATATAATATTATAAATATAATACTATAAATATAATATAAAATAATATAAAGACTATTTTATATGTTTTAAGTTAATAACTAACCTATTTATTAACTCGCCTTTATTTCCACCTAATTTATAATTATGTGTTCGCAATTCATTTTTAAGCTCGACCACTGACTTTTTCTTATATATTTTTAATATGTCAGGATCTATGTTATCCAATAATTCTTCTTCGTTAATAGTATATTTAAAATGACTATTACAATATACACCATAGTTTGTTACACATGCATTTTTTCCACATTTTTTTAAGTTATTATCAATATATGTGCATTCATGTAATTTAATGCAACAATCTGGAGGATTGTTTACTCCTTTTATCATCTTATTTCCATAATACTTAAAATAAGGCAACAGTTTATTACTTATAGATCTGCAATATGGGCACTTTATTTCATTTAATTTTAATTTTGAATTATCTAGTAATTTCTTTGTTTTTTGCTCAACTATTTCATTATATAATCCTAAAAAATTAAACTTATGATTACACTCTAATGTAATAAAATTACTATCTAATATTTCATTGCTTATTAAGCATCTTTCTTTTAAGTCTTCGGATCCATTTTCGTCGCTTTCTAACAATAATTTTATAAAAATCTCTTTGTTGCTCATATAATTATGTTTAATTATATTTAATTAATTAAATATATTTTAAATACATTTTAAATATATTTAATATATATTTAATTATATATTATAGATGGCTGTTTCTAAAGAAATTTGGGGAAATAATGTATGGAATTTATTCCATACTATAGCTCATAAAATTAAAGAAGACAGATTTGAATTTCATAAAAACAATATTATATATATATTAGAAAATATATGTAATACGTTACCGTGCCCAGAATGCAGTAAAGATGCTAGTGACATGTTAAAAAAAGTTAATTTCTCTCAAATTAATACAAAAAACGACTTTAAATTATTAATTTTTAATTTTCATAATGCCATTAACACTAAACTAAACAAACCACTATTTGATTTTAATGAACTAGACAATAGATATAGTAAGGCAAATATTGATATATTATATACTAATATAAATATTATTTTTACTTCAAATACAAATATTCCTCAACTCATGACTTCCAGCTTTCACCGAAATCTTTTATTTCCTAAAATAAAAGAAGCATTGCGAATTATTAGAGAAGACTTAATCTAGT
>Ga0209355_1000727_pt1 | contig 19365 bp, 20 predicted proteins | sample LauGreSBDMM110SN_3_FD_187563 | JGI IMG/M metagenome (GOLD analysis project Ga0209355, IMG submission 187563) | Freshwater lake microbial communities from Lake Michigan, USA - Sp13.BD.MM110.SN (SPAdes) (version 2) | ecosystem: Environmental > Aquatic > Freshwater > Lake | place: Lake Michigan... | reverse complement strand
CACGCGCGGGTCAGTGGTGTAAACGCCGTCGACATCGGTGTAAATCAGGCATTCGGCGGCTTTCAAGGCTGCGGCCACCGCCACGGCGGAGGTATCCGAGCCGCCGCGCCCCAGCGTAGTGACGTGTCCCTCAGGGTCCACCCCTTGAAAGCCGGTAATGATGACGACTTTGCCATGCGCCAGATCCTGGCGCACCCGCACATCGTCAATCGACTCGATGCGGGCTTTGGTGAATGCGCTGTTGGTGCGCACCGGCACCTGCCAGCCCGCGTAGCTGACCGCGGGCACGCCTTCTGCTTGCAAAGCAATAGCCAGCAATGACGAAGACGCCTGCTCGCCGGTGGCGGCCAGTGCGTCAAGCTCACGCAAATGGGCGTCGCTGTGAGCGTTACCGGCGAGTTCTTTGGCCAGACCGAGCAAGCGGTTGGTTTCGCCGCTCATGGCTGAGGGCACCACTACCATCTGGTGACCGGCTCTGGCCCATTTGGCCACGCGCCTGGCCACATTGTGTATGCGCTCGGTCGACCCCATGGAGGTGCCGCCGTATTTATGAACGATTAATGCCATCTGAGAAGCTAATGATCAGCAGTCAAAGCTTTTGATTGTACCAATGCAGGCATTCGCCCTCGCGTCTGACAAAACCGTTTCCTACCTTGATGTCAATCTGATGCCCGCGGGTTGTGCACGACTTGATTTGCACCAGCAAAGCATCCATTTGCGCGGCACTCGCTTGCACGCCTTGGTTGTTGAGCCAAAACCGCAGCAAATTGACCTGTCGTGCCTCATCCAATGTCTGAACCGCTTTGATAAGCGGCGGGTCACCCGCGCTTTGTAAATCCTGCTGCGCCAGTGCATTCAGCAACTGCTGGGCTTGCGCTGCGTGCCTGGCACTGCGCGCAAAGGTCTGGCGAAATGACGGGAAAGTGTCTTCTAACGCAGGCAACAAACGCTGGCGTATGCGGTTGCGGGTGAATTGCGGGTCTTGGTTGCTCGGGTCTTCCACCCACGCAACCCCGCTGTCGCGCAACCATTGGCGAATGTCTGCGCCGGTTGCGTTCAACCAGGGTCGGTGCAGCACCAGACCGTGCCTGTCCATTTTTTCCGGCATCGCCGACAAACCCGGTAAACCCGCGCCGCGCGACAAAGCCAGCAACATGGTTTCCACCTGATCGTCCGCATGCTGAGCCAGCGCCAGGTCGCGCACCGTACCGCCCCAGTGTGTGTGCAGCGCTTGGGCTATGGCCAGATACCGCCCCCGCCTGGCGGCTTCCTCCGGGCTTTCGCCCGGCGCGTGCTTGGCATTGATACGCTCGACGGCCAGTGGCACCTGAAGTTGTGCGCAGAGTTTTTCACAATGCGTGACAAAACCATCGGCCGCGGTCTGCAAGCCATGGTGCACATGAACCGCCCTCACCTGCTGCGGCCAGCGCAGCGCACAGGCCAGCAGCAGCGCGCTCGAGTCAGCGCCGCCGCTCAAGGCGATAGCAAAAGGAAGTGCAGGTTTGAAATGCGTCAGCGCAAGCGTTGCAGGCAAGGCTGCAACCGTTAGCCCCGGATCAGCTGGCGTCGGCTTTGGTGTCGTTGAATCGGCCATAGCTTTGCAGCCGTTCATAACGCCTGTCGAGTAACTCTTTGAGTTTGAGGTCGCTGAGTTGGCGCCAGGCGTCATTCAGGCCGCGTTTCAGGTGTGAAGCCATGAGCTTGGTGTCGCGGTGTGCGCCGCCCACCGGTTCATTCACGATTTTGTCGACCAGGCCCAGCGCCTTGAGCCGGTGCGCGGTAATGCCCAAGGCCTCGGCGGCGTCGGAGGCGCGGTCTGAGGTTTTCCACAAAATCGAGGCGCAGCCTTCAGGGCTAATGACCGAGTAAATGGAATATTGCAACATCAACAATTGGTCAGATACGCTGATGGCCAAGGCGCCGCCGGAGCCGCCTTCGCCGATGATGGTGGTGATGATGGGCACTTGCAGCTGCGCCATCTCAAAAATATTGCGGCCAATGGCTTCGCTTTGGCTGCGTTCTTCGGCGTCTATGCCGGGGAAGGCGCCGGGTGTGTCGACAAAGGTGAACACCGGCAGTTTGAATTTTTCAGCGGTTTTCATCAAACGCAGCGCCTTGCGGTAACCCTCGGGGCGGGTCATGCCGAAATTGCGCGCGGTGCGCTCTTTGGTGTCACGCCCTTTTTGCTGGCCCAGCACCATGCAGGCGTTGCCGTTGAAACGCGCCAGGCCGCCGACGATGCTCAAGTCATCCGAGAAATGGCGGTCGCCGTGCATTTCGACAAAGTCGGTGAAGATTTCGCTGATGTAGTCCAGCGTATACGGGCGCTCGGGGTGGCGGGCGATCTTGGTGATCTGCCACGGCGTCAAGTCGCTGTAAATGTCTTTGGTCAGCTGCTGGCTTTTTTTGGACAGCTGCTCGATTTCTTCTGAAATATCGACAGCCGACTCAACTTGCACGTAACGCAGTTCTTCAATCTTGGATTCAAGCTCGGCAATCGGTTGCTCGAAGTCGAGGAAGGTTTTCTTGGCCAATCGTTTCTCCTTGTCCGCTGTCGTTCAACGCATGGCTGTCAATAAGCCACCGGCTGAGGGTCCAGCGAGCGCCAAATATACCAAGTCGCCACACTGCAATACGGCGCCCAGGCCGCAGCCACTTCGCGCGCGTCGCTGCGGCTGACAGCTTCGCCGGAAAAATAGCTCTTGCTGATGCCATTGATCAGACCGACATCGTCCAAGGGCAGCACGTTGGGGCGCAGCAGATAAAAAATCAAAAACATCTCGGCGGTCCAGCGACCTATGCCGCGTATGGCCACCAGTTCTTCGATGATGGCCTCGTCGTCCATCTCGGCCCATTTGCGGGTCTGCACCGCGCCGCTGGAGAAATGCACGGACAGATCGACCAGGTACTCCACTTTGCGGGCCGACAAACCGGCAGCGCGCATATCGTCAATCTTGAGTTTGAGCACCGACGCCGGGGTCAGCGTTTTGCTAAGCACCGTGAATTTGTCCCAGACCGATTGCGCGGCTTTGACCGAAATTTGCTGGCCCACAATGCTGCGCGCCAGCGTGACAAAAGCGTCACCGCGCGACTCCAGACAGGCGTCGCCGAATTGCGGAATCAAGCGACGCATGACGCGGTCTTTTTTGGCCAGGTGCTTGCACGCCTCTTCCCAATAATCCGGGGTGACGCGTTTCACAGGCAGGGGTTTGGCAGCCATCAGGCACGCTCCCACACAGTGCCTTGCGCTGAATCTTTCAGCACCACGCCCATGTCGCTGAGCTGGCGTCTGATCTGATCAGCCTGGGCAAAATCTTTGGCAGCTTTGGCAGCGGCCCTCGCTGCGATCAATGCTTGAATCTGTGCGGCTTCATCGCTGCCACCATCACCGCTACCGGTTTGCAAAAACGCCAGTGGGTCTGCTTGCAGCAAGCCCAGCACGCCGCCCAGCGCCTTGAGCAAACCGCTTAACTCAGTGGATTGCGTACGGTTAACTTCAGCGGCCAACTCAAACAATACCGCCACTGCCTCGGGCGTGCCGAAATCTTCGTCCATGGCAGCTTTGAAACGTGCCGCATGCGGCTGGCTCCAATCAATGCTGACCGGCTGCGGCGCCACCGCTTGCAGCGCGGTGTAAAGCCGTTTGAGTGAAGCGCGGGCGTCATCCAAATGCTGGTCGCTGAAATTCAAGGGACTGCGGTAATGGCTGCGCACGACAAAGAAACGCACTTCCTCGGGCCGGTATTGCTTGAACACATCGCGGATGGTAAAAAAATTTCCAAGGCTTTTGGACATCTTGACGTTGTCCACATTGATGAAGCCGTTATGCATCCAAAAGCGCGCCATGGGAACGCCAAAGGCACCTTCGCTTTGCGCGATTTCATTTTCATGGTGTGGGAACTGCAAATCGGCGCCGCCGCCATGTATGTCAAAAGATTCGCCTAACAGGCTGCATGCCATGGCCGAGCATTCGATGTGCCAGCCGGGCCGGCCGCTGCCAAAGTCGCTGTCCCATTTGACCTCAGCGGGCTCATCCGCTTTGGCGGATTTCCACAGCACAAAGTCCAGCGGGTCTTGTTTGCCGTCGAGCACGGCCACGCGTTCACCGGCGTGCAATTCGTCCAATGATTTGCCTGACAACTTGCCGTAACCATCAAATTTGCGCACTGCGTAATTGACATCGCCGTTGGCGCTGCGGTATGCCAAACCTTTGTCTTCGAGCGTGCTGATTAACTTAAGCATGCCGGACACATGGTCGGTGGCGCGCGGTTCCGCCTGCGGGCGCTCAATGCCTAAAGCGTCGGCATCCTGGTGCAAAGCATCGATCATGCGGTCGGTGAGTACGCGTATGGTTTCGCCGTTTTCTGTGGCGCGGCGAATGATTTTGTCGTCAATATCGGTGATGTTGCGTACATAGTGAACTTGCAAACCCGACTGTTTAAGCCAGCGCTGAACCACATCAAACGCGACCATTGAGCGGGCGTGTCCGATATGACAGAAATCGTAAACCGTCATGCCGCATACATACATGCGCACTTGACCTGGCGTGAGCGGTTGAAATTCCTGCAATGCACGCGCAAGCGTGTTGTAAATACGAAGTGCCATGTTTGTCTGAATTTAGCGTAATTGCACAGCTTAGGGTGCGTAAATTCTCTCTACTACAATGCACTCAGTATATCGGGGTCCCCCGGTTCGTATCCGATATTGGATGCTTTAATTTTTACAGCCATGCCACAGATACAGCCTGCGTCCCATTGTCTGAATTCTTGCAACAGATTCATCCTGGGGATGTTTGCTTTGCTGCTCAGCTTGGGTTTGCAAGCGCAAACTTCTACCGAGCGAGATTACCGTGGCTTGCCGCATGACGAAGTGCAGAAAAAAATGGTGCAGCGCAATTGGCAGGGTGCCCTGATTGAAATCGACGAATATTTATTGGAACGTCCGAGAGACCCGCAAATGCGTTTTTGGCGGGCACGCCTGCTTGAAACCTTGCAACGTAAAAACGAAGCGCTAGAGGTTTACCAGCAACTCTCCGAGGAATACCCTGAATTGCCTGAAGTTCACAATAACCTGGGCGTGATGCTGGCTTCCAATGGCCAATTGGATGAAGCCAAGCGAGAGTTTGAACTCGCCTTGCGCAACAACCCGGGTTACGCGATCGCCCACGAAAACCTGGCCGACATACTTTTGCATCTGGCGCGACGCTCATACCTGAGTGCTGAAAAGCACGGCGGGAAATCAAATCAATTGAGCGGCAAAATGCAAGCTCTTCAACCCGTTCTTCAACTAACCCTGCCAAAACCATGATGATCACTTCACGCCGCCTGGCCTTGTGCCTGTTCATTTCTCTGGGTCTTGGTTTGAGCGCCCTGGCGCAAACCAGCCCGCAAGTCAAATTTGTCACCAGCGCCGGCGAGTTCGTCGTTGAGGTGTACCCTGACAAAACACCAAATACCGTAGAAAATTTTTTAAGCTATGTGAATGACGGGCATTACAACGGCACGATTTTTCACCGCGTGATCAACAATTTCATGATTCAAGGCGGTGGTTACGACAACAAGTACAACGAGAAACAGACCCGCCCGCCTATCAAACACGAAGGCGTTGAAGCGGCCGCCAAAGCCGGCTTGCGCAACACCGTCGGCACACTGGCTATGGCGCGCACCAATAACCCCCACTCAGCCACCGCCCAGTTTTTTATCAACGTCAAAGACAATGAATTTCTGGATCACCGGGCACCATCCGGTCAAGGCTGGGGTTACGTGGCTTTCGGCAAAGTCATCTCAGGCATGGAGGTGGTCACCCGCATCCGGCAAATGCCGACAGGCCCCGGCGGCCCCTTCCCTACCGATGCGCCTTTGAACCAGGTCATCATCCAAACCGCAACCTTGGTAAAATAAACATGTCAAACCCGCAAGTCGAACTGCATATCCAAGACCACGGCGTGATCACGCTGGAACTCGATGCTGACAAAGCCCCGAAATCCGTGGCTAATTTCCTCGCTTATGTAGAAAAAGGCCATTACGACGACACGATTTTTCACCGCGTCATTTCCGGCTTCATGGTGCAAGGTGGCGGCATGAGCCCCGGCATGAAAGAAAAAAAAGTCGGCACCAAACTTGAAAACGAAGCTGATAACGGCTTGACTAATGATCACTACACTGTCGCCATGGCGCGCACCAGCGACCCGCATTCAGCGACTTCGCAGTTCTTTATCAACGTCAAAGACAACGACTTCCTTAACCATTCGTCGCCCACGCCTTCAGGCTGGGGTTATGCGGTGTTCGGCAAAGTGATAGCCGGTACCGACGTGGTGGACGCCATCACCAAAGTACCTACCGGGCGTAGCGGCTTTCACGACGATGTACCCAAAGACGACGTGCTGATCAGCAAAGCTGTGCTGCTTTAAAACCATTGCGCCATGGCAGTTGTTGACCACCGGTTCCCACCGCTGCCTGCGTCTCTGGATGTACGCCGACTTTCAAAGCTGGCCTTTTTATCGGATGTACATTTAGACGCCGCCAACACATCTACTTTCCGGGCCTGGGCCGACCACTTGCTTCACCTGCAAGCAGATGCTTTATTCATTCTGGGTGATTTGTTTGAAGTCTGGGTTGGCGACGATATCTTGAGCGACACGCAAGCGGCTTTTGAGCGCGATTGCCTGAGCCGCATACATGCCGTCAGCCAACGCATGCCGGTCTATTGGATGGCCGGTAACCGTGACTTTTTACTGGGCAGCGCTGCCTGTGAAGCTGGCGGCATGCAAGCCTTGCATGATCCCTGTGTGCTGCATACTTCGGAATTTACTTGCTTACTAAGTCACGGCGACGCATTGTGCTTGGCCGACACGGATTACCTGAACTTTCGCCAACGGGTGCGCTCATCCGAATGGCAACAGGCTTTTCTGTCCAAGCCTTTGCAACAGCGCATAGAAGAAGCCCGCGCTATGAGGGCGCACAGCGAAGCTCGCAAGACTGCGAACAATGTTTGGGTGGATGTTGACGCGACGGCTGCCGCCGCTTGGCTGACAGACCACAAAGCCACCTTGCTGTTGCACGGACACACGCACCGTGCCGGCGTGCATCAGCTCGGCCAGGGCTTAAAGCGTCAAGTGCTCAGTGATTGGCATGCAGACTCAGTCCCGCCACGACTGCAAGGCTTTAGCTGGCAGGCCGGGCGGGGGTTTGAAAGAACAGATTTGTCAGCCCAGGCTTAACGCTTGAGCAGCACCCGCAGCACAGTTTGTACCCGCTGCGCGGCATCCGCGTCATAACCTGACTGCAACACAGACGCCACATCCTGCGCCCAGGTTTGGGCCGGTGGCGCATCGTTGCGTTTGGTCAGCAATTGCAATTGCAAATTGCGTCGCGCTTGCTGATGGTCTGCCGGAGTGTTGACCTCGGCCGCCATTTCCAGACGCAACAAGGCGGTGGCTGCATCGCCTTTGGCTTCTGTTTGCAAAGCTTGCACCCAGGCCTGGCGTTGCGACGCATTCACACGGTTACCCAATTCTTTGGCCAGCGGCAATTGATCGGCTTGCCTTTGCTGCCAGGCGGACAACACATGCACCAAAGTTTCGCCATGCGCTTGCATAGCCAGTTTTTTCAAGACGTTTTCGGCTTGTTCGATGGCGTTGCGTTGGGCGCGGAAAGCAGCGTCGCCCAGACGTGGACCCCGATCTACAAACGGTTCGCGCTCGCGGCCGCGTCCCGGTCCATCCCGCTCGTTGCGTCTGCCGGGTGCGTCGCGTTCGTTGCGGCGCGCACCTGGTTTGTCGCCGAAACGGCCTGCCACCACAGGTTCGGTTTTCTTTTGACCGGGCCGGTCGTCGCCTCGCACGGCCACCACTTTTTTCGCCGGTGCCGGGGTTTTGACGGGAGCAGGTGCAGGCGCATCGGCAGCTTGTGCATCAGCCGGAGCTTCATCAGTTGCAGTTTGATCAGCAGCTGAATCCGGACTTGATGGTTCGGCTTGCGCAGTCTGTTCGGCGACGGGCGTTTCTGTCACAGGCCCATCTTCAGCAGGGCTTGACTGGCTTGCATCGGCTTCGAGCAGCTTCATTTCCTGCGCATCTGAAACAGCAGCCACGGCCTTGCCGGTGATGACCAAATTCAAATGCTGCATGGCCTGACGAATCAGCGCAGCGTCACCTTGGGCAATGGCTTTTTCCAAGGCATTCGAGGCATCAAGCACAGCCTGGTCGTGCGCCGACAAAGCATGGGTTTGCACCGTGCGTTCCTGGGTTTTGCGCTGAAAGGCTTCGTCAAGCGGTTGACGGAATGCGTCCCAGAGCTTTTGCGCCAGCTTGCGGTCGAGCGCAATGGATTGCGACTCGGCTTGCCAGCGTTGCTGCAAGGCCTTGACCGCGTCTATGCGCAAGCTCGCCGCTGCCGCCAGTTGCTTGGCCTCTTCGATCATGGCGCGACGCCGGGCAATACTGGCGTTTTCCGCCTGTTCGAGTGCAGCATGCGCGGCCGACATGGCGGACTTCCACTGGGCTTGCATTTCAGCAAAAGCTTTTTCACTCAAGTGACCACTGGTGCGCCAGCGTTCAGAGAACTGGTGCAATTCACGCGCCTGCTTTTTCCAATCGGTGTCTCCAGCGTGGGCCACGGTCCAGGCCGCAACTTCGGCCAGCAGAGCCAGACGCTGATCACGGTGCGCCTGCGATTCGGCCTTAGCCTTTTCCAGCCATTCCTGCACAAACGGGTAAGCGCGGTTGCAGGCCTGGTCAAAACGTTTCCACAAAGCGTGGTTGGGCTGGCCGCCTTGGTCGGTTTGTTTCCAAGCTTCGCGCAGTTGGCGCAAGCTGTCTTGCAATTTGCGGCCAGTGACCACCGGCACCCACTCAGTCACTTGCTGCGCTGCGGCCGGGGATTTGCCTTTGCCTTTGACCCGGACTTTGATTGGTGCTTGCGCCTCAGGGGATGTTTCAGTAGATGTTTCAGCAGTTGCTTCGGTGCCAGAAACAGGTGCCGGCGCATCGGTTGTTACTTCAGCTTGGGGCAGAGCTTCTGGCGGTGCAGCCTCGGCTTCGGGCGCTGCAGTCACAGCGGTTTCGTCGTTGGCTTGCGACGGTTCAACAGCTGATGCAGCTTTGTCTTCTGATGTTTTGAGCGGTTTGAGCAAAGCTTCGGCTTTGGCCACCAGCTCGGTTCGGATTTGATCGGCGCGCCAACGTTGCCAGCCTTCGAGTTCAGCGGCCTTGGTCAAAGCCTGCTGGGCCTTGGCCTCGAGCTCGTGGTCAAGTGCCTTGGCGTGTATTTTCAAAGCCTGTTTCAAAGCCGCCGCAATTGTTGTGGTGGCTTTGCTATGGCCTTGCAAAAGCTCGGCCTCGAGCTGTTGCAACAATTCCTGCACAATTTGCTGCGCCTGTTCCCGCAAGGCCGGGTCAACAGGTGGACGCGCCGGCGCAGCAGGCGTTGCTTTGACAGCTTCGCCGCGTGACTGCCGCAACTGATCGGCCCAGGCTGGCACTGCGGGAAGAGGCAGGCTGGCGTCATGTGCAGCGGCCTGTGTTTGCGTCAAAGCTGCTGAAAAGGCATCCCATACCAGTTGAATATGCTGGGCGCTTTCATTTAGCGTTTGCGGGTATTTGGGATCCACGCTTTGCCAGTGGGCGTCGCCGCCCAAGGTTTGCCATTCCTGACGGAAGCGTTCGATATCGTGGGCCAGCGTGACCTGTGATTCAAGCGCCTCGGTCCAGGGTTTGGTAGACAGCACTTCAATACGTTGGGCCATCAACAAGGCCGACTCGCGCAATACCTGGGCACGGTGCGCCAGTTCTTCAATGTGTTTGACACGGTCGGCCAGCGCTAGGCGCAAACCGGCCAGCGGTTCACGCGACAGCGGCGCGCCGGCCTTGGCGGTGTCGCGCGCCCAAGCCATGGCGTCGGCCACATTCAATCGGCTGGCGGCGAGCAAGGTACGCGCTTTTTCAGCCCATTCCTCAGCCAAGGTGTCCTGGGTTTTGGCGCGACGCAGTTCGTCGATTTTTTCTTTCACCGGCTTGGCTGCGCCCTTGTCGCGCGCGCTCAATTCTTTGAAAACAGTTTGCAGCACGTCAAGCGCAGGCTCGGTATTCAGCCATTCGCGCACACGCGTCAAGCGCTCGCCGGAGGTAGCGGCTGTCAATGCACCGCCGGTGATGGCGTCCAGGGCGGTCAGGTCAGGGGAACTGTGGTTAGGGGAGTTCACGGCGTTCAATTCGCTAATTTGTACCCGTTCGGGCTAAGCAGCATATTGTGACAGGGTCGAGGGGGTGAAAGCTTAAAATAACCGGATGCAAATAATTGAAACCTTTAAGCGATCGGCCAAAGTATTCATGTCCGATGTGGGCCAGGGCTTTTTTCTGATCACGCACAGCGGTCTGGCCTTGCTCGGTTTGGCAGTTTTTTGCTTTTTGTTGGTCTTCAGTTCTCAGCCTGATTTGCGCTCCAGCGTCGAGGTAGAACTGATTGACTGGTTACAAAGCCGCCACGGTCTGGATTTCGGTTTCAACGAGGACGCCAGCGCGGTTGACCGTGCCACCGCAGTTGATCCACAGGATTTGCCGAAAGAACAGGCTGCCGTGGCCATGTGGCTGAGCCGTAAATACCGCGTCGCTCCCGAACCCGTGAGCGCGCTGGTGGCTGAGGCGTATGAACTCGGGCCGAAGAAAAAACTTGAGCCCACGCTTATTTTGGCGGTGATGGCAGTGGAATCCAGTTTCAACCCGTTTGCCCAAAGCAGCATGGGCGCGCAAGGACTGATGCAGGTACGCACCGATGTGCACATCGAAAAATACGATAACTTCGGCGGAGAATTTGCCGCTTTCGACCCGATAGCAAACTTACGCGTCGGCGCCAATGTGCTGCGCGAATCCATAGACCGTAACGGCGGCGTCGAAGCCGGTCTGCGTCAGTATGTGGGCGCGGGCAATAGCGGCGAAGACGGCGGCTATGTGCTCAAAGTACTGGCCGAACAACAAAGGCTTAAAGACATTGCCAGCGGCAAGCACGTGTCCATACTCTCCAACAAATTGCCCGCGGAAGACGGTCTGATCGAACTCTTGGACAAGGCCAGAAGTCTCAGCCCCTTTAATCTAGCCGATGACAAACCCTGATTTTTTTTCAACGGAGAAACCATGTACTTACGCTCGCAACTGATGGCCCAAACTGACCCCGAACTGTGGGCTGCCATTCAGCATGAAAACCAACGCCAAGAGCACCATATCGAATTGATTGCGAGTGAAAACTACGCCTCGCCTGCAGTGATGCAAGCGCAAGGCACGCAGCTCACCAACAAGTACGCCGAAGGGTACCCGGGCAAGCGTTATTACGGCGGTTGTGAACACGTCGATGTGGCCGAGCAACTCGCCATCGAACGGGCCAAACAATTGTTCGGCGCAGACGCGGCCAATGTGCAGCCGCATTGCGGCGCGTCGGCCAACCAAGCGGTGTTTCTGGCGTTCTTAAAACCGGGTGAAACCATCATGGGTATGAGTTTGGCCGAAGGCGGTCACTTGACCCACGGCATGCCTTTGAATTTGTCCGGCAAGTGGTTCAAGGTGGAAAGCTACGGCTTGAATGCCAAAGAAGAAATTGACTACGACGCCATGGAAGCCAAGGCCTTAGCCACCCGCCCCAAGCTGATCATTGCAGGCGCATCGGCTTACAGCTTGCACATCGACTTTGCGCGCTTTGCCAAAGTGGCCAAAGAAATCGGCGCCATTTTCCTGGTGGACATGGCGCATTACGCGGGTTTGATCGCGGCGGGCGTCTATCCCAACCCGGTGCCGCATGCCGATGTGGTCACCTCCACCACGCACAAGAGTTTGCGCGGCCCGCGCGGCGGCATCATTCTCATGAAAGCCGAGCACGAAAAAGCCATCAACAGCGCGGTATTCCCCGGTTTACAAGGCGGCCCGCTGATGCATGTCATCGCGGCCAAAGCGGTGGCTTTCAAAGAAGCGCTTGAACCAAGCTTCAAGGTTTACCAACAACAGGTGCTGAAAAACGCCGACATCGTGGCGAAAACCTTGACCGAGCGAGGTCTACGCATCGTCAGCGGCGGCACCCAAAGCCATGTCATGCTGGTCGATTTGCGCGCCAAAGGCATCACCGGCAAAGCCGCAGAAGCGGCGCTGGGCAATGCGCACATGACCATCAACAAAAACGCCATTCCTAACGACCCGGAAAAGCCCATGGTCACCAGCGGCGTGCGCATTGGCACACCCGCCATGACCACGCGCGGCTTCAAAGACGAAGAAGCACGCGCTACCGCTCATTTGATTGCCGATGTGCTGGAGCACCCGAACGACGAAGCACACATCGCTGCAGTGCGCGCCAAAGTGCACGCCCTCACCAGCCGTTTTCCGGTGTATGGGTAACTGCTCATGAAATGCCCTTTTTGCAGTCATGTGGAAACCCAGGTGATGGAGACCCGCATGTCTGAAGAGGGCGACTCCATTCGCCGCCGCCGCTCTTGCAGCCACTGCGAAAAGCGTTTCACCACCTATGAACGCGCCGATGTCAGCTACCCGGCGGTGGTGAAAAAAGACGGCAGACGCATAGACTACGACCGCAGCAAACTGCGCGGCTCGCTCAATTTGGCTTTGCGCAAACGCCCGGTCAGCACCGAGCAAATTGATGCGGCGATTGAGCGCATAGAAGAAAAGTTACTCACGCTGTCACAACGTGAAGTGGCGTCAACGCGCATAGGTGAACTGGTGATGCGCGAATTGAAAAAGCTGGACAAAGTAGCCTATGTGCGCTTTGCCAGCGTCTACCGCAGTTTTGAAGATGTGGACGAATTCAAAACCTTGGTCGACGAGTTCCGCCGTTAACACATCACATCAGTTGCGGTAACAGCGCACAGTTTCAGCGTTTGTTTTTTTGCAAGATGGCGGGCATGTATCCGCCATTTTTTTTACTTCAATCAAGCCGCTTTTCAGGCGCTCCAAAATCAGCCAGACTGTGTGCGCGGCGTCAACACAATGGCTTCAGCCTGCCTGAACTCTGCGTGGTTGCCGCACTGATAGGCATTGCGGCTGCCATGGCAGCCCCGGCCATCGGCCAATGGCAATGGCGTGCGCGCGTGGAAAACACGGCGCAGGCCTGGGCCGCAGATTTGCAATCGGCGCGCTTGCATGCCTTGCGCACCGGCCAGGCCATGCAATTGCAGCGCCTGAACAATTGCACGCCGAACAAGTTGCCCAATGGCGACTGGCGCTGCGGTTGGGAACTGATCAACCCGGCTGACAACAGCCAAACCTCAGTGCTGAGTAATTCCCTCAACGGCGATCTCAGTGTGATGCTGGCACCGGCGCAAAACCAATTACCCATCAATGCACAAGGTGAACCTGTGGCTGGCGGTTTGCGTCTGGTCATACAACCTGCGCAGCCCGGCAGCAAGCTGGTACGCAGCATTTGCATCAATACCGCCGGGCGCTTGCGCATGGTCAACGCGAACAGTTGCTCATGAAAAACCTGAGGCACCGAATGCAAGGCTTTTCCATTCTGGAGGCCATGGCAGCGCTGATGGTGCTCAATCTGTTGTGCCTGGGTTTGATGGCCTGGCAACTGCAAGCCATGCAAGCACAGCGCCAGGCCCTGGCATTGCAGCAGGCCGTGGCCATGGCGCAAGACCTGTGGCAACGCATGCAAGTGCATCCCGGTGCCTGGCAGTGGTACCAGTTGGAACTGGATGGCGCAACGCCCGCAGGCGATTGCAGCCAATCAGCTTGCGATGCACAGCAATGGGCACAGGCCGATCTGGGCGAATGGCTGAGTGAATGGCGTCAACGCCTGCCGCAGGCACGCGCCCGGCTGCAAACCACAGCCGGTAGCGACCCGGTAACGGATTTGCTGCTGGCCTGGCCGGGTGTCAGCGAACCGCCTAGCCCGGCAAGCGTTCCTGATTGCCCTCCCTCACACAACTGCTGGCAAACCTCATGGCGGCCATGAAGCACAAACAACCCAAGCAGCAGCAAGGCCAGGGGCTGGTGCAATGCATGGTTGGTATGAGCCTGAGCCTGCTGGTGGTCATGGCTGCATTCAGCGCGTTTGCCTGGATACAGCGCAGCCAGTTGATGCTGCAAACACAAGCAGAAACCCAGCTGCGCCTGCACACAGCCTTGCAGTTATTTCGAGAACGTGTGCAACGCGCAGGCGCACCCGAACTGTCTGTCGACGCACAAGGTATGGCGGTACTTAGTCGTTTACCGGTAACTCTGAGCGGCAGCGACAGCGCATTGCAATTGAACCAGTGGCGCAGCCTGACGCCCGCAGACTGTCAGGGCCACGAAGCCTCTACCCTGCCTTGGCTGCAAGACGACTTCAGGCGCAACAGCCAGCGCGAACTCAGCTGCAAGGACACGGCACGCAGCAACACCACCTACCAGGCGCTGGCTGAACAAATCGACGATATGCGACTGCGTTACGCCGAGCAAACCGGACCGCCAGGCGCAGCCCCCGCCGCACAGCAACTGCAATGGCGCAGCGCATCGCAGGTCAGCGATTGGCAGCAAGTGCGTGCTGTCGGTCTGTGTCTGCAAATACGGCCGGACGTCCTCACTATCACTCCAGGGAATCTGTCGTGCAACACACAATCGCCTCTGAAAAACGGTGCCAGCGCATGGCGCACCGTGTTTTTTCTCAACCATGCCGGCCCGTGAAAACTCAGAAATTTTTCCAGCAACAAGGCCTGGCGCTGCCAACCGTATTGGCGCTGTCCATGCTTTGCAGTGTGCTACTGCTTGCTTGCTGGCGCAACATCGCTTTGTCGCAAGGCTGGAGTCGCAGCAGCGTCGAGCGCTGGCAATTGCGGCAAGCGGCCTTATCAGGCATATGCAAGGCAGCGACAGCCATCTCTTCACCCTCAGCGCAAGCTAATAACAATACCCGCTTGTCTTACCCGGTGGATGCTGCGCAATGGGCGCAATTACAAACACGTTTGCCTGTCAACGGCTGTGTCCAAGGTATTTGCAGGCCACTGCTGCATTTGAGTAACCACCGCAGCGATTGGCTGAACCGCACATCAGGTGCCAGCAGTTTGCCGGATCAAGGTGATATCAGTCTGGCGTACTGGGTTGAAATATTGCCATCAACAAGCAATGCCAGCCAAGCCGGCGCCGTGTTCACCTACCGCATCACGGCGCTGGCGCAGGCCTCGGGTCGAAACACTCAGGCCGCCTGGCAAGCGGTGTGGCAACCCGCCTCTAATACGGTCAACGACACGGCGGTCAGGCTGGCAGATCTGCAAACTGTGCTGGAGTTGCAGCCATGAAATTCAGCCATTCGCAAACAGGATTCAGTCTGATTGAATTGATATGTGTGATGGCCATCATCGGACTGCTGACAGCTTTTGCTATGCCGGTCTACCAGACCGCTCAGTCACGCAGCCAGCGTCAACTGGCCAAGGTGGCCTTGATGAAAACCGCGCAATGGCTGGAGCAAGCGGCGACCAGCCAAGGCAGTTACCCGGCCACCTTGCCCGAAAGCGTTTGGCGCACTGCAGAATTGCGCTACCGGATCAGCCTCAGCAGTCAGGGCCAAAGTTACTTGTTGACCGCGACACCGGTGGGCGCGCAAAGCACAGACACATGCGGGGCACTCACACTCAATCAAGCCGGGCAACGGGGTTCACAAGCGGATGTCAGCAGTTGCTGGTCAAAATGAATTTAAGCTTGTTTGTTTATTGGTATTGCTAAGTATGCAAACCCAGTCGTGCAAGCACCTGTTTTGAAGTGTCGCCGTTGCGTATTTCCTGTATTGCGACACAAGCGGAAATCATCTAAAATTAGTACTTTTAAATTTAACTATTCAGGAGTTGCTTTCATGTCCCGGATCCATCGGTTTATTTCCTTTTTTCTTCTTTCTCTGGGTCTGTTATTCAGTGTGAATGCCAAAGCCGCCGGTTCGGTGGAGATGCAGGTTGAATCCATCATCCGCCAGGCGCTGACCGGTTACAACAATGCCATGGAGGCTGAAGACACTGCCGATTGGGTGAAATATTTCTCCGACAACGTCACCCGACAAAGCCCATTGACCAACCAAAGCGGCAAAAAAGATTTCACCTCATTCTTCAACGCTGAGTTCAAAGCTTTCAAAGCCAAGTACGAGGTCAAGCAAATCATTGTCCAGGGTCGCACTGCCGCCATTGTTTACACCTGGGAAGCGCAACACAAAGCCAGCGGAGACTTCTTCAAAGTTCCCATGGTCGCCATTTACGACATGGACACCAGCGGCAGATTTTCCGCTGTCACCTACTACTTTGACACCGCCAAGCTCGGCAAGTTCAGCAAGGACATGGCAGGTAACTGAAGCTCTGTTTTTCCCTTTCCCCTAACTGGTTTTCACTCATGAACATACTCTCACACTCCGCCTGGCGGGTCACCTTGACAACGCTTGTATTGGTCATCACCTCAGTGCCTTCTGCTTATGCAGAAGAAGGCTTTGTCTGCCCTCTTGAAAATGAAAAAGAATGTGCTTTCGAAAATGAAAACCTGTCTTTGTTCATCAAAGGTCGCGATGCTTATGACCGCGGTCGCGAAACAGGGAATCTATCTGAAGCCAGAGAAATCGGTTACCAATTGGCTGCGCGCAAGAACAAAAACGGTCGGGTGCTGTTGAAAATGATTTATATGGAAATCCGTATGGGCGGCCATAAAAATTATGTTCAGGCCTACGACTGGGTAGAAGAAGCCATGCAGCGCAATGAAAGCTATGCGCGCCTGGACTTTCAAACGGTGCTCGACAGCTTGAAAAAACGCATGACACCTGAACAACTCGCCGGTGTTCAGGCCAAATACCCGGCTAAATAAGCAAGAACCTGATTGTCATATCGATAGTCTAAAAAATAAAGGCCGCGTAAGCGGCCTTTTCATTTTGAGTGAAGTGAAACTTTATTCCTTGAGCTTGATCACTGTTTTGATGTAAGAGGCCACCTGACCGATTTTCTCGTCATCAACAATGCCTTTGAATGAAGGCATGCCTTTGGATTGACGACCTTTGGAGACAACGTCAGCCACTTCTTCAACGGTCAATTTGGTCACACGTAAATCGGCACCGTAACCACCTTCGTTTTGTCCGCCACGCCCGTCGGGCATGTGACAGGTTGTGCAAAACCTAGTGAAAGTCTCTTTGCCACCCCCACGAGGTACCACAATAACCGGACGGTCCTCTTCTTCTGCAACTGCCGCAATCGGCAAACATGTAGCAAACACTGGCAAACACAGCACCAGATTTCGCAGCAAATTTGATATCAAGACTTTCATCACTTCAACCTTACCTTTATCTTCAAAGATTAATCATTTTAAACAAAAAAGCGGTCCGGCGTTAGACACCAGACCGCATTCTTTCACGCCTGCTTAAGGCAGAGCGAAAACGTAAAGCATGTTGCTAGGAACCTGAGCTTTGAGTTCAGGTGTAGCAGCCACAAACCACTGTGGCCATGCGCCGCCGAGGCCGACTTCAATGGCAATATATTGCTTGCCGTCAGCGCTAAAAGACATGGGAGGTGCGTTGATGGCTGAGCCAGTTTCGAATCTCCACAGTTCTTCCAAGGTGTTTGCATCGTGCGCAACCACTTGGCCTTCAGCATAGCCGGAGAACACCAGGCCACCAGCGGTGGACAGCAGTCCGCCGAGTTGGGGGTGCTTGGTGTAGGCTTTCTTCACGACCTTGCCGCTGGCCACTTCGATAGCCGTGATACTGCCGCTGATACGGCCGCAGTTCGGGTCATCAAATGTAGAGAACGGTGCGCCACCGAGGAACAGCTGACGAGGCTTGAGGGCGCCCGGCTCTGTAACTTCAGCAAAAGCTTTGTTACAACCTTCAATGGTCGGGATGTAGTACATACCGGTTTGCGGGCTGTATGAAGTCGGGGGCCAGTTTTTGCCACCCATGTGTCCGGGTTCCAAAACGCCGTCCACAGTGCCGCGACCTTTGGTGGCGGTACCACGGGCAGCTGCTGTGCCCTTGACATAATTTTGGACGTCAGACTTGGCGTCGTAGGTCTTGGGCTTGCACTTGGAATCCAAGCCACCGCTCCAGTTCAACTTGTCGACGAACTGGGTTCCCCACAAGCACTCACCGGTTTTACGGTCCAGCGCATAGGCGTAGCCGTTGCGGTTGGCGTGCAGTGTGGTGCGGGCAAACTTGCCATTAACCTGTGTGTCAACGAATGTGTTTTCAGACACAGAGTCGTAGTCATACGGGTCATTGGGAGTGTGCTGGAAGCCCCACTTGATTTTGCCGGTGTCGGCGTCAAGTGCTATGGTACTGTCGGTCCACAGGTTATCGCCGGGACGGTAAGCATTGTCCCAGTCAGGACCAGGATTGGCTGTACCCCAAACGATGATGTTCAACTCAGGATCATAAGAGCCGGTCACCCAAGTGGAGCCGCCGCCTGTTTTCCAAGCACCGTGTTTGTCTTTCCATGTTTCATGGCCGGCTTCGCCGGGACCAGGAATCGTGTAAGTTCTCCAACGACGCTTGCCGGTTTTGATATCCAGCGCTTCAAGCCAGCCGCGCACACCGTACTCGGCACCGGCCATACCAGTCACGACCATGTCTTTGACGATCAGGGGTGCATTGGTGATGGTTTCAGATTTGCCGGGATCAGCAACTTGAGCTTCCCAGATCTTAGAGCCGTCAGTTTTGTTCAGCGCAATGATGCGTCCGTCGATGACGGGAGAGACGACCATATTGCCAGACAACACAGCGCCACGGTTGTTGATGCCGCAACATGCCACGGTGGTGGCGTAGTCGGGATCAGCAGCGGGGTTGTATTGCCACACCATGCGCGGTGTACCGCCACGTGTGTCGAGCTTGGTGACCACGCCCCAACCCGTTGTCAGGTAAAGGAAGCCGTCTTCAGCCACAGGTGTGCCTTCCAGACCAGAGTACTGGTACTGAATGACTTCCTTGCCGCCACCTTGTGTTCCACCCATAGCCCAGGTGAAAGCAACCCGCAGGTTTTTGACGTTTTTGGCGTTGATCTGATCCAGACCGGAGAAGCGGTGGGCTTCAAGGTTGCCGTGGTGATTGAGCCAGTTGCCTGGTTCTTTTTCGCTGTTTAACAGCCTGTCGTTGGTGACATCACCAGCGCTGGCACCCAAGGACAGCATGACACTGGTCATGACTACCCCGAATGCAGCACCGAGTCGCCGTACATTTTTTTTCATTCGTTTTCCCCTGAAAAAATTGACTTACACAAAATGGTGGTCTCTTGCAGAAGTTGCAAAAGACCTGAATATTCTGCATTCCGAATTCAGCAAATTATCAGAGGGTTGTCCCTAGGGAAAATTTAAAATCTAACAAATTTAAACGCCGTAAGAAATATTTATATATTTTGTCAAAGTCGATTGTTTCTTCTACC
>Ga0209355_1000725_pt1 | contig 19399 bp, 11 predicted proteins | sample LauGreSBDMM110SN_3_FD_187563 | JGI IMG/M metagenome (GOLD analysis project Ga0209355, IMG submission 187563) | Freshwater lake microbial communities from Lake Michigan, USA - Sp13.BD.MM110.SN (SPAdes) (version 2) | ecosystem: Environmental > Aquatic > Freshwater > Lake | place: Lake Michigan... | reverse complement strand
AGGCTGCACGCAACTCAGGCGAGTCTGCCACATGGTTCAAATGACTGACAGCGCCCCAAGACATGCTTAATTGTTCGGTGCAAACATCTAAAACTTTGGCAATGGCATGCCAGTCAGATGGGAAGTCTGATGCCGTCACAAGCTCTAATGCTTTTGAAGTTGAAATCAGCAGCTCCTCCATGGCCTGGTTGACATGTTCAGGTTTGATCTGATCAAACAAGGGCAAGCCTCCTGTTTGAAGCAAGGGGTTGGACATTAGAGGGTTCATAAATGATGGCCTGATTAATTTTTAAAAAGAAAAGTCGAAGGCTTAAATGCGCTCGGCGGCTTCTAGTGTGTTGACCAGCAGCATGGTAATAGTCATGGGGCCAACACCGCCAGGTACGGGTGTGATGTAGCCAGCCACTTGTTCAACACTGGCAAAATCTACATCACCGCAAAGCTTGCCTTCTTCATTGCGGTTCATGCCGACATCTAACACCACGGCGCCTGGCTTCACCATGTCCGCCGTTAGGATGTTTCGCTTGCCAACGGCCGCCACAATGACATCGGCTTGTAGCGTGATGGCTTTCAAGTTCTGAGTGGCGCTGTGACAGATGGTGACAGTGGCATTCTTTTGCAAAAGCATCAAGGCCATGGGCTTGCCAACAATGTTGCTTCGGCCAATCACGACGGCATACTTGCCTTTCAGTTCATACCCAATGCTGTCCAGCATCTTCATGCACCCATAGGGTGTGCACGGCCAAAAACCAGGCATGCCCGTCATCAATGCGCCTGCGCTTGCAATGTGGAAGCCATCGACGTCTTTGGCGGGCGAAATGGCTTCAATCACTTTTTGTGCATCAATGTGTTTTGGCAAGGGCAGTTGAACCAAGATGCCGTGAATGCTTGTGTCTTGATTGAGTACGCTGATTCGATCAAGCAATGCTTCTTGCGTGAGGGAGTCTGGGTGTTTTTCTAAAAGGGAGTGAAGGCCACTGTCATGACAGGCCTTCACCTTGTTGCGGACATAGACTTGGCTGGCAGGATTTTCGCCGACCAAAATGACGGCCAAGCCGGGTGTGATGCCCTTGGCTTTCAGCGCAGTAGCTCGCTTTGTGACATCTGCTCGCAATATTTGGGAGAGGGCGTTGCCGTCAATTCTTTGGGCTGTCATGGGTTGCTAGTTTTCAAGGTCATTGAAATGATATCGTCAAGTAAAAACGCCCGCGAGTTGGTGTGTCACGGGCGTTCAGGTGGGCCTGCTAAAGGCTAAACAGTCTTTAGCCCTTGGGGGCGTTTTGACCCAAAGCAATTTTGAGTAAATCGGCAACGGTATTGGCGTTGAGTTTTTCCATGATGTTGGCACGGTGAGCTTCAACGGTTTTGATGCTGATGCCCAAATCGTCGGCAATTTGTTTGTTCAAGCGACCGGCCACGATGCGCTCAAGCACTTGTGCTTCACGGCCTGTGAGCTTGGACAGCAAGGCATCGCGGTTGGCAGCATTTTGATGATCTGAAAAAGACTCGCGGGCATTGTCGAGCATGCGCTCGACCAGGCTGACCAAATCATCTTCTTTGAATGGCTTTTGGATAAAGTCCATGGCCCCTTTTTTCATGGTGTCAACAGCCATGGGCACATCGCCGTGGCCAGTGATAAAGACAATGGGAAGAGGTGAGCGGCGCTCAACCAATTTGTCCTGAAGTTCTAGGCCCGTCATACCGCCCATCCGGATGTCGACGATCAAGCAAGCCACCTCACGCGGATCGTAACGGCTGAGGAATGACTCCGCTGAGTCAAAGCATCTGACGCGATAGTCTTTGCCCTCTAAGAGCCACTGCAGAGAGTCGCGAACAGCTTCATCGTCATCGACAACGTAAACAGTTCCTTTTTTGGGTATCAAACTCATGGTGGTTCCCAGTTTTACTTGCAAATTCAATGTTTTCAGTTGGCCGTGACGGGTATCCAGAAGGAGAAGCAACAACCAACAACTTCGTCGGCATTGTAGAGGTTCTCAGCCGTGATTCTGCCTAGGTGCGATTCGACGATGGTTCGGCACAGGTTAAGTCCAATGCCCATGCCCTCGTCTTTGGTGGAAAAGAAAGCCTCATAAAGGCGTTCCATGACCTGTGGTGGCAAGCCTTTTCCTGTGTCAGTGACTGAAAAATGAACTGTATTTTGGGTGTCCAAGACCTTGGGAACGACCCTCAATTCCACATGTCGACGGCCAATTGGGCGTTCCGCGTTGTCTATCGACTCTGCTGCATTTTTCATCAAATTGATTAAAACTTGTTCAATCAAGATGGGGTCCACGCTAAGTTGAGGCAATCGCGCTGCGACGTAATGCGACAGGCGAACATTGCGGCGCCGGAGTTCAATTTCTGCCAATTCAACCGCTTCATTGACCATGTTGACAACTGAGGAGGGCGTTCGATTGGGCTCGCTGCGTTTCACAAATGAGCGAATTCGGTGAATGATTTGACCTGCGCGCTGGGCTTGGTGCGATGTTTTTTCCAAGGCCCAAATCAGATCGGCTTCTTCAATTTGCTTTCCTTTGATTCGGGACAACAAGCCATTGCAATAGTTGGTAATGGCCGTCAGAGGTTGGTTGAGTTCGTGCGCCACGCTCGAGGCCATTTCGCCCATGGTGATAAGTCGACTGGCGTTTTGCGCTCGTTCTGCTTGTTGGGAAGACAATTCTTCAGCCTGCCTGCGTGCTGTGATGTCTGTGGCAATGACCAATTGGGCAAGTCGGCCATCGGCCCAATTGATATAACGGGTGCGAATTTCTAGCCATTTGGCCAGATGTGCCAAATAAATTTCAGCGCGTTCAGCAGGGGCAACCGTGAGACTTTCTGTAGGCAAGCCCGCCAAAGCATCGACATCGTCCATTTCGGTTTCTGAGTTTCTGATGTCCAGCATGCCAGCTGTTTCAACCAAATTCAAATGGCCCAAGGTGTCAGTGCCAAACCATTGCCGATACAACTTGTTGGCAAATAACAATTCAGCGCTGCCCAGGGGCGCGACTGAAACAGATGCGTCCAAAGCTTCTAGCACGATGGTGAAGCGTTCATAGGAGGCAGCCAATTGCTCCCTGACGCGATTGGGCTCCGTGATGTCTGTCATAGAGGTCATCCAGCCGGTTTGTTTGCCATTGGCATCGATCAGTGGAGAGACGTAAAGTCGGGCATCAAAAATGCTGCCGTTTTTGCGTTTGACCCTGACTTGGAAGCCCCCCGCTGTTTGTTTACCGCTAAGCTCTTCTTCCAAGCGAGTCATCAAGGATTCTTTGTCCTCTTCTGGCCAGTAAGGATATGGCGCAACGGCACCTATCAATTCTTGCTCTTGCCAACCCGTCATTTGGCAGAACGCTAAATTGACATAACTGATTCGCCCCTCCAAGTCCAAAGCACGCATGCCAGTCAAAATGGAGTTTTCCATCGCGCGTCGGAAATTGGTTTCGGCAATCAACTCTTTTTGAGTTTGTTGTCGCTTGCGTGTGTGTCGCCAATTGGCAATCAGCATCCACGCTGTCAGCAAACTGAGTGAACCGATGACCCAAAAAAATCCGTTGCCAACAAGGTCTTGTGAAGTACGCCAAGCCTGAGCTCTGAGAATGAGGCCATTGCCGACAGGCGATACGGGCACTTCGAATTCATTGTTTTGCATCGAAAAGCCAGGGATGAAACTCCTTAAGCTGTTGCGTTTTGGAATGGACTGTCCCGCAACCAGGTTGCCATCACTGTCTAGCAATGAAACCGCATACTTGGCAGATATCTCACTTGGGACGCCGTATCTCAACAAGCTTTCAACAGCATATTCAGCCATGATCACGCCATTGAAACGCCCTTGCGCATTGGTAATGGGTGTGTGCAGTTGAAGTACAACGTTCTTGGCGTAATTTTCTTGTCCTGTTGAGTTGATGCCGATTGACAAACTGCCATCATCCTCTTGGGAATAAATGGGTTGCATCAAGTCTCGAGCAAGGGTGTAGCTGTTTTCAGATTCGCCCCACTTTAAAACTTCGCCGACGCGCCATTTTTGACTGGCCAAAACACTAGGGGCTGTTTGGCTGGCCAATACTTTGCGCCGCTCATCGATCCATGCGATGGTTTTAACTTCCGGATTTTTGAGGACCAATGCTTCTGCACGCCTTGAAAACTCCTTTTGGTCGACGTCTTTGTTAGAGACATCACGCGCCAAGCGCATGATTTGTTCTTGACGCTCTAACAAGCGGAGCCTTAATCTTTGTTGGCTGTATTCGACGTCACGTTTAACGGCTTCTTGTTCTCGATCAGCCTCTTCGATTTTTAAGTACCAAAATGAAAAAGCAATGGCGCTGAAAAACAAAAGCACAGCAGCAATAGGTGCAAGTGTGGCAAACCTGTCTTGTTTGATTGGGTTTTGACGTTTCCACCAACGACGCCACAAAGACACCGGCTTGATGGCTTTGATGACTTTCGTGACGTTTTGAGACTTCATGCCCTTGAGTTTAGGGTAAACACCTTACATTTAATTTCGTAATATGAAATCAATGATCGCCATTTGAAATAATGTAAATATTGTGAGAGAATTTAGGAAATTAGATAAATCATGGCCTTCATAGGAGACAAACATGTCAGCTGTTCAGCCTAATCACATCCTCTCAGACTTGGATGCCATCGAAACCCGCGAATGGATGGACGCACTGTCCGCCGTCATTGAAAAAGAGGGTGGAGAGCGCGCGCACTTCTTGTTAGAGCAGCTTTTAGAGCACGCTCGTCAGAGCAGCATTGACCTGCCGTTTTCCGCCAACACGGGCTATGTGAACACCATCGAGCCGGATCAGGAAGTTCATTGCCCTGGCAACATCGAAATAGAAGAGCGGCTTCGTTCTTACATGCGATGGAACGCTATGGCCATGGTGGTCAAGGCCAATCGCCACAATCCTGAAGACGGTGGCGATTTGGGCGGTCACATTGGCTCCTTTGCCTCATTGGCCCACATGTTTGGTGCTGGCTTCAATCACTTTTGGCATGCAGAAAGTGAAAATCATGGCGGAGACTGTTTGTACATCCAAGGTCACGTTTCGCCCGGTGTTTATGCACGTGCCTACCTTGAAGGCAGACTGACAGAAGAGCAGTTGCTCAACTTCCGCCAAGAAGTCGATGGCAAAGGTTTGTCCAGCTATCCTCACCCCAAATTAATGCCTGAGTTTTGGCAGTTTCCTACGGTCTCCATGGGCCTTGGCCCTTTGATGGCCATTTACCAAGCGCGGTTCTTAAAGTACTTGCATGCGCGAGGCATTGCCAATACCGAAAACCGCAAAGTCTGGGTTTTCTGCGGCGATGGCGAAATGGACGAAGTGGAATCTTTGGGTGCCATTGGATTGGCCGCTCGCGAGAATCTTGATAACTTGATCTTCGTCGTCAACTGTAATCTACAGCGTTTGGATGGGCCCGTTCGCGGCAACGGCAAGATTGTTCAAGAACTCGAGAGTGAATTCCGCGGTTCTGGTTGGAATGTGATCAAGCTCATTTGGGGCAGCGAATGGGACAAACTCTTGGCCCGAGACAAAGACGGCGCCCTGCGCAAGATCATGATGGACACCTTGGACGGCGACTTCCAAGCTTTCAAAGCCAATGATGGCGCCTACGTTCGCAAGCATTTCTTTGGTCGCGATCCGCGCACCCTAGAGATGGTTTCGCACATGAGTGATGACGAAATTTGGTCTTTAAAGCGTGGCGGTCATGATCCCCAAAAAGTGTATGCGGCTTACCACCAAGCTGTTAACACCAAGGATCAACCGACTGTCTTGCTCATCAAAACTGTTAAAGGTTTTGGCATGGGCAAAGTGGGCGAAGGCAAGAACAACGTGCACCAAACCAAGAAGCTTTCGGACGAAGATGTTCGCTACATGCGCGATCGCTTTAATATTCCTGTGCCCGACAGTGAGTTGGCCAATGTGCCTTTCTACAAGCCAGCGGACGATACGCCAGAAATGCGTTACCTGCATGAGCGCCGCAAGGCCTTGGGCGGTTACTTGCCGCACCGCCGCACCAAAGCCGATGAAAGCTTTACCGTCCCCACATTGGACGTGTTTAAGTCTGTGATGGAGCCTACTGCTGAAGGCCGTGAAATTTCAACCACACAAGCGTATGTGCGTTTCCTCACACAACTGTTGCGTGACCAAGCCTTAGGCCCCCGCGTTGTCCCAATTTTGGTGGACGAAGCACGTACCTTTGGTATGGAAGGCCTGTTTCGCCAAGTCGGCATTTACAACCCTGCGGGACAGCAATACACACCGGTCGACAAAGACCAAGTGATGTACTACAAAGAAGACAAAGCGGGCCAGATATTGCAAGAGGGAATCAATGAAGCAGGCGGCATGTCAAGCTGGATTGCTGCGGCTACCAGTTACTCCACAAGCAACCGCATCATGGTGCCTTTCTATGTGTACTACTCCATGTTTGGTTTCCAGCGCATTGGCGATTTGGCTTGGGCTGCTGGCGACATGCAAGCGCGTGGTTTCTTGTTGGGAGGCACTTCCGGTCGCACCACATTGAATGGCGAGGGTTTGCAACACGAAGACGGACACAGCCATATTTTGGCGGGCACCATTCCAAATTGCATCAGCTACGACCCCACTTTTGCACACGAAGTAGGCGTCATCTTGCATCACGGCTTGAAACGCATGGTGGAAAAACAAGACAATGTGTATTACTACATCACCCTGTTGAATGAGAACTACCCCATGCCAGGTTTAACGCCTGGCACGGAAGAGCAAATCATCAAGGGCATGTACTTGTGCAAGGCCGGTGGCAAAAATAAAACACGCGTTCAACTCATGGGCTCTGGCACCATTCTGCGAGAGTCTTTGGCTGCGCAGGAATTGCTCGCCAAAGACTGGGGCATTGCTGCCGACGTTTGGAGCTGCCCGAGTTTCAACGAGTTGACACGCGACGGTCAAGACGCAGAGCGCTTTAACATGCTGCACCCCTTGGAAGTACCGCGTGTGCCGTTTGTGTCGCAGCAATTGGCCAAATTCGATGGCCCCGTCATTGCATCCACCGACTACATGAAGAACTATGCGGAACAAATTCGCTCTTTCATTCCAAAAGGCCGCACTTTCAAAGTGTTAGGGACAGATGGTTTTGGCCGAAGCGATTTCCGCAGTAAATTGCGTGAGCACTTTGAAATCAACCGCCATTACATCGTTGTGGCCGCACTCAAAGCATTGAGCGAAGAGGGCGCCGTGCCTGTGGCTAAAGTCGCCGAGGCTTTGAAGCAATACGGCATCAAGACCGACAAGGTCAATCCTTTGTACGCTTGATCAAAAGAATTGGAGACACACATGGCATTGGTAGAAGTCAAAGTTCCAGACATCGGTGATTTCGATGAAGTCGCGGTCATTGAATTGATGGTCAAGGTGGGTGACACCATCAAGGCCGAGCAATCATTGATCACGGTTGAGTCGGACAAAGCAGCGATGGAAATTCCATCTTCAACAGCTGGCGTGGTGAAAGAACTGCGCGTGAAGTTGGGTGACAAAGTTAAACAAGGTTCTGTGGTCTTGGTGTTGGAAGCCAGTGGGGCTGTATCTGTACCTGCTGAGGTGTCAGCTGCTGCACCAGCGGTCGCGTCTGCAGTTCAATCTGTGCCCGTTGCAGCACCAGCAACTGATGCTGCGGTGCCAATGACATCCTCGATCGTCGCTGCTGCACCTGCACCTGCACACAACCCCGGCGCTCCAACACTTGGCTTGCCTCATGCGTCACCTTCTGTTCGCAAATTTGCACGCGAATTGGGTGTGCCTTTGGAAGAAGTCAAAGGCAATGGACCCAAAGGTCGAATTTCACAAGACGACGTTCAAGCCTTTACCAAAGACGTGATGGCAGGTGCCATGCAAACCAAAGCACAAGCGGCCAAAGCGCCCGCAGGTGGCGATGGTGCCGCGCTGGGCTTGATTCCTTGGCCCAAAGTTGATTTCGCTAAATTTGGACCCATTGAGCGCAAAGAAATGGGCCGCATCAAGAAGATCAGCGGCGCCAATTTACTGCGCAACGCCATCATGATTCCCGCTGTCACTAACCATGACGACGCCGATATCACTGAGTTGGAAGCCTTCCGTGTGTCGACCAACAAAGAAAATGAAAAGTCTGGCGTGAAGGTCACCATGTTGGCTTTCTTGATCAAGGCTTGCGTGGCTGCCTTGAAAAAATACCCAGAGTTCAACAGCTCTTTGGATGGTGATGCCATTGTCTATAAAAACTATTGGCACATTGGCTTTGCAGCAGACACGCCCAATGGCTTGATGGTGCCCGTGATTCGCGATGCCGACAAAAAAGGCATCTTGCAAATCAGCCAAGAAATGGGTGAGTTGGCCAAGAAAGCCCGTGATGGAAAATTAAGCCCTGCAGAAATGACGGGCGCTACCTTTACCATCTCAAGCTTGGGCGGTATTGGCGGTAAATATTTCACGCCCATCATCAACGCGCCTGAAGTGGCCATCTTGGGTGTTTGCAAGAGCACACAAGAACCTGTTTGGGATGGTAAACAGTTTGTGCCTCGCCTCATGTTGCCTTTGTCTCTGACCTGGGATCACCGCGTGATCGATGGCGCTGCCGCCGCACGCTTCAATGCGTACTTAGGTCAAATTCTTGGCGACTTCCGTCGTGTACTCCTCTAACAAATTGCGGGACAAAGCAAGGCGAAGCATTGCGCTGTCCCCAACTGATTGAAAAACTATGGCACTGATTGATATCAAAGTTCCGGACATTGGCGACTTCGACGAAGTGACGGTCATTGAGTTGCTGGTAAAGCCTGGCGACCTTGTGAAGCTTGAGCAAAGTTTGATCACCGTGGAGTCTGACAAAGCCTCCATGGAAATTCCCTGCTCACATGCTGGTGTGGTGAAAGAGCTCAAAGTGAAGTTGGGCGACAAAGTCAAGCAAGGCTCTGTGGTCATGCTGTTGGAAGGCGAAGCACCTGCTTCAGCCGTCGCACCGGCTGCAACTGCTGCGCCACAAACCAGTGCGCCTGTTGCAACACCTTCACCAACAGAAACGCCTGCACCCGTTGCGGTCAATATTCCTACCGCAGCATCCTACAGTGGCACAGTCGACATTGAATGTGATTTGCTGGTTTTGGGCGCTGGCCCTGGTGGTTACTCCGCCGCTTTCCGTGCCGCTGATCTGGGCCTTAAGGTTGTGATCGTTGAGCGCTATGCCACCTTGGGTGGCGTGTGTTTGAACGTGGGTTGCATTCCTTCCAAAGCTTTGTTGCACGTGGCCGCGGTCATGGACGAAGTCAGTCACATGGCTGATTTGGGTGTTGACTTTGGCACCCCCAAATTAGACATTGGCAAATTGCGCACTCACAAAGAAAAAGTCATTGGTAAACTCACGGGTGGTTTGGCAGCCATGGCCAAAATGCGCAAGGTCACCACTGTTCGCGGTGTGGGTGAATTCCTCAGCGCCAACCACGTGGTGGTAGAAGAAACCACGGGCACGGGTCAGGAAAAAACTGGCGTGAAGAAAGTTCTGGCTTTCAAAAACTGCATCATTGCCGCAGGAAGCCAAGCCGTGCGTTTGCCCTTCATGCCCAAGGACCCGCGCGTGGTTGACAGCACCGGTGCATTGGCTTTGAAAGAGGTGCCTAAGCGAATGCTCATTTTGGGCGGCGGCATCATCGGTTTAGAAATGGGCACCGTTTACAGCACGCTGGGCGCGCGCCTTGATGTGGTTGAAATGATGGACGGCTTGATGCAAGGCGCCGATCGTGATCTGGTCAAAGTTTGGCAAAAAATGAACGCCCCTCGTTTTGACAACATCATGCTCAAAACCAAAACCGTTGGCGCCAAGGCCACCAAGGCTGGTATTGAGGTGACGTTTGAATCTGCAGAGGAGGGCGTTGCAGCCCCTGCGCCGCAAGTCTATGACATGGTCTTGCAGGCTGTGGGTCGCACACCCAACGGCAAGAAAATTGCGGCAGAAAAAGCGGGTGTGAGCGTGACAGACCGTGGTTTCATTCCTGTTGACATTCAAATGCGCACCAACGTGCCACACATCTTTGCCATTGGTGACATTGTGGGTCAACCCATGTTGGCGCACAAAGCTGTGCATGAAGCCCATGTCGCAGCAGAAGTGATTGCCGGTGAAATTCAAGGCAACAAAGAGTTGGCAGCCAGTGCCTTCAATGCGCGCGTGATTCCAAGTGTGGCTTACACCGATCCCGAAGTGGCATGGGTGGGCCTGACAGAAGATCAAGCCAAGGCGCAAGGCATCAAAGTCAAGAAGGGCCTGTTTCCGTGGACGGCTTCAGGCCGCGCCATCGCCAATGGCCGTGACGAAGGCGTGACCAAGTTGTTGTTCGATGATTCACCCGAGGCCCATGGCCACGGCAAGATCTTGGGCGGCGGCATGGTGGGCACGCATGCAGGTGACATGATTGGCGAAGTAGCCTTGGCCATCGAGATGGGCGCAGATGCCATCGACATTGGCAAAACCATCCACCCCCATCCCACTTTGGGCGAAAGCATTGGCATGGCAGCAGAGGTGGCGCATGGCAGCTGTACAGATCTGCCGCCTTCAAAGAAATAATCTTTCAAGCGCCAAACAAAAAACCGCCTGCGTGGCGGTTTTTTCATGGGCGCAGTGATTCTAATTTTTGACGGGCTCATTTTGTAGTTTGTCGACTTGAACCCTTCGAGCACCATTGAACCTCTGTTGCCAATAGGCCTCGCGCATGTCATCCACCCGCACGGCTTTGCCAGGTCTGGGCGCGTGAATGAATTTACCGTCACCCACATAAATACCAACATGGCTGAAGGTTCGTTTCAGGGTGTTGAAAAAAACCAAATCGCCAGGTTTGAGTTCACTGCGGCTGATTTCTTCTGTGACTTTGGCCTGTTCTTCTGCTCTTCGGGGCAGAACCAAGCCCACAGACTTTTCATACATGTAGCGCACAAAGCCGCTGCAATCAAAGCCTTTTTCTTCGCTGGTGCCGCCACTTTTATAGGGCACACCCAGAAGCCCCATGGCTTGCATGACCAGTTCTGAGGCTTTGCCGCCAAAGGCGCTGCGCGCAGACTGCAGGGGCCCGCCCAACTGTTTGCTAATTTGCTGCGTGAGTTGATCGGTCATTTGGGTGACCAATCCTCGCTCCTTGATCAGGCGGTCAAGGTCGTCCTCAACGGGAACCGCCAAGGCCGCCGTTGTCAGAAATACCAGTCCACATAGAATCAAGCGCATACCTGATCAGTTTAATGCCATCTTCAATGGGTTGACACCCCCTAATTTGGGTTGGGCAAACTGAGATTTTGATTAATTTGCACCGAGGCCTGAATATGCTGCTTGAAGTTGAATCATCTCAATTGGTTCTGGTTGACTACCAGCTGAAGTTAATGCCTGCCATGAAGGACGCACAAGCAGTTTGGCAGCGCGCTGAAACGCTGGCTCGGACCGCCAAGCTGCTCAATGTGCCTGTTTGGGCCACTGAACAAAATCCATCAGGGCTTGGCGAAACATCGCCCGAGATTCGTCAGCATTGCCAGCGGGTGCTGGCCAAAATGGCTTTCAGTGGCGTGGAGGAGGGTTTGGGGGAATGGTTAAGCCCTCCTGCGCCTGCCGTGCCCAAGGGCAATGCCCGCAGCTTGCCCCGGCATTTGAAAAAACCGGCTGAAAATGAAGCTGGACCCTCCGTGGTCATAGCGGGTTGCGAAGCGCATGTGTGCTTGCTACAAACTGCATTGGACTTACTTGAAGACGAATTTGAAGTCTGGGTGGTCACAGATGCTTGTGCTTCGCGCTCCGACCGTGATCGTGACGCTGCATTTGACCGATTGGCAGGCGCTGGGGCAGAGCTTTTAACCACCGAAATGGTGTTGTTTGAATGGTTGCGCTCAGCAGAAAACCCCAATTTCAAGCAGGTTCAAACTTGGATCAAAGCTTTGGTTTAAGCTTTTGCCTTTGAGGCTGTTATGTTCAAAGTCAGTTTGCAGCAAGTCCCTCATGAATAATTATGAATTCAGAAGTCAGCCCCGGCTTTAGGAGACAACATGGTTCACTATGCAGATTTTCACAAACGTTCTATTCAGGACCGCGATGCGTTCTGGGCTGAACAAGCCCAGCAGATTGAGTGGCACAAAGTGCCTCAAGAAATTTGTGACTACAGCAAACCGCCATTTGCCAAATGGTTCAAAGGGGGTGAAACCAATCTGTGTCACAACGCCATTGACCGCCATCTGAAAGACCGTGGCGATCAAGCCGCGTTGATTTTTGTTTCTACAGAAACCGACCAAGAAGTCACTTACACCTACAAGCAGTTGCATGCCGAAGTTCAACGCATGGCGGCGTCCTTGTTGTCATTGGGCGTGAAAAAAGGCGACCGTGTTTTGATTTACATGCCCATGATTGCAGAGGCTTCCTTTGCCATGTTGGCATGTGCGCGCATTGGTGCCATTCACTCCGTGGTGTTTGGTGGATTTGCGTCTGGTTCTTTGGCTTCGCGAATTGAAGACGCCAGTCCCAAAGTCATTGTCAGTGCCGATGCGGGTTCTCGGGGCGGCAAAGTCGTTGTCTACAAACCCTTGTTAGATGAGGCCATTCGTTTGTCATCCCACAAGCCCGATTCAGTGGTGTTGGTTGAACGTGGCTTGGCAAGCATGGACATTACCGACGGACGTGATTTGCTTTGGTCCACGCTGCGCGAACAGCACATGAACGACGTGGTGCCCTGCGAGTGGGTCGATGCCACCCATCCAAGTTACACCTTGTATACCTCGGGTACGACGGGCAAGCCCAAAGGGGTTCAGCGTGACACGGGTGGCTATGCCGTGGCCTTGGCTTCGAGCATTCCCAACATTTTTTGCGGCAAGCCAGGCGAAACATTTTTCTGTACCAGCGACATCGGTTGGGTGGTAGGTCACAGCTACATCATTTACGGCCCCTTGATTGGCGGCATGGCCACCATTCTTTACGAAGGCTTGCCCACACGCCCCGACGGCGGTATTTGGTGGAGCTTGGTTGAGAAGTACAAAGTGACCGTGATGTTCAGTGCGCCCACAGCCATTCGGGTGTTGAAAAAACAAGATCCGGCTTTGCTTAGCAAATACAATTTGTCCAGCTTGAAGGCCCTGTTTTTAGCGGGCGAGCCTTTGGACGAGCCCACTGCCAAGTGGATTTCCGAGGGTCTCGGCAAACCCATTATTGACAACTACTGGCAAACAGAATCGGGTTGGCCTATCTTGACGGTTTGCAACGGCATTGAAAAAACGCCCAGTAAATTTGGCTCTCCTGGCAAAGCTGTTTACGGCTACGACGTGAAGTTGTTGGACGATCAAACGGGTGAAGAACTGACGCAGCCCCACCAAAAAGGCGTGGTGGCCATTGAAGGCCCGTTGCCACCTGGTTGCTTGCAAACCATTTGGGGTGATGACGAGCGTTATGTCAAAACTTATTGGGACACAGTGCCTGGTAAAACGATTTACTCCACCTTCGATTGGGGCATTAAAGACGAAGATGGTTATTTCTTTATCTTGGGTCGCACCGATGATGTGATCAATGTCGCTGGCCATCGTTTGGGCACGCGTGAAATTGAAGAGAGTATTTCTGGTCATGCCGCAGTGGCAGAAGTGGCCGTGGTGGGTGTGGCCGACAGTTTGAAGGGGCAAGTTGCGATGGCCTTTGCTGTCCTCAAAGACAACGCACTTTTGAATGATCCTCAAGCCTTGTTAAAACTTGAAGGTGAAATCATGAAGGTGGTCGACAACTCATTGGGTGCGGTGGCCAGACCTTCGCGTGTTCGCTTTGTGTCTGTGTTGCCCAAAACACGAAGTGGCAAATTACTGCGCCGAGCCATTCAAGCGGTTTGCGAAGGGCGCGACCCTGGCGACTTAACCACCATGGACGACCCTGCTGCATTGCTCCAAATATCAGATTTGGTTAAAGCTTCAAGTGCCTGATTTGTCATTGAGCTGACTTATGGCTGACGGGATGGATCTTGATTCATCTCGTTTTTGTTGAACAAAACAGCTGATGTGATGCAAATCAATGGGATAATGCGCAAGTTACTTAGGCCCTTCCCCATGCCACAGTCGCATCCGCCAACCGGTCCAGCCGTGTCGCGGAAGGTAAATCAACCAACTAATGTTCCCTGAAGGGGAACGAAGGTCAGCGAAAATGAGTGAGACAAAATCCGTCTACACCGCCTACCAAGGCAACACCTATCTCTTCGGAGGCAATGCGCCATACGTCGAGGAAATGTACGAGAACTACCTGACCAATCCTGGCAGCGTTCCCGACAGTTGGCGCGAATACTTCGACGCCTTGCAACATGTCCCTGCTGTTGATGGCTCATCTGCCAAAGACGTTCCCCACTTACCCGTCATCAATGCTTTTGCTGAACGCGCAAAGCAAGGTGGTACCAAAGTCGTCATGGCCAGCGCCGATGCCGAAATGGGTCGCAAACGCACGGCTGCACAGCAGCTTATTGCGGCATACCGCAATGTGGGCCAACGCTGGGCCGATCTCGACCCTTTAAAGCGCACTGAGCGCCCCAACATCCCAGAACTCGATCCTGCCTTTTATGGCTTCACCGATTCTGACCAAGAAACTGTGTTTGACACCAGCAACACCTTCTTCGGTAAAAACGCCATGCCCTTGCGCGAATTGCTCAATGCACTGCGCGCAACCTATTGCGGCACATTGGGTGCCGAATTCATGTACACCTCCGACCAAAATGAAAAGCGTTGGTGGCAGCAAAAGTTGGAAAGCATTCGCAGCAAACCTAACTTCAATGCAGATCAGAAAAAACACATCCTCGATCGCTTGACTGCGGCCGAAGGTTTAGAGCGCTTCCTGCACACCAGATATGTGGGTCAAAAACGTTTTTCTTTGGAGGGTGGCGAAACCTTCATTGCAGCCATTGACGAGCTCATCCAATCTGCGGGTGAAAAAGGCGTGCAAGAAATTGTGATTGGCATGGCCCACCGCGGCCGCTTGAATGTGCTGGTCAACGCCATGGGCAAATTGCCCAAAGACTTGTTCGCTGAGTTTGACCACACTGCGCCAGAAGATTTGCCTGCCGGCGACGTCAAGTACCACCAAGGCTTCAGCTCTGACATCAGCACACGCGGTGGCCCTGTTCACTTGTCTTTGGCATTCAATCCATCGCACCTTGAAATTGTCAACCCAGTGGTTGAAGGCTCTGTGCGCGCCCGCATGGACCGACGTGCCGACCCTCTTGGCAAACAAGTATTGCCCGTGCTGGTGCACGGCGATGCAGCTTTTGCTGGTCAAGGTGTCAACCAAGAAACATTGGCTTTGGCGCAAACCCGTGGTTACTCCACAGGCGGTACCGTTCACATCATCATCAACAACCAAATTGGTTTCACCACATCAGACCCTCGCGACATGGGTTCTACGGTGTACTGCACCGACATCGTCAAGATGGTGGAAGCACCTGTGTTGCACGTCAACGCAGACGATCCAGAAACAGCGGTGTTGGCCATGCAAATTGCGCTCGAGTACCGCATGACCTTCAACAAGGATGTGGTTCTCGACATCATTTGCTTCCGCAAATTGGGACACAACGAGCAAGACACGCCTAGCCTGACACAGCCCTTGATGTACAAGAAAATCGGCGCACATCCTGGTACCCGCAAGTTGTTCGCCGATCGTTTGGCCGCACAAGGCCTGGGCGACACATTAGGCGACGACATGGTCAAGGCTTGCCGCGCCGCATTGGATGCAGGCAAGCACACCGACAGCGATCCTGTGCTGACCAATTTCAAAACTCAGTTCTCTGTGGACTGGGCGCCGTTCTTGAACCAGAAATGGACTGATGCAGGTAGCACTGCGTTGCCCTTGGCTGAATGGAAACGCATTGCCGAAAAAATCACCACCTTGCCAAGCAGTGTCACACCGCATCAGTTGGTGAAAAACGTTTACGACAACCGTGCAGCCATGGGCCGTGGCGACATGCCCGTCGATTGGGGCATGGGCGAGCACATGGCTTTTGCTTCCTTGGTGGCCAGCGGTTATCCCGTGCGCTTGTCGGGTGAAGATTGTGGCCGTGGCACATTCACTCACCGTCACGCTGTCATTCATGATCAAAACCGTGAGAAGTGGGACATTGGTACTTACGTGCCTTTGCAAAACGTTGCTGAAAATCAAGCGCCTTTTGTGGTCATCGACTCTATTTTGTCTGAAGAGGCTGTGCTTGGCTTTGAGTATGGCTACGCTTCCAACGATCCCAACACCTTGGTCATTTGGGAAGCTCAGTTCGGCGACTTTGCCAACGGCGCCCAAGTGGTCATTGACCAGTTCATTGCCTCTGGCGAAGTGAAGTGGGGCCGTGTGAACGGCCTGACCCTCATGTTGCCGCACGGCTATGAAGGACAAGGCCCAGAGCATAGCTCAGCTCGCTTGGAGCGTTTCATGCAGTTGGCGGCTGACACCAACATGCAAATTGTCCAGCCCACCACAGCCAGTCAAATCTTCCACGTGTTGCGTCGTCAAATGGTTCGCAATTTGCGCAAGCCCTTGATCATCTTCACACCGAAGTCTTTGCTGCGCAACAAAGACGCTACATCACCTTTGTCAGAGTTCACCAAAGGTGGCTTCCAAACGGTCATCCCGGAAAACAAAGCTCTCAAGGCAGACAAAGTCAAACGTGTTTTGATTTGCTCCGGCAAGGTTTACTACGACTTGGTTAAAAAGCGCGAAGAGTTGGATGCTGACGACACGGCCATTTTGCGTGCCGAGCAGTTGTATCCCTTCCCGCACAAAGCTTTTGCAACTGAATTGAAAAAGTACCCTAACGCCACCGAGTTGATTTGGACGCAAGACGAGCCACAAAACCAAGGCGCTTGGTTCTTTGTGCAGCATTACATCCACGAGAACATGACCGAAGGTCAGCGTTTGGGATATTCCGGCCGAGCAGCTTCCGCATCGCCTGCTGTGGGTTATTCACACCTTCACCAAGAGCAACAAAAAGCTTTGGTGGATGGCGCATTCGGCAAGATCAAAGGTTTTGTGTTGTCCAAATAACAGACACCACAAAAATATTGAACCAATTAAGAAAGAAACGAAATGGCTATCGCAGAAGTGAAAGTTCCTCAGCTGTCTGAGTCGGTGGCAGAAGCCACCATGTTGAAGTGGAAAAAGAAAGTGGGCGACAGTGTTGCAGCCGACGAAATCTTGATCGAAATTGAAACTGACAAAGTGGTGCTGGAAGTGCCCGCACCGTCAGCTGGTGTTTTGTCAGAAATCTTGGTCGGTGACGGTGCTACGGTGCTTGCCGAGCAACTGATTGCTCGCATTGATACCGATGGCAAAGTGGCTGCATCAGCTCCTGCTGCAGCTGCAGCGGCAGCGGCACCAGCCCCTGCAGCTAGCGCTGCAGCAGCACCCGCTTCACAAAGCAACAGCATGGCGGGTGTGGCCATGCCTTCTGCTGCCAAGATCATGGCCGACAACAACTTGTCGGCTGGTTCTGTAGCGGGTTCAGGCAAAGACGGACGTGTCACCAAAGGGGATGTGTTGTCAGCTGTGGCCGGTGGCGCCAAGCCTGCACCGCAAGTTTCTATTCCAACTGGAGTCCCCACAAGTTCATTGCCACAAGTGGCTGCACCTGCAGTGAATTTGGGTGAGCGTCCTGAACAACGCGTGCCCATGACTCGACTGCGTGCGCGTGTGGCCGAGCGTTTGTTGCAATCGCAAGCGACCAATGCCATTCTGACCACCTTCAACGAAATCAACATGGCTCCAGTCATGGACATGCGCAAGCGCTTCCAAGACAAGTTCGAAAAAGAGCACGGCATCAAGTTGGGCTTCATGAGCTTCTTCGTAAAAGCAGCCGTGCACGCTTTGAAGAAGTACCCCGTGTTGAATGCATCCGTTGATGGCAGCGACATTGTTTATCACGGTTACTTTGACATCGGTATTGCCGTGGGCTCACCCCGTGGTTTGGTGGTGCCTATTTTACGCAATGCCGACCAAATGAGCTTTGCCGACATCGAGAAAAAGATTGCTGAATTTGGCGCCAAAGCCAAAGACGGCAAGTTGGGCATTGAAGACATGACCGGCGGTACGTTCTCCATCTCTAATGGCGGTACTTTCGGCTCCATGATGTCGACCCCCATCATCAACCCGCCTCAGTCTGCTATTTTGGGTGTGCACGCTACCAAAGACCGCGCTATGGTTGAGAACGGTCAAGTGGTGGTTCGCCCCATGAACTATTTCGCCATGTCTTACGACCACCGCATCATTGATGGTCGAGAAGCTGTCTTGGGCTTGGTGGCCATGAAAGAAGCGTTAGAAGATCCATCACGCTTGTTGTTTGACATCTAAGCCATAGGAAAAAAGCATGAGCAAACAATTTGATGTGGTCGTCATTGGTGGCGGCCCAGGTGGTTACATTGCCGCCATTCGCGCAGCGCAACTAGGATTCCAAGTAGCGTGTGTCGACGAATGGAAAAACGCAACAGGCGGCCCAGCCCTTGGCGGCACTTGCACCAACGTCGGGTGCATTCCTTCCAAAGCTTTGTTGCAGTCTTCTGAACACTTCGATCAAGCCAACCATCACTTTGCCGATCACGGCATCGAGATGAAAGGTGTGAGCATGGATGTGGCCAAGATGATTGCCCGTAAAAACAATGTGGTGAAGCAAAACAACGATGGCGTTTTGTACTTGTTCAAAAAGAACAAAGTGTCTTTCTTTCATGGCCGCGCTGCATTTAGCAAAGCCGTTGAAGGTGGCTACGAAGTCACCGTCACAGGTGCTGCCAATGAAACATTGCTTGGCAAGAACATCATTGTGGCCACAGGCTCCAATGCACGTTCATTGCCCGGCACACCTTTTGACGAAGTCAATGTGTTGTCCAACGACGGCGCTTTGAATGTGGGTGCTGTGCCTAAAAAGCTGGTGCTGATTGGCTCCGGTGTCATCGGATTGGAAATGGGATCTGTCTGGCGCCGTCTGGGCTCCGATGTCACCATCCTCGAAGGCTTGCCTACTTTCTTGGGCCTTGTAGACGAGCAAATTGCCAAAGAAGCCAAAAAAGCTTTTGACAAACAAGGTTTGAAAATTGAACTCGGTGTCAAAGTCGGCGAGATTCAAAATGGTAAAAAAGGCGTCAAAGTGGCCTACACCAATGCCAAGGGCGAAGCCCTAAGCATTGATGCTGACAAACTCATTGTGTCCATTGGCCGAGTGCCAAACACCATTGGCTTGAACGCAGAAGCTGTGGGCTTGCAGTTGGACGAACGCGGCGCCATCGTGGTCGACGCTGAATGCAAAACCAATCTGCCTGGCGTTTGGGCTGTGGGCGACGTGGTGCGTGGCCCCATGTTGGCGCACAAAGCCGAAGAAGAGGGCGTTGCCGTGGCCGAGCGCATTGCCGGCCAGCACGGCCATGTGAATTTCAACACCGTGCCT
>Ga0209355_1000724_pt1 | contig 19402 bp, 16 predicted proteins | sample LauGreSBDMM110SN_3_FD_187563 | JGI IMG/M metagenome (GOLD analysis project Ga0209355, IMG submission 187563) | Freshwater lake microbial communities from Lake Michigan, USA - Sp13.BD.MM110.SN (SPAdes) (version 2) | ecosystem: Environmental > Aquatic > Freshwater > Lake | place: Lake Michigan... | reverse complement strand
GATGCACCACACAACCTACTTACAATCTAGAAGGTCAAACCGCAACATATTGTTCTACACATAAACTTGATGGAATGATAAATGTAGTATCTCCAAGGTGTATCCATGAAGGTTGTAAAACAAAACCTACTTTTAACCTAGCAGGACAAAAAGCAACATATTGTTCTACACATAAACTTGATGGAATGATTGATGTAGTAAATAAAAAGTGTATCCATGAAGGATGTACCACACAACCAAATTATAATCTAGAAGGTCAAAAAGCAACATATTGTAATCTACATAAACTTAATGGAATGGTAGATGTAACACATCAAAGGTGTAAAAGTTCATGGTGTTCTACAAGGGTTCGAGAAAAATATGACGGATATTGTTTGTATTGTTATATCAACTTGTTTCCAGATAAACCGGTTTCACGAAATTATAAAACCAAAGAGTATGCAGTGGTTAAATTTATAAAAGAAAATTTTAAATTCAACTGGATTGCTGATAAAATCATCAGCGGAGGATGTTCTAGACGCAGACCTGATTTACTATTGGATTTAATGACACACATTATCATTATAGAAGTAGACGAAAACCAGCATGTTATGTATGATTGCAGTTGTGAAAACAAACGCATCATGGAACTTTCTCAAGATTTGGGACATAGACCCATCGTGTTTATAAGATTTAATCCAGATGAATACTTTACTGACAAAAATATTACGTCGTGCTGGGGTCAAGATAAACATGGAATATGTGTTGTAAAAAAATCAAAGATAAAAGAATGGAATCACCGTTTAACTACGTTGGAACAAACGGTTCAATATTGGATAAACTATTCAACAGAAAAAACAATTGAAGTGGTTGAATTATTTTATGATACAAATCTATGAAAATCAATATTTACGCACGTTTTTACGTTTGTAACCTACGGTGAAGCGTTTGTGTTCTCTGAGTTGATCCTTATAGGAATCATAATAGGTTTTATCAACCAACCGATAGGTTTGTGGAGTAAGGTCGTCAATATCTTCATGTGAAACAACATCTCCCGATTGATAACTTACGACATGAACCTTCTTATACTTTTTGTTACTGTATCCGTAGAAAACGGTATCTACAATATGTTGATATCCACAGTCACCAACCCATCTCAATTCAATATCCAACCATGCATCATATTGCGTACGATGATTTATACGAAGTAGTTCCATGTTTTGGTTGATATTTTCGGGAGTCCTACAAAGAGGACACCGCAAACAACTCATTTTACACGGACAACTTCGGTACTTGCAACTCTTTAACAGTATTGTGACATTATTACTAAAAGGTGATGTTTGGGGCGCCACAGTTTTCATTTGTATAGAGCAATCTACACAAATGGAATGACTACACCCATTAAAGTGATACGCCGTTGCAATGGTTTCCAAACAAACTGGGCACTCGGTCATTTTTTTTGATGATAACTATTACAAATCTACATTTCAATTTTATCTTACTCGTTTATATGGACATCTTTGGAAAACCAAATCAAGGACTTCATTCGTATAGATTGTTCGGTTTAGCCATTGTAGATGTTATCATGACTATCCTAGGTTCGTTTGTGATTTCTTACGTGTTTCGTGTCTCTTTTGTAATTACATTAGCCATTGTATTTATTCTAGGAATCCTACTGCATCGATATTTTAATGTAAGAACAACTATAGATAAAATGTTATTTTAATATAAAAATAAAACATCTGAAAGTGTTATGCATACGTTAAAAGAATCATGGACATTATGGGCACATTTACCTCATGAAAAAGATTGGTCATTGGCAAGTTATATTTATATTATGAAAATTACTTCGGCGGAAGAATTGGTTGCACTCATGAATATTTTACCTGAAACGTTATTATCAAGTTGTATGTTTTTTTTGATGAAAGAACATATAACTCCTTTATGGGAAGATGATGCCAACAAACAAGGCGGATACTTTTCGTATAAAATTACTCAATCAATATCAGAATGTTGGCGTAATGTTTCTTATAGTTTAGCTGGAAAAACTTTATCCAAAGATAAAAAATTTCAAGACAACATAACAGGTATTTCAATTTCACCAAAAAAAAACTTTAGTATTTTAAAAGTATGGATGGCATCGTGTGATTTTCAAGATGCCACTGCCATAACTTTATTAAAACCTCAAGGATGCATGTTTAAAAAACATTGACACGCACAACGGCGTTAAAGAAATTGCGTAAAGTGTTAAAGAAATTGAGTTATTTCAGTTTATGGAAAGCCTTTTTAAGTAAATTGAACGCACTCAAACAAAACGAGCTGTGCAAGGTAAATGTGCTAAAAGCAATACGTTTCCTGTAATTGATGTCGATGGAGTTCTCAAAACACGCATTAAGCGCTCTGTCGTTATCCGAGCCATTGGTTAAGCGAATCAGTGTTGGACGATACATTTGGAGTTTTCTAATCTACTACATAAATCCAATTCAATTTTTTATAAATCCGTTAATTGTCAGGTAAAGGCGCCAAACATAATTTAATATCACCTAGAGAAGCCACCGAATATTTAACGACTAAAGGCAGGTCATTTTCGAGGAACATTTCAATTTGGTTACATAAATTCGTACATTTGATAAAATAGACCAAATTTTTTAGACTAAAGTTGCCTTGAATAATTTTTTTATGGTCTTGTTTAATGAATTCCATACTTCCATCTGATTCGGCACGTCGTACTTCCGCTACAGCAAAGGCACCTTTACACCGAAAGATAAGTTCGTTTCCAACCGATTTAATTTCAATCTTTTCAGAAATACACAACAAGTCACGAACTATTTTTTGAAAATCAGAAGAAGGTAAATTAATGACAGATGAAAAAGAAACGCTGGGAACTTCCAGCTCTTCTGTATCTGGTTCAATTAATTTAAGTTTTTGAGTCTTACACTGTTTAATCAATCCATTCTCAAATCGGAGACATAAATGAGTCACAATACCATCATTATAATCAGATTGTTCAATGTACATGGTAAGTGTATCATCGTTATCAATGGTGTTGATAAGTTTAAACAAATGAAACATATTGACACCAATAATAATCTTTTCTTTTTTACATTCATAGAATTCAAAATTTTCCGCTTTTAAAAATAAATGAACAAGAATAGTATGGGACTTATCCATATTAATAATTCGCATTCCGTCAGGTTGAAACGTAATGTTGGATTCCAACAAAATGTCTTTTAGCGCAATCATCAACGTTCGAAACGGAGATATTTGAACGGTTTTTAGTGTTAATACATTCATTACTATTTACATTTTATAATCTTTAAATCTATAATAAATCTTTATAATTGTTAGGCAATGCTTGAATTTCAGTTTGATAATGTTGTTCAATTGTACGCATCATATCTTTATCGTATTTGGTAATAAAATTAATTCCCAATCCTTTTCTACCCCATCTTCCGGACCTTCCAATACGATGTAAATAGGTATGCACGCATTTAGGTAAATCAAAATTAATGACTACACTGATTTGTTGAATGTCAATTCCTCGTGCCATGACATTGGACGAAATCAACACACGGTATTTTCCTTGTTTAAATTCTTGATAAGTTTGTGAACGAAGTTGTTTGTCCATATCACTATGAATACAACATACAGGATATCCCGATTCTTTCATCGCATTGTATAAATTATTCACACGTTTCACTGTATTACAATAAATAATTGATTGAGATACAGATATGCTTTCAAATAAATCTTGCAATGCTTCGAGTTTATCCGCATCTGAATCAAATGAAATGTAGAATTGCGAAATGCCTTCCAAGGTAAGCATCTCAGATTTGACCAAGATTTCTTCTGGAGATTTCATGATTTTAGTAGTAACCTCTTTTAAAGAATCCGGAAAGGTTGCACTAAATAAAATAACCTGAGAAATATTATTCATTGAGGTAAATATTGTTTGCAATTGTGTTTGAAATCCTTGAGATAAAATTTCATCGGCTTCATCTAGAATAATCATGGATATATTGGATGATACAATATTACGAGCCAAAAAATCAACAACCCGTCCTGGACAACCAATAATCACATGAGGGCGAGTCATCATCCCTTTAATGTCTTGTTCTACAGAAGTTCCGCCAATCAGTAACTGAGACCGAATGTTGGTAAAAGTGGATAGTTTTTGAAACACCTCATATGTTTGTGTGGCAAGTTCTCGGGTGGGCGATAAAATCAAGATTTGTTGTCCTTTGGTTTCATCACATAGTTGCAAGGCTGAAATACAAAAGGCTCCTGTTTTACCAGTACCAGATTGAGCTTGAGCAATGACATCTCCCCCTTTTAAAATAATGGGAATAGCATTTTCTTGAATGGGACTTGGATAATCAAATCCATTCGCATATATACCTCTTAAAATAGAGGTTTGTAATCCAAACGTATCCCAATCTTTCATATATCTTACTTATCTAACTTTATTTAAGTTTTAATTTAAAAGAGTATACTCAAGTAGAGTATGTATTCGTTATCCCAATTTGCTAATATTTCACCATCTAGTTTACCTATAAATGTAAAACAATCCATTTTGCAATTATGTAAACAATTAGGTACTGATATACCTTTTACTATGATACAAGAAACAACAGGTATAAAAGATAGTTTGCGTGAATTAAATAAGATAACCAATGAAAACAAAGAAGAAAAAAGTGTTCTTATTTGTTCAATCTTGCAAAGCCATGAATCCGAATTAGAAGAGTTTTTGCCTATTTTATTTAAAGAATTGTGCAAACAGCCTTTTTTTTCAACTTTATATGCAGAATTGTATCATCTATTCCAGTCAAAATGGCCGATATTCCATACAGTATTCAATACTTTTTTTATGATTCACAAAGAATCTCTTGCTACCATTCAAACATGTTCTCCTGATGAGTATGATGAATACTGTAGTCTAAAAAAAATAAATGATGAACGGCGTGCTTTTACATTATTTTTAGTCAATTGTATTAAAAATAAGTCCGTTGACATGTTATATTATGATGATTTAATGAACACTTTAGTACAATGTATTACAACCCATCTAGACTTGGCCCAACACGATATCATGAATGAATACATTGAACATTTGTTTCTACTGATACAAATTAAAGAACATGTTATTGTGGATACGCTTTGTCATTCAAACATTTCAATTAAAATGAAATTTCGTTGCATTGATATTATGAATTTACATAAATCTTCCCAATAAAATCTATCGTATGTGTATGAACTTTTTTAATACAACTAGAATTGGCGTGGACGATACGAGTGTATCACAACTAGATATTCAGGATAAAGCTCAAAACAATTACATGTTGGAAAACTACTATAGCACGAACTGTATGCGAAAAGAAGTAGAATTTGCGACTAGTCAAATTAACGTTAATTATTGTGCCGCTGGTGGATATAGTAATCATTGTGATATAGGAGGTTGTAACATTGACCAAAACTCGTCCATGATGTTAGGTTCTTTACAAACTCATCCCAAATGTCGTATCTCTTTATTTCATCGTCCATTTGCAACGGTTCCCTATTTAGGAAAAGGTCCATTTGATCCTACCATGGAATCACAATTACAACAAACCGACACTTTCTCAAATAACAAAAAAAGTGTCAATACTCTTTCTGAAATTAGTTATATGCCTATTTCAAATTATCCCTTGATTCCTTCTATTAAAAATACCATTACGAATCCAGCTTATTTAGTTGAGGGAGATGGTGTGATTCGTGGTGGAATGGGAACTCGCAAACAATAAAAAAATAAAATCTTATTTGTTTGTATGAATGTATCTGTTTATATGAAGACAGTATTAGGTGTAGCTATGATTTTGTTTTTCTTTTCAATCTTGCCACGTAAAGAAGGGTTCTCTTCTGGTAAAACACCCAAGGATACAGCATCTCTTATCATTTCCACAAATACAACACTAAAAGATGAGTTAAATATACCGTCATACCGTTCTTCTTATGACACCATGCTGCAAGACTTAGATAAGTGGGCCAATTACAACATGTTAAATTTATTGGCTCAAGCAAAAATAGGAACGGATGCCACAAGTACATCTTTCTCTTCAATCCAGCAATTTAATGAATTATCTGAATTTAAAAAAAATCTTGATGCCTTTCAAGATGTGTTTGATAAAATGGATTAACACCTTTCAAGATGTTTGATAAAATGGATTAACACTGTGCTTACATGTAAAATATATCATACTTATTGTCGTAATCATCCGGATCCAAAAATTCTTCTTCTTCTTCTTCTGGATCTGACTCGTAGAACTCATCGACGTCTTGTGCAATCGACCATTTCATTGATGTGCGAACCATTTTGTTTGTATATCAATCTGTACAAGAATTACGTTTCAATTTTATTTAAATCCGTTAAGGGAATTCTTGCATCTACATTTATACAACGTCATTCCGTTGATTGGAGGAAATAATGCAGAACCATTTTCAGGTATTGTCCACTTTTTATTATTGGTGATTTGTTCATACGATTGTAGAGGTGTTCTAAATTCGTACTTGACTAAATCACCATACTTTAAATCTTCTGCTTGAATCGTATCTCTTAACGGCAAATCTAATAATACATCCAACTTTTTAACACTTGCGTTCTCAAAAGGTTCGTTTATTTTTTTTCCTAAACAAGTTAGCAAAAACAATAAGGTTACTAAAAAGGCACCCATAAAAATTTTCATGATATAAAGGTAGAATTAAAATTGATTAAAGAAAAACATATACTTATATAACATGAATACAATTGCTCCATTGGTGCAATATTTAAAAACTACGAATACAGATATTGACACCTATGAATTAGAAGCTCGGTTCGGAAACCAATTGAATAAACTTGATTACAATCATGTCATACAGTGGCTTCTCTTATCCGGATTTGTATTAGAAGACTCGCTTGGTGTTGATTTGCTGCGTATTAATTACAAAAAAATAACAGAAAATATTCGCATTGAATTGACTGGAATTAAATCCATTCAGCGCTATTGCAAAACACAACAATTGGTCAACCCACTCTTTTTGAAAAAGAAAAAAGAGTCGCAACATGAAATACCCGATTACTGGACTAAAATATCACTCAGTCTAGAATCCATACTTTCGGATGCAGAAAAAACCGTGATTACCATGAAACCATCTTCCTATCGTTTTATGAATCGTGTTAGATTAACGTCAAAAGAATATCCTTTTGTCTATGATTGTAGTATTGTACGTACAAGTGATTCGTTAGATACACTATTTACAACAGAGCCGTCCTATGAAATTGAGGTTGAATTTATTGACAAAACAAATCTTGGCAAACAACTTGAAAAGGCAATTACGTTTGCCTTGCGTGGAATCCAACAAACGTATTATCCCATTTCGTTGTCCGAAATGAGACAGGTTCGAGCAGAATACACCAAATATTTTTCATCTGGACTCTTTGTAGGACCTAATTTAGTAACGTTACAAGAAAACAATTTACACGATTCCATGAACATTTTTCAGAACCATGCCGTAACAGATAAAGCGGACGGTGAAAGAAAATTGCTGTTCATTTGTAACAATAAACTTTATTTACTTGTTGGAAAAACGATTCAAGTTCAGTGGACGGGCAGTACGGTTGAAGGTCTTCATGGTACGTTATTGGATGGAGAACACGTGACCCATACAAAACATAAAACACGCATGAATGCTTATTTTGCCTTTGACATTTATCTTCACGTACACAAAAAGAAGATCCTAGATGTAAGAAAAGAACCGTTTATATCAGACACAGATAATCGGTACAGTCGCTTGCAAGACGCCATTGAAAAAATAAATTCAAGTAAAACCGGACTCTTTATTTTAGATTTTAAAAAATTTATGATTTGTAATTATACCAATTGTAAGCTTATCCTAGACAAGACTACCCGAGAACCTGACGATAATGGATTTCCGTATCATATTGACGGACTCATTTTTACACCGTTAAATTACGGCGTCGGTTTAACTGATACGCAAAAGATAGTTCAAGATAAACCCATTACATGGGATTTGAATTTTAAATGGAAACCTGCTGAAGAAAATACAATTGATTTTCTCATTCAATTTGATGACAAGGAACAATTGCATATTGATGCCGTAAATCCTTATTCGTATAAAATAGTTAAACTGTATGTACAATTCGGACCCATGGACGTGGATGCCAATCCACAACAAAGTATATTTCAAGGATATGAAGTTAATCCACCCAAAGAATCGACCAAGATATTGTTCAAACCATCTGAACCGTTGAATGAGTTGGGAGAATCCATGGACGAATTATCACACCTATCGTACGTCCCATGTATCAATGGCAACTTGTTTAGCGAACTGCGTGAAGTACTTGAAACCAACATGATTGTTGAATGTCGATATGATGTTACAAAACCCGACGGGTGTAAATGGATTCCCATGAGAGTTCGTTGGGATAAAATGAAAGATAGAAACCCCAATGCGTTCAGAACTGCTTCCAGCAATTGGTACACCATTCATCGTCCTATTACGACTCACATGTTAACCTCGGCTCATAAAAGTGAGCAATATTATGCAGATAATAGAGAACAAAGCGGTCTTAGAAAATTTCACAATTATGTGAAAACCCAATTGTTATCTGTCATTAAAGTCAACGATATTGTATTAGATTTTGCCGTAGGTCGAGGCGGTGATTTATCTAAATGGTCCAAAGCCTCCTTTGTTCTAGGTATTGACATTGATGAAAATAACATTGTGAATAAAAAATGGGGTGCGTGCAAGCGATACTTGGAAATTTGGAAACAAAGATATAAAACAAGATGTATTTTCGTAAAAGGAAATAGCATACTTAGAATCAAGACGGGCGAGGCGATGAAAGGGATAAAAGAAAAAGCGGTGGTTCGTTCAATCTTTGGAATGGATGCCAAACATCCTTTGGCCAAAGGTGTTGATGTTCATTACGGAAAAGGACTCAAAGGATTCCATGTTACCTCGATACAATTTGCGTTACATTACATGTTTGAAGATAAATTTAAATTGTCACACTTTTTACAAAATGTAGCTGAATGTACGGCAATAAACGGATATTTTGTAGGAACATGTTATGATGGTATGACTATTTTTAACGCACTAAAAGATATATCCTTCAATGAAATTCTTCGTATTCAAGATACCACAACAATATGCACCTTAAGAAAAAAATACAACCAACGAGATGTCGACATGAATGATAGTTGTTTAGGATATAAAATTGGAGTAAATCAAACCACAATTGGGTCTGAACACGATGAATATTTAGTCTTCTTTCCTTATTTTGTAAAATTAATGAATCAATATGGATTTGAAGAAGTAGAAATCAAACCGTTTCAAGAATGGTATGATGACAGCGGCATTAAGATGACAACGGGAGAACAATCCTTATCATTTTTCAACAAAACTTTTGTCTTTCAGAAAAAAAAAGAACTTATTGTACCAACCAAGGAATACTACATTACGCTATAGAGTTCTTTTCTAGAATACGTGTGCTTACCGCTGCAAAAGGAATACAATTTTCTTGTGGGTCTAATGTCAATATATTCCATCGTGGCTGTTCTACATTGCGTGCCGTCCAAGCTGGCATAATACTGCGTGGCTGACATGTAATTTCTGTTTTATAATTTGGATATACAATTGCAGTAGATTGTAGTGGTTTTCGTGATAAATCTCGTGTGAGACGTACATCAATACCAAAGAGGTTGGTTTCAACGCCTACACGGTTTTCGTGTAAATTAGCACCCCATTTTTGTAAAATAACATTGGGGTCTTCTATATAAGGAGGCTTGGTTCCATTGCCGGGACAATTTAAATAATAAAGACCTTGATCTGTGCTTTCTTGTAAATGTTTCATGATGTTATCAGGGTCATCATGAAATCGGGTAAATGCCATAGTATATAGAATTTAAAAAAAAATCAAGTGTTAATACATGAAATTTATCTATCAAGACACTCCCATACATATAGATATATTGGAAGATGACACCATTGATGTGATACGCTATAAATTATCACAACTTTTAAGTTCTGACGTCTATCTATTTGGGAAAAAAAATGTATCTTACACGTCAAAACAAGTGTACGACCGTTTAATTCAAACCTTTGGCACTATACCTCAGTATCATTTACGTAATTTTTTGCTATGTTTCAATGAAGCAGTTCCAATCTTAACAAAAGATGAATACACGTTAGAAGACCTTGATGCCTTTTCATTTGAGGGATTGATGGATATTCCCATTGGTCAAATTATGCCATGTGCTACAAATCCTGAAAAGGTTGTTAACCTTAACAACTATAACGCCATCACTCAAGAATTTCGTAAGCTCTTGTTAGACTACACGCCTTTATTTGAAGATACCGTCTATGTGACGTGCAAAAAAGACATTCCTTTACCACTGTATTTTTGTCCAACCATTGATTCCTACCAAGATATTTCTAAAGTATTTACGCTTCCAATGACTCCACCTTATAAAGAAGGACTCACTTTTTTATTATGTCGTCTTGACACGGTTGAACCTCTTCTAGTACCGCTGGATGTTGTGTTTCAACAATTACACGTGTCCAATGCCATTCAAATGATTCAGTACAATTCTGGAAAAGATATTTTATACAAATTATATTCTCTTCATGAAGATTTGAATGGAAATAAAATACCAGTATTACCATTAAATGAAGTTATCAAACAAAATCAATCCTATAAACACACGGTCACTGTTTTTTTTGAAGACGTAAAATATGCCTTTCATGAAAATGGAAGCATTTTATTTGAATTTGAATCAAAACAAGGTTTATCCCTAGATGAAATTGATGCTTTATTTCATCGTCATGATAACTTTTTAGAGCAAATTTATTCCTTTATGTTTACGAGTGGATATGTGTATCCTAGATTTGAAAGTATTCGAGAGACTACCATTTTAAATATGACGTATCAAATGGATTTTAAAGTAACAAACGTTACTCCTCATGAATGTTCGAATTTGTTTTTAATTGATACAGGAACATCGCAACGATACCGTAGGGTATCCATGTTTTACGAAGGAGAATTAATTCAAGAAATATGTGCGGCGAATTATGTAAAGCAAATTCCAAAAGCAACCACAGTTCGTGCCATTACAACTATATTTCATTTAAACCAAGTACAAGCCCAACAACTTGTTGATAATGCGTATGATACCATTGCAGCCTTAGTTACAGATAAAAAGGGAATTACAGTGAAACATAAAGTAGGATTTACAACTACCATTGTTAAAACGGCCAACAATATGACCATTGCGATTGAAAATATAAATTCCCTACAGTATGTGCCTTCCATTCATAAAAATATAACCGCCTATGTTGCCTTATTGACCGTACCCAACACCATAAAATGCTCCAATGCACCCGAAGAAATTCCCGTCGTACAAAATGTTTTACGGCGTCGTTATGATTCAGAGTCCGAATCCGACTCCGAATCCGATGAGTCTCTTGAAATTGAGTTTGAAGGTGGTGGAAATGATCCCGATTTAGTTGTAAATAACCCTCATTTTACAGTGTATCGTATGAAACTGTTCAATCATGCTTACAATGGTTATACACGTGCGTGTCCCTTACAGCGACGACCCATTGCGTTAATTAATGAGGAAGAAATACAAAAAGCACGAGTCAGAAATATGAACATGTATACGTATAAAACAGTGCCTTACATATGCCCCATGTACTGGGATATAGAGAATAAAACACCCTTGACGCAACAAGAGGTTGACGTTTTAGTTCTACAAGGTAAAAAAATTATTGATAAAGATAGAAAGGGTGAAATTAATCCACGACTCCACGGATCTATTTTACAAATGAACGATGGAAAAAGCCCATATCCAGGACCATTGGATGAAGGCGTATGCTGTTTTAAAGCACCTCCCAAAGACAAACCCGATGTACGCAACGCCATTGAATCAAAACAGTACATTAACCATAATCCAACCAGTTTAGCAGAAGAAGGAAAAGTGTCCTATGTACCTAAATCCTTGCGTTTTTTATTTCAGCTAACAGATAAGTGTGAATTAGAACCGAATAATTATTTATTGAGGTATGGTATTGCTTTTCCCCATACCTTTTTACAATGCATCGAAACATGTTTTAATGTAACCTATCCAACTAAAAAAAATCACGCCATTTTTATAGATTCTATTTTAAAAGTGGCAGAAAAAAAGTTTGCCACTCTACAAAATAGTAATTTAATACGACACTATACCACATTTGATGCATTTAGACGTGAATTTTTAAAAGAAAAAATGGACTATACAGAACTTTGGGACATTATATCTGATTTTATGTCAGTTAATTTAGTCATTCTACGTGTTCCCGATGACATTCATGTAGAATTTATTTGTCCAATGCGTACCATTGACAACAAAAAAGTAATGTTAATTTTACTAGAACAAACCGTTAAAAACGTAGTATGTTTTGAACCGTTAATTGAACACACCGTGGATAAAAATACACATTCCGTGTTACACTTATACTATCATGCAAAACTACACAATGCATTTGAACAAATAGAATCTATTTACTTGAAATGCACACATCAATCAGAGCAGTACAGTACAAATTTTATAGCATCTCTTGTTTATTCGTTTTTACCTCCAAAAACATCTCAAATTATTCATTCTAATAAATGTATTGGGTTTTCAGTGAATGATGTTTTTATACCTTGTTATCCTTCTGCGCCTTTACCTATTCATGATACTTTTTTGCCTGTATCATCCTATGAACACACGTTTAACGTATTAGAACAGTATGCAGTTCATTTACCATGCAAACCTAGATATAAAGTAGTCAATCGTGTTCTTACAGGTATCATGACTGAATCCAATTCGTTTGTACCGTGTCAGCCTACTTTGCCTACAGTATCTCCGTTACCCATTTATCCACATCTTGTAAATCATGAATACATGGATATTCCAAAACAAGTGAATACAACGCTGATACATAAAACACTTGTATCCAAGGCAGAAAAATATTTATATAAAGCATTTCGGCGTTATTTAAAAGAAAAAATGCGAAAACATGCCTTGCGTAAATTACTGAAATCGGCCATTTCCAAAAAAGAAGTTGGAATTGATTTATTGAAACGTATCATAAAAGTACAGTGGATTGAAGACGTGGATGATTTTTACTTGCATCAGTTGATAAAATGCAAAGGGTACTGCTCCATGACAGATACATTGTTACTACCCAAAATGAATTTAAAAACGGGTGTGCCCAATGATTATTTTGCTCGTTTAGCGAATGAATTAAATCATTACAACCGAATTTCTACATTTATTTTAAAACCGCAATTACAGATGAGTATGATTCCCTTTTACGTAGAACAACACGAAGTTATCTTAACGCAATCGGTGTTGGAAGATTATTATGATGCCTTAACAGAACCAAAACGTGTGCCTTCCAATTACGACAATGCCAATTTAAAAATTCAACTCAAACTATTCTTTAAAGTAAAAAAGTTACATTACATTACCATTTAAAATATGTCACGTATTGTTACTTCTTAACGGGTTCAATCCAGCACCCTTGTATAAAATTAGTGGATACGACGCTTATAAACTTGGTTGGTTTTGGACTTGCGTCGCTTATGGTATTTCTTTGTGCCTCCTATCGTAAATCCCATCAACTGTCTATAAAATTGTACATGATGAAACGGTTCAGCATAGTCTCGTTTTATAAATACGGATGGTTGAAGGTCAGACATGTACGTATGTTCTAACGTAACCACGGTATAAGGAACATAATGCTCTAACGTATTTTGTGAGGCAAATGCATCTATTTCATCCTTGTATCCAGAAAAATAAACATGTACGTTGGGTAAATGGGTAAACTTGGAATGAGGACGTAACCAACGATACGGTCCTGTTACAATGACACTTATGGTATTGAAAAAATCAATATCATGTTCAAACAAGTAAAGTGCCATTCTTAAGGCTTGCACTGCCCCCATCGAATGGCCACACAGTACAATGTTACTTCCAGATGATTTTAACAACAGGTACAAATGCATCATGTCTGTTTCAGAAGAATACAATTGTTGTTCTGAAAGAACGTACCCCATATTAAATAAAACATACACGTTATGTGTCTGTTTAGACAAAATAAGTTTATAAAATAAACCATGTTTATACATGGTAGAGTGTACAATACTAAACTGTCCTAAGTAAGTTGTAAAATTCATACTTAGTTCATGTGAATTCAAAAACGTTTTAATTCTAGATGGATTGACACATACAAATTCTTTACTGGATTCATATTCTTGACATGGTTCTTCGCATGGGTCTTGACCAGTGCATGCATCTTCTTCTTGGGTTAAAAAAGTTTTATGAAACGTGTCTCCTAGATTGGCAATGGATAAATATTCATGTAAAGGTGTAATTGAAAATAAAAGAGGAGAAGTACGAACTTTTAAAATGTACTGATTGTAGTTCATACCTACATTATTTATTTTTCATACAAATTTAATTTGGTGTTCATACGTTTCGTGGATTCTGCCTTTTCGTAGATAGGATTCATCCAGTGAAATGGGGACAAAAAAATTTAAAGATAATTCATTTACCTAAAATGATACAATTCACATATTCCCAGATTAAATTAAATCAACGGGTTCATCTTCATGTACAAATTGAAGACCAAACCATACAGAACCCTTTTTGGTAACAGACGGTGCGTTACTATACACACGATTCATATAATCCATGAGTTCTTTTCCCTTGGGTAAATTATTTTTACCGTACAATAGCTTCCACCACTCTTCAAATCGACTAACCACATCTTTGGATAGAATAAACCCAGATGCATTTACAACAATACAATCTTTAATGAAGCATGACAAATAGTCTTGGTCCTTGCGATACTTTTCGGACGATACCATGACCATTTTACAATCTGTCACATTGCCCTTGGTGATGAAGGCACGTTTGACCAACATACTCATAAATACGGGTTTCCACGAATCAAATTTTTCGTCCAAGTTTTTATCTACTTGATACTGATACTTGGATACAGTTGGATTTTCAGTAAAGTAGGATTTAAATTCACAGGCACGGATACGACGCCATGTACCTTCATCTTTTCCGTCCATGTCTGGTAAATTATTGGTTGCCATCACTAATTTAAATTGGGGGAAAAAGGTAATCGGAGCTTTGTATAAGGCACGACATTGAATGGCGTCACCACCAGTTAATTCTTTCATGGGACCTTCATTGATTTTATCATGTACGGATGATTCTTGCATGACCGCATAGCGGATTCCTTTAAGATTCGCCACTTCAGGAGACACACTACCAACCGAAGTGCGTTTGCACGTAATCAGAGTAATGGGTACGGTTGCTTTATAATCACCCAAAATGCTTGTCATTAATTCGACAAATTTAGATTTTCCGTTACGACCACCACCAATATAAATATTAAAGGTTTGATTTGAATTTTTACCGATTAGTACGGAGGCGGCATGGTCCCACATGTAGTTACGCAATTCTTCATCGGGAAACAATTGTTCCATAAACGTAGTTACTTCTGCCACAATAACGGGGTTGGCCTCTTCGACTGGAATATAGGGAATTTTAGTACATTTATACATGTAATCTTCAGGTATTCCATTACGAAATGTATTGGTCGAGAAATCCACCACCCCGTTGGTAAAACACATTAAATGATTTTTGCTATCCAGCAATTCTAAGAAATCTTTGACATAGAAAATATGACTGCAATCAATCATAATTTTGGAAGCATTCTTTTTCAACATGTTTACCATGATGCCATGAATTTTGTTTTTTTTCTTCTCCAAGGGCTTGTATCGTTCATCTTCTGGAGTAGCAGATAACGCTTGAACCAATTGTCCAACTTGAAATAATTTTTTGGCAAAAATACCAAACAAACCCTTGATGTTGGTAATTTGTTTTCGTAATTCAGTTCCGGAATCAGTTTCTTCCCATTTTTGATTGTTATATTGAAACCATCTGGTACTTTTAATATCCACACAGACATACGAATCTTTATACAAATGATAAAGAATGGTTGCAATGTCGAATTCGGTACATGTATCACGGATAGCTTCTTCTAATGCCATGTCTACGCTTTTTTCTTTGATTTTATTGTATTCTTCTGGATTTTCAACTCTAGCCCAAAACATAATGGAACGAAGTGTCAACATTTCATTAGTGTAACTCCAACTATCCCATTTTTGTTTGAGCGATGAAATATTAGCATAGTTAAATTTTGAAGATTGACTACTGAATTTTATCCAACTGGGAAAAAGTCGAACGTCTGTATTTTTTAGAGCCCATCCAACACGTATCCATTTGTCATAGTCGTTGTAGTACTTTTCAGGTAAGCACATGGCGTACAAATGTGCTTCTTGAATCATGTACTCTGACACGTTCAACGATTGAAAGAGGCGTTCTAATTCTTTGGTTACGGCTTGAGGTGTTGAACATTCGCCTAATGGGGCATCATTGACGACACGCAACCTTTTTCGGTTCTTACTTTGTTCATATTCTTGTTTGTATTCTTCTTTAAGAGTGGGAGTTTCGTTTTGAATATTTCGGATGGACAACTTGTAAAATTCCTTTTCAACCGGAAATCTATCACCAGAAGAGTGAATTTCGTAAGATTCCTGTACATGCTCGCACGTATAAGTAGTTGTAAGTTTATACGCTTCATGTCCGGGTTTCTTGGAACCGTACAATTGCCATGCGGTCAATCCCTTGAATACATTTTCATCAAGGACCGAATCCCAATCGTTGACTAAATGTAAATCTTTCCAAATGGTCATTTTTTTTAAAATACGATTGCGAAGCATGGCCTTTGACGTATGGTCTAAATTGATTCCTACAATGAAATGAATTCCGTCTTTAATCATCGTAGGCAACACATTGATGCTATCCTTTTCAAATACATAAATGGGAAAGTTTTCGTGAATGTTAAATAATTTATGCAATTCTTCAAGCAAAATGTCGATGAAATCAAGAATATGGTCATGCGTATACATTCGTTTTGCTTCATCGTACCTAAAGTCTAAATCAATTCCTAAAGGACCACACTCCAATTGTTTTTCGGTTAAATATTCATCGTGGCCTTCCGTAAAGACATGATTGACATAGACTGGGTAAAAAGTGGCTAAATCAGAAATATGGTAGCAACCACCATACACGTTATATTCGGGATTCCCGATACGTGTATGGGTGATCTCTGATTTGTCTTTGGTTTGTCGTGATGCAAGATATGCATTCATTTATATTATACTATACTATATTTCTAATTCGATTTTTTTTAACAATTGTCGTATACAAAAAAGATATAAAGAATTCAGCGAGTAAATAGTATGGAAATTATTAAAATTATTGGGATTGTGATAAGTGAAAGCATAAAAGGATTATGGAATAAAAAGTTTGACACCGTTACGTTTTGGAATCGTTGCATAGAGGTTAATATTTTGTATACTAAATTTTTTCAATCTTTATCAGGTAATTACTTTTTTTCCTCTGTGCATACCATACCCTATTTGCCTGAAGAATTTGAACCTACCCTACAAGTAACTAAAGTGATTGGTTCAGGACTCATTTCTATCGTGTATGAGAGTGAATTAAATAACCGTCCCGTAATTGTAAAAACCAAGCGTAAACATATAGATAAACGTATTTTATCTAGTATTGAATTGTTGGAATGGTATTTGGAATGGTTAAATTGGATATATCCCATACCCATTAGTATAATTGCCTTTGAAGAAATTAAATCTTGCTTTTTGGTTCAATTGAATTATAAACAAGAAGTAAAAAATCACAAACATTTTCAATCCATCGCCAACTATTCGTTTGTACAGACTCCTACGTTAATTGAAGATGTTTGCAATGAAAACCAGATTGTTATGACCAAACTCAATCATAAACCATTAATTTTATTGACGGAAGATGAACTGAATCAATCAATATGGAAATTGACTGAAATGGTATTACATTTATTGACTCATCACGGATTTATACATGGTGATCTTCATTTAGGTAATATTTTATTTCAAGGAGAAAATATTGGTATTGTTGATTTTGGATTTGTGATTCAACTGAATGAATCGCAAAAAAAGAGTATGTTTGAATTGGTGAAAGGAATTATTTTTCATGATTATGAATCTGCGGCCAATCATACGTTTGCATTTATACATCATGAATTAACCGAAAGTGAAAAGATAGATGTACAACGTTTTATCATTCACGTATATCAACATTCTTTGGAGATTCAACACTCTTTTTCTATTTATAATTTTTATGAACTAAATACAAAATTAAATCAATATGATGCAAACTTTGACCCCTTGTTTTATAAAATTGTCATGGCCTTACATTCCGTAGAAACACTTATCACCCAAATTACAAAACCAGACGAACTTGCTTTAAAATTAGCCTTGTTGTTGTGCGCTCGTTCTTAATATAAAACCAATTACACCACAGAAAAAAAGTGGTATGGTTGTCCAATAGAAGGATGATGCCACTAGTGTTGAAATAGATACTACAACCGATAAAATGACAATGGCGATGGTTCGAACTACATCAAATAGAATCTTATAACGTCCTATTCCATATATAAATGCACATAACATAATTGGAATTAAAATATTCCACCATTGTTTTTTTGCAATACAATAGATAACTAACTGTAATCCAGTATAAAATAAACTGAACTGAACTATTGATACCCGAAGTTCATCTAAATTTAATGGTAAACGGTCCGTCACGAATACGATCGGGAGCACTTCAAAGGCAAAACAGCAAAAAAAAGGTAAAAACCCAAGTAACATGTAAAAGTACAAGTAATATCGTGTTATTAGATTCATATCATTTAACCAAAATACCTTAATTTGTTCTTGATATGGTTGTTCGGTATCCTTTTTTATGTTGTCATATTTTTGTTTTGATGCATTCATTTTTTTGTGTAAAGAATGATTCCATGGACTATAAAAGATTGACAATAAAAAACAAATACCAATACCTAGATTGAGTAAAATAATCAAGTAGATAGAACAACTTGTAGATGGTATGAACTTATACATAAGCACGGAAACAAACACCCATATCATCACATATAAAATAACAAAAACAATCGTGGAACTATTAAAGGGTGTACGCTTTTTAGAGGTACCTTGGACCGTATCGGTACCTTGGGTCGTATCGGTACCTTGGGTCGTATCGGTACCTTGGACCGTATCGGTACCTTGGGTCGTATCGTTACCTTGGGTCGTATTGGTACCTTGGGTCGTATTGTTACCTTGGGTCGTGTTACCTTGGGTCGTATTGTTACCTTGGGTCGTATTGTTACCTTGGGTCGTATTGTTACCTTGGGTCGTATTGTTACCTTGGGTCGTATTGTT
>Ga0209355_1000719_pt1 | contig 19462 bp, 19 predicted proteins | sample LauGreSBDMM110SN_3_FD_187563 | JGI IMG/M metagenome (GOLD analysis project Ga0209355, IMG submission 187563) | Freshwater lake microbial communities from Lake Michigan, USA - Sp13.BD.MM110.SN (SPAdes) (version 2) | ecosystem: Environmental > Aquatic > Freshwater > Lake | place: Lake Michigan... | reverse complement strand
AACATGGCTCGATGGCCACTTGGTGGCAGGTCTGTACTTTGTTTGCATTGGCAAAGCTGTGTTTGGCGAATCCATGTTCAGCACGCTCAGTGACGGCTCCAAAATGGCACTTGCAGCTTTGGTTCATGTCTGCGAGCAACACAGTATTCAGGCCATTGATTGCCAGCAAAATACGGCTCATTTGGCCTCGATGGGCGCCAGCGAAATGACGCGCACCGCATTTTTAGCTCAAAGTGTGCCGGCCTTGAAACTCACAAGTCCTGACTGGAAAAATGCCCAAATTGATTGGGATGTTTGGCGAACGGGCGCACCATGACACACCTCAAGGACCTGCCCTTTAGCACGCTCCAGTTTTATGCCACTGCGGCCTACCCTTGCAGTTATTTAGATGGCCGTGAAGCACGCTCGCAGGTGGCGACGCCCAGTCATTTGATTCAAACCGATGTGTACTCAGACTTGGTCGAGCGTGGCTTTCGCAGAAGTGGCCTCTTTACCTACCGGCCCTATTGCGATGGCTGCCAAGCATGTGTGCCCATGCGCGTTCTGTGCAATGAGTTCAAGCCCAACAAAAGCCAAAAGCGTGCTCTCAGAAAACATCAAAACTTAGTGGCACGCGTGTCCAGATTGGGTTTTGAAAATGAGCATTACGACTTGTATTTGCGCTATCAAAACAGCCGCCATTCGGGTGGCGGCATGGACCAAGACAGCATTGAGCAGTACAAGCAGTTTTTGCTTCAAAGTCGCGTCAATTCGAGGTTGGTTGAGTTCAGAGAAGCCTGCGCCACTGGCGAAGTGGGTGAACTCAAAATGGTCTGCATTGTCGATGTCCTGAACCAAGGCTTGTCTGCGGTGTACACCTTTTATGCCCCAGAGGAGCACGCCAGTTACGGCACTTATGGCGTGCTTTGGCAAATTCAACAGGCCAAAGACCTAGGCCTGCCTTACGTTTACATGGGCTACTGGATTGGTGCCAGCCCCAAAATGCAATACAAAGAACGCTTTGCGCCCTGCGAAAGCCTTCAAAACGACCAATGGAAGCCTCACCCTTCTTCGCGCTGACAAATTGGATCACCACAAAGCCAATTTCATCTTGTAAAATAAGATTTCACAAACAGCACTAGGTTCAGTCCCATGAGAAAAGCTGAAGCACACCCGCCAGCAGCACCGACCATTCAAGTCATAGAGCGCTTGTTTTCACTGATGGATGTATTGGCTTCTAGAGAAGATGCTATTTCGCTCAAAGAGATCAGTGAAAAAACAGGCTTGCATCCGTCCACCGCACACCGAATCTTGAACGACCTGACCATTGGCCGTTTTGTAGATCGCCCAGAACCTGGCAGCTATCGATTGGGCATGCGCATGTTAGAGCTGGGCAACCTGGTCAAGGCGCGCCTCAATGTGCGCGATGCCGCACTTGCGCCCATGCGTGATTTGCACAAACTGATCCAACAACCTGTCAACTTAAGCATGCGACAGGGCGATGAAATTGTTTACATCGAACGAGCGTTCAGCGAGCGCTCGGGCATGCAAGTTGTTAGAGCCATTGGCGGCCGTGCGCCTTTGCATCTAACATCGGTCGGCAAGTTGTTTTTGTCTGTAGATGAGCCCATGAAGGTTCGAAGCTACGCGGCGCGCACTGGCTTAAACGGTCAGACCAAAAATAGCATTACGCAGCTTCAAGTGCTGGAACGTGAACTGTCAAAGGTTCGCCAATATGGCATTGCGCGCGACAACGAGGAATTGGAATTGGGTGTGCGCTGTATTGCAGCAGGCATTTATGATGACCAAGGCAAGTTGCTTGCGGGCCTCTCTATCTCAGCACCCGCTGATCGAATTGACGAAGCTTGGTCAGCCAAATTGCAAGCAACAGCCGAAGGAATTTCTCAAGCCCTAGGCTACAAAGATTGAGGCTTTAGCCAGCCGCATCGGCTGAAGCAACTTGACTGCGAACATTTTGATTTTCGACCCAGCGTCGAACTCTCTCAGCATCTGCAATTCGGCTTAATTTGCCAGCAGAGTCTAAAAACACCATGATGATTTTGCGTCCCGCCACCTTGGTCTGCATGACCAAGCATTGGCCAGCTTCAGAGATGTAGCCCGTCTTTTGCAAACCGATGTCCCAGTTGGGACTTTTCACCAGTCTGTTGGTGGTGTTGTATTGCAGAGTTCTGCGGCCCACGGCCACCTCTCGACCAGGTGATGTCGAAAGTTCGCGCATCAAGGGGACATCGTAAGCAGCACCAACCAGCACGGCCAAATCTGTGGCGCTGGATTGGTTGCGGCTGGAAAGTCCAGTCGGATCGACGTAATGTGTGGACGCCATGCCAAGGTCTTTAGCGCGTTCGTTCATGGCTTTGACAAACAAGGGCATGCCACCTGGATAAGTTCTGCCCAATGCGTGTGCAGCGCGATTTTCACTGGCCATCAAGGCTAGGTGCAGCAAGTCACCGCGACTGAGTACCGAGCCAACAGCCAAACGCGAGGTGCTGCCCTTTTCGGTGTCCACATCGTCTTGGGTGATGGTGATCATTTCGGTTTGAGCCAAGTTGGCTTCGCTGATGACCAAGCCTGTCATGAGTTTGGTAAGTGATGCAATGGGCAAGACGGCCATGTCGTTCTTGCGAATTAAAACTTCATGTGTGTCTTGATCAATGACAAGCGCTACGCTGGAACGCAAATCGAGAAAGTCAGCGCCTTGGTGTAAACCGGCAATGCGACCAAAAGAGGGTCTTGTGTCTGTGGACTTTTGCTTGACGGATTTACGGGGTTTTTGAGTATTTTTAGCTAAGGCCTTGGGTGAAGGTTTGGCGGCAGATTTGGCTGTGTTTTGTGCAGAAACCACCGGTTTTTTGGCGGCAACTGGTTTTCGCGTGTTCTCGTTGGCTGCCGCGTAGGTTGAAAGTGACATCAAGGCCAAGATGCACAAAGGCAAACAAGGATTGAAAACACGGCAGGAAAACAGGCGATTTAGTGGATTCAAAGCATTACTTTCGAGGCTCAAAGTCATTCGGAAATTGGCGAGTCTCATAGAAACTTGCGACAGTGTACCAAAATAAAAAAGCTGCGCAAGATCAACACCTTGCGCAAGCTTCTTGAAGACCTTGCTCAGTCTTTGCTCTAAAGCAATTAGCCCTGAGCCGCCACCCTGTCTGCTTTGCTTTGAAGTTTATTCAATGCGCTCAAATAGGCCTTGGCCGAGGCCACAATGATGTCGGGGTCAGAGCCTACGCCATTGACCACGCGGCCGCTGTTTTGCAAGCGAACCGTGACTTCGCCTTGGCTTTCGGTCGATCCACTGATGGCGTTCACAGAATAAAGCACCATTTCAGCACCGCTTTCCACGATCGATTCAATGGCTTTGAGGGATGCATCTACCGGGCCATTGCCCTCCGATTTGCCATGAACTTCCTTGCCACTGACCGTAAAAACAATGGCAGCGCTGGGTCGCTCTCCTGTTTCACTGTGTTGCGCCAAAGATACAAAGGCATATTGCTCTTTGTCTTGGGTGACGCTTTCTTCACTGACCAAGGCCAAGATATCCTCGTCAAAGATTTCGCTTTTGCGGTCTGCTAATTCTTTGAAACGCGTAAAGGCAGCGTTCAACTCTGTCTCACTTTCGAGCACCACACCCAGCTCTTGCATGCGTTGCTTGAAGGCGTTGCGGCCGCTTAATTTGCCCAGCACAATTTTGTTGGCTGACCAACCCACATCTTCTGCCCGCATGATTTCGTAAGTGTCGCGCGCTTTGAGCACGCCATCTTGGTGAATACCTGAGGCATGTGCAAAAGCATTGGCACCCACCACTGCCTTGTTGGGCTGCACAACAAAGCCTGTGGTCTGGCTCACCATGCGACTGGCCGCCACGATGTGCACAGGGTCGATGTTCATCTCTAAACCAAAGTAGTCTTTGCGCGTTCTGACGGCCATGACAATTTCTTCCAAAGAACAATTGCCGGCCCGTTCACCCAAGCCATTGATGGTGCATTCAACCTGACGTGCACCGCCCAACTTCACACCTGCCAAACTGTTGGCCACCGCCATGCCCAAGTCGTTGTGGCAATGAACAGACCAAATGGCTTTGTCTGAGTTTGGAATTCGTTCGCGAAGTGTTTTGATGAACTGACCATACAGCTCTGGCACAGCGTACCCAACGGTGTCCGGCACGTTGATGGTGCTTGCGCCTTCAGCAATGACAGCTTCCAAAATTTTGCACAAGAAATCCATGTCACTTCGGTAGCCATCTTCTGGGCTGAACTCGACGTCTGCGACCAAATTGCGTGCAAACCTGACGGACTGTTTGGCTTGCTCGAAAACCTGATCGGGCGTCATGCGGAGTTTCTTTTCCATGTGCAACTCAGAGGTTGCAATGAAGGTGTGGATGCGGCCATTGTTGGCACCCTTCAAAGCTTCTGCTGCGCGTGAAATATCTCGGTCGTTGGCGCGCGACAGCGAGCAGATGGTGGAATCTTTGATGGCGTTGGCAATGGCCTTTACAGCTTCAAAGTCACCGTTGGAGCTGGCTGCAAAACCAGCTTCGATCACGTCAACGCGCAATCGCTCTAATTGACGCGCAATGCGCAGCTTTTCGTCACGGTTCATGGAAGCACCCGGCGACTGCTCACCATCGCGCAATGTCGTGTCAAAAATAATCAATTTATCGGCCATGTTTCACTCCTGGTTTTAAATCTTCAAAAAAGCGGCTCTGAAATAAAAAAAGCCCGCTGCGATTGGCATACGGGCTTGATGGGAAACTGAACAGCGTGCGCTATACATCCCGCCCGTGGGGCGTCAGTAGTAGGGCTAGCAAATTCGTTTTCATAGAAATAATGTATCACAACTTTTAGAAAAGGTCATTACTAGTGAAGCCCGCGCTCATCGGGGTCTTCCGTAGAGGTGCTTATAACGCTGGTGGGTTCACCCTTAAAACGGCGCCAGCCATACAAGACATAGCCACTCAGCCCGTAACTGACGAACAAGCCAAAAAGCACCATAGGGGGGTGAATGTTGACCGCCGCAATGCCAAGAGCAAGCAGCACAATGACCACAAAGGGCACACTTTGCTTCATGCCGACATCTTTAAAACTGTAAAAAGGCACGTTGGTGACCATGGTGAGCCCTGAAAACAGCGCCACCACAAACATGGGCCAAGCCATGGAGCTGGGCGAAATTTCAGCATCGGTCATGATGGAGATGAAGCCCATGACCAAGGCCGCAGCCGCAGGAGAAGGCAGACCTTGGAAAAACCGCTTGTCAACCACCGCCGTGTTGACATTGAAACGCGCCAAGCGCAAAGCGGCGCAAGCACAGTAAACAAAAGCGGCTATCCAACCCCAACGACCCAGACCTTTGAGTGACCACTCGTAAGCAATCAGAGCGGGCGCAGCACCAAAGGAGACCATGTCGGACAAAGAGTCCATCTGTTCGCCGAATGCACTTTGGGTGTTGGTCATGCGCGCTACACGGCCGTCTAGGCTGTCTAGCACCATGGCACAGAAAACCCCAATGGCAGCCATGTCAAAACGGCCATTCATGGCCATCACGATGGCATAAAAGCCACCGAACAAAGCTGCCAACGTAAAGAGGTTGGGCAACACGTAGATGCCCTTTCGGGGCTTACGTGGTTGACTGCTCAACTCGACGCCGTCGGAATTTTCTGAACCATCGTGCATGCGAGCTTTCTTTTGGTTGAAGCGGATGCCGAAATCAGTTGCGTGATTTGTCAACCAACTTGTTTTTGGCAATCCAAGGCATCATAGAGCGCAATTGTTCGCCTACAACTTCAATGGAGTGCTCAGCGGTCAAACGACGGCGTGCCGTCATGCTTGGGTAGTTGGTGCGGCCTTCCAAGATGAACATCTTGGCGTACTCACCGGTTTGAATGCGTTTCAGGGCGTTGCGCATGGCTTCGCGTGATTGCTCGTTGATGATTTCAGGGCCCGTGACGTACTCGCCATACTCTGCATTGTTAGAGATGGAGTAGTTCATGTTGCCAATGCCGCCTTCGTAAATGAGGTCGACAATGAGCTTCAACTCGTGCAAGCACTCGAAGTACGCCATCTCAGGCGCATAACCGGCTTCGACCAAAGTTTCATAACCCATCTTGATGAGTTCAACAGCGCCGCCGCACAACACAGCTTGCTCGCCGAACAAGTCAGTTTCGGTTTCTTCTTTGAAGTTGGTTTCAATGATGCCAGCCTTGCCGCCACCGTTGGCCATGGCGTAGCTAAGTGCCAAAGCAATTGCTTTGCCGCTCTTGTCTTGATGCACTGCCACGAGGTGGGGCACGCCGCCACCTTGTGTGTAGGTGTTGCGCACTGTGTGGCCTGGGGCCTTAGGCGCTACCATCCAGACGTCGAGGTCTTCACGGGGAATTACTTGGTTGTAGTGAACGTTGAAGCCGTGTGCAAATGCCAAAGAGGCACCCTTTTTGATGTTGGGCTCCACATCGTTGCGGTACACATCGGCAATTTGCTCGTCGGGCAACAAAATCATGACCACGTCGGCCGCTTTCACAGCTGCAGCCACTTCCATGACTGTGAGGCCCGCCTTTTCTACTTTGGGCCAGCTTGCGCCGTTTTTGCGCAAACCCACAACCACTTTAACGCCACTGTCATTTAAGTTTTGTGCGTGAGCGTGGCCTTGTGAGCCGTAGCCAATAATGGCCACTGTTTTGCCTTTGATGACGCTGAGGTCACAGTCTTTGTCGTAAAACACTTTCATGGGTTCTCTCCTTCAAAAATCGTTCAAAAAATTTTGGGTTTAGGCGCGCAAAATGCGCTCACCCCGTCCAATGCCACAGGCACCAGTACGGACTGTTTCAAGAATGGCGCTGCGGTCAAGGGCTTCCAAAAACGCATCGTTTTTGGATTGGTCGCCCGTCAGTTCCACGGTGTAGCTTTTATCGGTGACATCAATCACACGACCACGGAAAATGTCGGCCATGCGCTTCATCTCTTCACGTTCTTTGCCCACAGCGCGTACCTTGACCAGCATGAGTTCACGCTCAGTGTAGGCGCCTTCTGTGAGGTCTACCACTTTGACCACTTCAATGAGGCGGTTCAGGTGCTTGGTAATTTGCTCAATGACGTCGTCAGAGCCAGCCGTTTGGATGGTCATGCGAGACAAGCTGGGGTCTTCAGTGGGCGCCACACTGAGCGACTCAATGTTGTATCCACGGGCAGAGAACAAACCCACCACGCGCGACAATGCACCAGGTTCGTTTTCTAACAAGACAGCGATGATGTGTTTCATGTGCGATTCCTCTTTTTGCCGCCCTCCCCTGCACACGGTAATGTGCAAGCTTGGCGGTCAATAGATTCTTCTTAAAGGTTCAAATTGATTTCAAAAATGTTCTTAAAGGTCTTCAGGGCTTAAAAGCATTTCTGTAATGCCCTTGCCTGCTTGGACCATAGGGAACACGTTTTCTGTGGGATCGGTACGGAAGTCCATGAACACCGTGCGATCTTTGAGTTTGCGGGCTTCGCGCAATGCGGGCTCGACATCTTCGGGCCGCTCAATGAGCATGCCCACATGGCCATAGGCTTCGGCCAACTTCACAAAGTCGGGCAAGGCATCCATGTAGCTGTGGCTGTAGCGGCCGGAGTATTCAATTTCTTGCCACTGCCGAACCATGCCCAAGTAGCGGTTGTTCAAAGACAAAATTTTGATGGGGGTGTTGTATTGCAAACAAGTGGACAGCTCTTGAATGCACATTTGCACCGAGCCCTCACCCGTCACGCAGAATACTTCGGATTCTGGCTTGGCCAACTTGATGCCCATGGCATAGGGAATGCCCACACCCATGGTGCCCAAGCCGCCTGAATTGATCCAACGACGGGGTTCGTTGAATTTGTAATATTGGGCGGCCCACATTTGGTGTTGGCCAACGTCAGACGTGACATAAGCATCAGCGTCTTTGGTCAGGTTGTACAAAGTTTGAATGACCTTTTGCGGCTTGATAGCCTCGGTATTTTCGCTGTCGTACTTCATGCAATCGCGTTTGCGCCAACCATCGATGGTGGACCACCAAGCACCCAGTGCATTGCTATCGGGTTTGAGGCCCGACTCTTTGATCATGGCAATGAGTTCGGTTAGAACATCTTTGACATCGCCCACAATAGGAACATCGACCTTCACACGCTTTGAAATGCTGGAAGGGTCAATGTCAATGTGAATGATCTTGCGCTCGTTTTGTGCAAAATGTTTGGGATTGCCAATGACGCGGTCGTCAAAGCGCGCGCCAACAGCCAGCAACACATCAGAGTGCTGCATGGCGTTATTGGCTTCCCATGTGCCGTGCATGCCGAGCATGCCTAGGAACTTTGGATCGGTAGCGGGATAGGCACCCAAGCCCATGAGGGTGTTGGTAACGGGATAACCCAACATGTCAACCAATTGGCGCAACTCTGCTGAGGCATTGCTTAAAAGCACGCCGCCGCCCGTGTAAATGTAGGGACGCTTGGCTGCCATCAACAATTGAAGCGCCTTGCGAATTTGTCCACTGTGGCCTTTGCGCACAGGATTGTAGGAGCGCATTTCAACTGTTTCGGGGTAGCCGTGATAAGGCACCTTGTTAAAAGAAACGTCTTTGGGAACATCGACCACCACCGGGCCTGGTCGGCCACTGCGTGCAATGTGGAATGCTTTTTTCATGATCAAGGCCATGTCGCGGGCATCTTTGACCAAGAAATTGTGCTTGACGATAGGGCGCGTAATGCCCACGGTGTCGCACTCTTGGAAGGCATCGAGGCCAATGGCGGCAGTGGGCACTTGGCCACTGATAATGACCATGGGAATACTGTCCATGTAGGCCGTGGCAATACCGGTCACTGCATTGGTGAGGCCCGGGCCTGATGTGACCAAAGCAACACCGACGTCGCCCGTGGCGCGGGCATAGCCGTCGGCCGCATGCACAGCAGCCTGCTCGTGACGAACCAAGACGTGCTGAATGGTGTCTTGCTTGAAGAAAGCGTCATAGATGTGCAAGACTGCGCCACCTGGGTAACCCCAGATGTACTTGACGTTCTCGGCTTGAAGGGCTTTAACTAGAATTTCGCCACCGCGCAAATCGACGGGCGACAAGGAAGATGCTGCACTGTTGGCAGCTGTGGCGGCACTGGCCATTTCAGCTTTGGAGATTTCCATATTCAACCTTTGTGAATTTCTCTAACGAAAAACCTTGGGTGCTCTTTTGCAGGACTCTTTTGAAGTTGCATCAGAACTTAAGACCACCAACATAAGCCTGTGCATGTGAGCACTTTGGCCGGATGGTGATCCGTTTGCGTTTTTTCAATTGCAACCCGGCATTATAGAGGCCAGAATGCCATAATCCAAACGCACAAAATTGAGTGCCGTATTTGGTTCCTTACTTTGGCCACAGAACAAGAACTCTCAGATTTCCTTAAAAACACGGAAAAGCGTGCCTTCAAGCGCACGCTGTACCACGTGCGCAACGAAGAATCTGCCTTAGACATCGTGCAAGACAGCATGATCAAGCTGGCCACCCACTACGGCGACAAACCCCTAGCCGAACTGCCTTTGTTATTCCAGCGTATTTTGTCCAACACCACCCTAGATTGGTTCAGAAGACAAAAAACCCGCAACGCTCTTTTTTCCAACATGAGCGACTTTGGCACCGATGCCGACGGTGAAGATTTGGACTTTTTGGAAAACCTGGGCGGGCTGAACGAACCAGGTTTGGGCGAAAGTGCCGAAGATTTGACCCAACGAAAACAAATATTTCACCAAATTGAGGCGGAAATACAAGAATTGCCACCTCGTCAACGTGAAGCCTTCCTGCTGCGTTATTGGGAGGAGATGAACCTTTCTGAGACGGCAGTTGCCATGGGCTGCACTGAAGGCAGTGTCAAAACTCACTGTTCTCGGGCTGTTCAAGCGCTGAGCAAAGCACTTCGCGCCAAAGGATTTAACAAATGAAACCGCACGCCAAATCAGACATGAACAGAATTGACCAAGTGGGTCGGGCTATCTCGCGCCGCTTGAATGAGCATGCCGCAGACCTGCCGCACGACATTACAGAGCGCTTGCGTGTGGCCCGAATGCAGGCCCTTGCTCAGCGCAAACCAGAGCCCATTCGCATTTTTGCGCCTCAGTTGGCCTCAGCCGGCGGACTTGGCATGGGCAATTCCGACGAAGGTTTAAACCTCTGGAGCCGTTTGGCGTCTGCCCTGCCCTTGATTTTTTTGCTGTTTGGCTTGGCCACCATTCATATTTTCCAAAACGAGCACCGCGCCAATGAGATTGCCCAGCTAGATGCCGAACTTCTCATTGACGACCTGCCCCCAGCGGCCTATACCGACCCTGGGTTCTTGATCTTTTTGAAGTCCAACCCCCTCGAATCAAAGGCGTCCGATTGATCCATTCGAGTTTGATGGCCAGCTGTATCGCTGTCGTTTTATGCACGACAGTCACAGGCGCGTTTGCGCAAACTCCTCAGGCTAATGCTATACATCCTGCAGCCGGACCCTCGGCGACACCAGCTTCCGCTTCAAATTCTTCTTGGCAAAGTTTAAAGGGGTCGCAAAAAAAAGCCCTGGCGCCATTGGCTCCTCATTGGGCGCAGATAAGCCAGGCCCAAAGAAACAAATGGCTTGCCATGTCAAACAACTTTGACAATTTATCCAACAAAGAACAAGTCATCCTGCACGAAAGAATGGCAGAGTGGGCGTCTCTCAGCCCCCAGCAAAGAGCACAAGCCAGGCTGAATTTCAATCAGACCAAAACCCTAGACGCCGACGCCAAAAAGACGCAATGGGATGCCTACCAAGCTCTCAGCCCTGAAGATAAGAAAAAACTGGCAGCCCAGCAAACCACGGGCATTCAAGGTGCAGCAACGGCCTCACAGGCCCCATCTCCTCGGAAAGTCATTCCTTTGGCCGGCAAATCTACACCGGTTGAAACGGCGAACAAATCCACCCCGGGCATCGTGATCGATAAGAAAACCTTGTTGCCCACCGTCGTGGCCATCCCTGAAGGTACTTGAGTTGAGTGAATCACCTTTGCTGCCTGAACATTCTGTCGATTCAGGCACTGAGACAAACCTCATTTTCACCACACCTTCTCTGGCACGCCGCATGGCCTGCTGGTTTTACGAGGGCATGTTGCTGTTTGGCGTCGTTTTCCTTGCTGGCTATTTGTTTGGCACCCTTAGCCAAACTAAGCACGCCTTAGACAATCGCCATGGCCTACAAGCTTTCTTGTTCCTTGTTTTTGCCATCTACTTCACTTGGTTATGGTCCAAGGGTCAAACACTTGCCATGAAAACTTGGCATATTAAAGTGTTAGATGCTTCTGGCCAACCGCTCACTCAGTCTCGGGCATTGCTCAGGTACTTGCTCAGCTGGGTTTGGTTTTTACCGCCCATTGTTGCAGCCATCCCCTTTCAATTACCTGCGCCAGTCGTTGGGCTGCTGGTCCTTGTTTGGGTTTTTGTTTGGGCCATCGCAAGCCGATTCCAATTGCGTAGACAATATTGGCATGACGTCTGGGCTGGAACGCAGCTGGTGGATGTTCAAAAGAAACCCTGAAATCCATCGCCACCCTAGCTTCATGACCACAGACCCTGTGAATCCACAAAAGGCTCGAAAGGGCCTGTCGCGCATTTTCCATGCCGGCGGCTATTCCATTGCTGGGCTCAAAGCGGGTTGGGGCGAAACCGCATTTCGCCAAGAAGCCTTGCTCGCTATTTTTCTCATCCCTGCCGCCTTTTGGCTGGGACAGACTTGGGTTGAAGTTTCCTTGTTGTGTGGCTCCGTAATTTTTGTCATGGTGGTTGAGTTGTTAAACACCGGCATTGAAACTGCCATCGACCGAATTGGCACTGAGTGGCATGCGCTGTCCAAGCGGGCCAAGGACATGGGCAGTGCTGCTGTGCTACTGAGCCTCTTTCTCTGCTTAGGCATTTGGTCTGCCGCCATTTGGAAATACATCCATGGCTGACCCACTTTTTTCAATTTGCGTTTACTGCGGCTCCAAGCCAGGTGACGAAGCGGCCTTTGCTGAATCTGCCCAACAAGTGGGGCAATGGATTGCGCAACACAAGGGACAGCTTGTGTATGGCGGCGGCAGAAATGGGCTGATGGGCATTGTTGCCAATGCCACCCTTGCTGCGGGTGGCCGCGTGGTGGGCGTCATACCGCGTGCTCTGGTTGAAAATGAATGGGCCCACACGGGTTGCACCGAACTGCATGTGGTCGAGACCATGCACGATCGCAAAAGAATGATGGCAGAGCGCGCCGATGCCTTCATTGCATTGCCTGGCGGTATAGGCACCTTCGAAGAGTTTTATGAAGTTTGGACCTGGCGCCAGTTGGGCTACCACAACAAGCCCATTGGCCTACTCAACTTGAATGGTTTCTACGACCCCATGCTGGAATTTTTGAGCAGCGTGGTGAAGCACCAATTCATGGGTCCATGGCAGATGGAGTTGATCCAATCAGACAGCGATGCTATGAAGTTATTGCCCAGTTTGATTCAAGCTGCTGGCATGCCAACACCCTTCTTGAGCCAGTCGATTTAGACCCTGCGTGCTTACACTGCGTCGTCGTCGACTTCGCCTGTGCGAATGCGAATGACGCGCTCGACGGACGTGATGAAAATTTTGCCATCACCAATTTTGCCAGTGCGAGCAGCTTTCACAATGGCATCAACGCAGCTTTCTACGTCAGCATCTTTCACTGCAACTTCAACCTTCACTTTGGGTAAAAAGTCGACCACATATTCGGCACCACGGTAAAGCTCAGTGTGACCTTTTTGGCGACCAAAGCCCTTGACTTCTGTCACAGTGAGTCCTGTCACACCACATTCAGCAAGTGCCTCACGCACTTCTTCGAGTTTGAAGGGTTTGATGATGGCTGTGATTTGTTTCATGAGTCAGGTCCAGTCTGAAAAAATTAAGCTCGAAATCGATTGGTAATAGGATAACGCCAATCTTTGCCAAAACTGCGGTGTGTGACACGAATTCCCACAGGAGATTGTCGGCGTTTGTACTCATTGAGTTTGATCAGGCGGGTGACTTTCTCAACGTCTGTGCGATCAAAGCCATCGGCCACCAGTGCTTGAATGCCTTCATCGTTCTCCATGTACCTTTGAACAATGGCGTCTAGAACTTCATAGGGCGGCAGGCTGTCTTGGTCTTTTTGGTCCGCCCTCAATTCCGCGCTGGGTGGGCGGGTGATGATTCGCTCTGGAATAGGATTGCGACCTGTGCCGTAGGGGTCATGTTCATTGCGCCACTCAGCCAACTTGAAGACTTGTGTTTTGACAACATCCTTGATGACCGCAAAACCGCCAGCCATGTCGCCATACAAGGTGCAATAACCTGTGGCCATTTCACTCTTGTTACCCGTTGTCAGCACAATGGCGCCCGTTTTATTGGACATGGCCATGAGCAGCGTACCGCGAACACGCGCCTGAATATTTTCTTCGGTGGTGTCTTCTGCCAAATCTTTGAATTGGTCTGACAAAGCCAATTTGAAACCTTCAAACAAGGGGGCGATGGAGATTTCGTCGTAACGCACACCCAGGCGTTGAACCATCTCTCGCGAATCGATCCAACTGATGTCAGCGGTATAAGGAGACGGCATCATGACTGCATGAATCTTGTCTGCGCCCAAGGCGTCAACGGCCAGCGCCAGCACCAAAGCAGAGTCAATGCCGCCCGATAGACCCAAAATAGCACCCGGAAAACCGTTCTTGCCCAAATAGTCGCGAATACCTAAAACCAATGCGTGCCAAAGGTCCTCTTGCCAAGTACTGCTTTCAGACACCTCGTTGCCAGATATCTGAACGGCGCCAGAGACTAAATTGCTTTGGACGCTGACAGTCTGTAAGCACTCTTGGAAAGCAGGCGCTCTGGAGACCACTTCGGCCTTGGCATTGAGCGCAAAGGACCGGCCTTCAAAAATGACTTCATCTTGACCGCCCACCAAGTGTGCATAGACCAATGGCAAACCGCACTCTCTCACTCGCTGACCCATTTGAACTTCGCGCTCCAGCCCCTTGCCCACATGGAAGGGGGACGCGTTCAAGACCAACAACAATTGCGCGCCAGCTTCGCGTGCATTTTGCGCAGGCGCTTCAAACCATGCATCCTCACAAATCAACAAGCCCATTTTCACGCCGTCAACTTCAAACACACAAGGCTCATGGCCTGGTGTGAAATATCGTCGTTCGTCAAACACTTGGTAATTGGGCAGCTCTTGTTTGGCGTAGGAGGCAATGACCTGGCCTTCACACAACACACTGGCCCGGTTAAAGCGCTTTGTGACAGAGACGCTGCGACTTTGAATGCCGCCGCCTTCCGGATGCCCCACCACCACATGCAGGCCTTTTAACCCAGCCAACTCTCGGGCCACTGTTTTCAGGGCATCATCGCATGCATCCATGAAGGCAGGTCGAAGCAAGAGGTCTTCTGCGGCATAGCCACAAATGGCCAGTTCAGGGGTAATCAAGACCTTTGCGCCTTGGTCATGCGCTGTGCGTGCAGCTTCGATGATTCTGCGAGCGTTGCCCGGCATGTCGCCGACGACGAAGTTGAGTTGGGCAATACAAAGTTGAAGGGTCATACAGGTGAAGGAATTCAATTCCAACAATTATGTCATTGAGGTGAAGGGTTCGATGCGCGATGTTACGGCGCAGGCTTGGGATGCCTTGCTAGATTTACAAACCGAGCCCACCCCTTTCATGCGCCACGCCTATCTGAGCGCCATGGAAGAAAGTGGCTCGGCCTCAACGGAATCGGGTTGGAAATTGCAGCTTGTCACCCTTCGCCATGCCTTGCCACCGCAGGCAGGCCAATTGGCTGGCGCAGCTGTTTTGTACATCAAGCCCCATTCTTATGGGGAATATGTGTTCGATTGGGCCTGGGCGGATGCCTATCAAAGGCATGGCTTGAACTATTACCCCAAAGCTGTTTCTGCCGTGCCGTTTACGCCAGTTCCTGGCTCGCGCTTGTTGGCCGACTCTAGCCAAAGCCAATCTGCCCTGCTGGCAGCCATGGTTGAGCTGGCCCAGAATGAAAATTGGTCCTCTTTGCATGTGTTGTTTCTGTCGAACAGTGACCTTCAAGTGACTGAAACGGCAGGTTGGTTAAGCCGTCACACCGTTCAATTTCATTGGCACAACGCGGCTTACGCCGACTTTGAGCATTTTCTGCGCGCCTTGAATCAGGAAAAGCGTAAAAAAATAAAGCAAGAAAGAAGGAAAGTGGCTGAGGCGGGTGTGGTTTTCAAAGCATTTGAGGGTACTCAAATTCAGAGCGCCGACTGGGACTTCTTTTACCAATGCTATGCCCAAACCTATTTTGAGCATGGTAACGCGCCCTACTTAAACCGAGACTTTTTCCAACGCATGCAAGACACCATGCCCGCCAACTGGGTGCTTTTCATTGCAGAAAAAAATGGCCGGCGCATGGCTTGCAGCCTCATTGGCTTGGGCAACAAGGTGGCCTATGGTCGATATTGGGGCGCCTTAGAGCGCGTCGATTGTTTGCACTTTGAGGCTTGCTACTACCAGCCCATTGAGTGGTGTATCAACAAGGGTGTAGAACGCTTTGAAGGCGGTGCGCAAGGCGAGCACAAAATGGCCCGCGCCTTGCTGCCGGTCAAGGCCAATAGCGCGCATTGGCTAGCCCACCCTGGCTTTGCCGATGCGGTCGAAAAGTATTTAGAAAAAGAAGGCCACGGCGTGGCGGCCTATTTGGAAAACCTGGAAGGCCGATCGCCCCTCAAAGCGAAGTGATCGCCATTTGGGATTTTTAGGCTTGTTCTTTTTGGTAGTTGGCAATGCCATCCAAGATTTCTTTCTTGGCGGACTCAGGGCCTTCCCAGCCCAAAATTTTGACCCACTTGCCCACTTCCAAATCTTTGTAGTGCTCAAAGAAGTGCGCAATGGTTTTCAAACGCAGTGGGTTTAAGTCTTCAGGTTTTTGCCATTGTGTGTAGATCGACAAAATTTTGTCTGTGGGCACGGCCAAAACTTTGCCGTCCTCGCCCGCTTCGTCTTGCATTTTCAAAATACCAATGGCGCGGCAGGGAACGACAACACCAGGAATAAGCGGCACCGGGGTAATCACCAAAACATCAACAGGGTCGCCGTCACCGCTGATGGTTTTGGGCACATAGCCATAGTTGGTCGGGTAATGCATGGACGTGCTCATGAAACGGTCGACGAAGATGGCGCCAGTGGCCTTATCCACTTCGTATTTCACGGGGTCGGCGTTCATCGGGATTTCGATGATGACGTTGAATTCTTCTGGGACTTTGCTTCCGGGGGTGACGTTGTCTAGGGACATTTTCAAAAAATTTAAAAAGTTGAATAAAAAAACTAAGAACCTTAGGATTAACCCCGATTTTACTTTCACAGGGCTTGCTTCTTCGGAATATTGCCCATTTAATGCTCAAGTTGGCCAATCGACTCCTAGTGGGGGCGAGGAAGCAACGTCGGGAGGTGTTCCTCAAACGTTGCACCTCCTATCAGCGGTAACCATTTAGGAGATTGATTTATGACAGGCAATTCAGCGTTGATTTTGGCGCTCGTGTGCGGTCTGATCGCCGTGATTTACGGCGTTTGGGCTCGCGGTTGGATTTTGGCCCAAGACCCTGGCAATGAGCGGATGCAAGAAATTGCAGCTGCTATCCAAGCAGGTGCAGCGGCTTATCTGGCCAGACAATACAAAACCATTGCCATCGTAGGCGTCGTTTTGGCCGTCCTCATGGGCGTCTTTTTAGACGGCTTAACAGCCATTGGCTTCGTCATTGGTGCCGTTTTATCCGGCGCCTGCGGCTTCATTGGCATGAACATCTCTGTTCGAGCCAATGTGCGCACTGCGCAAGCGGCTACCAAGGGCATTGGCCCTGCCCTCGACGTTGCCTTCCGCGGCGGTGCCATTACCGGCATGCTGGTGGTGGGCTTAGGTCTATTGGGTGTCACGGGCTTTTACTGGTTCTTGGCTGGCAATGGCAACCTCACCCCCGACATCAAGTTGTCTGTCATCTTGAACCCGCTCATTGGCTTTGCCTTTGGATCTTCCTTGATTTCCATCTTTGCCCGTTTGGGCGGCGGCATCTTCACCAAAGGTGCTGACGTGGGGGCCGACTTGGTCGGTAAAGTTGAAGCCGGCATTCCAGAGGACGACCCGCGCAACCCCGCCGTGATTGCCGACAATGTGGGCGACAACGTGGGCGACTGCGCCGGTATGGCCGCCGATTTGTTTGAAACCTATGCGGTCACCTTGATTGCCACCATGGTCTTGGGCTCGCTGCTCATCGCTGGTGCGCCTGGCAATGCGGTCATGTACCCCCTTGCATTAGGCGCTGTGTCCATTTTGGCTTCCATCGTTGGTTGCTTCTTTGTCAAAGCGACACCCGGCATGGTCAATGTCATGCCTGCCTTGTACAAAGGTTTGGCCATTGCGGGCGGCCTGTCCTTGGTTGCGTTCTATTTCGTCACGATGTGGATCATGCCGGACAATGCCATTTCGGCCAGCGGTAGCCAAATGAAGTTGTTTGGCGCTTGTGCTGTAGGTTTGGCCTTAACGGCTGCACTGGTTTGGATTACTGAGTTTTACACCGGTACCCAATACAGCCCCGTGCAACACATTGCGCAAGCTTCTACAACGGGCCACGGCACTAACATCATTGCTGGCTTGGGCGTTTCAATGCGCTCCACAGCTTGGCCCGTGATTTTTGTGTGCATTGCCATTTTGGCGTCCTATAAATTGGCGGGTTTGTACGGCATTGCCGTGGCGGCCATGTCTATGCTTTCCATGGCCGGCATTGTGGTGGCTTTGGACGCCTACGGCCCCATCACGGACAACGCTGGCGGGATTGCCGAAATGGCAGAACTGCCTAGCAGCGTGCGAGATGTCACAGACCCATTGGATGCTGTTGGCAACACCACCAAAGCTGTGACCAAAGGCTATGCCATTGGTTCTGCAGGCTTGGCTTCCTTGGTTCTTTTTGCCGACTACACCCACAAACTCGAAACCTACGGCAAAGCCATTTCTTTTGACTTGTCCGACCCCATGGTCATTGTGGGCTTGTTCATTGGCGGCTTGATTCCTTACTTGTTTGGCGCCATGGCCATGGAGGCGGTTGGCCGCGCAGCGGGTGCTGTGGTGGTTGAAGTTCGCCGTCAATTTAGCGAAATCAAGGGCATCATGGAAGGCACTGCCAAGCCGGAATATGGTCGCGCTGTTGACATGCTGACCACTGCTGCCATTAAAGAAATGGTCATTCCCAGCTTGTTGCCTGTGGTGGTGCCCGTTGTGGTGGGTCTGATTTTGGGCCCTAAAGCCCTGGGCGGTTTGCTGATGGGAACCATTGTGACCGGCTTGTTTGTGGCCATTTCCATGTGTACCGGCGGCGGTGCTTGGGACAACGCCAAGAAGTACATCGAAGACGGCCATCACGGCGGCAAAGGTTCAGAAGCTCACAAAGCTGCTGTGACCGGTGACACCGTGGGCGACCCCTACAAAGACACAGCAGGACCTGCGATCAACCCTTTGATCAAGATCATCAACATTGTGGCGCTGCTCATTGTGCCGTTGATGATGCAATTCCACGGCTAACCAAGCCCCTGCCAACACAAAGCCCGTTCATGGCAACATGATCGGGCTTTTTTACGCGCAAAATACAGACATGCAGCTCAACTTCATTCACAACCAATCGGTGGCCAGTCAGGCGGGGCAAACCATCCCTGTGATTGACCCCTCCGATGGTCAAGTTTTTGATCACATTCAACGCAGTACGGCCGCTGACATTGACCAAGCGGTGCATTCTTCAAGACAATGCTTTGAGGGCCCTTGGGCCAAGATCAATGCCGCTGAACGCGGTCGTTTGCTGATGGCCCTTTCACGCAAAGTAGCTGAGCACGCCGACGAGTTGATGCTCCTTGAACAACGCGACTGCGGCAAGCCCACACAACAAGCCATGGCCGACGCACGCGCTTTGGCCAGGTACTTTGAATACTACGCCGGCGCTTGCGATAAGTTTCATGGCGAAACCATTCCTTATCAAAATGGCTACAGCGTTCTCACATGGCGCGAGCCTCATGGCGTCACAGGGCACATCGTGCCTTGGAACTACCCCATGCAAATTTTTGGTCGGTGCGTTGGCGGCGCATTGGCGGCCGGTAATGTCTGCGTTGTCAAACCGGCTGAAGATGCCTGCTTGAGCTTAATTCGAGTTGCGCAACTGGCGGCTGAAGTGGGCTTTCCAGCAGGTGCCATCAACATCGTCACAGGCTACGGCCACGAGGTAGGAGATGCCCTGGCCAAACATCCTGGTATTGATCACATCAGTTTCACTGGCAGCCCCTCAGTCGGCACCTTGATACAACAAGCTGCAGCCGAAAGACATTGTCCTGTCACGCTTGAGTTGGGTGGCAAAAGTCCGCAAATCATTTTTGCCGATGCCGATTTGGATGCCGCCATTCCGGTGGT
>Ga0209355_1000716_pt1 | contig 19485 bp, 15 predicted proteins | sample LauGreSBDMM110SN_3_FD_187563 | JGI IMG/M metagenome (GOLD analysis project Ga0209355, IMG submission 187563) | Freshwater lake microbial communities from Lake Michigan, USA - Sp13.BD.MM110.SN (SPAdes) (version 2) | ecosystem: Environmental > Aquatic > Freshwater > Lake | place: Lake Michigan... | reverse complement strand
TAGACGCCTCTGTAGGGTACGCGCCAACCGTGGGCGGGCGCTCATTGGGGCTACCAACGGGGGAGACGAGAGAGCCCCGGCCCGAAGGCCAGGGCTCTGCTCAGTTTTTACCGCTCTCGCGGGTCAACTATGCGCTGACCTCGTGAGAGGCGGCGGTACAACTGTCATTAGACACTGCACACCACCTCCTTTCGTCTGCGGCGAACGATACGCCTCCGCAGGGGCGGGCGCAAGTACCTGCGCCCCAGGCGGCTACTTGAAGGCGTTGAGCGCCGCCTCCAGGACCGGGTCGGCCTCCGAGCCCTCAGGGGCTGAGGCAACGGCGATGTCTGGCGTGAGGCCGGTCTTGTGGATCCAGCGAGCATTTGGCGTCAGCCACTTGGCGATGGTCAGCTTGAGGCCCGACCCGTCACTCAGGTCGATGAAGGTCTGCACAACCCCCTTGCCAAAGCTCGGCTCGCCGATCAGGATCGCGCGGCCGCGATCCTGCAGTGCGCCAGCAAGGATCTCACTGGCCGACGCACTCCCCTTATTGATCAGCACAACAAGCTGAATGGATGCATCCGTAGCGATACCGCCACCCTGCGCTGAGGTGCTCTTTTGCTCACCCTTGCTGTTCTCTTCAATGTAGACGACGCCGTCGGCAATGAACTCACTGGCGATAGAGAGTGCAGTGGAGAGGTATCCACCTGGATCATCACGAAGGTCGAGAACAATCTTGTCGCCACCAGCGTCAACGATCTTCTGCAGCGCCTCACGGAACTGGGCGGCGGCAATGTCGGTGAACTCGTTCAATGCAATGTAATCAACGCGATCTCCGGCAGCTGTCTGGAGCTGCTCCGTCGCCACCGCTGGAAGTTCAATCTTGGCGCGAACAATCGACACGTCACGCGGCTCCGTGTCGCCGGTGCGAACGGTGATGACGACAGTCGTTCCCTCTGCGCCGCGCACCTTGAGCACCGCCTGATCGATCGAGAGCCCCGTCAGCGCATCCCCATCAACGGCGAGGAACACATCGCCACCAAGGATTCCTGCGGCGCGCGCAGGTGCGCCTTCGATCGTTGATGCAACAGTAAGAAGACAATCACCACCGATCGTGGTGCAAAGTTCGCCTGCCGATGTGCGCAGATCAATCACTGCGCCGATGCCGGTGAAGCTCCCTGAGAGCCCCTCCTTCATTGCGGCCATCTCTTCAGCGGTGAGGTACTGAGAGTACGGATCATCGAGAGAGTCAACGAGACCCTTAATCGCACCGTTGACAAGATCCTCATCGCTCTTCGGCCCAACATGCTGCTCTTGAATAAGGGTGAGCACCTCGTTGAAGCGTGCGAGATCAAGCGTGTCGCCCTCTTGCGCAGTGCCGCCGCTGGAGCGCAACCCGGCGCTATAGGCGGCAACAGCAATGATGACGGCGAGAAGGAGGCGACCAGCCCGCGTGAAGAGTGGCGTTCCGTTTGGTACCAGACTCATGGCGGTGCTCCTTCGCTACGCGTGGCGACTAGTTCAGTCGCCCTCGCAGAGAGAGTAGCGCGCCGAGCGCCCCAAGGCCGAGCCCAGCGGCGATCACAGAGAGTGAGACCTGCCCAGCAAGGATTGCCGACGTTTGTACAGGAAGAACGCGGAAGAGGTTGAGCATGACGGCGCCAATACTGGCACTCAAGATGCCGAAGATAAAGAGCGTGATCAGCGCTCCGGCGGCACCGATTGCGAGCCCCTCGAGAATGAACGGGAGGCGTACCCAGGTCGCACTCGCGCCAACGATGCGCATGATGGCGATCTCATCACTGCGGGCCAGGATGGCGAGTCGGATCGCGTTAACCACCACAGCGAGCACCGCAAGGGAGAAGCCGATCACGATGATCAGTCCAACAATGCGCAACGCACCGGTAATGGCGACAAGGCTCTCTGCAAGCGCGCGTCCATCAATCACGCGGCTGATGGATGCTGCGTCCGGAATTGCGCTGAGGCCGTCGGCAACCCGCCCTGTGTCCGTAGGGTTATCTAGGGCGATCTCGTAGCTGGCAGGTAGCGGGTTCACGCCGAGGTTGCCGGTGAGGTCGGGCTCGCCACGCTCCTTCAGGCGCACCTTGAAGGCGGCAAGGGCATCGTCCGCACTCACATAGGTCGCACCCTTCACCCCCTCAATCCCCTCAATCTGCACCTGAATCCCGCGAGCTTCGCTCTCGGTGACGGAGCTCTTCAGATAGGCAATGACCTCCACCTTTGAATCGGCGTACGAGAGCGCCGCATCAAGCCCGGCGCGAATCACGAGCACCGAAGCGAGCACCATCAACATCAACGTCATCGTGGTTGTGGCAGCGATCGTTGCGAGGCGATTGCGAGAGAGGCCATTCGCCGCGGCAGAGATGCTCAGCCGGATGAGACGGCCGCGATTCGATTGGCTCTCTCGCTGCGCGCTCATCAGCCGACCCGGTGATACGTTGCGTTCGCTTCGTCGCGAATGAGGCGACCACCCTCAAGGCCGATCACACGACGGCGCAGTGTGGTGACGATGTCAGAGTCGTGCGTTGCGACGAGCACCGTGACGCCGAGTCGATTGATGTCCATCAAGAGCTCCATGATCTCCCAGCTGATGAGCGGGTCAAGGTTTCCGGTTGGCTCATCGGCAATGAGCAGCTCTGGATCTCCAACAATGGCGCGCGCAATCGCCGTGCGCTGCTGCTCGCCGCCCGACAGCTCAGAGGGGTAGCGATCGGCGAGACGTGCCAGGCCAACGATGCGCAGCGCGCGCTCGGTGGCGGTCGCAATGCGCCCCGGCTCCGCCCCGGTCACCTCAAGGGCGAAGGCGACGTTCTCGCGTACGGTTCGTCGCGGCAAGAGGCGGAAGTCCTGAAAGATCACGCCAACTCGTCGACGAAGCTTCGGCACATCACCCCCAGAGAGACGATGCACGGGGAAGCCTGCGACATGCACCTCGCCCGCGGTGGGAAGGACGTCGCGGACTAAGAGCCCGATCAGCGTTGATTTACCGGCCCCTGATGGGCCAACGAGGAAGGCGAACTCTCCGCGCTGAATCGTGAGGCTTACATCGCCGAGGGCAATGTGGCCACTCGGGTATGTCACAGAGATTCCCTGCAGCTCGACAACTGCGCCCTCCGTTGCACCAAGTTCAACCGCGTCACTCATCTGTGAATCCTACTCCTCATCCACGCTGCCGCCCGCGAGCGGGGCTCCGGTGGAGACACGCTCAAGTTCAGCAAGAACGAATGCATCAAAGTCACCATCAAGCACACCAACGGTGTCTGAGGTCTGATGGCCGGTGCGGTGGTCTTTGACCATCTGGTATGGGTGCAGCACATAGCTGCGAATCTGGTTCCCCCAGCCGGCGGAGATCGTTTCGCCGCGCACACGCGCAAGCTCGTCTTCGCGCGCACGAATCTTCAGTTCAATCAGTTTGCCGCGCAACATGCGCTCCGCCGTTTCGCGATTCTGCATCTGCGAACGCTGGTTCTGGCTGGAGACAACAGAGTTGGTTGGAAGGTGGGTGAGGCGCACTGCAGACTCAGTCTTGTTCACGTGCTGGCCACCTGCGCCGCTTGAGCGATATGTGTCAACGCGAATCTCATCCCAGTTGAGCGTTACCTCGGCATCGTCTTCTACCTCTGGAATTACCTCGAACATTGCAAAGGTTGTCTGTCGTCGCTTCTGTCCATCGAATGGCGAGATGCGCACCAGGCGATGCACGCCGCGCTCTGCGCGTAGCCATCCGAACGCATTGCGACCACGAATCTCTAGAACCACGCTGCGATAGCCAGCCCCCTCACCCTCGGTGGAATCCACGATCTCTGTCGCGAAGCTATGTCGTTCGGCCCACCGCATGTAGGCGCGCAGCAGAATGGCGGTCCAGTCACACGCCTCGGTGCCACCGGCGCCCGCCTGCAGGGTGACGATGGCGTCGGCGTCGGCATACTCGCCACTAAAGAGGAGCGAGGTGCGGGCCTTCTCAAAGTCGCCCTCAAGGAGTGCCGCCTTCGTTGACACCTCGTCTTGCAACGTCTGGTCGCCCTCTGACTCGGCCAGCTCGAAGAGTTCACCGAGGTCGCGGGCGGCCGTGGTGAGCTCCTTCCAGAGGGTGAGCTCTTCGCGCAGCCCCTCCGCCTCACGGGCGAGCCGTCGGGCGACACGTTGGTCATCCCAGAAGCCGGGGGCGAGCATCGCCGCCTCAATCTCGGCCAGGCGGGCCGCCTTTGTTACAGGGTCAAAGACGCCCCGAGGTTGCCTCGATGCGGCCGAGCAGGTCCCGCAGGGAGGTCGCGTCGACGCTCATCCTGCACCCTTGCCCAGCCGAACCGCGGCATCCACGGGGAACTTGCTGCTCACGCTATGCGCCATGGCACTTCTTGTACTTCTTCCCAGAGCCACAAGGGCACGGGTCGTTCCGGCCGACCGTGGCGGCTGCAACAGGCGCCTTAGGGGCCGGGGCTGACGTGGTGCTTGCTGCGCTGGTAGCGACGATCTTTGGGCGCGGCGCTTCCTGTTGCACCACGCTGACGCGCAAGATGGAGCGGCCGATGCTGACGCGGATGAGCCCCTGGAACTCGTCATACAGTTTGAACGCCTCCTTCTTGAAGGCATTCAGCGGATCCTCTTGTGCATACCCGCGCAGCCCGATGCCGCGACGCAGATCATCGACCTCAGTGAGGTGCTCTACCCAGAGCTGATCAATGCTGCGCAAGATTACGGCGCGCAAGACGCGCGGCCAAATCTCTGGGCCGAACTCCGCCGCCTTCTTGTTGAGCGCCTCAAGCGCCGCAACCTCAATTGCATCAATCAGGATCGCATCCTCAACAATGTTGTCGAGACCTTCAGGTGGCTCAATGCCAGCGCGTCGCAGGTCGCCCCGCAGCGCTTCAAGGTTCCAATCGCCTGGTAGGCCTGGTGGGCAGTGCGTCATCACGATCGAGCGCGACTCTGCGCGGAGTGAATCCTCAACGGTCAGGTTGAGATCGTCACCATGCAACACGCGATTACGTTCACCGTAGACGGTAGCGCGCTGCTTGTTGATGACGTCGTCAAACTCAACGACGCGCTTACGAATGTCAAAGTTGTAGCCCTCAACGCGCGTCTGCGCGCCCTCAATGGTGCGACTGACCATGGAGGACTCGAGCGCCTGTGTCTCATCAAAGCCGAGGCGGTCCATCAGGCCGATCACGCGCTCACCAGCGAACCGCTTCATCAGGTCGTCTTCCAGCGAAAGGTAGAAGCGCGACGAACCCGGGTCGCCTTGGCGACCGGCACGACCACGGAGCTGGTTATCAATGCGGCGTGAATCGTGTCGCTCGGTGCCAAGAATGCGGAGGCCACCCGCGGCGAGGACGACCTCACGATCTGTTGCGCAGGAGCGCTCCGCCTCAGCGAGCGCCTCTGCGTACGTTGCCGCATCAACCTCGGCAGGATTCAGGCCGCGCACGCGCAGCGCTTCAGAGGCAAGCCCAGCAGGATTGCCGCCGAGCACGATGTCGGTACCGCGACCGGCCATGTTGGTGGCGATCGTCACTGCGCCGCTGCGTCCCGCCTGCGCAACAACGGGCGCCTCGCGCTCATGCTGCTTTGCATTCAAGACGTTGTGGGTAATCCCTTCGCGCTTCAGCAGTGCTGCGAGATGCTCGGAGCGCTCAACCGATGTGGTGCCAACCAGCACTGGCTGTCCAGCTGCACGTCGCTCCTTGATGTGCTCCACGATAGCGCCATCCTTGGCGCGCTCAGTTCGGTAGACAAGGTCGGACTGGTCGTCGCGCACCATCGCTCGATGGGTTGGAATTGCGGTGACTTCAAGGTTGTAGATCTTGCTGAACTCTTCCGCCTCGGTCATGGCGGTACCGGTCATGCCGGCGAGCTTGCCGTAAAGACGGAAGTAGTTCTGGAAGGTGATCGTTGCAAGCGTCACCGACTCGCGCTGAACGTGGAGCCCCTCTTTCGCCTCGATCGCCTGATGAAGGCCTTCAGACCAACGACGCCCTGGCATCTTGCGGCCGGTGAACTCGTCAACAATGACGATCTCGCCCTCTTCAACAATGTAGTCGCGATCACGCTTAAAGAGCGCATGCGCGCGGAGCGCCGACTCAAAGTGTCGTGCCATGAGGGGATCGCCGCTGTAGAGGTTCTCAATGCCGAGCATCTGCTCAGCGCGAGCGACACCATCCTCTGTTGGCGAAACAGCCTTCTCCTTCTCGTCGAGGAAGTAGTCGCCACCCGACTCTGCGCCAGCATCACGCGCGCGCAGACGCGGCACAAGCTTTGAGAACGTTGCATAGAGATCCTGCGACTCTGCCGCCTGGCCGCTAATGATGAGCGGCGTTCGTGCCTCGTCGATCAAGATGTTGTCGACCTCGTCGACGATGGCAAAGGCGTGGCCACGCTGCACGCGCTGCTCAAGCTCGGTGACCATGTTGTCGCGCAGGTAGTCGAATCCGAACTCATTATTCGTGCCGTAGGTCACGTCGGCGGCGTACGCCTCACGTCGGGTGACGGGGCGCAGCTTGGCGGTCTGCTCGTCGCTGCTGTGATATTCGGGATCAAAGAGGTACGAACTGTCGTGCGCAATCACGCCAATCGAGAGGCCCATGAAGGCGAAGATCGGGCCCATCCAGCGTGCGTCGCGACGGGCGAGGTAATCGTTCACGGTCACCACGTGCACGCCTCGACCACCAACGGCGTTGACGGTGGCACCGAGCGGCCCAACGAGCGTCTTCCCTTCACCGGTGCGCATCTCCGCGATCTTTCCTTGATGCAGCACGATGGCGCCGAGGATCTGCTCGTCGTACGGGCGCATGCCGGTGGTGCGGCGCGACGCTTCGCGTGCCGCCGCGAGAATCTCAGGCAACTCTTTGTTGAGCGCCGTTTTGAGCGCATCACCTTCGAGGGTGCGAAGCACGGCGGAGATCGCGTCAATGCGCGCACGAATCTCGTTGTCGGTTGCCGCCTCCATCTCGTTGGCGCGCGCGTTGACGGCGTCGAGAATCGGCTTGAGTCGACCGAGCTCGCGGTCGTTCGAATCTACAAGTCGGGAGAGAAAGCCGAAGACCATCGCTGGCGGAGGCCTAGCGCCAGAATCCGGCGGAGTACCCGATCACCAGGATGCCGAAGGTAAGCGCGGCGAGTACAACCCAGAAGAGGGCACTTACCGGCCTGCTGGTCGGATTCATTTCAGGATTCTTCATCGGCGCAGCGTTCCATCGTGGGCTACGCAGCGATGCGCGCCAATCCACGTTCTTCTCTGGAGCGCGTGCAACAATCGCGCCACGCTCGTCAGGGCGGTGCAGCTTCAACGTCATCGTCGCGATCGCCTCGCGCTCGTCGGAACGGTCGAGACTGGACCCGTCTGATTCTCATCCCAGAAGAGCATCTCTTCAGCGGTTGCCGACTCTTTACCGAAAAGAGCACCGACCGACTCACCGAGATGAATGCGGCGGATCGCCTCACCGAAGAGTGGGGCAGAGGAGAGGCGCTTGATCTTCGTGCTCTTTGCGCCGACCGGCATTGGGATGGAGTCGGTCACCACCACCTCAAGCACGTTGCAGCTTTCGATGCGCTCGATCGCTGGGCCAGAGAAGACGCCGTGTGTTGCACACGCGGTTACTTCAATTGCACCGGCCTTCTCAATCGCACGGACAATTTCTGTAAGTGTTCCAGCGGTGTCGATCTCGTCGTCGACGATGACGACGCGCTTCCCCTTCACGTCACCGATGACGTTCAGCACCTCGGCGTGGTCGTTGTTCCCCTCGCGTCGCTTCTCCACAATGGCGAGCGGCGCATTCAGGAGTTCAGCGAAGGTGCGCGCACGCTTAGCGAAACCAAGGTCGGTCACAACGACAAGGTTCTCGGTGCCGCGCTGGCGCATGTAGTTGGAGAGGAGATGCACGGCGGTCAGCTCGTCGACTGGAACGTTGAAGAACCCCTGCAGCTGGCCCTGATGCAAGTCAAGCGTGAGGATGCGGTTCGCACCAGCAACCTGCAGCATGTCGGCAACAAGGCGCGCGGTGATCGGTACGCGTGGCTGATCCTTCTTGTCGGAGCGGCCGTAGCCGTAGTACGGAATGACGGCGGTGATGCGACCGGCCGATGCGCGCTTGAACGCGTCGATCATGATCAGGAGCTCCATGATGGAGGTGCTCACCGGGCGCGACGTTGGCTGCACGATGAAGACATCTTTCTCGCGGGCGTTGTCGAGAATCTTGACGAAGATATTCTCGTTGGCGAAGGCGAAGACCTCAGCCTTGCCGATCTCGCGCCCGAGGTAGCGTGCGATCTTTGCCGCAAGCTCGGGGTTGGCGTTCCCCGTGTAGACGTCGATCGAATCTGCCCTCATCGCCGTCCTCCGCTCTCTGGACGGGTCACTCTTAGCGACCCGAACGCTTCTTGGGGGCTGGCTTCCCCTTTGCGACCGGCTTTGACTTCGCTGCTGGCTTCCCCTTTGCGACCGGCTTCCCCTTTGATGGGGTGCCGCCCTTAGTTGTTGGGCGAGGTGCCTTCACAACCTTCGGGATCTCTGGAGCCTCGTCAGCTTCGTCCTGATTGTCGCCTGTGTCGTTGCGCTTTGCCAGACCCGTACGGAAGGCGGCGATCCCAGCGACCTTGTCGCCCTCGCGAAGGGTCATCACGCGCACGCCCTGAGCACTGCCGTCCTTGCGGGTGGCGATGCTCTCGAGCTTGGTGCGCACGACCTGCCCCTCAGCGCTGATCAGAATCACCTCTTCGTCGGCCTCGCTGACCTGGCGTACGGCGACAACCGGGCCTGTCTTGCGCCCTTCGAGTGGGATCAGGCGGACACCCTGGGTGCCGCGGTGCTTGCGGGCGAAGGCGCTTACAGGGACGCGCTTGCCGTGACCGGTCTCCGTAAGGACAAGGAGGTCGGCGCCAGGCTCCGCCACGGCCATAGCGACCACAAGGTCACCCTGGCGGGCGAGGCGAATGCCGATCACGCCACCGGCGGTGCGGCCCATGGCGCGTGCCTCGCGCTCGTGGAAGCGGCAGATGCGCCCCTGGCGGGTGGCCATGACCAGGTCATCCTCGCCCGAGGTCTGAATCACCTGGGCGAGCTCATCACCCTTATCCAGGGTGATGGCGATGATGCCGGTGGAGCGGACCTTCTCGAACTGCTCGATCGCGGTCTTCTTGATGATCCCCTTCTTGGTGGAGAAGGCGAGGTAGCTGCCCGGCGTGAAGCCGTTGAGGATGATTGTGGCGACTGGGGTCTCGCCCGACTCCACCTGTACGCCAGGAAGATTGACGATCGGAATCCCCTTGTTCTGCCGCGAGGCATCAGGGATCTCGTGCACCTTGGCGCTGAATCCGCGCCCCTTGTTGGTGAAGAAGAGGGCGTAGTCGTGGGTGTTGGCGACCTGCAGCGTGGCGACCGCATCCTCTTCGCGTGTGGTCATACCAATCACGCCCTTGCCGCCGCGATGCTGCTGGCGATAGGTGGTGAGCGGCTGACGCTTGATGTAGCCGCGGCCGGAGATGGTGATCACGACATCTTCGTCGGCGATCAGATCCTCGTCTGACATTTCGCGCGTTGCATCCTGGGCGATCTTGGTGCGGCGTCGATCGGCGAACTTCTCCTTCAGCTTGGCGAACTCGTCCGAGATGATCTTGGAGATGCGGGCTGGTCGGGAGAGAATGTCTTCAAGTTCGGCGATGTACTTGATTACTTCGAGATACTCGTCTTCAATCTTCTTGCGCTCGAGGGCGGCGAGGCGCGCCAGGCGCATGTCGAGAATTGCCTGCGCCTGCAGCTCGCTGAGCTTGAAGCGCTCCATAAGCTGCGTGCGCGCGACATCAACGTCGGCTGCAGCACGAATCGTCTTGATGACGGCATCGAGATTGTCGAGGGCGATCTTGAGCCCTTCGAGGATGTGGGCGCGCTCACGTGCCTTCTTTAGTTCGTATTCGGTGCGGCGTCGCACGATGATGCGGCGGTGATCGATGTGATGCTGCAGCACCGACTTCAACGAGAGGGTCTGCGGCTGGCCGTCAACGAGGGCGAGCATGTTCATACTGAATGCGGAGCGCAGCGGGGTGAGCTTCAACAGCTTGTTGAGCACCTTATGTGGATTCGCATCCTTCTTGACCTCAACGTAGATGCGCATGCCATCGCGGTCGGACTCGTCACGCAGGTCGGCGATACCGTCGAGGCGCTCCTCTTTGACGAGGTCGGCAATCTTCTCAACGAGTGACGCCTTGTTTACCTGGTATGGAAGCTCGGTGATGATGATGGCGGTGCGATCGCCACGTGACGCCTCTTCAAAGTGCGTCGCGCCGTCCACAACGACGCGGCCGCGTCCGTGCGCGTACATCTGTCGCACCGCATCAATGCGCTCCGTTGCGCCGGTGAGCGGGTTCTTAATGGTGTCGTAGCGGTAGAGGATGCCGCCCGTTGGGAAGTCTGGCGCGTTGACGTACTTGCAGAGATCATCAACGGAAAGTTCAGGATCAGCGATCAGGGCGATGGCCGCATCGGCGATCTCGCCAAGGTTGTGCGGCGGAATGTTCGTCGCCATGCCGACGGCGATTCCAGAGGAGCCGTTGACGAGTAGGTTCGGTAGGCGCGAAGGGAGAACGCTCGGCTCCTTCTGCGTGCCGTCGTAGTTCGGTGTGAAGTCAACCGTCTCGTGATCGATGTCGGCAAGCATCTCGCCGGCGATTGCGGTGAGACGTGCCTCGGTGTAGCGCATTGCAGCAGCGGAGTCGCCGTCAACCGAGCCGAAGTTTCCTTGGCCATCAACGAGCGGATGACGCATGGAGAAGTCCTGTGCGAGTCGCACCAGCGCGTCGTAGAGTGCGCCGTCGCCGTGTGGGTGGTACTTACCCATCACCTCGCCGACGATCGCGGCGCACTTGCGATAAGCGGAGCCGCCAGAGAGGCCCATCTCGCCCATCGTGTACAAGATGCGGCGGTGTACTGGCTTGAGGCCGTCGCGAACGTCAGGGAGTGCGCGCGCCACGATCACGCTCATGGCGTAATCGAGATAGCTCGTGCGCATCTCATCTTCGATGCGAATCGAACGGACGCTCACTCGTGCCTCGTCGCTCATGCTCTCATCGCCTCCTATACGTCCAGGTTCTGGACCTTGTGGGCCTCAGCCTTAATGAAGTCGCGGCGCGGCTCAACGCGCTCACCCATCAGCATTTCGAAGATCTCATTCGCGACGGCGGCATCTTCAATGCGCGCCTGCAGGAAGACGCGGTTGTCGGGATTCATCGCCGTCTCCCAGAGCTGCTCGGCATTCATTTCACCGAGGCCCTTGAAGCGCTGCACGCTGACGTTCTTCGTCTTGAACGAGGCGATCGCCTCGTCGCGCTCCTTCTCGGTTGACGCGTACTTCGTCTCCTTGCCCGTGCTCACGCGATAGAGCGGCGGCTGGGCGATGTAGAGGTAGCCCGCCTCAATGATGGCCGGCATGTAGCGGTAGAAGAAGGTGAGCAGCAGCGTTCGAATGTGCGCGCCGTCCACGTCAGCGTCGGTCATGATGATGACGCGGTGGTAGCGCAGCTTCGTAATGTCGAAGCGGCCGTTCGAATCTTCCATGCTGGAATCTTGAATGCCGGCACCGAGCGCCATGATCAGCGTGCGAATGTTGTCGCTGCCGAGAATCTTGTCGATGCGCGCCTTCTCAACGTTGAGCAGCTTGCCGCGCAGCGGGAAGATCGCCTGGAAGCGCCGATCGCGACCCTGCTTCGCCGAACCACCGGCCGACTCACCCTCCACGATGTAGAGCTCAGACTTGGCTGGGTCGCGCTCCTGGCAGTCGGCGAGCTTCCCTGGAAGTGCACTCCCCTCAAGCGCGCCCTTGCGCATGACGAGCTCCTTCGCCTTACGTGCCGCTTCGCGTCCACGTGCGGCGTTGAGTGACTGGCGAATGACCTCTTTACCGTCGGATGGATTCTCTTCGAGGAACTGCGTCAGGCCCTTGTTGACGGCGGTCTGCACAATTCCCTTGATCTCTGCGGTGCCGAGCTTCGCCTTGGTCTGGCCTTCGAACTGCGGATCAACAAGTTTCACGCTGATCACCGCGGTGAGGCCTTCGCGCACATCTTCACCGGTGAGGTTTGGATCGTTGTCTTTCATCGCACCGTTCTTGCGGCCCCAGTCATTCAGCGAGCTGGTGAGTGCGGCGCGGAATCCGGTGACGTGCGTGCCACCGTCAACAGTGTTGATGTTGTTCGCAAAGGCAAGGAGTGTCTCGGACCACGAGTCACTCTGATACTGGAAGGCGACCTCCACGGTGGTTGTGCCCTCCATTCCTTCAATGTAGACAGGACGATCGTGTGTGACTTTGCGCTTGCGATTCAGATGGCGAACAAACGAGACGATGCCACCCTGGAAGTAGAAGGTTGCTTCGCGATCGGCGCGATCATCAATTAACGTCATCCAAAGGCCCTTGTTGAGATACGCGGATTCGCGCAGACGATTTGCAAGCGTCTCAAACGAGTACTCAGTACTGGAGAACATTTCTGGATCGGGCAAGAAGGTGGTGAGTGTTCCACGTCGGCCAGCAGACGGATTTCCCTTCACAACTTTGGTGCGTGGCACGCCGCGCTCGTACTCTTGCGACCAGACGAATCCGTCACGCGCCGATTCAACGCGCAGCTTGATGCTGAGTGCGTTTACAACGGAGACGCCGACGCCGTGGAGTCCACCGGAAACTTTGTAGCCGTCGCCGCCGAATTTTCCGCCGGCATGCAACACGGTGTGCACAACCTCAAGCGCATCTTTTCCAGTGGAGTGTTTACCAACTGGAACGCCGCGACCATCGTCGGCGACGGTGATGGAATTATCTTTGTTGATGCGCACAACGATGCGCGTCGCATGCCCGGCCATCGCTTCGTCGACAGAGTTGTCGACGACCTCGTAGACAAGGTGATGCAGACCGCGCTCATCAGTGGAGCCGATGTACATTCCAGGACGCTTGCGTACCGCTTCAAGTCCCTCAAGAACTTGAATGCTGGATGCGCCGTAGTCGCCAGATACCTTCTTTGCGCGGCTGCCCGTTGCGGCTACAGCACTCTTCTTTTCGGTCACTCACTCACTCCCTTGATCTGCTCTACGAGCCGATGCAGTTCTTCGTTTGAGTAGTAATCGATCACGATCTGTCCGCCCTTGCCAGCAGGCTTCACGCGCACCGGAGTGCCGAGATGCCCTTCAAGATCGCGCTGCAGTGCAGCGAGCTCTTCACTTGGCACTGCGCCAGGCTTTCGCTTCGTGGTGATTGTACCGCGCGCAGCACCGCGAACCGTTGACGCGGCCGCCTCGGCACCGCGCACCGTCACCGCATCGCGCACAAAGGTGCGCGCGAGCCACGCCTGCTCTGATTCGGGGAGGCCAACGAGCGCGCGCGCATGCCCTTCACTGAGTCGCCCAGCGGCAACTTCGTTCTGCACATCAGTAGAGAGATCGAGAAGGCGCAGCGTGTTTGCAACAGTCGTGCGTGCCTTGCCAGCGATCACCGCAATCTGTTCCTGCGTCAACCCGAACTCATCGGCGAGACGTCGATACGCGTGCGCAGTTTCAATCGGCGACAGGTCACTACGCTGAACGTTCTCGATCAGCGCGAGCTCAAGGCGTGATTGATTGCCAACAACGCGCACGACGGCGGGAATCGTGCTTTTTCCTGCAAGCTTTGAGGCACGGAGACGTCGCTCACCTGCAATGAGCGTGTATCCGTTCGGCCCCTCCTCGACAACGATAGGCTGAAGCACGCCGTGCTCACGGATGCTCTCGGCGAGTTGCGCCAACTCAGCCGTTGAGAACTCTGTACGCGGCTGATACGGGTTCGGCTTGATCTTGCTGAGGGGAATCTCCAGCGCGCCAGCGCGTGTCGCACCCACGGCACTCGCCGCCTCTGGGATCAGTGCGCCGAGGCCTCGCCCGAGTCCGGTGGTCTTCTTCGCCATGCTCCCCCCTTATTACTAGCTGGCGCCCACAGGGGTTCCGTTGAACACCCGGGCATCAAATTCCGCTGCGGCTTGTGCGTACGATTCAGCACCCGAGGTGCCTGGCGCATAACTTCGGATCGCAATCCCGTGGCTTGGCGCTTCAGCCAAGCGTACCGAACGCGGCACGCGGGCTCGATAGACCAGATCCCCGAAGTGGCTCTCCACCTCGCGCACCACGTCACTGCCCAGTTTCGTGCGGGGATCAAGCATGGTCAAGAGGAGGCCGTTCACCTGTAGGGCTGGATTGAGGCGCTCCCGCACGAGGCGAATCGTGGCCATGAGCTGCGAGAGCCCCTCTAGGGCGTAGTACTCGCACTGCACAGGGACAAGCACGGCATCAGCGATCGCGAGGGCGCTCACGGTCACGAGGCCGAGTGACGGCGGAGTGTCCACGAGGATCACCTCGGCATCTCCTGCGCTGCGGAGACCGACTGCGAGCTGGCGTTCGCCGCTCTCATCTCCCGTGGCGAGCTCAACGTCAATCCCGGCGAGGTCGGCAGAGCCCGGAATGAGCATGAGATTCGGAATTGAGGTCGGTTGCGCCAGTTCCGTCGCCGGTCGACGCCCAACAAGGAGCTCGTAGGCGGTCGGGGCCCCCTCTGGAAGGGTGAAGCCGAGGCCACTGGTGAGATTTCGCTGGGGGTCAAGGTCGACCACGAGCACGCGACGCCCTGCGTGGGCGAGCTCAGCGGCGAGGTTGAGCACGGTGGTGGTCTTGCCAACCCCACCCTTCTGGTTCGCACACACGATGATCGGCGCGTGGGATCCGGCAGGGTGCTGGATGGTGGTATTCACGCTCGTATCGTAGCAGGAGGGGGCTACGGAGGGGTTCTGGAGGCCATGTTTCACGTGGAACACCTGAGGATCGCCGGAGCGGTGCACCGAGGCGCTCGCGGGGGTATCCTGAGGCCATGAACAAACAACTCGGCTACGTGCTCGGAATCGTGCTTGCCGCCCTGATCCAGGCGCGGCTCTTGCCCGAGCTCGGGCTGGAGCGCGCGATCAACCTGCCGATCATGCTGCTAATTGTTACAGCCTCAGTTGATCGCCGCACGCTCGTGCTGGTGGCTGCAACTCTGGCCGGCCTGACCATTGACACGGTGCTCCTACGGCCACTCGGGCTAACCAGCCTCGCAATGATCGCTGGCGTGCTGGTCGCGAGCCAGATTCGAGGCGCTGGCGATGCCCTGCTCCTTAAGAGATTCGTCGCCCTCCTATTTGGGCTAGCCGCGAGCAGCCTGACGATCTTCCTGCTCAGCGGCGGAGGGGTCGGCCGCATCGGTGAGAACGTTCTCGCGCTCGTCCTGAACCTTTTGGCCGGCAGCGCCCTGGCCTGGTTTGGGCAGCGTCGACGCAGGGGCTATCAGTTCGACCAATCGCTCCGCGGGTAGGGCGATAACATGACACCACCTCAGATTTATCCAGGCGGTGGCGGACCAAGCGAACGAGAGGTTCGCCGACGTCGCCCTTTGCGATTCTTTGCCGCCGCCCTTGTCATTCTTCTAACGTTTGGCGGTCTCGGCGGGCGCTTAATGCTCATTCAATTTGGCGCGACAACGTCGTCGGGAGCAACAACTGCGGTCGTGCGTGGTCATCGCATTGTCGAAGAGCTCATCACGCCAGCGCGCGGCTTAGTCTTAGATCGCGGCGGGCGCGTGCTTGCAAAAAACATTGCGGTGTACGCGGTGCAGATTCGACCCGGAGATCTTTCACTCGCCATTCGCGCACAGGTGGTGGAAACGCTCGGAGAGATTTTGAACATAGATCCCGTGCGCATTATCACGTTGCTCGATCGCAGCACTGGCTCGCTGTGGGAACCGATTCGCATTGCAAACAACGTGAGCGAACGCGCAGCGCGGCTGATTAATGAAGAGCGCGCCAGCCTGCCAGGCGTAGAGACTGTCATTGAAGCTCGACGCGTCTATCCGTACGGAACACTCATCAGTCATATCGTTGGATACGTTGGTCGTATTGATGGAGTGGAGGCGAGCGCACTTGCGCCAGCCGGCTACACCGTTATTGATTTCATTGGGCGTGCAGGGGTAGAGGCGAGCTACGAAGAGGCGCTGCGCGGCACGCCAGGAATTCGCCAAGTTGAGGTTGATGCAAAGGGCCGACTCGTGCGCATCCTTGGCGTGACAAAGCCGCCAGTCAATGGAAGTTCACTGACGCTCACGATTGACATTGAGGCACAACAGCGCGCAGCAACGGCGTTGGAGTGGGGGCTAAAAGTTGCGCAAAACAAAGAGGGAGTCGTTGCCTCAATCAATCCACAGAACGGCGAGGTGATCGCTCTAGCTTCGTTGCCGGCCTATGACAATAATGACTTCTCCGCAGGGATCAGCAACGCAAAGTATCAAAGCTATTTGGCAAACAAGTACTCGCCACTCTTAAACCACGGAATCGGCTCATATTTTCCACCGGGTAGCACCTATAAACTGGTGACCTATTCATGCGCGCTAGAGAATAGGCTGGTGACACCCACCACTCGAATCCCATCCACAGCATTCCTCGAAGTCGGTGGGGAGAAGTTTTATGAGTGGAATCGCCGGGGATTCGGCGGCTCGCTGACGCCAGCCGAGGCGTTCATGTGGAGCTCCAATGTCATCACGTTCCGGCTGGCCCAGCTCGTTCAAATCAATCGACTCTCCACGTGTGGTCGTCAGTGGGGCTTCGGCGCGCCCACTGGCATTGACCTCCCCGGTGAAATCTCAGGACTCGTTCCAGACCAAGCGTGGGCGCGCGCCACGATCAACCGAGGCCTGTACGACGCGGAGGTAATGCAGTCCGCCCAGGGGCAAGGGTATGACCTGACGTCACCGATTCAGGTGCTGAACTCCTTCGCAGCGCTTGCGAATAGTGGCACCTTATGGAAGCCGCGCGTTGTGCTCAACATCACCAGTCCCGACGGGACCATTACGCCAACCGTACCCGTCGCCAATGCGCAGGTCGGAATGAGAGAGTCAACCTATCAGGAGATGCGTCGTGCCGCTCGGAAGGTGGCGTTGAGCCCGATCATGTCGCAAGGAATCTGGCTCATGCCATTGAAGGTGTTTGGCAAGAGCGGAACTGCGCAGTACGGCGTGCGCGACAAACTTGGCCGGCTTCCGTACCACAACTGGATGGGCGGCTTCGTGGCGCCAACGGAAGATTCGTCAAAGCGCGATTCAACGTTTGCCTATGTTGTCTTCATGCACGGATCAAATACTGTTGGTAATGCAGCGAAAGAGGTGACGAAGTACTACCTACAGTTGCAGTTTAAGTTGAAAAGTGATTATCGCCGCCCCGGTCTCCTTACACGTGGGAACTTTTACGGTGAATAGACTCGACTCGCCACTCGGCTCCGCCCTCCGACGCGTGGACTGGATCGCTGCGGCCGCTGTTGGGCTCCTTGCTCTAACCGGCGTCGGTATGGCCTGGCTGAACGCGCGGAGCTACGGTCAAGAGCTGCTCACACCGAGCTCACTGCTTGTGCGCTCACTAGCGTGGACACTCCTCGCTATCGCTGTCTACAGCGTGACAACGCTAGTGAACTGGCGCTGGGTGCGCACCTTTGCTTGGCCGCTCTACGCCGCAAACATTCTGTTGCTCATCATCACGTTGATCTACGGCGTTGACTCAGGCGGCAACAATCGAGCGATCGCAATCTTCGGTCTCGCCATTCAGTCCAGCGAACTCAGCAAGATCCTGACGTTGGTGGCGATCTCGACGGCGCTGACGAGAGCGGGCCGCGGGAGTGGTGGGCTACAAGATCTCGCGTTGGCCGGCGCGATCGTTGCACCACCCTTTCTTCTGGTCGTAGCGCAGCCTGACCTCGGCACGTCGCTGGCCCTCGTCGCGGCGCTGTTCGGCGCCCTCTACCTGTCCGGCGTGGCGACGCGCTGGGTGGCCGCCCTGGCGAGCCTGGTCGCCGCTGGTGGCGCCCTGGCGTGGGTCGTGGTGCTGGCGGACTATCAGAAGGAGCGACTCCTTGCCTTCATTGATCCGAACGCTGATCCGGCTGGCCCTAAATACCAGCTACTGCGCTCACTCGAGGCGATTAGAGGGGGCGGCCTCTTTGGCGCAGGGGCCGATGGCACGACAATCCTGACCCCCCTCCCCGTACAAGAGAGCGACTTTGTCTTTGCGGCCCTCGTCCGTGCATTCGGAGCAGTGGGCGGCCTCTTTGTGATCCTCTTGCTGGCGATCCTCGTGGGGCGCTTGGTCTGGCACTCCTGGACCTCCCCCGATGAGTTCGGGGTGATCTTTGCCGGGGGGATGGCCACCGTCATCCTCTTCCAGACCCTTGTGAATATTGGAATGAACCTCGGCGTCGCCCCCATTACGGGAATCACTCTCCCCTTTGTGAGCTACGGCGGAGCCTCGGCCATCTCCCTCGCCTTCGGCCTCGCACTCGTGCAGAGCCACCGAGTACACGACGGGGGCTCATCGCCGCTTATGTAACAATAAGGCGCGGTTGACGCGGGAGAGCCCTGATCGTAGACTTCCTCTCCCGCGACTGACCCGTCCGTCAGACCGCGACTCGCCCAGCAGGCGCCGCCTGTACGGCGCACAGACAGTAAGGACAGGGGAACCATGTACGCAGTCATCGAGACCGGTGGAAAGCAGTATCGAGTGGAGCTCGGCAGCGAGCTGCACGTTGAGCTGACCGGCGCTACCCCAGGGAGCGAGATCTCGTTCGACCGCATCCTTCTTGTGCGCACCGACTCCACCACCGAGATCGGCACCCCCGTTGTTGCTGGCGCGAAGGTCACCGCAACGGTGCTCGGCCAGGAGCGCGGACCAAAGACGATCAGCTTTAAGTACCGACCCAAGGCGCGTAGCCGCATCACCAAGGGGCACCGCCAGGAGCTTCACCTTATTAAGGTCACCGAAGTCGCCGTGAACGGCACCAGCGCGAAGGCGCTCTACGAAGCCGGCGCTGCAGATCGCGCGAAGGCGCAGGCCGCCGCAGCTGCTGTCGCCGCCGATAAGGCGAAGGCCGACGCCGCAGTTGCCGCAACCCTCAAGGTTGGCGCGCCAGCCGAAGCGAAGGCACAGAAGCCTACCGCAAAGAAGCCAGCAACCGCAAAGCCAGCAGCGAAGAGCGCCGACGCATCGGCCGCCGACGCCGAGTAACGCAGCGAACGCTGAGAGAAGGAGAGAACCATGGCACACAAAAAGGCAGGCGGAAGTGTTCGCAACGGACGCGATAGCGCTGGTCAGCGCCTTGGCGTGAAGGTTGGCGACGGCCAGAAGATCAACGCTGGCGGCATCATCGTGCGACAGCGCGGCACCACCTTCGCCGCAGGGCGCGGTGTTGGCCTCGGCAGCGACTACACCATCTATGCAACCGTCACCGGCACGGTGAAGTTCGACCACGCGTCGCGCACGAAGAAGCGCGTCAACGTTGTCGCTTCACTAGACGCCTAGAGAGTCGCTGATGAAGCCAGAGATTCATCCCAAGTACAACACCATCGAGATTACGTGCCTCGCATGCAGCACGAAGTTCTCGATCGGCTCGACGCGAACCAGCGAGCTCAAGACGGA
>Ga0209355_1000714_pt1 | contig 19491 bp, 17 predicted proteins | sample LauGreSBDMM110SN_3_FD_187563 | JGI IMG/M metagenome (GOLD analysis project Ga0209355, IMG submission 187563) | Freshwater lake microbial communities from Lake Michigan, USA - Sp13.BD.MM110.SN (SPAdes) (version 2) | ecosystem: Environmental > Aquatic > Freshwater > Lake | place: Lake Michigan... | reverse complement strand
TTAATTGTCAAGACTGAGTCATAAAGCAAAATGGTGCTTTTCCCATCGAATAAAGCATCTAAATGAAAAGCAACATCTCCGGTTGTCCGGTCATCAGTTTTGCGATCACCATCGACAAGTTCGTATTTCCATTCATTGCTGCCTTTAGCTTTCACAGCACCTAATAAGATTCCTTGTGACTCATCACGATAAAAAACTTGTACGCCAATGGCGCTAACTGAACAGGCATTCGAGACGCTCACATCGCTAGCGGTGCGCACTCGAATGGGATCTTCATAATTGTTTACGGCAGAGCCATTACCGTCAACAACTTCAAATTTAAATGTCTTTCCATCGTAGGTGGCATATCTAAGATCTTTATTAACAGAATCTGCGTAGAACATATGTAAGGTTTGCGCCTTGCCAGATCCACTTACGCATGCGGATACATCGCCAGCAATTGGATTCCTGGTTCGGCCAGCCGATCCACCACGCCCATCTACATTTGATTTGATCCAAAGTTTCCCGTTCCACAGGGCAACTTTCAAAGCACCACTCTTTGAATCCAGATAAACAATTGCTGGATTTGCATTAAATGTAACCGCGGTCAAATTCTTAGCATCGGCGCTGGAATCAATAACAGTCTTACTCCAAGCAGCCTTTGGAGTTATTGCATTTGTCGTGACTGGCAAAGAAGTTCCGAGTGAATTTGATGCAGTTATAGTAAAGGTATAAGAAGTTCCATTCTTTAGCCCAGAAAAAATCGCTGGGCTGTTGGTAAAGCTCTTCTCCGCGCCAGTTTTATCGTTCTTTACTGTGTAACTAGTTATTTGAGCGGCGCGGGCATTAGCCGGTGGCTCGAATTTAACTATCGCACCAGAATCAGAAATCAGTGCTTCGGCATTGCGGACTATCTGAGGGATACCAACTGCAATTCCTACCGGCGGTTTAACGCGCAAATCTTGCATCATCGCAAGCAGTAAAGGCCCTGGCTCATGAAAAACTTCACCCGCCGCCAAGTTCGGTGACATCACAGCATTCTTGCCAGCGTTATCAAAAGTTGCTTCATCCAGGTGGCTAATCGAAGATCCATCTTCATATTTCTTTGGCGTGTAAAGAAGCGGCTTAACTCCACCATTTGCGGCAATTCCGTTGGCACCAGACCAAACTAATTTTGAAGTTAGCGCTTCACCGAGTTCCAGTGATGGCGAGGGAAGGTCAGAAAGCCTGCGACCATCGCCGGTTTGGACATAAGCGCTATAAGGAGTTGGTTGATCAATTGATCCGTACCCAAAGAATTCATCGTAACTATCGGTAGATAAGAATCCCAGGCCGTGTGCTATTTCATGCAGCATCACAGATTGCAGATCGTATTCAGTTTTGCTGGGGCCAACTCCGCCACCGCGATACCAACTTGCTAGCGAATTCACCGTGATGATTATTTCTGGATTATCCCCATCAAGGTCTTGGCCGGCTAAAGCATTAGCCAGAGCTGATGGATACCAGAGACTTGGATCAGGAGCGCCTACAAAATTTGAAAAATAACTTCCGGGGCGAGCACTTCCTAAAATACTAAATGAAGATGAGCGCCCCCAAGTTGCTTCTATATGGATAGGAACCTTAGATTCAAAATTCTCAGCCCAAACATCAACAGCGGCCTGAACTTGGGCCTCTGTCCATTTCGGAAAATTATTGTATTTAACAACAATTTTCGCCTTCTTCTCTAAATAAGCAACCTTTGGTTTTGGTAATTGCGGGCTAGTAGTTGCAGGAGCCGCGTAAACATTTCCCCATTGTGTGGCTGGTCTAACTAAAACTTGAGATTGAGAAGATGCAGGAGCAGTGAATCCCGCGAAAAAGATGGCAAAAGATAGGGTTATGGCGAAGGATCGCTTCAAAGATCTCACATTTTTGCTCGCCATAGCGCCCAACGGTATCAGGATGCGAGAATGTCTCCATGTCTTCCGATAGCGCACAAAGTGATTTGGGTCAGGTAATTGCTCGAATGAAATCTGAGCGACCAGTGGTTCTTAACTTTTCCTCAGAATCAGCACGGCCTGAACCCACTTTAGATGAAGCCCGCGGGGAGTTAGCTAGCGCAATTGGACAATTAGCTCACACGATTTTCTCAAAGAAGTATGGCCCACTAGTCGGCACGGTTACGAAGACAACTGCCGAAACGGTTTTGAAAAACGCCGAAGAGAATTTGTATCGTGCGAAAGGTGATGCGACCTTAGTTATTCAAGAGTTAGTTGATCGAGCCTTTACCTCAAAGTCAAATAAGAAAAAATGAGTAACTTAGTCACAATCTATTCGCGACATGGGTGCCACCTTTGTGAAGTTGCCGAAACAACCCTTACAGAATTAAAGGATGAGCTTAACTTTGAGATAGAAATAAAATATATTGATGGCTTAAATGAATTAGAAAAGCTGTACGGGCACGAGGTTCCAGTTATTCACATTGATGGAGAGCGCCACGACTTTTATAAAGTCGATCCAATAAGATTTAGATCTTCCCTTGAAAAACATCGTCAGCGTCAATAATTCGATATGAATAACCTTGCTCTGCGAGGAAGCGTTGGCGGTTCTGTGCAAAATCTTGATCGATAGTGTCGCGCGAAACCACAGAGTAAAACTTTGCTCCACGGCCATCGGCCTTTGGCCTGACGATACGTCCAAGTCTTTGCGCTTCTTCCTGGCGTGAACCAAATGCGCCAGATACTTGGATAGCAATTGTTGCCTCTGGAAGGTCAATCGAAAAGTTAGCAACTTTTGAAACGACTAAGCAAGTAATTTCGCCTGTGCGGAATGCAGCAAATAGCCTTTCACGTTCTTTAATCGGAGTCTCACCTTTAATTACCGGAACACCAAGTGTTTCAGAGAGATCATCTAATTGATCGATGTATTGACCAATAACAAGTATCTGTTCTCCTGCGTGAAGATCTACCAATTTTTCAACGACATTGCGCTTAGTTCTGGTAGTCGCGCAGTAGCGATATCGCTCTTCTGGTTCTGCGGTTGCATAAGAAAGTCGTTCTGCTTCAGTTAGATTTACTCGGACTTCAATACATTCTGCTGGCGCTATATAGCCCTGCGCCTCAATCTCTTTCCAAGGTACATCAAAACGCTTTGGTCCAATAAGTGAAAACACTTCACCTTCCATGCCATCTTCACGAACCAAAGTGGCGGTAAGGCCTAGGCGACGTCGCGATTGAATATCTGCAGTAAATCGGAAGATTGGCGCAGGAAGTAGGTGCACTTCATCATAAATAATCAGACCCCAGTCGTGGGTATCAAATAAATCTAAATGCGAGTAAACACCATTTTTTTTCTTAGTCATCACTTGGTAAGTCGCAATTGTTACTGGACGAATCTCTTTCTTCGCTCCAGAATATTCACCAATTTCATCTTCATTTAACGTGGTTCTGCGCAAAAGTTCTTCGCGCCACTGTCGCGCCGCCACGGTGTTGGTGACCAAAATTAAAGTTGTTGCTTTGGCGTGTGCCATTGCGGCTGCGCCAACAATTGTCTTTCCTGCACCGCAAGGAAGAACTACAACCCCTGAACCACCGTGCCAAAATCCTTCAGCTGCTAACTCTTGATAAGGGCGGATCTTCCAATCATTTTGCTTGAGTGTAATCTCATGGGCTTGGCCATCAACATATCCCGCAAAATCTTCGGCCGGCCAACCGAGTCTAAGCAGTGATTGCTTTATTGCACCACGCTGACTTGCATGGACAATAATTGTTTCGGGATCGATGCGTGCACCCAAGAGTGGCGCAATCTTCTTAGCGCGAATAACTTCTTCTAAAACACCCACATCGGTTGTGATCAAGATTAACCCGTGCACTGGATCGGCTTCTAAACGCAAACGTCCGTAGCGCGACATAGTTTCGGCGACATCTACAAGAAGTGAGTGCGGAACTGCGTATCGCGAATATTTGATCAAAGTATCAATTACTAGCTCTGCATCGTGGCCTGCTGCGCGCGCATTCCATAAGCCCAAGTTGGTTAAGCGATAGGTATGGATATGTTCTGGCGAACGTTCTAGTTCAGCAAATGGCGCAATCGCACGACGGCATTCTGTCGAAAGAGGATGATCGATATCTAGCAGAAGCGTTTTATCGCTCTGAACTATTAGCGGGCCTTCGATCATTTCAGCAAATCTTTAATAAATGCGTGTAGCAAAGCGCTGCGTTCTTCGATGGATTTCAAACTTAGCCATTCACTTGGCGCGTGTGCACCGCCACCGACTGCACCCAAACCATCAAGAACCTGCGCGCCAGCGGCAGCTGCGAAATTACCATCGCTGGCTCCACCAACTTCGGCACAACCTAGCGGCGCCATTCCAATTGATTTTGCAACTACTTCAATCTGCTCGTACAACGCTTTCGTTGATGATGGCTGCAGTGGCGGACGGTTTAGTCCACCTGTAATCTCTAAACGTGCACCAGAAACGGTTGCCTTGAGAGATTTAATTGCTGCATCAACTCGTTCAATCTCTGATTGTGCAAAAGATCGCGCATCGATTTCAAGAATTGCTTGATCTGGAACCGTATTAGCGCTGTTTCCAGACTTTAACAAAGTCGGAACAACTGTTGTTCCGTGCTCTTTATTCTCTAGCGCAGCAAGTTGGAGAACTACGTGGGCGATTTCAACGGTTGCGTTAACACCCTTTTCTGGTTCTAGGCCTGCATGAGATGCCAAGCCTTGAACAGTTACCTTGTACATCGCTGTGCCTTTGCGACCAGTCTTAACTTTGCCATCAAGTGATGCTTCTAAAACTAAAACTGCTTTGGCAGCGGCAGATAACTCCATTATCAATTCTCGCGATGCAAAAGAACCGGTCTCTTCATCAGTTGTTGCAACAAGGGCGACACGATCTGCAGCGCCAACAATATCTTTTAGTGCAAATAAAGCTTGCACAAAGCCCGCTTTCATATCAAAGACACCAGGACCACGAACAACATCACCGTTTACTTCCCAGAGAGGTTGATAAGAACCGTGCGGCCAAACAGTGTCAAGGTGAGCGAGTAAAAGTATTTCTGGTTGACTAGCGCCCCACCAAAATACGGGGCGTCCTTTAATCTCTTTTATTTGCGCGGGTGTACCGAGAACGCGAGTTGCGATATCACTTGCTAAACGAACCACGTTCTGGCAAGCGGCAATATCTTCAGTTGGCGATTCACATCGCACCAAAGCTTCAATCGCAGCCAACATAGGGTCAAGTCTGCCGTATTTAGCCTCATTCGTGCTCGTCATATCGCCGCCACTCCTGTTATGCGTGCAATTCTAAAGGTTTGAACCTCGCCAGTAGCGTGATCGCGCGCAATTAGTGAACCAGCCGAGAGTTTTAAGGGATCAATGATGCGATGTGAAACTAGGCCATTGTTATCGGCGTAACCAATTGAGAGAGATGTAGCCGGCTGATTTTTTAAGTAATCCGCCAAGATATCTAAAGTTTCATTAGCAGTCGTGCGCGGAAGTGAACCCAGTGCATTTGATGCGATATTGCGCAAAGTACTTTGGCGATGGCTAGATTTTTCTCCAGTGCGAAGTGCACGCAACGCCGCTTCTAACTGCAACTCATCAGGACGATCAAATTCTCCGAGGATTCTTGGTGGCCGTGCTTTTCCTTTTGCGCGTTGAATTCTTGGTCCACTAAGTAGCGCACCTTGCGAATCTTCTCCGGCTGGTAAATATCCGAAGCTACGCAATATAGACATCGCATCGGCTGCATCGTGCTGGCAGATTAGAACTTCTGGAGATATTTGGCGAAGGGATAACATTTCTAAGCGTTTATCGCTGATGATCTGCGCGATCAATGCAGGATCTTCACATCTAATAAATGCTGCGGTGTTGCCAACTCGCAATTTTCCGTGTTTCTTAGCAACATCTGCAATTAAATATTCCAGCGGTTGTGGCATTGGAGTTTTAGAAGTCTTCTTTAAAAATGCTTTTATCTCATCACCAGTGCGACCGTGATCTAAACCGCGACGGATTGTTGCTTCACTAAAGCGATAAACCGTTGCACCACCGCGACTTTCAATTTCCGCAAGAATCGCTAACTCTTGGGCAATTTCGTGCTCCAGTGGACCAGGTGCAATTGCGGTGTGATCACTTTGAATAAGAATGTGATCAACCGACTTAGGAAGATCTTCATCAATCTCATCGAGATCTGCTCCAGCTAATAGCCCAATTCCATACTTTGAAATCGCGCCTTGCCCAGTGATTCCAAGCCATTCTGCTTCACGTAAATTCCAACTGATGTAATCACTTGGTATTCCACCACTTCGCCTTGCTGGGGTATTCCATTGTGCAAGTAGAAGTAGAGATTCGATTTTTGGGGCAGAACCTTCGCTTTCTTGCAGCAATCGCAGAGTTAACTTGCGAATCGGCGCAGCAGCAACACGATCGAGTTCTGGGCCAAGGGGTGCAACGTTCTTTGACTCTTCTTTGCCGAATAAGCCACTCATCCTTGAAGTTATCAGCCACTGCGAGACAAGTGATTGCCAACGTGCAGATGGTGTTTGGGTCAACCAAATATCAAATTGGTTGGTGGGAAGGATGCGATCGTCGGCTTCAATTGATAACAAGCCGGCGAGGTATGCGAGTTCAGCAACGAATGCTGCGCAATTTGAATCAACACCCAAGTGGTTTGAAATTATCTTTAAATCTCGAACGCCTAGTCCGCCAGAACGCAGTGCATCTGCAGGTTCTTGGGCCCAGAAATTTAGTATCTCTTCAGTCCAACGCAAGAAAGTTGAAACATTTGCTATCGCTGCAAGTTGAATGCTCCCACCATCTCGCTTATCACTTAGCAGTTCTGGCGCTTTAACAAAAAGCTCTTTATGTATTTTGCCACCACGTAAATGGATCGCAACTTCGCGCGGCATCAAAACAGTGTGAGAGTTCGCGACGACTACAAAATCATTTTCCAGTAACCATTGAACTCCTGCGCCTGGTTTTTTAACATCAGCAATCGTTCCGCGCGGTGGCCCCCACACCATGGCATCAAGTGCTTTCTTTGCTGCCGGCGGTGCATCTTCTAGCTTCTTTAAATTTAGCTTCGCCATTGATTGTGGCCCAAGTCCAGCAATGTCGCCGCCCATAACTTCGCGCACAGTTGTTGGTAGATAAAGGCCATCTTTTCCTGTGTAAACCAAGCCACGTTCGATTAACCCAGGGATAACAAAGAGCGCTGCTTTATCAGTAAGTGATGCGATAGTTTTTTCATTAAATGGTTCGGCAACAACGGCGCACGCTTCTAGAACTTGATATTGCCAAGTGTTTAGCGCATCGATTGCGCGCGCCAAACTTGGCGCAGAAGTTGCACGCACAGCAAGAGATGCAACATCAGGTGGTACCGGCGTTACTAGATCTGGTCGATGAGAAAAGAGCGAAATTAGGGCAGCGTCATCCAAGGTACGTAAGTAATCTGCAAAGGAGCGCGTTTCCATAACTTGCCTACATTACTGGCAAGTGAGGTTGCAGCGCGAATTGGCTTTTTAACTCAGCGCTTATTTCGGCGCGGGGTAAGTCTGGTGCCGATCCAAGCCAGGCGAGAGACCATTGGCCCAAGTAACCGGTTTAGAAATCTCATTCGGCGGAAGTCGTGAATTGGCCAGCGCTCTTGCAATGCACGGATCCGTAATTTTGCATCTGGGTTAATTGCAGATGGATTTCCGACAGTTAAGAGAAGCGGCAAATCGTTATAGCTATCTGAATATCCAAAACAATTTGCCAAATCAAATCCATTTTCTTTGGCAAGTTCCTGTATCGCAGTTGCTTTCTCGCGCCCGTGCAAGAGTGGTCCATTCATGGCACCGGTGTAATGACCATCTTCAATGGCTGCCTTACTGCCAATTGCTCCTGTAAATCCCAAACGTTCAGCGATTAGCGTTGCCATATCTTCAGGTGCGGCAGTTACCAACCAAACTTCAACGCCATCATTTAGATGTCGCTGTGCAATTTCAATAGTTCCTTCCCACAAAGCAGGAGAGACATACTCATCATAAATTTCCTGGGCGACCGCCTGTATTTCAGAGACATTGTGTCCACCGATAAAATCTTGTGCTGATTTTTGAAATCTATTTATCTCATCTTGCTTTTCAGTTCCTGTTAAGCGAAATCTCAGATTGGCTAATACAAATCGCGAAATATCTGATTTTGTGAAAAAGCCACGTTGGTACATTCCGCGCCCAAGAAAGTAGATAGTTGAGCCCCGCACCAAGGTGTTATCGACATCGAAGAAAGCCGCACGCCGCGGTGTGAGTGACATGTCACTACCCTAGCGATTAAGCGCGATATTGCCCTGTCGTAAGACGCTTTATGCTTAGCGCTATGAGTTCAACGGTCCACGTAATACGCCACGGCGAAGTCGAGAATCCAGCGAAAATTCTCTATGGAAGACAACCTGGCTGGCGTTTATCCACTCGCGGACAAGAGATGGCACAAGTACTGGGCGAATGGTCGAAAGCGATTGATTTAGGCGCATTACATGTCTCCCCGCTGCAACGTGCACAAGAGACCGCCGCACCAATTGCGAAAGCGCATGGAATTGCGATTACAACTGATGATCGCTTAATTGAAGCTGCAAATATTTTTGAAGGCAAAAGTTTTGAACTTGGAAGTGGAGTGCTGAAGCATCCAGCTTCTTGGCGCCATTTATACAATCCGTGGAAGCCATCTTGGGGTGAGCCGTATGAAGAACAAATCAATCGCATGCTCGCAGCGATATTCGCCGCCAATAAAGCAGCAAACGGCAAAGATGCAATTGTAGTTTCACATCAATTACCAATTTGGATAACCCGAAGTGCAATTGAGGGGCGATCAATGTTGCACGATCCACGTAAGCGCGAGTGCACGTTGGCGTCCGTTACGAGCATTCACTTCGATGATGCTGGAGTGGTATCTGGTCTTACATACTCTGAACCGGCCGCACATTTGTTACCAAATAAGAAGTAATGAGAAAAATGCGTAAGCCAATTTTAATAATTGTACTTGCGCTCTTCTCTGCAATTTCTTTAACAGCCTGCGGTGGCGGTAGCTCAACCCCAGAAGAAAGTTTTATTGAAGGTAGCGGTGCAATAACTAAAATTGATAGCGCAGAGCGAAAAGCGGCGCCAGCTTTATCTGGAATGACACTTAGCGGTAAGACATTTATCTTCAATCCTGGTCAAGTAGCAGTTGTAAATGTCTGGGCATCTTGGTGTTCTCCCTGCCGAGCTGAAATTCCAACGTTGATTGAACTTTCAAAGCAATATCCAGATGTGCAATTTATGGGGATATTAACCCGCGATAACCCAGCCACTGCAGAAGCCTTTGCCCGCAGATTTGCCATCCCTTATCCAACCTTTATAGATGACTCACTACTAATTGGTTTTAAGGGCTCATTGCCCGCTAATGCCATCCCCTCAACAGTATTAATTGATAAGAGTGGCAACGTTGCTGCACGCATTTCTGGAGAAGTAACTCTTACCTCGTTAAGTAAATTGATTCGAAAGCTTGAAGAAGAATGATTGACTTCTTGGTAGATCAATTATTTAGCGGTTTTCTTTTGGTCGCTTTTCCAATTGCGATTCTTGCGGGTCTTATTTCCTTTCTATCTCCTTGCGTACTTCCTTTAGTCCCCGGTTATTTATCGTTTGCCGCTGGTTATTCCAAAGCAAAAGGTCGAGTATTTCTTGGTTCGATTCTCTTTGTTCTTGGCTTTAGCGTTCTCTTTATCTCTTACGGTGCGCTCTTTGGCGGAATTGGTGCGCGCATATCCACAAATGACGAAGTAATCACCAGAGTCCTTGGCGTTATAACAATTCTGCTGGGGCTTATTTTTATGGGGAGCTTTCCCATGATGCGAACTTTCTCACCGAAGATTGCGACAAACGGTGGGCTAATTGGTGCACCGCTTCTAGGTTTTCTCTTTGGTATTGGCTGGACACCTTGTATTGGTCCGGCGTTAGCAACTGTTCAAACGCTCGCCTTTCAAGAGTCAAGTGCAGCTCGCGGTGCAATTCTTTCCTTTGGATATTGCATCGGGTTAGGCGCGCCATTTATCGCATCGGGACTTTACTTAGATAAATCTGAACGCTTAAGAAAGTATTTAACTAAGCGCGGAGATTTGATAAGTAAGATTGGTGGAGTTCTCTTAATTCTTATTGGTATCGCTCAAGTGCTCGGATTATGGACTGATTTAATGATTTCACTTCGCTCTATGATTTCAGCATTTACGCCGGTGATTTAATGAGTACAGAAACAACTCTCCCCGAATTAGGTGCAACTGGTCTGCTCCGGTTTATGTGGCGCCAACTCACCAGCATGCGCACCGCGCTAATTCTTCTGATGATGCTGGGTGTGGCAGCAATCCCCGGATCTTTTATTCCACAAAGAGCTCAGAACCCAATGGCGGTGCGGCAGTATTATTTAGATAGCCCAGAATTAGCGCGCTGGATTGAACGCTTTTCGGGTTTTACCGTCTATTCATCACCTTGGTTTAGCGCGATATATATCTTGCTCTTTATCTCACTAATTGGTTGTGTTCTGCCGCGTACCTTTGAGCATTTCCAAGCGATGCGCGCTTTGCCACCGCTAACTCCTCGCAATTTATCGCGCATGGAATCTTTCCAACGATTTGCGGGGGACGGATCAGAACTCACTAAAGCGCAAAGTTGGTTTAAAAAATCACGTTTTCGAGTACGCAGCGAAGAAGGCGCAATTTCTGCTGAAAAAGGTTATTTACGTGAGACTGGCAATCTGCTCTTCCATCTCTCACTCATTTTGATTCTCATCGGTGTGAGCGTCGGTTCGTTATTTGGAATGCGTGGTGAGGCGATCGTTAATAAAGGTGAGCGCTTCATTAGCCTTGCAACTTCATATGACAATCTCTCATTTGGAAAGCTAGTCAATGAAGATTCACTGCAGCCTTTTATTATTGAAGTTGTAGATTTTGTAGCCAAATATGATCCGGTGACGAATGCTCCCCAGGATTACACCGCGACGGTGCGAGTTACTAATCCGGGTGAAAGCACTTCTACTATTAAAACTATCAAGGTGAATAGTCCACTTACCTTTGGAAATACTCGCGTTTACCTTCAGGCAAATGGTTACTCACCGATAGTTACAGTGCGCGATTCAACTGGCCAAGTTGCCCTGCAAGGCCCTATTCCATTCCTGCCACAAGATGGCAACTTGAGCTCTATCGGATCTATAAAAGTTCCGGATGCTAATCCGCAAATAGGTTTCGTTGCCAGCTTCTACCCAACATTTGCGCGCAATGGAGGCCAGGGTGGAATTTCAGTATTCCCAGAAGCACTAGATCCAAAGCTGCTCTTTTCTATTTGGGAAGGTGATCTCGGTTTAGATTCGGGGATTCCACAATCTGTTTATCGCATTGATACTTCCAAGATGAAGCGGATAGCACTAGATTCACTAAAACCTGGTGAATCGTTTTCATACCCACAAGGCTCAATAAAATTTGAAACTTTTGTACCTTGGATTAATCTGCAAATTGTCGATGATCCCGGCAAGGGATACTCCTTATACGGTGCAATTGCAGCGATTCTTGGCTTACTTGCCTCGCTCTTTGGAAGGCGTCGCCGTATATGGATAAGGATCACATCAACTGGAGTTGTAGAAGTTGCTGGTCTGGCTAAGAATGGTGCACCGGGGCTAGACGCGGAAATCGAACGTTTTGTTACGCACTTGAAAAAGGAGATGTAGATGCAGACAACTTGGGCCTACATCTCTAATTACTTTGTTTATTCAGCAATGGGGATCTTCGCCTTATCTTTCTTGGCACATGCTTTCGAGACTGCTTGGGCGGTAAAAGCTCCCCAAAAAGATGCAAATGAATCTGGAAGTGTATTAACTAAGACTTTGGATTACACACGCACCGAACGCGCAGCGCGTATTGCAACAGCGATGATGATTTTAGGATTTTTACTTCTTCTTGGTGGCGTAATCGCACGCGGTATATCTGCAAAGCATGTTCCTTGGGGCAACATGTACGAGTTCTCAATTACCGGTGCGCTTGCTTTAACCGGAGCGTACCTATTAGCACTTCGTAAACATGATCTGCGCTGGCTGGGATTGTTTATTTCGATTTCAGTTCTCCTCACCCTCGGAACCGCAATTACTTTGCTCTATCGCGAAAGCGCACCACTTGTTCCAGCGCTAAATTCACCGTGGCTAGTAATCCACGTAATTGCTGCAATTATTTCTGGCGGAGTTTTCTTACTCTCAAATGTCATCGCTGGTGCTTACCTTTATTTAGATGCGATGGAGTCAAAAGGTGATCGCAAGCCGTGGGCTAAACGTTTGCCAGATTTGGAATCACTTGACCAACTTTCCTATCGTTTAGTTGCATTTGTATTTCCCCTTTGGACTTTTGCAGTTATCGCTGGCGCAATTTGGGCAGAGGCAGCATGGGGCAGATATTGGGGTTGGGATCCAAAAGAGACTTGGGCATTTATTACTTGGGTTGCCTACGCCGCATATTTACACGCGCGAGTAACAATTGGTTGGCGCGGCAAGCGCGCAGCGTGGCTCTGCTTATTTGCCGGATCTACATTCCTATTTAACTATGTGTATGTAAATGTCTGGGGAACCGGCAAGCACACATATAGCGGCCTTTAATAGATAATTAAAGTTTACGAAGAAAATCTGGGTCATCATCTGGCGGCAAAACACGTCGCTTAGGTGGGCGTGGGCCTCTTCCGCCACCAACTCTTCCAAGAATTAAATAGGCAATCGCACCGAATGGTGAAAGTAAAACTATAAGTAAAAGCCAACCCCACTTGGGCAATTTGTTAATTTGAGAATCATCACGCCGAGCACAATCGATAAATGTATACAAAGTTAGAGCAAGAGAGGCTAAAAAGATTATGGCTTGCAACTTAATCATGCTCCTATTCTAGCGAAAGTTAGATAATTAAGCCGAGTGCAAAAAGGATGGCAAAGACCAGTTGCAACTTGCCGGTCTTGGCCAAATACGGGATCAAATCAGCGCTAGATACTCCGCCGGCAACGCCGCGGGCTAAATTCCAAGTCAGGGGAGCGGCAAGTAGCGTTAAGAGAACCGCTGGCTTAAACGTCAGAAGTGCGAAGAGGTGAGCAGAAATTAAGAGCGCGATATATAACTTGCGGGCGCCGCTATCGCCTAAGCGAACTGCCAAGGTTTTTTTCCCAACGATTTGATCTTGGGCGCGATCGCGTAAATTATTGATCGCCAAAATAGCGCAAGCAAGTGAACCCATTGGGATGGCAACTATAAAGATCTGTAGATTCAACTCTTCCGTCTGCACGTAATAACTACCAACGGTTGCAACAATTCCAAAGAATAAGAAGACGGAGATTTCTCCGAGACCTTTATAGCCATATGGATTTGCACCACCGGTGTAACCCCAAGCAGCATTGATCGCAAGTGCACCAACTAAAAGAACCCACCAAGAAGTAGCAGCTGCCAGAGTTAAGCCAATGAGTGCCGCAAATAGAAATGAAATTAGCGCAGCAGTGCGAACTGATTTAGGTGAGGCTAAGCCGGAAGCGGTAAGTCGCACTGGGCCAACGCGTGAATCATCTGTTCCGCGAATTCCATCTGAATAATCATTGGCATAGTTCACACCGATTTGTAGCGCCAGACTTACTAGAAGCGCAGAAAGTGCACGAATAGGTTCCCAGTTACTTCCCGCGTATGCAGTAGCAACTAGTACAGGTGCAATAGCGGCAGGTAAAGTGCGCGGGCGGGCGCCGACAATCCATTTATTCATAGATTTCACTTACCTTCCTTCAGCACAAGGCTAGCCAATTCCTGTCGGTTAACTTTATCTAAAGCAGTCTTTGGTAATTGATCTAAATAGATAGCGCCTTTTATCTTGGCAGCTGCCGAGATTTGGGATGAAAGCGATTCGTTAATGGCAGAAATTTCTGGTTTTACCTTGCCTGCGATCGCTAAGTGCAGTGCTTGTCCCCAATGTTGATCTGCAACAGCAAAGGCGGCACATTCGATACCTGCAAATGCGTTTTGGATTACTTCTTCAACTTTATGTAAAGAGATATTTTCTCCACCCGTGACGATTACATCATCGGCGCGGCCAGTAACCGTTAATTTACCGTTGTTGATTTCTCCAAGATCAGATGTAAGGAAGAAACCATTTTCTAATTTAGAACTCCACCCCTGGGCATCACTTAAATATGTTGTCGCCAGCGAAGCAGAGGAAATCTTTATCAGTCCATCTTTGTTTATCTCAACTGAGGTATCGCCAATTGGTCGACCGTCGTAAACACATCCGCCACAGGTTTCAGTCATTCCATAACTTTCAACAACATTGATTCCGGCCGTGCGCGCCTGTTTGCCTAACTTGTTATCTAGAGCTGAACCGCCCACTAAAACCGATTTTGCGACAAGTAAGTGCGCAAGTAAATCTGTATCTCCATTTAGCGCCCGGAAAAGCTGGGTCGGAACAATCGCTGTGTAATCTGCAACTGGATATTTACCGGTTATTGCACGTGCATCAATCGGTACTGTGTCGAGTTCAAGAGCGCGCACAAGTACGTTAATTCCCGCAATGTGAGTTAGCGGCAATAACAAGGACCAGGTTTGACCTTTACTTGCTTCAAAAAATTTGTTTGTGGCTCTGGCGCTTGCGAAGAGCGCTGCAGCAGAAAGCCCGACTTCTTTCGCATCCCCTGTTGATCCACTGGTGGATACGACAATTGCAATTTGGGCAGGCACCGTTTCAACTGAAATTGGCCCCAATGAGATTGCGGGACCATCATCGGCCAAGGATTTGGCGAGGCGCGCAGTTATATCGGCGATGGTCCACGTGGGATCTATCGCACGAATCTCTCGTTGTGACGTCTGCTCCATTGCACGCGTAGGCTATCGCTCGTAGTCGTAGATGGAGGAATCGTGAGCAAGCCGATCAAGCGTGAAATTGGTAACCGTGCCATACCTGCCTGGGTAACAGGCGCAGGTGGAGAGAAATTTACAGATATCACCTACCAAGTTGGCGAAGGCATCGCCAAGATTTCAATCAACCGACCAGATGTACGCAATGCATTTCGACCACAAACAATTATTGAGCTACAAGAAGCATTTTCATTAGCTCGCGATAACTCTGATGTCGGCGTAATCATCTTTACCGGCACCGGCGATGAAGCATTCTGTTCTGGTGGCGACATCAGCGTTCGCGGTGATGATGGATACCTCGGCGATGATCCACTGGCGCAAAAAGGTATTGGTCGCTTAAATGTTTTAGATCTACAGATTCAAATTCGCAGAACCCCAAAACCAGTTGTAGCAATGGTTGCCGGTTGGGCAATTGGTGGTGGACATGTTCTGCACGTGGTCTGCGATTTAACAATCGCTGCTGATAACGCAAAGTTTGGTCAGACCGGTCCAATGGTTGGTTCATTCGATGGTGGCTATGGCTCAGGCTTACTTGCCGCAAGTGTTGGCCAGAAAAAAGCGCGCGAGATCTGGTTTATGACTCGCCAATATGATGCGCAAGAAGCGCTCGCTATGGGACTTGTTAATACCGTTGTTCCGCTTAAAGAGCTAGAGGCAGAAACAGTTTCTTGGTGTCGCGAGATGCTGCGTAATTCTCCTCTTGCCCTGCGCTTAATTAAATCTTCAATGAATGCCGCCGATGATGGCCTTGCCGGAATTCAACAACTAGCAGGAGATGCCACCTTGCTCTTTTACTTAAGCGAGGAAGGCCAAGAAGGTCGCGATGCTTATAAGGAAAAGCGCGCACCGGATTTCGGAAAGTTTCCAAAGCGTCCTTAACTTTGGCCAAATAAATATGTCGCTCGAACTCTTCTCCACAATGCGCGTTGTTGCGCTGCCAACCGACACCAATTTTCGTGGAATCAACTTGCGCGAAGTTGCGCTCTTTAAAGGTGAATACGGGTGGGGAGAATTTTCACCATTTCTTGAGTACGGATACGAAGAATCAGCACCATGGTTGCAGTGCGCAATCGAGGCGGCAACCAAGCCCCGCCCAAAGTTTTACCGTAATTCAGTAAAAGTTAACGGCACAATTCCGTCCCTTAATGAGCATTCAGATATCGAACGAATAGTTAACTCTTTTCCAGGTGTGGAAACCTTTAAAGTAAAAGTCGGCGATAACTTAAGTGAAGATATTGCTCGCCTCGCACAGGTTCGTGCTCTTGCTCCAAAAGCTAAATTACGCATCGATGTAAATGGCAATTGGGATGTAGCAACTGCTGTTACAAATTTGCGATCCATTTACGAAAATATTGGTCCACTTGAATATGCCGAGCAACCTTGCGCAACAATCGCAGAATTAAGAGAGCTTAAAGAAAAGCTAAAGATAGACATTCTGATTGCTGGCGATGAAATTCTGCGTAAAGCGAGCGACCCATTTGCGGTGGATCTATCCGGTGCAATCGATATCCTGGCGCTAAAAGTTCAACCACTAGGTGGCATCGCTCGCGTGCATAAATTGGCAGAGCACCACAAACTTCCAGTTGTTGTTTCAAGTGCTTTGGAGAGCGCTGTGGGAATTTCCCACGGATTGGCTCTAGCAGCTTCTTTTAAAGACCTTGATTATGATTGTGGACTTGGCACCGGTGCGCTGCTAAGCACCAATGTTGCCGACCTTCCAATTATTAACGGCGCAATTGAGATAACGGATTTTGAGCCTGACTTCGGTGCTCATGAAGTGGCTGCCGATCGCTTTGAATGGTGGAAGAATCGCGTTATGAAGACTTGGGAGCAGATGAAATGAACCAAGCAACGCGTTTGGCGCGTGTAATCGTGTGCCAAATCATTGAAGCTGGAATCACCGATGCGGTTATTTCTCCAGGTTCACGTAATGCGCCGCTATCGCTGGCGCTAGTAACTGCGCAAGATTTAGGTTTAATAAAATTACATATCCGAATTGATGAGCGCACAGCGGCTTTCTACGCCCTTGGTTTAGCGAAAGCAACAAACCGCCCCGTGCCTGTAATTTGTACAAGTGGAACTGCAGTTGCTAATTACCACCCAGCAGTTCTTGAGGCCTCACACTCAAATGTTCCACTATTTGTAATAACAGCTGACCGCCCAGCTGAACTACGTCGCACTGGTGCAAATCAAACTACTGAACAAGCAAGAATTTTTGGCAAAGCAGTTCGCTACTTTGCAGATGTATCAGGTGCGGTCTGTCCATTAGAACTTCCACTAAATGCTTTGCAAACCGGACCAGTGCATTTAAATGTGCAATTTGAAGAACCGCTAATTGGTAACGCTGACACTGCTTGGTTAGATGGCTTAAAAGTGAGCCCTCCTAGAAAATTTGATCGAAAGAACGCTGGCACCTTGGCTAGCAAATCTACTCACGGCTTATTGGTGATTGGACATGATCGTGGTGGTTTAGCGGTTGAAGAAGTAGCAAAATTTGCTGAGCAACTTAGCTGGCCAATTTTAAGTGAAGACCCATTAACTTTCTCTAACGCAAACGCACATGCCAGCCTCTTTCTAACCTCAATCACCATTGCAAAAGATCTAGCACCAGATACTGTGATAGTTATTGGGCGCACGACTTTATCTCGTTCGGTCAATGCACTCATCAATTTAGCCCGAGTAACTTTTGTAATTGATCCACGTATTGCAACCGTTGATTCTGATCGAATGGCAGAGAAGAAATTCACTGAATTACCAGAGCTTTATACCGCCCCTGCAGATCCTGAGTGGTTGGCTAAGTGGAACAAGTATTCAGAGCGAACTTCCAAAGTTGTAAAAGAAATGTCCGCTTGGTCAGAACCCTTAATCGCCCGTGAGATTTCGCAACATCTACCAGATGGCGCAACTCTATTTATCTCTTCTTCTCGACCGATTCGCGATATCGAAGCATTTGGCGCAGCACGTCAGGGAGTTAAAACCTTTGCCAATCGTGGCCTTGCCGGAATTGATGGAAATATCTCGACCGCTCTTGGTATTGCAACTGCCCACAACGCAACATTTGCAGTGCTGGGAGACCTTGCCTTTCTGCACGACATCACTGGATTAATTCATCGTGAAGAAATCAACTTGCGAATATTTGTAATTAATAACGATGGCGGTGGAATTTTCTCAACGCTGCCGCAACGTGGAAGTAATGGATTTGAGCAAGTCTTTGGAACTCCACACGGCCTCGATCCTGCTGCGATAGCCAAGGCTATGGGGCTGGATGCGAAGGTTATTTCATCGGTTGATCAACTCCGAGATGAGATTAAAAAACCAATTTCAGGTGTCAGCGTGGTGGTCTGCGATGTACCGAGCCGCGAATCTAACGCTGATCTGATTAAGAGCCTTTATGCCAAGATGGAATCAATTTAATTTAAAGCAGTTCGCATTGGTGCAAATTTTGCGCTGCTTTCACTTAACTCTTTCTCTGGGTTAGAACCAGCCACAATTCCACATCCAGCGTAAATTTGGATCTCATTTTCTGTGATCTGGCCGCAACGCAAGGCGATACCTAGCTCACCATCGCCGCGCGCATCTAACCAGCCAACGGGGCCAGCGTAACGTCCACGCGACATACCTTCTATTCGTTTAATTACATCGGCGGCGATGTTAGTGGGAGTTCCGCAGACTGCTGCAGATGGATGCAACTTTTCTAAGATAGTAAAAGCATCAACGCTCTTCTTGCTTTCGATTAGTGCACCAGTTACATCAGTTGCTAAATGCATAACATTTGCTAAGTGCAATACAAAGGGGGATTCGGGAACGTTAGTTGATGTGCAGAATAGTTCGAGCGCATCTGCCACAGATCTAACTGCATACTCATGTTCTTCTAAATCTTTTGATGATCGCGCAAGGGATGCGGCGAGTGCTAAATCTTTCTCGTCATCACCGGTCTTGCTGATTGTGCCGGCGAGAACTCGTGAGGTAACCATGCCACGAGATAGGCGCAGCAGAAGTTCGGGTGTTGCACCGACCAAACCATCGACTGCAAAGATCCAAGTCGAAGGATATTCAGCGCTTAGGTTGCGCAATATTTTGCGGGCATCAATTCGACGATGTGAGTTAATTCGTAAATCACGCGCAAGAACAACCTTTTCTAGGTTGGTAGATTCAATCTCTTTAATCGCTTGAGTTACGCGCATCTGCCATTCAGATGGGCTTAACGAACCATCACCCCAATTAAATTCAGCATCTGCCAGCGCTGGAACTTCTTCCAAGAGTTTGGGCTGTGCTTGATCGCCGATCCAGGTGATCCACGAACTGCCGTTGCGCATTCCAACGACTATTTGGGGGATTACTAGTACAGAATCTTCATCTGGATCAAAGGAGAAAGAGGTAAAGAGAATTGGTCCAGTACCGCTGGCGTGTACTGAGTCCGAGATTGCAAATTTTTCTAACTGTTGATGCCACCAATTTCGCGCATCGGCAAAGCGGTTTGCACCCTTAACAACAGTAGATGCGTAGCTTCCCCAACCGACTAAACCATCTCCGCCACGCACCCAAGTTAAAGGCGCGTCATCTGGCAGAAGTTCTAATAGTGGCAGATGTTCGCCAAGGCGTGC
>Ga0209355_1000706_pt1 | contig 19631 bp, 14 predicted proteins | sample LauGreSBDMM110SN_3_FD_187563 | JGI IMG/M metagenome (GOLD analysis project Ga0209355, IMG submission 187563) | Freshwater lake microbial communities from Lake Michigan, USA - Sp13.BD.MM110.SN (SPAdes) (version 2) | ecosystem: Environmental > Aquatic > Freshwater > Lake | place: Lake Michigan... | reverse complement strand
TTGATTAAGTGTAGGAAAATTTGTTAGAGCAGCTGCACTACCTGTTGGTGCTAAATAATCCGTTCCGGATATTGCCGCTGACATTGCATTTGTTCCATTACCTTTTATTAAACCCGTAATTGTTGAAGCACCTGTACCACCGTTTGCAACTTGAACAGTACCAGACAAAGTTGCAGCGGCTGCTGTAATTGTAATATCTGCACTTCCGTCAAATGCAACACCATTAATGTTTTTAGATGCAGCTAATTTTGTTGCTGTTGCTGCGTTACCTGTAGTATTTTGATTCCATGTTGGAATAGGTCCAGTTAAATCTGCGTAAGCACCACTAAACAATGTAGGTTTATTTAAAATCATAGCAACACCTGTTGTTGCATTCCAATCTGCGCTAACTTGAGCAGCTGGAATGACAGGTTTGTTTGTCAAGTCAGAATAAGAGCCACTAAATAAGTTAGGCTTGTTTGTTAGATCTGTGTATGATCCACTAAACAAAGTAGGCTTTCCAGTTAAGTCTGAATATGCACCGCTAAATAAGTTAGGCTTGTTTGTTAGATCTGTGTATGATCCAGTAAACAATGTAGGCTTTCCAGTTAAGTCTGAATATACACCACTAAATAAGTTAGGCTTATTTAAAATTTTTGCTGGACCTACTGTTGCAGTCCAATCTGCATTTACTTGACCAGCCAAAATATTGCCAGCCATTAAGTCTACATATGTTTTAACTGATTTAACCGTAGGATATTTTTCATCAGAAGTGCCATCAGCCGATACATCTAGACTTTTATTTGAAATATTTTCTTTAAGCGCAAGAGATGTATTTACATCAGTAGTATTTGCTTTAAGTGCAAGGGATGTATTTACATCAGTAATATTTGCTTTAAGTGCAAGGGATGTATTAACATCTGCTGTATTTGCTTTAAGTGCAAGAGATGTATTTACATCAGTAGTATTTGCTTTAAGTGCAAGGGATGTATTTACATCAGTAATATTTGCTTTAAGTGCAAGAGATGTATTTACATCAGTAGTATTTGCTTTCAAATTGATTCTATTTGAAAGTGAAACAGTATCTCTATTAAACCTATTACTCAACATTGTATTAGTATCTGCAATATTAAGTTTTGAACTAAGTGCAACCTGTGTTGCGGTACTTACAGGCTTATCTATGTCAGCGGTGTTATTTACTTTATCCAATCCAACTTTTGCGGGGTTAATTCCCATAGCTACTTTAATATCAGTTACAGAACCATCTGCTAATTTAGAAGTATTAACTGCTTTAGAAGCAATAGATGGAGAAGGATAGTTACCAGTTAAATCACCTGAAGCATTGCCAGAGGGGGTTGAATAAAGTGCGTATGGCACACTTTGCAATTTGGTTATACCGGCAATAGTATAATTACTCTGACCTGCTGGGTCTATTTCAAGCTTAATATGTTTATTACCCGTAGCCCAATCAACGGCGCTGATGTTACCTAATACATAAAAAGCATCTGGTCCTCCAATGACAATATTAAATAACCCTACATAGTTTGTCATTACCCGTCTTGTTTCTTGATAAGCCAATTTACCTGCAAGGGCACTATCAATAATTGATATACGCACGGATATTTCTTGATAACGGATGGGTTCTCCACTTGCATTTCTAGCAATACCTTGATAATTTAAAGTTTGCGGAATTTGTGCTTGAACAGCCTTAACCAAAATAACCGTAACTATTAACAGTACTAACTTTTTCATCCGTTAATTAATTTTTTGAAATTTAAAAACACCGGTTTTTTCAATCTTGTATGAAGTGGGTCTTACCAGGACCTTAAAAAAATACATACCTGAGGCTAGCTTTGAAATGTTCCAGTTTTGAGATATTGGCTTTTCCGACTTAACGATTTCCTTTGTGTCAATAATCTTACCGCTATTATCATATAATGAAACATAGAAATAGCCTATATCACCAGATCTAAAATCTAGATTTACAAAGTTTTTAGCAGGAACAGGATATACCCTTACTTCATCTAACCGAAGTGTTTCTCTTCTCAAAATGGGTATATAAAACCAATCTGTGGGCTGTAAAACCCCGCTGGTAACAAATGATTTTGATGTTAGTAGTAGATTTTCCTGTGTGCTTCTTCCAAAAAAGGTCTCAATAATGGCACTCTCCCCAATACTCCAATCCACTATAAAATTTTGAGAAATCTTACTAGTACCCCCGCCTAGGTTGTAAGTCCCAGGAGCAGATTTGGTAACAATCGTTTGAGCAAATAAACCAGCAGGCATTACCAAAAAGGTAATAGCAATAATAAAAAAGTAAGAAGAATTTTTAAAAATCACCCTCATAGGCTTGACTTAGCAATCAGTTATAATTATCATTTAGATATTATACTACAGACAAAATAACATGGTGCGAGTTAGAGGGTTGAAAATTAATTGACTATAGCTCATTTACCTCGCCAATAAAACATAGTCCTATGTATAACAAACACTTATGTAAAGTTTTTAGCCGATAAAACCTTGAAAATTAAAGAATGCTAGTTACTATTTATGTGTTTTACGTAGTCTGAAGGAGATCCACCATGAAACTTTTTAAAGAAAAAAGCCATGTTTTGCCTTGAGCTAAAGCCAGCTTGCTTGGCAAGTGCATCAATTGTAAAGAGCTTACTTTCTGGATTATTAGCCAAATCAATGAAATATAGGATCCGGTATTTATTTACTAAATCTGTAAAAGATGTATCATAATATATTTTAATGTAATTATTTAGTGTTTCTTGATCTACCCCTAAAATTTCAGAAAACTCAGCAGCGGTACACTTTTCTTTTAAATAATACAAATTGGTAAAAAAATGGTTAGCAAAAGTATCAGACGGTATTTTATCTACTCTTTGAGAAGAAAAAATAGATAAAAAGGATACATCAACAGGCATTTTATTTAGAAATGCAGGTCGGTATAAAATAATGACAAGGGGTGCCAATAAAACAATATTTCCTAAAAATTTGAAAGGGAAAAAATAAGGAAAAGAAAATTTTAGAATACCTACGATGATGGATACTACTAGAACTCCAATCATAAATACACACCATAATCTTAATTTTCTAAAATAAATATTAGCTTGGTTATACTTTTCTAATATATTGTATAGATAATAAATACAAAGTGATAATATATAAATACCTGAAATTATTCTTACTATGGAAGTGCTTAACCTAGTTTTTGGATGTAAATAATAGTTTGTTGTATAAATATTTAATCCAAATTTATAATTATAATAAAGAGGTATCAGTATAACAAGTAAAAAAATCAATAAACAGCTTACAAGAACAAATCTGCTCAGTTTATTTCGATATAGCTGGTATATAAAATTTATGCAAGCAATAGATAAAATATGAATAGGTAATTCTATTAAAACACGAGAATAGTTATAGTAAAATTGAAAAATTTGACCAAACGCATTTAATCCTATACACGCAACCATTAAAAGCAATAATGATTTTAATACAAGTGGTCTTTTAAACTTAATAAGCAGATCTATAAACACCAACAAAGAGATAGAAAGAACACCAGCATCGAGTGAAAGTAATAGGTATTGGGGGGTAAACATATATATTTAGAATGTATAAATTTTTCTAAAAATATAATATTAAGTTTATATAATTAAATTAATATAACAAATTAATATAATTAATAATACTTTATAGCGGCTTTATACCCAAAGCGCCGCTCGTTCTTGTTTCAAAACGACCCACTGTTCCTTTATACCTGATATCGCTAGCGCCAGAAACATTGGCTTTTAGATATTTATTGATGGTTAATCGAATGCTAGATGCTCCAGAAGCTACCACCGCACAATTGTCTGTTACCAAATCAATTGATTTAATAGAACATGCCCCAGAAATATTAAAATCGGACTCTGTGGCTGTTCCTGATAAGCTAATATTGGAAGCACCACTCGCTCCTACTTTTAAGCTATTCACTTTTATCAGCCCCTTAATATCACTAGCTCCTGAAATGCTAACAAGCAACCTATCAGATGTAATTGCGTCTACAAAAGAAACATTACAAGCGCCCGAAACCGTTAACTTTTGCAAATCTTTTACCGTGATGTAGGCTTTTAGTTTATTGTTTTTCCAAGAGCCCCAGCCCTTCTGATCAAAAGAAATATAGAGCACACCTCCAGAAATATGGGTCTTAATATTTTTAGTGGCAGCAGCATCAATTGCAGCAACCGCTACCGCACCCTCTGTGCCCTGAGAAATATAAACATCAAAGGCATTGGACAGGTTAATTGCTGTAAAGCCCGTCAGTTTTCTATCCTCTGCAGCTCCATCAAAAACCATTTTCTTAGGCGTTTGGGCACATGCACTTGACAAAATGAGTAGCAAAAAAGCCACAGTAACAGATTGTTTCTTAAACATAATGGGTATTTTTTTGTAAAACGTAAGACTGTCCATAAAGTTACAACCCATGGAAAGATTTTTATAATTAGTTTTGTGTCAACAATTCCTCGGGGTGCTTGTGGTTTACCACCGGCTGAGAAAATACCCGTAGAACCTGAACAGGGTAATGCCTGCGAAGGGAAGGTGTTCACTTTTTTAGTGCCTCCCATAGCTTTCTCCCTGTTCCCATTTATAAACTTTAAAACAAAAAAGATGAAAAAGTTTTTGGGAACAATGTTATTGGTAACTGCATGTCAAGCCTTGTTTGCGCAAAGCATACAAAAAGACAGCGTTCAACTTCCACCCTTAGAAGTAAGAGCCATTAGAGCCTCCGAAAGAGCGCCCTTTGCCAAACAAAATTTGAGCAAGAGCGACATTCAAAAAAACAATTTGGGTCCAGACCTGCCCTTCTTACTCAACCAAACACCCTCAGTAGTGGTGCAATCCGATGCAGGCAATGGCATTGGTTACACAGGCATCAGAATTAGAGGAACAGATGCTACAAGAATTAATGTAACTATTAATGGTATTGGTTATAATGATGCAGAAAGTATGGGAACTTTTTTAGTGAACTTACCCGATTTTGCATCATCGGTTAGTAGTATACAAATTCAAAGAGGCGTGGGTAGTTCTTCCAATGGACCAAGTTCGTTTGGTGCTAGCATTAATTTGTCTACGCACGAACTAAATGAGAAATCATATTTTAGTACCAATAATAGTGCAGGTTCTTTTGGAACATTAAAAAATACGATTCAATTTGGTAGCGGCCTGATCAATAAATATTTTACTATTGATGCCAGAGTAAGCAATATTAAAAGTGACGGATATATTGATAGAGCGTTTAGTGACTTACGCTCCTACTATGTAAGTGGTGCTTATATAAAAGGGGAAACAAGCCTTCGCTTCACTTCGTTTTCAGGAAAAGAAAAAACATACCAAGCATGGTATGGCGTATCTGCCAGTGACTTAGAAAACAATAGAACTTTTAATCCAGCTGGTACCGAAAAATCGGGTGAGCCATATAGCAATCAAACCGATAATTATACGCAAACACATTACCAGTTATTTTTTAATCATCAAGTAGCGAAAAATTTAGATTTGCAAGTATCAAGCTATTATACCAAAGGCGCCGGTTATTATGAAGAATATAAGGCAGATCAAGGATTGTCTAGATATGGAATTCCAGCCATAACTTCAGGATCCACAGTACATACGAGTTCAGACCTCGTTAGAAGACGCTGGTTAGATAATGATTTTTACGGTCAAAATATATCGCTTCAATACAAGAAAAAGGATGAGGAAATTTCGTTTGGTGGCGGATGGAGCACCTATATTGGAAAACATTTTGGAGAAGTTATTTGGGTAGAAAAAGCAAACTCATTTTCTCCTAAAAGATATTACGATTTACCAGCCATAAAAAAAGAAGCCAATTTATATACAAAATGGCAGCATAGCTGGGCTAGTAATTTTAGCAGCTACATCGATCTTCAATACAGAAATGTTACACATAGGATGGATGGATTCCAAAACAACCCAACACTTAACATTAATAGAAGTTTTGGATTTTTTAATCCTAAAATTGGATACCAATTCAATAAAAATGGATGGGTACATTATGCGAGCTATGCCATAGGACACAAAGAACCCAATAGAGATGATTTTGAAGTGGGTGCAGCAACACAACCCAAACCTGAAAGATTACAAGATCTAGAAGTAGGCCTCGAAAAAAGAAATAAAAAAACAACTTGGAGTGCTAATTTTTATTACATGCACTACAAGGATCAACTCGTAATAACGGGTAAAATAAATGATGTAGGTGCATATACCAGAATGAATGTACCTAACTCTTACAGACTAGGTATTGAGCTCATGCACACAACGATACTAACTAGTAAATTACAATTGTCTAGCAACGTAACATTTAGTAGAAATAAAATAAAATCATTTACAGAGTTTATTGACAACTATGATACTGGTAATCAAGATGCCATCACAAGAAACAATACTGACATTGCTTTTTCACCAAATTTCATTGCTGCTGCTACACTTGCATACAAACCAGTAAAACAATTTACAATTGAACTACAAACAAAATGGGTAGGTAAACAATATTTAGACAATAGTTCTTTACAAGAAAGATCATTAGAAGCATTTGCCAATCAAGACATTAGTGCGAGCTATGAGTTTGCTAAAAAGAAAAGCCGTTCTTTTTTATTGACAGCTAGGGTAAATAATATTAGCAACCAACGATACATACCAAATGGTTATAGCTACGCATATGTATATGGAGGCGAAACCATTACAGCAAATGGCTACTACCCAATGGCAACCATCAATTATTTAATTGGGATTACGATAAAATTCTAGAATTTTTCTTTCCAGGCAAGCATGCCACCTGTTACATTTACCACGTCTGTAAAGCCCATGGTTTCTAGCAGTAAGCATGCTTGCCCACTTCTATTACCACTTCTGCAATAGAAGTATACTTTATGGTTTTTTAGATCCTCAATTTCATCAATTTGCATGCTTTGAACATTACCAAGTGGCAATAACAATCCACCAATATTAAATTCGGCGTGTTCATGTGGCTCGCGCACATCCACTAAATTTATTTTTTCACCAGCGTCAAGGATTTCTTTAAGCGCTTCTACTGTTATTGTTTGCATATAAAAAGTATTTAATTTTTAATAGATGGACCGCTAATCGAATCTTTAGGCGGCGGGGTGTTACTTAAATATAAATCTACGAGTTGACCTTGTCTAATTTTATTAGGCAGCGGCATGCCTGTTAAAGAATCTAGTTTTGTAGATAAATAACCAGGTGTTTGTCTAAACACAAAAGAGGTAGCTGAATCTTTAATGGTTTCTAAAGACAGTACGGATCCAACATTAATGCGCTGTAACAATAGTTGGCTTAATGCTTCTGTATAGGTAAGCCCCACCAAATTTGGCATATCAGTTTCTTCGCCTCCAACACCCGTGCCAATTACTAAACTAATGGTGGAACCAAGCGGAATTTTAACGCCCTGTGCAATGGGAACGCCATTAAAAAGCTGATCGAGTACGGCGTTACGTGCAAAATCAGGCTTGTAGGTTACGGAACCTAATTTTAGTTGCAAACTTTGCAAATAAAGCTCGGCACTTTTAAGCGAAAACCCCACAAGCGAAGGCATTTCAACTTGCGGAGGCACCATTCGGTTAATGGTTAAATAAATAGTTCGACCTGCTTTTACAATTTCATCCGCTTCTGGCGTTTGTCTGATAACAGCAAGCTTTGCAATACTATCTACATAAATAGAATCGAGTATCACTACTTCAAATCCTTCCTTTTCTAATTGTTGCTGTGCGGCAATATAACTCTGCCCTACCACCGAATTTACTTTAGCTGTTTTACCATATCCTGTAATCCACCCGAGTGATAAGAAAAATACAATGAGCAAAAAAAATAGTCCCCCAATACCAATAAGTATATTTTGCCAAAGCGGCTTTTGTACTATTTTTTGTAGTAGGTTTTTCATGTACGAATTAATTAAGCGACTCTTCAATTATTGAAGTATAAAAATCTTGTAAGCTCACACCCATAGCTTTTACTTGTTGCGGAATCACACTAGCAGCAGACTGACCGGGCACCGTGTTTACCTCTAACATATATGGCAAGCCTTTTTGTTCATTGTAAATAAAATCGATGCGCACCACACCTCGGCAATTGAGTACTTCATATACTCTTTTAGCAGCAGCCTCCAATTGCGCTTGCATTGTGGCATTAATGTTAGCAGGTGTTGTTTCAACGCTCTTGCCTTGGTACTTTGCTTCAAAATCAAAAAATTCGTTGGAAGTTTCAATTTCAGTAATAGGCAAAACTTGCAATGCACCCTTGGTTTTAAAAACACCAATGGTAAATTCTCTACCACTAATAAATTCTTCAACCAGTACTTGCGTATCTTCTTTAAAAGCTTTTTCTAGTGCAGGCGCCAGCGCATCAGCAGTAGTGACCTTACTCATGCCAATACTACTTCCGCCATTATTTGGTTTTACAAAAACAGGTAGTTGTAATTTTTCTAAAATAGCTTCTGGAGTGATGGGTGTATGCTTAAATAAGTGCATGGAGTTAGCAACAGATATGCCCCCAAATGCTGCCACCGCAACGGTATAACGTTTGTTAAAAGTTAAAGCAGAAGTAGCCGCATCGCAACTTGTATACGGGAGGCCTAACATATCAAAGTACCCTTGTAATTTTCCATCTTCACCGGGCGTTCCATGAATACATAAAAGCACTACATCAAAATTAATTTTACTGCCGCTATCTGTAATAGAAAAATCATCTCTATTTACTTTTTGAGGCGTCCCATTTTCTGGCGTATACCACCAACCAGACGGATTGACATCTATTTGAAAAACATCAAATTTACTTCGGTCTAAATTACTATTTACGGTAACAGCACTCTTATAACTAATTTGCGCTTCACCACTTAAACCACCGGTAACGAGTGCTACTTTTTTTTTCATAAACCCTTAACTATTAAAAGAAAATTAGAGGTGTAGCTTGTCTTTTTTAGAAAGCAATTCTTCTACTGTTTCTTTGTACAACTCATCAGGTACACAACAATCTACAGGACATACCGCAGCACATTGTGGTTCTTCATGAAAACCTTGACACTCGGTACATTTGTTAGGGGTAATATAATACGTATCTACACTGATTGGAGAAAGTCTAGCATCTGTTGCAACAGCACTACCATCCATTAATGTAAAACTCCCTTTTACAGAAGTTCCATCAGCGATGGCCCACTCTACCCCACCTTCATAAATTGCGTTATTTGGACACTCGGGTTCACATGCCCCGCAGTTGATACATTCGTCTGTAATTTTAATAGCCATATTAAATGGTTTTGTTTGGGTTACTGAATTTACATTTGCAGTATCAAAAATACGGCCGACAAATGATTTTACAAGAACGAATTGAAATACTTAACAAATTAAGTGCCTATATGGCCGGAAATGAGCCAGCATGGGCCGAAGCAAAGGAAAGAGCTGCCCGTGAAAACCCCTGGTTTGCACTCGAATTTGTAGAAAAGGCGGTGAATTCGATCACAAATAGCTTTTTGGACCCCCAGCTGCTAACCAACTGGGCTATCAAATATGGGGTTCCAGATCAGCAAAGCGAGCCTAAAAAAGTGGGTTTAGTGATGGCCGGCAATATCCCGTTAGTTGGCTTCCATGACTTTTTATCGGTATTTATATCAGGACATATCGCTGTTATTAAGCCGTCTTCAAAAGATGAAATTTTAATAAAACATATTGCCTCGGAACTAATTAAAATGGATGAGCGTGTTTCAGGCATGGTATTTTTTGCGCCACAACTTGCTGGACTTGACGCCTACATTGCAACTGGAAGTAATAATAGTAGCAGGTATTTTGATTATTATTTTGGTAAATTCCCAAATATTATTAGGCGTAATAGAACATCGGTAGCAATTATTGATGGCACCGAAACAGCTGCCGAGCTTGACTTATTAGCAGATGATATGCAAACGTATTTTGGACTAGGCTGCCGTAATGTTACGCAGTTATATGTACCTACCAATTATGATTTTATTCCGCTTTTAACGGCGTTAAAAAAATACGAGTACTACCTAGATTTTCATAAGTACAAACACAATTATGACTATCATTTGGCCCTCTTAATTATGGGTAATAAATACTACATGAATAATGATTCGCTTGTTTTTGCCGAAAATGAAAGCCCATTTTCGCCAGTTAGCCAGGTGCATTATCAATTTTACGCGGAGCAGGAGCAATTGAGCCATTTAGGCCAAAATACCGATATCCAGTGTATTGTGGGACATGACTATATCCCTTTTGGAAGCGCCCAAGCGCCTAGTTTAACAGACTATGCCGATGGCACAGACACCATGGCATTTTTGCAGACTTTATAAACCCTTTGCGTAAAAAATTTGTTAAATAAGACAGGTGGTGTACAGACAAATTTGCAGCTTTGTTTATTTGTAGCGTAAAGGCATGTAAATTGTAGAACCTTTTAAAACAAGTAATGATGAATATGAATTTCAAAACGGTGGCCACAATGGTAGCCATTAGCGCCACAACAGCTATTGTAAGTGTTTGGGGAGTAGGCAAATTCAATGCATACCAGCAAGCAGGCTTTCAGGACCCGGGCAAATTACCTTTTAATTATGTTGGATTTAATAACAACAATGCGCCTGGCGTTGCAGTAGATTTTACCCCTGCCGCTACCACTGCGGTTCCTGCTGTTGTGCACATTAAAACAAAAACAAAAGAAAAACAATTAAGTAGTGGTGGATCTGGAGGATCACGTGGAAGAAATCCATTTTCCGATTTCTTTGGTGACGACTTTGGTGATGTTTTTGGAGGCGGCCCTCGCGTAATGCCCGAGCAGCGCGCGAGTGGTAGTGGTGTAATTATTACAGAAGACGGATACATTGTTACCAACAACCACGTGATTGATGGTTCCGATGAAATCAACGTTACACTCGGCAATAAAAAATCGTACAAAGCAACATTAATTGGTGCCGATCCTAGCACCGATATTGCAGTTATTAAAATTGAAGCAAAAGGATTACCCTATTTAATGTATGGTAATAGTGATGAAGCTAAACTTGGGCAATGGGTTTTAGCCGTTGGTTATCCGCTGAGTTTGGATGCCACTGTAACAGCTGGTATCATTAGTGCTAAATCAAGATCTATTGATATCAATAGAAAACAAAGTGATAGACCTGTAGAATCTTTTATTCAAACAGACGCAGCCGTTAACCCGGGCAATAGCGGTGGTGCACTCGTTAATACCAATGGCGAACTCATTGGTATCAACTCTGCCATAGCATCCCCTACCGGCACTTACGCTGGCTACTCCTATGCAATACCGGTTAATATTGTCAAAAAAATAGTAACAGATATTGTGAAATTTGGAACTGTTCAACGCGCTTACATTGGTATTAACTTTTTACCAGAAAATGTTACAGACGAACAAAAACTTGCGTACGAAAAAGAATTTGGCATAAGCATTAAAGAAGGCGAAGGTGTTTTTGTTACAGATGTACCAGCAAATGGAGCAGCTGCAATAGCAGGCCTTAAGAAATACGATATCATTACAAAAATTGATGGCGTAAATATAACTTCTGGACCAGAATTACAAGAGCAGGTTGCTAAACGCAAGCCAGGAGATAAAGTGAGTTTAACCTACAAAAGAGCAGGAAAAGAAAATACAGTAACACTTACTTTAAAAAACAAAGTAGGTAACACCGATATTGTTAAAAACACTTCAATCCTTGAAAAATTAGGTGGCAGTTTTGAAAACCTTGATAAAAAAATAGCAGCAGCCAATGAAGTAGAAGGTGGTGTGGTTGTTAAAAAAGTTGGCGAAGGATTACTCAAGAAAAGTAGAATGCAGGACGGATTTGTAATTATTAGCGTGAACGGTTCTGAAGTAAACAGCCTTGAAGCATTAAAAGAAATATTAGCTAAAATAAAGTCCGGTGTTGTAAGACTCGAAGGTTTTTATCCGGGATTTGAAGGCAGCTATACCTATCCACTAAATCTTAGTGAGGAATAAGCTGATAGACCAAATACTCACCGGCTTGAAGTTCAAATTTTTCATTTCCAGAAAATGAAAACTGCAGGCCCGAAAATATTTGTTCAAAAGTGCCAGATAACAAAGGATGGGTAATTTCAAAAGCCAATCTGTTATGCTCCGAAATATTGAGAAGCACCAAAACAACATTGTTTTGGTGCTTTTTTATAAAGCCTATAATGCTATTTGGGTATGGTGTTTGGAGCATTTGGTTGTGACCAAACACAACTGCATCATTATGTGCACGGAGGCTTAAAAGCGCCTTATAAAAATCATGTAGTGATGTATGTTTTGTTTGCGGCGACCAGTTTAGTTCATCTTTGTCAAAAAATAACAAGCGTTTATGGTTGGGGATTTCTTGACCACTATATACAAGTGGCAACCCACCCCAAGTAGCCGTAAATACAGACCATGCTTTAGCTGTTACACCATATTTTTCATACTCAGTTCCGTTCCAACTGTTTTCGTCATGGTTCGATGTAAAAAATAACTTTTGCGTATTTGATCCTTCACTTGCATACATTTCAAGTTGTTGCAATACCGGATTTAAATTTGGCTCATGTCTATTAATTGAGCCACTGGCATGCATAAATGCCCAGGCATAGGTGGTGTCAAATGCTTCAAAATAATGCAGGTCTTCACATTCTGCTAGCCAGTACAAAGGCTTTATAACATCAAGTGCCCGCCTTGCTTCTACCCAAAAATCGAGCGGCACCAAATGCGCCATATCACATCTAAAGCCATCAATACCAGCAGTATCTACCCAGTAACGCATCGCATCTATCATAGCGGCGCGCATATTGTGGTTATCATAATTTAAATCGATAACATCCCTCCATCCATTACGTTCTGTAAAATTTCCGTGGGCATCTTGCATGTAAAAGTTTGGATTTGAAATTGTCCAAACATGATCTTGACCGGTATGATTGGCTACCCAATCAATAATTACTTTCATGCCAAGCAAATGCGCTGCATCAACAAGTGATTTAAAATCCTGAGGCGTTCCAAACTCATCATTAATCGCCATGTAATTACTGCAGGCATAATAACTACCTAAACTTCCTAGCCTACCTTTTAAACTTATTGGTGTAATGGGCATGAACCATAAAACGGTAACGCCCATATCTGCTAGTCTTGGAAGATGCGCTGCAAATGAAGCCAAGGTCCCTTCTTTGGTATACTGTCTTACATTAACCTCGTACATGTTTGCACGGAGCGCCCAAGCAACAGTATTAAACGGCATGTGGTCGAAATTTAGAAAACAAAATAGATAAAAGAAATACGAACACAGCGCCAATTACATTGAGCCACAAAAATCCAATACCAACAATATCATACTTGTCTAAACAAAAACAAACAATAACAAATATTTCCCCTACAATAGCAGCCCAAAACACAGCTGTACCGCCTACTTTTTTAGCATAAAATGCCACTAAAAAGATGCCTAAAATAACACCATAAAATAAAGAGCCTAGTACATTTACGGCTTCTATCAAACTCCCCATACCCGTTGCAAACTGTGCCGTTAAAATACAAAATACACCCCAAGCCAATGTGTACCATTTAGATGTTTTATAATCTGAGGCAGATTGCGCAAGCGTTGATCCATCAATCGATTTTGACCGGTACCGTAAATGAAAATCAATAACGGTACAAGAGGCAAGCGCGTTAAGTGCTGCTGCAATAGAACCCCATGCTGCTAAAAAAATAACAGCTATTAATAAGCCTATGAGTCCAACGGGTAAATAATCAACTACAAAACGTAAAAAAATATAGTTGGTATCATTTACGTCTGCTCCTGGGACAGCAGTTGCAATTACATTTTTATAGTTTTTTTGTAATGCTGTTAACGAGGCGGCACCTTTTTGAATTTTATTTTCAAGTGCCGTATCTGTTTTTTTAGTTTTTACAAGTGCTGTATTCAGCTCTAATTGTTTAGCCTGCGCAGTCTTAAACTGATTTTGAATGGCAGCCAATGAATCTTTGTAAGGTGTAGACCAGGCTTTGGTTTCAACAGTTCTATTAAAAAATATAGGAGACTCCTTAAATTGATAAAATGTAAATAATAAAACCCCTAATAGCAATATTAAAAACTGCATAGGTATTTTTACAACGCCGTTTAACAAGAGTCCTAATTTACTTTCTTTGTCATTTTTTGCAGTAATATACCTGCCTACTTGCGACTGGTCGGTACCAAAATAAGATAGTGCTAAAAAAAAGCCGCCAATGGTTCCACTAATAATGTTGTACCGGTCTTTAAAATCAAATCCACTACCCGTATTGCCTGTTGTAATTACATTTAATTTACCGGACACTTCGCCCACTTTTAATGCATCCGAAAATCCGAGGCCATCTGGCAGCAGGTGCACCAAATAATAACCCGACACCACCATCCCAATAAATATGATCACAAATTGCAACTGCTGGGTATAAGCAACTGCCTTAGAGCCACCACTTACTGTATACAAAGTGAGCATACCGCCCATCGCAATATTGGTCCAATAAATATCCCAACCTAGTAGTGACGATAAAATAATAGAGGGCGCATAAATACTAATGCCTGTCGATAATCCTCGAGATAATAAAAATAAAAAAGAAGTAAAGGTTCTAGTTTTTAAATCGAAGCGCTGTTCCAAAAATTCGTAGGCGGTAAAAATTTTTAATTTACTAAATACCGGCACAAACCAAACAACAATAACAATCATAGCAAGCGGTAAGCCAAAATAATATTGCACAAAACGCATACCATCGGTATAGGCCTGACCGGGTGCTGATAAAAAAGTAATCGCACTAGCTTGTGTACCCATGATGCCTAATAATACCAGATACCATGGCATAGATCGGTTACTTAAAAAGTAGCCTTCCAAATTTTTTGTAGCATTACTTTTATACAAACCATAAGAAATAATAAGTATAAACGTAACCACCAAAACAACCCAATCAATCAATGACATACAATTATCGTTTTGGTAAAGCAATTAAGTTCGCTAATAATTTATATGCACCAGAAACACCTGCTGGCAGTTGTCTAAAAAGTGCTAACCCTACATAAGCAAAATTACCTTTCCCATATGAACAGGTAATTAAAGACCCATTAGATGATTTTTCGTTTTTATCATGCATCGATAGTGGTGTCTCATAACGGGCATCTATTGCAGTAGCCTGGTAAGTGCTTCGTTCCTGAATCCAACCTTCAAAATCAGTAGACGTTATTACATTAGGTGATTGCAAAACAGGATGCGATGGAACCTCAAAAACCACTTCTGCATTTTCTTCTGTTACCCGAGATCCACCACTAATTGTAAATGGATAAGGACCTATTGGCGGCGCTAATCCATTTGTTCCCGTACGGTTGTATTGTACAATTAAATTGCCACCTTGCTCTACATATTTTAGTAACACTTGATACCCCTCATTTAAAAACCCATTTACATTATAAGCCCTAACTCCTGTAACAACCGCGTCAAATCCGGCCAAATATTCGGCGGTACAATTTGCTGCCGTAATTTTTTCTACACGGTATCCAAGTTGCACAAGTGCCTCTTCCGTTAAATCACCAGAACCCGCAATATAGCCCACCCTATTGCCTTTTACACGAATTGGTACATCTACTAATTTAATAAGGTCTTGGGTTAAATAATGCGTATTCGGTATATGATCGTAAGTTATTTTTTGAACATGTTCACTATACGTTTGCGTTCCTGCATTGTTTGTAATGGCAACAGCTGCATGAACTGACGCCACTGGTTTAGCTTGATTATAAAATGCTGCAAGTGGAACTTCGATGGTATTTATTTTTGAATTTTTAAACACCGAATCGATACTTTTTAGATATACTTGCTTGGCTAGCTTTTGATCAAGTAAACGGTACTCAACACTTGCGTCTACCCTTTTGTTTTGATTTGATAATACAGTAAGCTGTAGCGGTGTTGCTTGGTATTTTTTTCCTTTTTCAGAAAGTACATTTGTTAAAACCACAGTAGGCTTTACAACGAGTTCATACGGCGGAATGAGAATAAATGGCTGTACACATTCACCTTTAACAAGGTCTACATATTTATATTGTATAGGCCTAGTCATTGCAAAAACAACGCCCTCAATGGTACAATTAAACTGAACAGATAATGTAGGATCATTCCATGCCTTTCCTAACACCTGGTTATTTGTAACTTCAAACATGCCATCAGTTTTTTTAGGATCTTGTAACCAGTAGGGTTGAAATTGATTTTTTGCAACCACTGGAACTAGGCTTACCGAAAAATTGTAATTTTTATTTTGAACCAATTGTTGTCCAACTTGCTTTTTTAACGCTTGATTTGTTACAACAATATTTTCTAACGTAACGCTAGCAGCAGATCTGCTATTTATAGTGCAAGTAAAACTAATTGAATCTCCTTGAACTGCTTTTTCTGTAACCGTAAATGCCTCCAAAGACAAACCAGCTGCTGCTTCAACAATTTGTTGGACAGCTTGTAACTTATGAGACTTCCACACAGATTCAGGTAATGATTTTATTTGTTTATAAATTCCAACAAGTGAAGGTAGTGATAATGCCGGCTGCAATGGATTGTATGAAGCAATAGCAGCATCAATAGAAGTTGAAATACCTCCGGCATTCTGTCCAAGTCGGGTCCAATCAATAGTTACCCCATCCAACAAATTTTGCGTGGGTGCTTCACCTACAATAGTTGTAAAGTATTCGATAACCTCTCCTTTTCGGCGTGGCCTACCTTCGCCCTGACTTTTATGCATACTGCGCGCTTCACCACCAATTTCTCCGTAGCTTTTTCCTTCCAGTGCATTATAAACGCCAACATCCATTTTAAATTGATCATTACTTGTTGTGTTTGCACCGCCAAAATTAAACGTATTCCATAAGAGCCTTTTTGCCTGCCAAATAGTAATACCATTTATGAGCTGCTCCGGAAATTGAGTTGGATCTGCAGCTGCAATAAATGCTTCCCTTGCAATTTGTGCAGATGCACTGTGGTGGCCATGGCCTGCGCGCGCGTCCGGAGGAAAGCGCGCAATAATTACATCAGGCTTATAATTGCGAATCACCCAAACGGCGTCTGCTAAAACTTTTTTTCTGTCCCATACCACTAGCGCTTCATCCATACTTTTACTAAAGCCAAATTCGTAAGCACTTGTAAAATATTGTTCAGCCCCATCAATTTCTCTTGCAGCTAATAATTCTTTGGTTCGAATCATACCAAGTTCTATCCCTTGCTCTGGGCCAATTAAATTTTGACCACCATCGCCTCTTGTTAAACTTAAATACGCTGTTCGGTACATTTTTTCTTTGGCCAAATAAGGTAAAAAGCTATTGTTTTCATCGTCGGGGTGTGCTGCTATATATAAAACAGAACCTAATACTTGCAACTTTCGTAAAGATTGCAAAATAGATGCACTAGACAATACGCCGCCATTATTTTGACTTACTTGTTGCGCAATTAGGTTACTACTAAAAAACTGTAATCCCAATGCTGTAATCAGTGCAAAAAAGTAACATTTTTTCATAGCTGTTAAAACGCCCGGATGGACGGATATTTAAATCATGTACGGTTTGTTAAACAATGCGTGAATGTAGCAAAAAATGGCCCAGATTTAACCAAAAATTGAGTAATTTTCAACCATGAAATCAACAATCTTTACCCTCCTCTTATTTTGCATCTATAGTAGCGTTATAGGGCAATATGAAAATTCTATTGTTGGCCCTTCAAAAGCTGTAAATCCATACCAATATAGTGTTGTTAAATCAGGCACTTTTAACAGAGCCAGTGTTTCAAGTGCACACCCCCTTGCGAGTATGGTGGGTGCCGAAATTATGAAGCAAGGTGGTAATGCTTTTGACGCAACCATTGCAACACAATTTGCACTTGCGGTTGTTTACCCGGGTGCAGGTAATATTGGCGGTGGTGGATTTACACTTGCTAGAAAAAAAGACGGCACCCTAATAGGCATCGATTATAGAGAAGCCGCTCCAGAAAAAGCAAACCGAGATATGTATTTAGATGCAGCAGGAAATGCACAGGACGCACTCTCTCAAAATGGACATTTGGCATCTGGTGTACCGGGGGCAGTGGCAGGTATTTTTGCCACCTACGCACATGCCAAACTTCCTTTCGCAGTTCTCATTCAACCTGCAATAGATTTAGCCCGCTATGGTTTTGTAATCACAGAAAAAGAAGCTTCTAGTTTAAACGGAACAAAAAAAGATTTTATACAATATTCAACGAGGCCTTCTGCATTTGTTAAAGAAACAAAATGGAAAGTTGGAGATACACTTATTCAAGTAGCGCTTGCGCGTACACTTGCGAGAATTCAAAAAGATGGAGCCAAAGGATTTTATGAAGGTGAAACCGCAGCACTTATTGTTGAAGAAATGAAAAGAGGTGGTGGCATTATATCACTTGAAGATTTAAAAAAATATCAGGCAAAATCTAGAACACCCATTGTATTTAATTACCGCGGATATGATGTCATTAGTTTTGCGCCTCCAAGTAGTGGCGGTATTTTAATTGGTCAGATGCTTAAAATGATAGAACCCTTTAATGTTCAAAAAATGGGTTTTCAAACACCAGCATCGGTACAACTCATGATTGAAGCTGAGCGCCGTGCCTACGCCGATAGAGCGGCGCATATTGGAGATCCTGATTTTTATAAAGTGCCTCAAAAAACACTACTAAGTAGCGCCTATATTAAAAACAGAATGTTAGATTACAAACCGGGAATTGCAGGTTCTAGTGAGCAAACTGGAGCTGGAAATGCACCAACATCTGAAGAAACAACACACTTTAGTGTTATTGATGCAGAAGGAAACATGGTTGCAGTAACTACAACGCTTAATGGAGGCTATGGCAACAGAACAGTAGTAGGCGACGCCGGTTTTCTTTTGAACAATGAAATGGATGATTTTAGTGCTAAACCAGGCAGCCCTAATATGTATGGTGCCATTGGTGGAGAAGCTAACGCTATAGCACCCTACAAACGAATGCTTAGCTCCATGACGCCAACGCTTTTAACAAAAAATAAAAAACCATTTTTGACGGTGGGCACACCAGGAGGCACCACCATACCAACATCAGTATTTCAAACCATTGTTAATCTCGTTGATTTTAATATGAGTTTAGAAGATGCCATTAATAGCCCAAAATTTCATCACCAGTGGCTCCCGGATGATGTAAGTATAGAAAAAACATTTAATCAAAATACAAAAGCTGAACTTGAAAAAATGGGCTACCGTATTAAAAATAGAGGGAGCATTGGTAGAACCGAAGGTATCCTTATTGGGCCCACCGGTAAAAGAATTACAGTTGCAGACAAAAGAGGCGATGACGCTGTAGCCGGTTACTAATCATTGATATCTGAATATTTAAGACGCTGAAAAGAAAATTACAAATATCTAGAAATATTTTACTCGCTATTATTGCGGGTATCTTTTTGATGCTTCTACTTTTAAATACAAGTCCGGTTCAAAATTATATAGCACAAAAAATAACTGCTTCCATTTCTAAAAAAATTGGCGCTCAGGTAAGCATCAGAAAAGTAAGTATATCTCCATTTAATAAATTAAATATTGAAGGTGTATTAATTCGTGATCAAAA
>Ga0209355_1000704_pt1 | contig 19655 bp, 20 predicted proteins | sample LauGreSBDMM110SN_3_FD_187563 | JGI IMG/M metagenome (GOLD analysis project Ga0209355, IMG submission 187563) | Freshwater lake microbial communities from Lake Michigan, USA - Sp13.BD.MM110.SN (SPAdes) (version 2) | ecosystem: Environmental > Aquatic > Freshwater > Lake | place: Lake Michigan... | reverse complement strand
GCAGAAACAGCAGCAGCAGAAGCAGCAAAAGCAGCAGCAGAAGAAGAAGCAAGAAAAGCAGCCGCAGACGCCGCAGCAGCAGAAGCAGAAACAGCAGCAGCAGAAGCAGCAAAAGTAAAAGCAGACGCAAGAGTAGCAACAGAAACAGCAGAAGCATCACCAGAAGAAGAAGCAATAAAAAGAGAAGCAGTAAAAAAAGCAGTAGCCGCAGTAAAAATACAAATCCAAGTCCGCAATAAAGCAGAACGACAACGACAAAAAGAAGCAGCAGAAGAAAGAGTAGCAACAGAAAAAAGAGTAGCAGCAGAAGCAGAAGCAGCAGCCGCAGCAGAAGCAGAAGCAGAAGCAGCAGACGCAGCAAAAGAAGACGCAGCATCACCAGAAGAAGAAGAAGAAGACGCAGCATCACCAGAAGAAGAAGAAGAAGAAGCAGCAAGAAAAGCAGCAGCAGCAGCAGCAGAAGCAGAAACAACAGCAGCAGCAGAAGCAGCAACCGCAGACGCAGCAGAAAAAGAAGCAGCAAGAGTAGTAGAAGCAACAGCAGCAGCCGCAGCAGAAGCAGAAGCAGCAGCCGCAGCAGAAGCAGAAGCAGCAGCCGCAGCAGAAGCAGCAACAGCAGCAGAAACAAAAGCAACAAAAAATGAGGTTTTGAATAGAATAATTAAAATAATTTATCCTAATAATACATCCCTTTCACACGACCAATATAATACCGTTAAATTAATAGCTGCTATTAAAATTATTAATCATAAAATAAGACGTGGTGGCAAACTGACATATAGCCTTTTCCCCAAGGATATAAATAATTTGGAACAAATTTTATATACAGTATTAGATAATTATATAAATGATAAATCAAATGAAACTGACAATATTAAAACTGAAAACCCATCTTTTCCAACGTTTCTAAAAGCACTAGAAACGTTAAAAGCACAAAATAAGATAGGTGGTAAAACTCTTCGACTTAAACATCGAACAAAAAAAACTCGTAAAAATAAAAAAAAACATTAAACTATGAGTTTTGATCCAAATATATTAGGAGCATTTATTACAGGAAGTGTATTAACTTATATAGCAAGAAATAAAAGTTATGTTGAACCAGAATATGAGCAAGAATACGAAGCGCCAATGCCAATGCTGCCAATGCCAATGCTGCCAATGCCAATGCCAATGCTGCCAGCGCAGCCAGTGCCAGCGCCAGTGCCAGCGCCAGTGCCAGCGCCAGTGCCAGAGCAAAAAACTTCAAGCAAGTATACAATTGTAAAAAGGAACAATTTAACTAAAACAACAGATATTAGTTATTATGATATTCCTGAAATAAATCGTCATAATTGTTTTTTATGGTCGTTGGCTTATATATTAAACCCAACAAACCCAAAAACATATTATAATGAAAATTTAAAAAAAATTGCAGACGCAGACAAAACAGACGACGCAGCCGCAGACGGCGCAGACAACGCAAACGCAGTCGCAGACGGCGCAGACGGCGCAGACGAAACAGAAGTCGCAGACGACGCCGCCGCAGACGAAACAGACGACGCAGCCGCAGCAGAAGCAGAAGCAGCAGCCGCAGCAGAAGCAGAAGCAGCAGCCGCAGCAGAAGCAGAAGCAGCAACCGCAGCAGAAGCAGAAGCAGCAACCGCAGCAGAAGCAGCAGCCGCAGCAGAAGCAGAAGCAGCAGCCGCAGCAGAAGCAGCAACCGCAGCAGAAGCAGAAGCAGAAACAGCAGCCGCAGCAGAAGCAGAAGCAGCAGAAGCAGCAGAAGCAGACAAAACAAACGAAGACGACGCACCAGTAACCGCAGACACAATTACAGAAGACCTTAAAACACATCTTGAAAAATTAAAAAATGTAGATAGTAATAGTGAAGAAGAATTAGATAGTGATAGTAAAAAAGGAGGAAACTCAACAGAACAATCCATAGCGACCCTGCTAACACAAATAGCATTAACATTACAAAAAGCAACACCCTTATTAGTGAATAACCCAGAATTACGAGATCTGGTAGAACAAGTTAAACAACAAAAACTTAAAGTTGAAAAAAATCATCCCGACGCAACGGAAATATTCTTAAGAGAATATAAAAAATTAACATTGTTGAAAAAGTTGCCTTTGCCAATCGCAGATGTAAAACCAACCAACCCTTGGTTTTCATGGTTTCGGCCAGCAACCGCAAATGTAACACCAACCGCAGATGTAAAACCAAAACCAGTTGCAGACTCAGCCTGGAAAAACACCACGCAAAACATAAACGACACTGACCATTTTAATAAGTTTGTAAATAAAGTTACACAAAATCATTTAGTTAAAGACTCAGACTCAGACTCAGAATCAGACTCAGACTCAGACTCAGAATCAGTCTCAGACTCAGAATCAGACTCAGACTCAGACTCAGAATCAGTCTCAGACTCAGTCTCAGACTCAGCATTCAATTTAGATCTTTCAACAAGAATACAACCAAAAAAAAAAATTTGGGATTTAAAACTCACAAAAGAAGAAGACAAAACCTTGAAAAACAACATGCAACGAATAAAAGAAAAAGCAGAAGCAGCAGCAGCAGCAGCAGCAGAAGCAGAAACAGCAGCAGCAGCAGAAGCAGCAGCAGCAGCAGCAGAAGCAGAAGCGAACACTACATACGAACGTGCTAAAATTTTTTTAAAAAATACTAGAAAAAATATTGTTAAAAAAGTAAGTACTTTACGCAATATAAAATTAACAAACGCACCAGAAGCAATAAATCCTTTATTAGAAGCAGAAGAACAAGAACGATTACGTCTAGAAGCAGCAAAAGAAGTAGCAGAAAAAGCAGCAGCAGCAGCAGCAGACGTAGCAGAAGCACCAGCAGCAGCAGAAGCACCAGCAGCAGCAGCAGCAGCAGCAGCAGCAGCAGAAGCAGAAGCAGCAGCAGCAGCAGCACCAGAAGCAGAAGCAGAAGCAGAAACAGCAGCAGCAGCAGAAGCAGCAGCAGCAGCAGCAGAAACAGCAGCAGCAAAAGCAGAAGAAGAAGCAGCACCAGAAGCAGAAACAGAAGTAGAATCAAACACAGAAGAAGCAAATGCTTTAAATTTAAGAAGTAAGCAAGAAATACGATCCCCTATAATTAATGCGGACTCAGTATTAGAAGAAAATGCAAAATATAAACAATACTTACTTAATTTATTGGAATTAATTTACACAAACACACAGTCCCCACAACAAAAAGACCATATATTGAATATAAATAAAATAATAACGGTTGTAGATGTAAGCAAGTTATACAAGTTAAATGTAGATATAAACTTGATAATTCAAAATTTACAAGAACATTTAAGAGCATATATTTTTAACGAAACACAAAATCTTAAAGATACAGATAAAAATAATTTAACATTTAAACAGGATAGTCTTAATGATATAACTAATTCATACCTAGATGACAAAACTGAGAATAAACTTAATGACACAACGCATTCATTCCCTATATTCCAACAATAAACGAATTATACAAGATGCATATAGGGACTTTAAGTTTAAAGAATTAGAATCTGAATTGAAAAAAACATCCGCTCTTAAATCTTTAAAAAAAATGTTTAAAAAAAAAGTGTCAGAATTAACACCAGAAAAACAATTCCTTGAATCATTATTGACTAGTTTTCAAAATATGTTTGATACCAAAATAAGAGGCGAACAAAAACAAATAGAGAATAGTATTAGACTCAAATATCTAAATGACAAAACAGATTTAAAACAAGACGAAATCACGGAAAAAAAAGAACTCAAACAAGAAGATATCAAAGTAACTGTAACCAATAATAATATATTAAAATATACTAACCAAATAAACTCTATAACGTGGCTAAAAGATAATTTAGACTATTATATAAATATAATCAATCCATTAATATTATATTATAACAAGAATAATACACCCATCATTACTGATATTAATAACAAGGTTGTCGTTGAAAAGGGTGGTGTCAAACAGGATTTTATTAATAAATTTATTGACTTTGATTTTATCGATTTAAAAGAAAATGTAGAGATGGTACGAAAACGAGGAGGAGGAGTGACACCCCAAAGTATTCTACAAAAACTTACATTTCCAAACGGTTTAATCATCTTACATGCAACAACTCCAACAATGGTAGATTTAACCTACAAAGGAAGTTATATACTTCCCATAAATACAAATACACCTTATATAGTTAAAATTGGAGCTCATTATTTTCCAGGAACAGGAGAATTGAATCAAGAACATATAGACAAAATTAAAGCAAATTATACAGTAGTTGAAAAAGACACCCAACCAAACACCTCCAATAAAAATACAACCACTGACAAAAACAAGAAATCATCGGAAAAAAACCCTCAAATTACCAGAAAAAAAAACATCAAATTTACCAGAAAAAAAAACCTCAAATTTACCAAAAACAAAAAATAATCGAAAAAAAAACCTCCTCAAATTTACCAAAACATAAAACAAAATAAAAATATATAATATGTTAAAATTTGCTGGTATAAAACCACATACTATTAAAAAACCATTTAAAAAAAAAATCATTAGAATAGTGTCGGTCCCCAAGAGAAGCGGGTGTGGATGCGGTCGTTAGTCTATGTAGCCTAATGGATAAGGCATGTGACTTCTAATCGCAAGATTGCGGGTTCGAGTCCCGTCATAGATTTAAAAAATTGATATTCTTTAGAAAAAATATCAATTATAAAAATGATTTCATTCAATGCAACCCAACATGCTTACACAGTGGATGGCGTATCGTATATTTCCGTGACCAAGCTCTATTCTTCATGGTTTGCCAAATTTGATGCAGATAAAGTGTTGAAAACCATGGATAGACAACAGTACCCCAACATGACCGATGAAGAAATTAAGGAAGCATGGGACCAAAAAGGGAAAGCGGCTTCCCAGTTGGGAACTCAACTGCATGCATCCATTGAAGCGTATTTTAAAGGAACTCCGCTTCCCTTGGATACGATAGAGTATTCTTATTTTGAAGATTTTGTGAAATGTCATACCTTGAATACGTTTCAAGTAGAATGGTGTGTATTCATGGAATCGGCAAAATTGATTGGTACGATTGATTATGTAGTCAAACGGCCTGATGGAACGCTGGACCTGTACGATTGGAAACGAAGTTCAGACTTATCCAAGGGATTTGGTCGTTGTTTGTTACCGGAATTGTCCCACATTCCAGATACCAAATACTGGAAATATACGCTGCAATTGAATTTGTACCGTACGTTGGTAGAAGAAAACGGCTACAAAGTGCACAAGATGTATCTCGTGTGTTTTCATCCATCGAATAGCGGATTTCAAAAGATGGAAGTACCGAACATTGACTTAAAAACCATATTAAATAAATATAGAGGAACTACCTCATGTGGTCATGGATAATGTCATGGTGGAGATGGTTCTTTCCCCTTACGATAACGTATCCTTACGAATTTAAGTACCCGTTATCGTCAATTGTAGATGAAACGGAAGAAAATAAAAAGTTGAAGCGTGTTGAAGAGATGACTCCGGAAGGGCACGTGTACATGACGTTTGATGAACCAACCCATACTTTTTTTTACTGGTCGGATAGATCTATTCTGTATAAATATTTAGACGTGGTTGCCCGAAAGTATGTGATTGTGTATGAATGCAAAGAGCTGTATGTCAATTTGTTTAAAGAAATCATTTACACGTCATTGAAAGAAAAAAAAGAGGTGCACGACGATATTTATGTAAAGTTTAAAACGGTGCAAAAAAGGTATAAGCCGTCCAAAGATAAAGTTAATCAGTATAAATATTTAGGGAAATGGAAAGAACCCGAACCAGTTCCGCAATACAAAACAGCTAGTTATTTAGATTATAAACACAAGTTATATGAATGAGGCAAATACAGCAATCAAGTCAAACGAGGTAGCAAACGAGGCAGCAAAGGCACCAGCAAACGAGGTAGCAAACGAGGCAGCAATCAATGCACCAGCAAACGAGGTAGCAATCAATGCAGCAAACGAGGCAGCAAAGGCACCAGCAAACGAGGCAGCAATCAATGCACCAGCAAACGAGGCAGCAATCAATGCACCAGCACCAGCAAACGAGGTAGCAAACGAGGCATCAAAGGCACCAGCAATCAATGCACCAGCAAACGAGTCAGCAAACGATGCATCAAAGGCAAAGAGTGAGTCATCCGAATTGGACTGGTTGTTTAACCTGATTGACAGTATTAGCAAGGGAACGTTTAATCCAATAAAATGGCCAGAATTTTTTAAACTTCCAACACCACCACTATTTGTTTTAATTGAAATGATGGATTTAGCTAGAAAATATGTTCACATAAAAGTAAACATGAGAGAATTAGAATTGAAAAAATTAGATTTTGAATTCAAGTCAATTCAGTCAAAGAGATAAATTTCAAGTATCCAATACTACGAGATACATCAAACGACGACCCTAAAATACGTTTGACAATTTCCAACGCAATCTTTTCTTTTTCAGTTAATTGAGAAAGATAAGATTCAATCATGTTTTCTAAACTTATAGTTTTAATTTTTCAATTTTTTTTAATATCTTGATTGACGTCTTGATTGCCTTGAACGCCTTGATTGTCTGGATTGTCTGGATTGGCGTCTACCACCTGTAGAACTCGGAGGACCACCCATAGGAGGACCACCCATAGGAGGACCACCCATAAGAGACGAATTGATTGCAACACCCCTGGTAGGTTCATTTGGTTGTGGTCCTCCATCATTGCCTCCGTTAAGAAAATTACGGTAATCACGATTTTGTCGGGACCTTCGGAATTGTCTTGATTGTCTTGATTGTCTTGATTGTCTTGACTGTCTTGACTGTCGCATATTATTAGAATAGATAAAAAAATTGATTTATGAAAAATAAATAAAAGGTAACATGGGGAAAAAAATAGTGAAATCGTACTTTCGACCTCCTGAAAACGAAGATGAAATTGTTGCTATTGTGGATAAAAATATGGGGAATGGTATTTTAAATGTAAAACTACCGAACGGTGAAAAATTATGTCATGTTAGAAAAAAGTTTGGAAAAGAACGAGATTTCCTTAAGCCTGGTTCATGGATTTTGGTTGGGCTTAGAAATTTTGAAACAAAACAAAATAAATGTGATTTGCTTGAAGTCTATTCCGATTCAGATGTGCAACGTCTCATGACAATGGATGGTGCTTGGAAAGTCTTTGCATCTAAAGATACAACGTTTATAGATGTAGAAGTAGAAGAACCAAGCCATGTTGTACTCGACTTGGACATTGACGTAGACGATATTTAAAATCAGCATCCATTACCTTTATAAGGTTCATTCACACTCATACACGATGCAGTGCGGATGTCATTGTAGCGTTTATAATCCATACCTAAGATGGTTTTTACATAAATACATTGTGTATTTTCTGTATTTTCTGTATTTTTTAGAGATGTGCATGTCGATACGGACCGTCCAAGCTTTTCAGTATAATTGGTATTGTCTACACGATACACATGAGTATTGGGATACACGCCGTGTAAAATACCTTTATATTTTGTTTCCAAGAGTCCTTTCATGTTTAAGGTAGATGTTTTGACCGTGGTTTGAGTTGTTCCTAAACACGACCGCACAATACGAATTGGATAGGTTCCTCCACAAAGACGTGCTTTTCGACCGCCTACACGACACCGTCCACCACACCCGTGTCCTCGAGGAGCCTCGCCACGAAACGGAGTACGTGTTACGCTTCGTCCCAAGTTTGCACCAAGAGAAGGGTGGCGATACACACCGTTCAATGAAAATCCATCTTTGGTGGAATGAGTTTTACCATACAGGGTCAATGATTTTGTTTTGAACGTGGCAAGAGACATAATTTTTAAGAGATTTAAAAAAAAATTGAAATGAACTATTTTAATAAGATAGTATATACACAACATGAATCGCAAGGTCCGCACTCAATTTCGCAACGAGTTTCCTCAATTGTGCGAGGTTGCTCCGGTGGCAGCTTTAAGCTTTGCTCATATTAAAGACATTATAGAACCCGTACAGGTTCCCGTAAAGCCTGCAATCGATGGATGGGTCAATCTGAAGTACCCAGAATCTTACTTGAACGTCACGTTTTGTCCTCAACTAACTACACATCAACGCATGTGTAAAGCAGTTCATCTTATGCATCAACGATGGACGGCATTCAACGTGGCACACGACATTGAAGAAGATTACGAAGAAGAAGTTGACTACGTCATTGAAGAATTATCGGAAGAAGACTCTGTATCGGCAGAAGACCCCGAAGACAACGACAGTGATTTTGATACCTTTTAGACATTTTGAAAGGATATATACATTTTGAAAAGCATATCTTTTTTTACATTTGATATTTAACAATGGATTAATTTATTAGGAACCATCGTTGCCTCGGTAAGTGAACCCCGTAGGTTGTTTCCGTTGACCAAGTATGCATGAAACAGAATGGTAAATCCAACAAATATATATCTAAATTTTTACTTAGTATAACAATCGCCTTGATTCATTAACCAAGACGTAACTTTATATTTCCGGCTATTGTCAAAGCAACTATAGGTGCCATCTTATTTTATTTAATTACATATACTTTATAAAGTGATATTTAATATTCATAGACACATTTGACCATTAAACTAAAACTCCAATCCATTGAATTTAACCCTAATATATTTCCTTTATCATCATACAACGTAATGGACAAGTTTAATAAATCAACCGGACCAAAATATTCCCTCATTTGTAACAAAAGAGGTCCGCCATTTTCAATAAACAATTTACATGGTCCATTATCAATGACTTCAGTGGTTCCATCTGCAGCCGTTTTACACCAATCGTTTTTTTTAAGTGCAATTTTAGCAAACGCATTGCTATTCGTATCTACGTTAATGATTGTATTTTTGGGAAGAACTTGTTGTGTGATGGAATTGATTGTATAGAGTTGTTTGGTTGTAAGTTGCCGTGGATTTGAATTGACAACTTTTACTTTGGTAGGACTAATTCTATATTGCGGAATAGTATTCGAAAAATAGGACGGCATACTAATGGTAGATTTAGGTACATTGTTAATAGAAACAATACTACGATTCAACCGATTGGTTTTATAATCTTCGAGAGACAAGATAATATACTTGGTTCCGTTGGTATCAACTAAACTTGATGTAGGGGCAATAAAGGACTCTTGCGTCTTGGAATCAATGCGCAAACAATTCACAACTGGTATTCGATACCCTAAAATCCACCCCAAATTTACATTGACACGATTGTAGGCCATGTTTGGATTGGAATTGGTTTCATCTAACCAAACCAATTGAATCATATAAATATTATCGCCACCAATCGTATCGTCAGACTCAGACGGGGGTTCTTCTGGTGGTGAGCCTGGCGGCGGCGGCATTTCTTCTGGTTTTGGAGGAGGAGAGAAAATAAGCGTAAGTTTACCGTTGATGGCATTGTAATTGCTTGTAACCGTAATAGGAGGTATTAATAATTGACTGGCGGCATCATTAAACGCAACAGTGAGTTTGCTAACGACTTCTGTGATTAAACTTTGAGGCGTATAATTTCCTTCGTCAATGATAATTTCTAAAGGTACCACAACATTTTTTCTATTTAAAATAACATTCACAATAAAGACGCACGTGCCTTTTACTATCGAAAACGTGTACCACGATTGAGGAACTTCAACCGAATACAAGGAAATGGAGATAACATTCAATAACGGTTCCGACAGTATCAAGCTATAATTGTCCGTCGTGGAGGTAGGTGTAGTCACACGATAAGAAGAATCAATATTAATCAACCGAGTAATGGTATTTTTTAAATCCGGATTAATTTTACCACGTTTTATATCCGTATCTTGAATACTAACTGTAACAACTTCCTCATTCATGGTTTCTTTTAACAGACGAAGTTCAATGTTTTTAAAAAACAAAACTGCTTGCGGTGTAGTATACTGTTTCAGTTGTATTTTTATGGCGTCTTCAATCGTTTCTTTGGTAACCAATTTTAACCCAAGTAAATCAATCAATTCGTCTGTCGTATAATGATCTACTTCTAAATCCATTCCTAATAGAGAATTTTACTTTTAAAATTGAAATTAAAAAATATAAACTGTAATAAATGGAATGTCAAGTGTGCACCTCACCTTTCAATCAAAGTACTCGTGCACACATTCCGTGTGTTTCCTGCGATTTGAAATGCTGCAAAGAATGTATTCGAACCTTTTTAATTAAAACGTGCACTGGGTTGCCCAAATGTATGAATTGCAATGCCCAATATTCCATGCATTTTATGGTGCGTCATTTAAATCGAACTTGGGTGTTACACCAGTACAAAGAAACCATGACACAGGCCCTTACCCACGTGGAAATGAGTAAATTGCCGGATACTCAGCCGTACGTGGAAGCAGAACAAGAACGGTTGCGACTCCTTTACCAAAACCAAGAATACGGTAAGGAAATTGATGAGTTGAAAAAAAAAATGCTCAAGTTATCCAATGCCATTCATGCCAATCAATTTCGAATGAGAGGAGAACCCGTGCCTCCACGTTTAATGAATGAATTTGTAGATGGAACTACGGTCGTTACGTTAGATACACGTAAAAAATTCACCATGTCGTGCCCAATGAATGAATGCCGTGGGTTTTTATCAACGCAGTATAAATGTGGAACGTGTCAAACTCAAATTTGTTCAGAATGTCTCACCAAAAAAGAAGCAGCCCATGAATGTGTTGAATCGGATAAATTGACGGCCGAAATGATTAAATCTACAACCAAGCCGTGCCCCAAGTGCGGTATTCGCATTTATAAAATTGACGGGTGCGACCAAATGTACTGTACGTCACTTCAAACGGGGTCTGTATGTGGCACTGCGTTTAGCTGGAAAACGGGTAAGATTGAAACAGGCAACATTCACAATCCCCATTATTACGAAATGTCAAGAAACGGAATGAATTTACGAAATGTGGGAGACATTCAATGTGGAGGCATTCCAGACATTGGGCCTTTAACTAGACTACTTCGTCTAACCCAACAAACGGACTTGGGAAGTTACTTGGCACGAATTCATCGGCGTTTATCGGAACACATTCAATATACGGCTCATGAAACAAGACAACAACTACAATCGCACGACCAACACACACGTAGAGTACGAGTGAATTACATGTTGGGACACCTTACCAAAGACCAGTTTTCTTCCATCATTTATAAACAAGAAAAGGAACACCAAAAATTGGTTGATACCTACCATATTTATGATTTAATTAGTATCAGTGGAATTGAAACGTTTTACTGCATCATGCAAGACTATTTAAATACAGACCTGATAACCATGATTGAAGCACCCTTGACGCAGTTGAATGCCGTGCGTGACTATTGCAATGAACAATTAAAACAAGTGAGTATTACGTACAATTGTTCCGTGTCTATCTTTGATGAGATGTTTACACTGCAATCCGTCAAATACAATATCAATGGTCAAAAAAAGAAATAAATCGTTCATTTTTAAATTACATTTTTTATAATTTAAATAATTGAGTTCTTGTAATATCATGAATAAAATAATAGGAACGATTATCATTCATGAAAAAACGCAAATTAACCATTTCAACTTACCCTTTTTAGATGCATTATGTATTACCGTGATTGGAACAACTCATAGCCTACAAAATTTCATAGATTCTTCTCCCATCCCTGTGAAACTCTATTATGATACGTGGAAAAATATTGGATACATGAAACAACAATCCATGATACATGTGAATGAATGGTGCAACGAGATGCAATGGGATATGGCACATACGTATGCCTTGCTGTTACATTTGAATATGAACATTATTCATAACTTGGAGAAAGAGACTCTACGACATGCTTGTTACAAAATTCAATCTTTCATTCATAGTTATAGTTCGTTGTTGGTTCGTTTGGATACAGATATAGATGAAATTACGGTCATGCCATCCTCCATCATGTACATTGATATTGTAAATCCATTCAAGTTGGCTCAAACGTATCAAGCCAATGGTGAATATGAAAAGGCGATAAACATGTATGTCAAAGTGAAAAACCCAGAAGAAGTATGGTATTCGCATTATATGATTTCCAAATGTTGTCTTGAATTGAACCATGCGGAAGAGTTTGAAAAATGGGCTTTACTTGCTTGTAAGTTACAAAAGCGTGCCGAACCCCTCTACGACTTGGTGGATTTTTTTAGAAATAAAGGTCAGTATTATAAAGCCTACCATTATTATTTAGAGGGTATCAAGATACCTTTTCCCGACATGGGAGACAAGTTCATTTATGAACATGGATTTCATTATCAATATGCTTTATTGCAGTATTATGTTTTTCCCGACAAACGACTCGATGGTTTAAAATATGTGATTGAGCATTACACGAACGAAATCTTAGACACCGTTGAATATTATATACCACGATTGTTGGACATTGGAACTCAAACGTCCATTTCACTACCCGAGTCGGAATTTACTCCCTCGTCAATTTCTCTCTTGCAACGAGACAAGGACATTCTAGCCAATATTCGTTTTGTAAGTTACAAAATAAATGCAGGACAATACGTCTTTCAAGGCCCCAACATTAAAACAAGAAATGCCTACGTTTTGTTAAATGAACGTTTAGAGGCTATTAGCCCCCTTACATACATGAAAGATACCTTGGCGGATTTGCCGTGTCACGACAGTTCTTGTTTAGGACTAGAAGATGTTCGATTATTTGCCAAAGAGGAACGAGTTCATTATACGGCCACCACCATGGAATATTCCTACAATGATAAAATCCGTATTGTTACGGGAGAATACGATATGACACAAAACGAGTGCATCAACAACACGTGTTTGGTTCCACCAACGGAAACGTTGTGTGAAAAGAATTGGATTGTCATGAAAGAAAACATCATTTACAATTGGCATCCTTTACAAGTAGGCGTGGTGACGGGAAATCAATTGCACATTAGCTTCACGAAACCAACACCTCCCATTTTTAGTCAATACCGAGGTTCAACACATGGCATTGAATTCCAGAACGAATACTGGTTTGTGACGCATGGAATCATGAATTGTTTTCCACGAAAATATTTTCATCAGTTGATTATTTTAGACCAAGAGTTTAATCTGAAACGATATACGGTTCCTTTTTACTTTGACACGTTTGCAGTAGAATATTGTATTGGGTTTCTTATTCTAGGGGACCTCTTGACGTTCACTGCATCTAGAAATGATTCCAATCCGATTTTCATTCAAGTTCCAATGAAGTCGATGGATTCTTATTTTATAACCTAAACCTGTAAATGAATTTTGTACCGCATATCCTAACCTCTATTTTACACTGGTGTTTCGATATCTTGAACAAACTTAAACCCACGTTCATTGTATTACAATGGAAATTATACCGCAACACATATCTAAATACGGGTGTTTATCTGTAAGTATTTGCACAATTCCTAATTGTATAATTACTTACATGTATGGATACAACATCCTGTGTATCTTACATGTCTTGGTATGTATAACATCCATTTTACACTGGCATAAAATGAGAAATGGATGGTTCAGAAAAATAGATAAGAGTGTTGCACTGATGACAATGTATAGAGTTACGTTTATAGAAAGATTACGCCTACATCCTACTTATCAAACGTATTGGGTTTATGTAGGAACTATCATGGCTGCTTCTTTTGTGTTGAATGAACTTTACTTTTTACAAGTAAAATCAACAGAACGTGACAGGGTCTACTATTCGGTAGGGAATCACATTCTGTTCATTCATGTTTTGCCTACAGTTACTTTAAATACGTTTATCATTTTATCATATAGTTGAGGTTAAAAAAATGGTGCGTTTTCTGGAATGAAACATAAAGAAGAATATTACTATGACCGATTTACAACTATTATCTGTGATTTACATTTCTTTTTTTCTTGTTTGTTTTTATATTTGTATTTGGATTTGTTACAGAATAAGTAAAAATATAGACTCTAATATATGAAAGGAGGAATGTTAGTGTTTAGAGACGGAATATGGATGGTTCCATCAACAACAAAAGGAGATGAAAAGGAATATTCAACAGCTGAACTTAACGCAGTAAATGTTTTAATTCCTGATCGTAATGTTAATCTTGCACATTATTGGAGGTATTTTAGTACACAAGGGTTAAATTTAACTTTAGAACAATTTCAATATATTAAAGCTAATTTAAAACGTGCACGTGAATTTCGTGCAATAGTTGCTAAAAGACATAAGGTAGATGTAGATGCGCATAGAGGTAAAAATTACCGTGCTGTTGGATATGAACCAGAAATTAATGAGAGGGACATTACTCATTTAGATTATTATTTTTTAATAGAAAAAGTAGAAGAACAAATTGACGCTAAAATTTTTAAACTATCACATCCAGTAGTAGAACCAAGTCTTTTATTAAAAGCTTCGGATACATTAACTGATAACGGTTTCAAGTTATCAAAGAAACAAGAAAAAAAAGCGAGACAACAACTACTATTTAATGCAGCAGTAGCAAACGCACAAGCTCACCGTGGTAAACGACCTAAACACATTTCAAAAAAGATAAAACGAAAGACAAAACGAAAGACAAAACGAAAGATACGATATGCCACACTTTAGTTTCAAAGCCAAAGTGTTTGGCTAAATCAAGTTTCATCTTTTAAAAAAACAATCATTAAGAAAAAAATAAAAAGATATAATATGGGTTGGAGGGATTGGTTTACGAAAAAACATGTTAGCACCCCACCACAAATAGAAGGGGGTAGGTTATGTGTTATCAAAAGAAAAAAAAATACCAGACATACTCGTAAAAGCACCCGACGCAAGCAAAGACATAAACGATTATAGAAAATTTTGTTCAATGAGCTTTCCATCTGTTACTCAAATGCATAAAATTTTATTCATCATTCACGAAACTCGTATAAATTTGAATGGTTTTGCAACCATTCAAATCAAGTTCACACATTATTTTATACTATTAAAGAATGAATATCAACACAAGTCCAAATGCAAACGCAAGAGCAAAAAAAGCAAGAGCAATGAATCACAATATGAATGCCAATTTACAAAATCCGTTTGGATTAGGGCCTCCTCCACCACCATTTTTTCGCTCACCATATCTTCCACAAAATCCGGTTGGTTCCACAAGTCTTTTGGGTCCTCCACCAGCATTTTTTCGCTCACCATATCTTCCACAATATCCACCATTTAATCCACAATTAATAAATCAACCCGGATGGTATATAAATTCTCCGGTAAATCCAAATTCTCCATTGTTTAATCCTCCAGTGAATCCTCCAGTGAATCCTCCAGTGAATCCAGTGAATCCTCCAGTGAATCCTCCAGTGAATCCTCCAGTGAATCCTCCAGTGAATCCAAATCATTTATTTAATCCAAATTCTCCATTGTTTAATCCTCCAGTGAATCCTCCAGTGAATCCAGTGAATCCGTTAAATCCTTTATTTAATCCAAATTCTCCATTGTTTAATCCAAATTCTCCATTGTTTAATCCTCCAGTGAATCCGTTGTCTCCTCTGTTGAATCCAAATTCACCTTCATTTGGTTATCCAGCTGGTTTGACTAGAAGAGTACCTTCATTTGGGTATCCAGCTGGTCTGACTAGAAGTTCGTCACCATTTGGTTATCCAGCTGGTCTGTCTCGTAGAATTTCGTCAGACGGTTATCCAGACCCGTTGTCTCCGTTGAATCCAAATTCTTCACGACATCCAGCTGGTTTGACTAGAGTACCTTCATTTGGGTATCCAGCTGGTCTGACTAGAAGTTCGTCACCATTTGGTTATCCAGCTGGTTTGTCTCGTAGAATTTCGTCAGACGGTTATCCAGACCCGTTGTCTTTTGGAGGTTTAAAACGTAAACGTTCAAGACGTAAGCGTTCAAGACGTTAATTTAAAAAACATTTTAGCTTGAAGTTTCTTGCATTTTATCACGTTTTCTTGTTTTGGCCGTAAAGGCATTCAAGGCCACTTTTGCATTTTTCATTTTATACAAATTCATAATAAAATGGTGATGCTTTTTATGAATCAAAGGATTGCGGCGCATGATTCCATATAAAATCATTCCAAAGGCACACAAGTCCAGAGAATATTTAACTTTATCAAACGTTTTTTCCATCGGTTGTTTGAATAAAGAAATATAATAGTCAATCATTTGATCTGCATATTGACTTGTGATACGTGTATCGTAACCACCTGTTTCATTATAATAGTTTAATAAAGCTACTTTAAAAGCAGGATACCACCCCACTCCGTATAAAAGTTTAAAATAAAAAGGAGATAGTCCGTATCCGTCGTATCGATGTTCTTTTAAAAAAGAATAATCTAATTTGCGAGATTTTTCCCAATCAATCAATTCATAATGAGTTCCACATTTCATAATGTTGTCCAATTTGATATCACCATGAGCAATTCCATGTTTTTGAATATCAATTAAGATTTTTAAAATGTCTGTTACAAAATGAACAAACTCTTTTTCTGTAAAAGAATTTACTTTTTCTTCACTCATGACTTCTTTACATTTTCGATTGATTACAAAATACCGAGTTTCTTCCATTTCAATGACCATACCAAATAATATGGTCTTTTTATAGGGCATTCCAACAACGTTGTGTTTTTTAACAATGGATAAAATACTCCTGAATCCATCAATCTCACGAAGCATAAACTCTTTTTTGGTATGACCTAATAGTTGATTGGTTATAGATGGAGACATGAACTCTTTAATTACGTACTTTTGGTCTTTATCGTAATTCACCAATTCATGTAACAAGTCAGGATGCATTTGTTTTTCAACAATGTCATTTTTTTCCAAAACATATAAAGTAATGGTTTTCACATGAGAAAGTGGTGTATGTTGCAACGAATCTAAATCATACGTGGTAGTTCCGTAATCCATCACTTTTCCTTCATGCCAATTCCATATACCAATCCACCATTCATATAGTATAAAAATATAATGTACTTGCCGTTTTTACATTCCTGATTTAATTTAAATACATAAATTATGGTTCCAGCACATCTAACTTAAAAAGTTGTGAAGACGAAATTACTTTTGTAACAGATTTTTTTTTGTAAAGTCATCATATGGGAATTAATTCATCTAAATTAAATGACTGTAACTCAAACTTGAAAAAATGTAACGAAGATAATGTGTCTTTAACCAAAAAGAATGCGTCTTTAAATGCAGCTGTTCAATCAGGAATTCAAAATAGACTAGCACAAATAAAAACAGAAATGGAAGACATTTATCAACAAGTATCAGCATTAGGATCAAGACCAACAGTAGGTATAAAAGAATGGGATAAATTAGCATCAGATTTAGATATGAAAATTCATGTATTAGATAAAGAGAACTCAGAATTAACAAGAATTCAAAAATCCTCAGAATTAAGAATTAAAAATGTAAACCACAATTCACCCAAAAAAAAATTAACTCATTACGGAGCATTCGGAGGGTCTAAAAGACCTACAAAGTTACGTAAAACACGTAAAAAACATAGATAATTATTTAGAAGGACGTTGTCTTTCTATATTTGCAATGTTGTTTTTGAGAAAACCCTTTTGGACGATTACAATTAATGCTTTTTTTATATTTAATACTCCATTTTCGTTTTTTAGTTTTCATGATATTACATAAAATAAAAATATTGTTTGAAAATTATTCTTTTAAATATAACCACGTCTTTTGGATGTAAGACCAGTTGAAGATGGTTTATTTATAGACCATTGGTTAAAATTGAATTATAGATTATGTTAGATTATTATTTATGCCAAATCAGCGTTGTTTAAAATTAAATTACCAACAGATACATATAATTTAGATTCTCTCATAGAGTTAAACTTGTCGCTGAATAAAGAATATTCAGTTGATGAATTAAATGCTCATTGTATTGAGGGTAAATGTAAAAATGAAACATGCAAAAACAATTTCAAACGTAAATTTTGTGAATTAGATTACATACATATTTACCAGACATATATATTAAATCTATCAATACATTTATAGAAGTAAAATCAACTTACAATAACACAAGATATAAATGTTATATTGTTAAAACAACAGTCAGTTAAAAATGCTGGAAAGTGTAAAATATGGGTTTATGGTAAAGTAGGAAAAGTAGATGTAATTGATTAAAGTTCAATATTATTTATGTACTTTTCGGTGCATTGCCAATCCTTTTTTAGTTGGAAAAGAATGATTGCAAGTTTCACACACAAAAGATTGATTTTGAACCGATGCATATTTATCATTCAAAAAAAGAGTTAGGTTGGGTAGTTGTAACTCTTCTACTTGAGACAACATACGTCTGGACGAATCTTTAATGGTTGTAGTTAGCAATTCCTTGTTTTTTACAAACAGTTGAATTTCTTCGTTGATTTTATCCAATACTTCTTTTCGAATGTTGATTCCATGTTCTTCTTCATTTGACACAATGGTAGAAAGTCTTGAAGAAAGATGGTCAATAACATCCATGGCCATTTTGATTTGTTCTTTGGAAAAAAACACTTTGTGTAAATAAATAAGAACTTTTCCATTATGAATTTCAATAAAAAAGTTGGGTTTGGAAACGATTCCTGACAATTGAGACATCATGATTCCACTACACTCTTTATGATTCACATCTCTGATAAACTTTTTAATTTCTTCCAAATCTACATTACGTTCATAGTTTTTATTTTCAATCAATACATCTTGGAATCCTTCACGATGAATCATAAAGTCACCACTTGCTGTATGAGAGGTGGTGTTTTCAATACTTGCTGTGGGAAACATGTCGGTTAAAATAGTTTCCAACATGTGTTCCGAATACTGTCCTTTAAATTGAGACGAAGCCTTGTATTTATGTAAAAACTCGCTCATTTCACTGTAAAGTCGTTCATTGGTAGTTTTATTTACTAGGAGTTCATCTTTGACATTGGTCAATTTAGAAGATACTTGTTCTTGATTGGATTGAATCATTTGAAAAATAGGTTGTTGTAAAACAGAAAGTTTGGTATCAAACGAAGAAAGAAAATCTGACAAGTTTGTTTCTGGTTTTGACTGAAGCATAAATTGTTGAAAATCGCATTGAATGGTCTTTTGTAACAAGGACAACTGATCCTGGATTTTACGTTGTGTTTCTTCTTGTGTTTTTGGAAGCAAATTGGAAAGTTTATCAATAAAAGAGTCGCTATGCTTTTGAAGAAGTTGTACTACTTTATCTGAATGTTCTGAACTGTTCATGGAAAGAAGTAGTTTTAGAGTTTCTAAAAAAGATTTATTTGTTTCAGACACTTTTCCAAGAATGGTTTCTTGAAACAAAGACAATTGACCCTTGATTTCTTTAACTTCTTGTAAGAGTTGCCCTTGTAGTGTATTCTGCAAAACCTTACTCATATCATGGTTAATCTTATCCATAAAATCTAACAAAACCAGATTCATAGATTCAAAATCTATTGATGGATTTTGTTTATAGTAATCATAAATTCTCTTATTGGTTATCGTCATGGAATAAGCATCAGTCATGTAAGTATTCTTACTAAAATTGTCTTTAAATTAAAATTATTAATTAATAATTAATTAATAATATAAAATATTAAAATACAAAATAAAGAATTAACTAATAATATTAAAAAGATTAAGAATTT
>Ga0209355_1000697_pt1 | contig 19755 bp, 17 predicted proteins | sample LauGreSBDMM110SN_3_FD_187563 | JGI IMG/M metagenome (GOLD analysis project Ga0209355, IMG submission 187563) | Freshwater lake microbial communities from Lake Michigan, USA - Sp13.BD.MM110.SN (SPAdes) (version 2) | ecosystem: Environmental > Aquatic > Freshwater > Lake | place: Lake Michigan... | reverse complement strand
TCACGTTTTGTGGCGAAAGTCTGGTTGATTTTCCAATGTCTTCAGAGGGTATCAAAGTGCTCAGTGCGTTATTTGTTTTTCGACTTTGGATTCGAAGCCCAGCCCAAACAGCGAGGACGCCCAAAAGCGCTAAGGCAGCCCATAGATAGGTGTTTTGATGAGGCGGTTCAAGCAGACGGTTTAAGTTGAAAAAACCATTGCTGCTGACAGCAGACTTGTGTTGATTGGCTGGCGTTATTTGACCCACACTCAGGGGAGCTGAGGCGGTGAGTTGCACCAGTTGGTTGACATTGCTTTGAAGCAAATCCAATTGTTTTTGAGCATCTTTCAATGCGCGCTGAGCAGCTAATTTTGTTTCTGCATTTTGCTTTTCTATGATGGCTTGTGACAGCTTCAGTTGGTCTAACGTCGCGCCTGCTGCATTGGTAGCGGGATCTTCTTGCCCCACCTTACCAGTCATTTGCCGGGAAGGTGACTGCGCATTGATTGAACGAGGATTTTGAGCTACTCCCTGAGAAAATGCGATAAATTCTTTTTGTTGTGAGATGAGAAATTGACGTGCATCTTCAGCATCGATTGCGCGAATAGCAGTGGCAGATGGCGCTTTAAGCACAGCACCTGCACGCAGCAAATTCACGTTCCCCTCAATGAAGGCGTCTGGCTGATTTTTGATCAACGCGACCAACATTTGTTGTGTGCTCATTTCTTCAGTAAGCCACTTTTGAATGATTTGGCTGGCACTTTCTCCTTTTTGAACGACGTGTTCAGTGGGAGTTTGTTGAGCTTGAGTCTGAGGGCTTGCCGCTAGGGGTAGTTTGATTGGCGCCTCGTCTTTGACTGGCGCAGGTTTGAGCATCAAAGTGAATGCTTTCACCCATTTGCCAGATGCGGTTTGTGCTTCAATCAAAAGATCGACAAAATTATCGGAGAAAGCCTGTGGACTGAACAGCCGAATTCGCTTGTTACCGTCCGTTGTTTCTAACAACTCAATTTGCAATTGCTCAACAGCAGGCGAGAAAACCAAGCCCAATTGCGAAAATCTTTCAGCGGGTGCGAGCTTAACAATCAACTGACCCCATTCTTCAGCAGTTGCACTTGAGACGCTTATCTCGGCGCGCAATGGCTCGCCTTTGTGTGATTTCACCTCGATACCAGCGAGCGTCAAGGCGTGAACACTCAGGCTTAGACAGCTCAAGCCAATACCAAAGCCTATGACGCTGAGAAGACCAACACGAAGGCTGGCTAAATGGGTTTGGGGCCGAGTCATTATTGAAGTGTTAAGTTGGCGGGGTGGTGTTCGCAGAGTCAAGCTTCTTTTAAGCGTCCAACAAAATACGCAGCATACGGCGCAAAGGTTCTGCAGCGCCCCACAGCAATTGATCGCCGATGGTGAAGGCTCCCACATAGTCAGGGCCCATGGCCAACTTACGGATACGGCCCACAGGAATGGTCATGGTGCCAGTTACTGCCACGGGTGTGAGGTTTTGCAAGGTAGCTTCGCGAGTATTTGGAATCACTTTAACCCACTGATTGGCGTTAGCGATCATGGCTTCGATGTCGGACAGAGGGACATCTTTTTTCAGCTTGAAGGTGAGAGCTTGGCTGTGGCAACGCATGGCGCCCACACGAACGCAAAATCCATCGACAGGAATAGCAGGCTTGTTAAAGCCTTCGCCTAGGCCCAAAATTTTGTTGGATTCGACCATCCCTTTCCATTCTTCCTTGGACATGCCATTGCCCAGATCTTTGTCGATCCAAGGAATGAGTGAGCCGCCCAGAGGAACGCCAAAGTTGACAATTTCTGCGCCTGAAAGGGAGCGTTGTTTGGCAATCACTTGGCGATCGATATCCAAAATAGCGCTCTTGGGATCGTCAAGTAAAGCTTTGACCTCAAAGTTCAGTGTGCCGTATTGCGTCAGCAATTCGCGCATGTGTTGTGCGCCACCGCCTGAAGCTGCTTGGTACGTTTGGGTGCTCATCCATTCAACCAAACCTGCTTTGAACAAAGCGCCCACGCCCATCAACATACAACTGACTGTGCAGTTGCCACCAATCCAATTTTTGCCACCGTTTTTCAATGCAGTTTGAATAACGGACATGTTGACCGGATCCAAAATGATGATCGCATCTTTGTCCATGCGCAATGTAGAGGCCGCGTCAATCCAATGACCGTTCCAGCCTGCAGCTCGCAGCTTAGGAAAAACTTCTGTGGTGTAGTCACCGCCTTGTGCAGTGATGATGATGTCGCAACTTTTCAATGCATCAATGTTGAATGCATCTTGTAGCGTCGTTTCGTTTTTGGTCATGGCGGGCGCTTTTCCGCCAGCGTTGGACGTGGAGAAGAACAAAGGTTCAATCAAACCAAAGTCACCCTCGGCTTGCATGCGGTCCATCAAAACGGAGCCCACCATGCCGCGCCAGCCTACTAGTCCCACCAATTTCATGTCATCACCCTTTCAATTTAATTTTGAGTTTCCGACTCGTCGAGCCGGAAGGGCATGACGAGTCGAAGCGATTAGCCCTTGGTCGTTTTCGTGATAGCTTTCACAACGGCTTCACCCATTTCGCGGGTGCTGACTTTTCGTGTGCCTTCAGACCAGATGTCGACCGTGCGCAAACCGGAAGCCAAGACAGACTTCACCGCCGTTTCAATGCGATCGGCGGATGGGGCTTGATTAAGTGAAAAACGGAGCATCATGGCAGCTGACAGTATTGTAGCCAATGGGTTTGCAACACCCTTTCCGGCAATATCAGGGGCACTGCCATGACTGGGCTCGTACAAACCTTGATTTTTACTGTTCAAACTGGCCGATGGCAGCATGCCAATGGAGCCTGTCAGCATGGAGGCTTCGTCGGACAGAATGTCACCAAACATGTTGCCAGTGACCACGACATCGAATTTCTTGGGCTCTTTGACCAATTGCATAGCGGCGTTGTCGACATACATGTGGTCTAGTGCTACGTCGGGGTATTCTTTGTGAACGTCAGTGACCACGTCTTTCCAGAACTGAAAAGTCTCCAGCACATTGGACTTGTCGACACTGGTCACTTTTTTACTGCGCTTGCGGGCGGCCTGGAAGGCCACATGGGCAATGCGCTCAATTTCGGGCCGAGAGTAACGCATGGTGTCAAAGGCTTCTTCGGCGCCAGGAAAGTGACCATCGGTGGCCAAACGGCGGCCGCGGGGTTGGCCGAAGTAAATGTCACCCGTGAGTTCGCGAATGATGAGGATGTCAAGGCCCGAGATGAGTTCAGGCTTGAGGCTAGAGGCGCCGACCAATTCCTCGTAGCAAATGGCGGGGCGGAAGTTGGCAAACAGACCTAAGTTTTTGCGCAAACCTAAAATAGCTTGTTCTGGGCGCAAGTGGCGGTCAAGTTTGTCGTATTTCCAATCGCCCACAGCGCCAAAAAGAATAGCATCTGATTCTTTGGCCAGTTTCAAAGTGGATTCTGGCAAGGGGTGGCCGTGTGCTTCATAAGCGGCGCCGCCCACCAGTGCTTCTTCCATTTCGAATTTCAAGTCGAGTGCATGCAAGACCTTGACGGCTTGTGCAACGATTTCGGTGCCAATGCCGTCACCCGGCAGAACTGCAATTTTCATGGTGTATTGACTTTAAAAAATGGGAACGTTTTAAGTTGACCGATGGGTATCAATGATTTTTTGAAATGCCGCGTTTTAAGCAACGTGCGCCAACCATGGCTTTGTGGCCAATCGTTCAGCTTCGAAGGTTTTGATTTTCTCTGCATGGCGCAGGGTTAAGCCGATGTCATCCAAACCGTTGATCAAACAGTATTTGCGAAAGGCTTGGACGTCAAATGAAACTTCTTCACCTTGTGCGCGAACCACCACTTGGCGTTCAAGATCAATGGTGAGTTGGTAGCCAGGAAAGGCGGTCACTTCGTCAAACAATTTTGAAACGACGTTTTCAGTCAAAACGATGGGCAACAAACCGTTTTTGAAACAGTTGTTGAAAAAAATGTCGGCATAGCTTGGCGCAATGACAGCGCGGAAACCATATTGGTCAATGGCCCAGGGCGCGTGCTCGCGGGATGAACCGCAGCCAAAGTTTTTGCGAGCCAACAAAATGGAAGCGCCTTGATAGCGCGCTTGATTCAGAATGAAGTCTGGATTGGGTTTGCGGCTGGCTGGATCCTGACCAGGATAGCCCGCATCCAAGTAACGCCATTCATCAAACAAATTGGGGCCAAATCCGGTTTTGCGAATCGACTTTAAGAACTGTTTGGGAATGATGGCATCGGTGTCGACGTTCTCGCGGTCCATTGGCGCCACGAGGCCTTTGTGTACGGTGAATTTTTGCATGTGGATTCCTTGATCTTGGGTGTGAACGTAAGCTTGTCTTTGTTTTTAGGCAAACTGACGAATGTCCACAAAGTGACCATGAATGGCAGCTGCGGCGGCCATGGCGGGGCTGACCAAGTGGGTACGCCCACCAGCGCCTTGACGGCCTTCGAAGTTGCGGTTGCTGGTGCTAGCGCAACGCTCACCAGGCTCTAAGCGGTCGGCGTTCATGGCCAAGCACATGGAGCAACCGGGTTCACGCCATTCAAAGCCAGCGGCCTTGAAAATTTCGTGCAAGCCTTCGCGCTCGGCTTGTTCTTTGACCAATCCTGAACCAGGCACCACCATCGCCAGCTTAACGCTTTTCGACACTTTTTGACCTAGTTTCTTAACCAATGCAGCGGCTTCGCGGATGTCTTCAATTCGGCTGTTGGTGCATGAACCGATGAACACTTTATCAACAAAAATATCGTTGAGCGCCTTGCCAGGCTGAAGTCCCATGTAGGTCAAAGCCCGTTCAATGGCGCCGCGTTTGTTAGCGTCTTTTTCTTTGTCGGGGTCGGGCACGATGTCGTTGATGCCCAAAACCATTTCGGGTGAAGTGCCCCAAGTGACTTGGGGGACGATGTCAGGTGCGTTGATTTCAACCAAAGCGTCAAATTTCGCGCCTGCGTCGGATTGCAATGTTTTCCAGTAAGTGACAGCGTGATCCCACTCTAAGCCAGTGGGTGAGAGTAAACGGCCCTTCACATACTCAATTGTTTTCTCATCAACAGCGACCAAGCCAGCGCGAGCGCCCGCTTCAATGGCCATGTTGCAAACGGTCATGCGACCTTCCATGGACAAACCACGAATGGCTGAGCCGCCAAATTCGATGGTGTAACCCGTGCCGCCTGCCGTGCCGATCTTCCCGATGATGGCCAACACAATGTCTTTGCCAGTGATGCCCTTGGCCACTGTGCCTTCAACTTTGATGAGCATGTTTTTGGCTTTTTTTGCCAAAAGTGTTTGCGTGGCCATGACGTGCTCAACTTCGCTGGTGCCAATGCCGTGAGCCAAGGCGCCAAATGCGCCGTGCGTCGATGTATGTGAGTCGCCACAGACCACGGTCATACCTGGCAGCGTGGCACCATTCTCAGGCCCAATGACGTGAACAATGCCTTGGCGTTTTGACATGAAGGGGAAAAATGCAGCAGAACCAAATTCGGCAATGTTGCTGTCAAGTGTGGTGATCTGTTCTTTACTGACGGGGTCTGTGATGCCGTCGTAGCCCAACTCCCAACCCGTGGTGGGGGTGTTGTGGTCTGCTGTGGCCACAATGGAGCTGACCCGCCAAACTTTGCGACCAGCCTGCCTTAAGCCTTCAAAGGCTTGGGGGCTGGTCACTTCGTGGACCAAGTGACGGTCAATGTACAAGACAGCGGTGCCGTCATCTTCAGTGTGGACGACGTGTTCGTCCCAAATTTTGTCGTAAAGAGTGCGTGCCATGTTGCTTCCTAGGGTCTAGCCCCGCATTTTAAGCTGAATGCATGAAAAAAGCCCGCGGATCACGCGGGCTTTTAAGTGTGGCGCAAAGCTTATTTTGCGCCTGGGACGTTACGGCGGGGTGAACCCGTAAACAGCTGACGGGGACGGCCGATTTTGTACTCGGGATCACCAATCATTTCATTCAGTTGGGCAATCCAGCCCACAGTGCGGGCCAAGGCGAACACGCCAGTGAATAAATTCACTGGAATGCCAATGGCGCGTTGCACGATGCCAGAGTAGAAGTCGACGTTGGGGTACAACTTGCGTGACACAAAGTAGTCGTCTTCCAAGGCAATTTTTTCAACTTGTTTGGCCAATTTGAACATGGGGTCGTTTTCCAAGCCGAGTTCTGCCAGCACTTCGTTGCAGGTCTCTTGCATGAGTTTGGCGCGGGGGTCGTAGTTTTTGTAAACGCGGTGACCAAAACCCATGAGCTTCACGCCAGAGTTCTTGTCTTTGACTTGCTCCATGAACTCGCCCACTTTGGCAATGCCACCCATTCTTTGAATGTCGTCGAGCATGTTCAAGCAAGCTTCGTTCGCGCCGCCGTGAGCGGGGCCCCAAAGGCATGCCACGCCAGCAGCGATGGCGGCAAAGGGGTTGGTGCCAGAAGAGCCGCACAAACGCACAGTCGAGGTCGATGCGTTTTGCTCGTGGTCTGCGTGCAAGATGAAAATGCGATCTAGGGCGCGCTCTAGCACGGGATTCACAACGTAGTCTTCACACGGTACGCCAAACATCATGCGCAAGAAATTGCCTGAATAGGACAAGCTATTTTGGGGGTACATGAAGGGCTGACCAATGCCGTATTTGTAGGACATCGCTACCAAGGTTGGCAATTTGGCAATCAGGCGAATGGCTGAAATTTCGCGGTGCTCAGGGTTGGTGATGTCGGTGCTGTCGTGATAGAAGGCAGACAAGGCGCCGACCAAGCCCGTCAACACAGCCATAGGATGAGCATCACGGCGGAAGCCGCGCAAGAAGAATTGCATTTGCTCATTCACCATGGTGTGGTTGTTCACCAGTTTGTGAAAGTCTGTACTTTGTTTGACATCAGGCAAATCACCGTGGAGCAACAAATAGCAGGTATCTAAAAAGTCGCCGTGGTTGGCCAATTGTTCAATGGGATAGCCGCGGTAGAGTAACTCGCCTTTGTCGCCATCGATGAAGGTAATGGCCGATTGGCAAGATGCCGTTGATAAAAAGCCTGGGTCGTAAGTGAACATGCCAGTTTGACCATACAGCTTTCGGATATCGATCACATCGGGACCGATGTTGCCACTGTAAACGGGCATCTCAATGCTGGGACTACCGTTACTGAACGACAGGGTTGCTTTGTTGTCAGCAAGTTTCATGATTCAATTTCCTCTGTTAATCGGTCAATTCAAATTAAGTGATCAGCCCTCTTGGGTCGGACCCAATCAGGCCATGATCAGGGTCAGCACTTCACTGACCTCTTCAGACTCAATGTCTGCCCCGAGCGGTTTTCGCTTCATGAACAAATCCATTAAATCATTGTCTGACAAGTCCATCAAAATGTACATCCCACGGGCTTGTCCTACAGTCATTTGAGTTGCATAGCGATTGAAAAAACGCTCAATGAAAAGATCGTTCTCCAGCAAGCCGCGTCTGCAACGCCAACGCAGTTTGCTCAGAGCGCGCTCACCCAAAGGGGTGTTGCGATCTAATGTGTCGAGCAGTTCATCTCCCATCTTGCCAGCCTCTTTGCTTGATCTAAGTTTAGACGGCGCGGCGCACCATCATCTCTTTGATTTTGCCAATGGCTTTGGTGGGGTTGAGGTTCTTCGGACACACGTCCACGCAGTTCATGATGGTGTGGCAGCGAAACAATCGATAGGGGTCTTCCAAGTTGTCTAAACGCTCGGCTGTGCCATGGTCTCGGCTGTCGGCAATGAATCGGTAGGCTTGGAGCAAGCCTGCTGGGCCGACAAACTTGTCAGGGTTCCACCAAAAGCTGGGGCAGCTGGTTGAGCAACTGGCGCACAAAATGCACTCATACAGACCATCGAGTTCTTCGCGCTCTTCAGGACTTTGCAGACGCTCTTTTTCGGGCGGAATGGTGTCGTTGATCAAGTAGGGCTTGATCGAGTTGTATTGCTTGAAGAACTGCGTCATGTCGACGATCAGGTCACGCACAACAGGCAAGCCTGGCAGAGGCTTTAAAACAATTTTGCCAGGCAAAGTCAGCATGTTGGTCAGGCAAGCCAAACCATTTTTGCCGTTGATGTTCATGGCGTCAGAGCCACAAACGCCTTCGCGGCATGAGCGGCGGAATGACAAAGTGGGATCCACTTTTTTCAATTTCATGAGCGCATCTAGCAGCATGCGTTCATGGCCGTCCAATTCAACCTCAATGCTCTGCATGTAAGGCTTTGCGTCCTTGTCTGGATCGTAACGATAGATTTCAAAAATACGTTTGGTCATGTTGCTACCTTCAGGAATTTAGAACGTCCGAACCTTGGGTGGAACAGAATCCACGGTCAGAGGTTTCAAGTTGACGGGTTTGTAAGTCAAGCTGTTGGTGTCGCTGTGCCACAAAGTGTGTTTCATCCAATTGGCATCGTCGCGACCCAAGGGCGTAATGGGGTCGTCTGCGGGACGCTCATAGTCACTCACAGTGTGCGCGCCGCGGCATTCTTTGCGTGCTGCAGCAGAGACCATTGTGGCTTGGGCGCATTCGATCAAGTTTTCAACTTCCAAGGCTTCAATGCGAGCTGTATTAAATACTTTGGACGTGTCGGTCAAAGCAATCGCATTCACGCGTTCGCGAATCTCAGCAATTTTCACCACACCTTCGTCCATGGTGGCTTGTGTCCGAAATACGGCTGCGTGAATTTGCATGGTAGCGCGCATGTCGTTGGCTACATCTTGTGAGTACTCGCCTTTGCGACCTTCGAGTCGGTTTAGACGCGCCAATGTCAAGTCGGCTGCATCTTTGGGCAGGTCTTTGTGCGACTTGGTTTTGCTGGCGAAATCAACAATGTGGTTGCCAGCCGCACGACCAAATACCAAGAGGTCGAGCAATGAGTTGGTACCCAAGCGATTAGCACCGTGAACGCTCACGCAGGAGCATTCGCCCACTGCGTACAAGCCGTTGACCACAGCATTGTGACTGCTAGCGGACTGGATGACCACTTGTCCGTGAATGTTGGTAGGAATGCCGCCCATTTGATAGTGAATGGTCGGCACCACAGGAATAGGTTCTTTGGTGATGTCGACATTGGCGAAGTTGACGCCAATTTCGTACACGGAAGGCAAACGCTTGTGGATGGTTTCTGAACCCAAGTGGTCCAGCTTCAACATCACATAGTCTTTATTGGGTCCGCAGCCGCGGCCTTCTTTAATCTCTTGGTCCATGGCGCGTGACACGAAGTCGCGAGGGGCCAAGTCTTTCAAGGTCGGCGCGTAGCGTTCCATGAATCGTTCACCATTGCTGTTGAGCAAAATGGCGCCTTCACCGCGGCAGCCTTCGGTCAGTAACACGCCGGCACCCGCTACGCCAGTGGGGTGGAACTGCCAGAATTCCATGTCTTCTAAAGGAATGCCGGCGCGAGCGGCCATGCCCAAACCGTCGCCGGTATTGATGAAAGCATTGGTAGAGGCTGCAAAGATACGGCCAGCACCACCGGTGGCCAAGAGCACAGTTTTGGCGTGCAAGATGTGCAGGTCGCCAGTTTCCATTTCAAGCGATGTGACGCCCACCACGTCGCCTTCAGCATCGCGAATCAGGTCGAGGGCCATCCACTCTACAAAGAAGCTGGTTTTGGCTTTGATGTTTTGCTGGTACAAGGTGTGCAACATGGCATGACCGGTACGGTCAGCTGCAGCGCAAGCACGTTGAACCGACTTCTCGCCATAGTTGGCGGTGTGTCCGCCAAATGGACGCTGGTAAATGGTGCCGTCTGGGTTGCGGTCGAAAGGCATGCCCATGTGCTCTAAGTCATAAACAACTTTGGGCGCTTCACGGCACATGAATTCGATGGCGTCTTGGTCGCCAAGCCAGTCGGAGCCCTTGATGGTGTCGTAAAAGTGGTAATGCCAGTTGTCGTCGGACATGTTGCCTAAAGCGGCACCAATACCGCCCTGAGCCGCCACGGTGTGTGAACGGGTGGGGAATACTTTGGAAAGAACAGCAACGTTCAAACCAGCGCGGGACAGTTGCAAGGCGGCGCGCATGCCGGAGCCGCCGGCACCGACGATCACGACATCAAATTTACGCGTGGCGATCTTGTCTTTGGTGTAAGTCATGGGGTGTGAAATCTTGTTTAGGGGAAGTGGCTCAGTGCCTGTGAGTTTTCAATCAGTACCGAACATCATCAAAGAAGCCACAAGGCCTGAACAGCCCAGCCAGCGCAGCCGATGAGCCAAATCAGGGAGGCGACGTGCAAGAAAAGACGCAAGCCAAGGGGTTTGATGTAATCCATCCAGATATCGCGTATGCCAATCCATGCGTGGTATAGCAAAGAAAGGATGGTGACAAAGGTCAAAATCTTCATCCACTGGGCTGCAAAAATACCCGCCCACTCTTCGTAGCCAATAGGGCCGATGGTGAAAATGACTTGGATCAAAACCAATAAAGTGAACGAGGCCATCAAAGCCGCTGTGATGCGTTGGGCCAACCAGTCCCGAAGGCCGTAGTGAGCGCCAGTCGTGACGCGTTTGGAGCCGTGATTAACTGACATGTGATCTGTTCCTAATTAATAGAGGCCAAACAATTTGGCGGCCAGGACGACGGTGAGTCCTAAGCTTAAAACCAAGGTGACAACAGCCGATGACTTGCCAAACTCTTTGGTGACGGCGTGAAATGTATCCATGTAAAGGTGGCGGATACCCGCAATGAAATGGTGCAAATAAGCCCAAATAATGGCCAGGGCGACCAATTTCATGAACCAACCAGGAACGAAGCCAATGCCAACATTGAAGGCGGCAGCAAACTTTGCAAATGAAAACTCTGATGTGATGGAGGAATCAAACATCCAAATGATGAAGGGCATTAACACGAACATTAAGGCGCCACTGACGCGGTGCAGGATGGACACCCAGCCTGCAGCGGGGAGGCGGTAATTGGGCAAATCGCTGATGGCGTTGATATTGCGAAATTCAGGCCTCTTGCGGGCGGTTTCGGTCATTTTTAATTCCTCTTAAATAACTTCACAGCCATATTTGAATGGCGTGCTTTCAGATTCTATTGCAACGCAGCAAACTGACATGAGAATTTCATTAACAAATGAAAAAACAATGGGGGTAAGGTACTTAAATGTCGCCAAAGCGTCAATTTAGGACATTGTGATAGTGATGAGCAGCTGTGATGTAAAAGCCTCTGCGCAACTCCATGGGTGTGTCGTTGTAGGTGTAGGCCGTTCGCTCTACACTAAGTAAAGGGGTGTGAGATTTAATCTCTAGCAATTTGCATTGAGCGTCATCCGGCACCACTGCCTTTATTTTTTCTTCGGCGCGCACCATCCGCACCCCAAATTCTGTTTCAAACATGGCATACATGGGGCCATGGTAGTCACTCAGACGTTCTGCCGTCAGCCCTTTGAACGGCGCGCCGGGTAGCCAGAGGTCTTCAAGGATCGTGGGGGCGCCCGCAAATGAGAGGACTCGGCGTACTTGAAGCACTGGATCGCCTGTCCGCAGTGCCAATACGCGTCCTATCTCTGCATTGGCCCTAAGCCGCTTGCAATCAATGATTTTTCTTTGGGCGGGGCCATCTCTCTTGGGTTGACCCAAGTCAGGCATTAACTTCAAAAACCGATATTGCACCTGCTGCTCGGCATGGGTGGCCACAAAGGTGCCTTTTCCTTGTCTGCGAACAAGCAAGTTATTGTTGGCCAGTTCATCAATGGCCTTTCGAACAGTGCCTTGACTGACTCTGTAACGCGCAGCCAATTCCATTTCGCTGGGAATGCCTTCCCCAGGCTTCCATTCGCCAGATTGAAGGCCTTGCAGGATCAACCCCTTGATTTGCTGATAAAGGGGACTGAATGCTGGCGCAGACGATGAGGGATCGGACGATTCAGGGGTTTCAACAGAAAAAACTTGAGTTGTCATGTCAGTTGCCCTAGCAAAAGGCTGGCTCAAAAAGTGGTGCAATGATATCTTATATAAGACATAAGACAAATTGACTTTTCGGGGTTTTCGCGAGTAAACTCGAAAACTGTTTGCCCGTGCGCATTTTTGTTTGTGTACCCGTCTGGAACCCCAGACGACCCGGTCGGCAGTGAATGTCGGGATGTGGTCGGCGAAGTCCGTTTTCTTATCACCATCTGGAGTTCACACCATGAGCAAAAAGCCCGTTCGCGTCGCCGTCACAGGAGCCGCTGGTCAAATTGGATACGCATTGTTGTTCCGCATCGCCTCGGGCGAAATGTTGGGCAAAGATCAGCCCGTGATCTTGCAGTTGCTTGAAATCCCCGACGAAAAAGCCCAAAAAGCGCTCAAGGGCGTCATGATGGAATTGGACGATTGCGCTTTCCCATTATTGGCTGGCATGCAAGCCCACGCTGACCCCATGACCGCTTTCAAAGACTCAGACTATGCTTTGTTGGTGGGTTCACGTCCACGTGGTCCAGGCATGGAGCGTGCTGAGTTGCTCGCTATCAATGGCGCCATCTTCACTGCACAAGGCAAGGCCTTGAACGCAGTGGCTTCACGCAATGTCAAAGTTTTGGTGGTCGGCAACCCCGCCAACACCAACGCTTACATCGCCATGAAGAGCGCGCCCGATCTCAAGCCCGGTAATTTCACAGCCATGCTGCGCTTGGACCACAATCGCGCTGCATCCCAAATTGCGGCTAAAACTGGCAAAGCAGTCGCAGACATTCAAAAATTGTGCGTTTGGGGCAACCACTCTCCCACCATGTACGCCGACTATCGTTTTGCCACCATCAACGGCGAATCAGTGAAGACCATGATCAATGACCAAGAGTGGAACGCCAACGTGTTCTTGCCAACCGTGGGTAAACGTGGTGCTGCCATCATTGAAGCACGTGGTTTGTCATCTGCAGCTTCTGCAGCCAATGCCGCCATCGACCACATGCGGGATTGGGCTTTGGGCACCAACGGCCATTGGGTCACCATGGGTATTCCTTCACAAGGCTGGTACGGTATACCTAAAGACGTCATGTTCGGTTTCCCCGTCACATGCGTGAACGGCGAATACAAAGTGGTCGAAGGTTTGGAAATTGATGCGTTCAGCCAAGCTTGCATCGACAAAACTTTGAAAGAATTGACAGACGAGCAAGCCGGCGTTGCGCATTTGCTCTAATTCAATCACACATCCGTGAAGCATCCGCGCGACATTCTTTTGGGATCACAAGCTGCAGGCATGCTTTTGCCTGTGTGTGATCACTACAGTGGTGTGGAAGTGCGGATGCGCAAAAGCTTGCAGCTGCAAGCGGAAATGACGCAGGAGTTTGGTGCCTGCGTCTTTGATGTGACATTGGACTGTGAAGATGGCGCGCCAGTGGGTGGTGAAATTGAGCATGCCCATTTGGTCAAGGAAATTGCAAACAGTGCAGCGCCTGAAGCCAGGGTGGCTGTTAGGGTGCATCCCGTTGATCACCCCTCATTTAGCAATGACGTGAATCTGATTCTGAAAGATGCCTATCGCAACTTGCGACACGTGATGATTCCCAAAGTGGAGTCTGTTGCCGATGTTGACATTGCAGCAGAGGCTTTGAATCAAGCGGGTGCATTGACTTTGCCCATGCATGTCTTGATTGAGTCACCCGCAGCAGTTCACCGTGCCTTTGAAATTGCAGCCCATCCCCGCGTGCAATCCTTGAGTTTTGGCCTCATGGATTTTGTCTCTGCTCACGGCGGTGCTATTCCCGCAAGTGGCATGGGTATCGAAGGTCAATTCACTCACCCGCTGGTTTTGCGGGCCAAAATGGAAATTGCCAGCGCATGTCATGCACACGGCAAAGTACCATCGCACTGCGTGGTCACAGAGTTCAGTGATTTAGAAGCCATAAAATTGGCTGCCTTGAAAGCTTCACGCGAGTTAGGCTTTACGCGCATGTGGAGTATTCACCCCAGTCAAATCAGGCCTGTGGTGGAGGCCTTGGCCCCAAGTGCGCATGAGATTGAACAAGCTGCTGAGTTGATAGAAGCAGCTTGCCGCGCAGATTGGGCGCCTGTGAGTTTTGGCGGCCAATTGCATGATCGCGCAAGCTATAGATTCTTTTGGCAAGTGCTTGAACGCGCGCATCAAACGGGAAGACCAATGCCCGGGTCGGTTGAATCCTATTTTGGAGAGACAACATGTGCCGTTTGAAATTTTTCTTTCTATTATTTATCGCAGGCCTTTGGAGCTTAGGTATCAACTTGGTCCAAGCGCAATCGTCTAAAGATGCAAATGGTGCGGCCAAAAAAGAGGTCCAGACAAAACCTGTGGCAAAGTTGACAGCCCCAAATAACATCAAGAAAAACGATTCAAACAATCGCAATGTTGCTGCAAAGCGAGTTGATCCACCTTTGGCTCCGCAAGAACTCAGCATTGCAGAGCGCGTGCATGTCGGGCATTTACCCTGTGAACTGGGTGCTTCCATTCGCATGACGGCCGATGCAAACTCGCCTGGCTACTTTGATTTGCAAGGCAAGGGCTACAAATACCGAATGCGGCCAGTTGCAACCAGCACAGGCGCCATTCGTTTGGAAGATGAAAAGGCCGGGGCTGTCTGGTTGCAGTTGGCCAACAAGTCCATGCTGATGAATCAAAAAAACGGCCGTCGATTGGCGGATGAATGTGCCCACCCCAATCAGGTAGCCATAGCCAATGACATGAAGATCAACCCACCGCCCCCTTTGATTGATGTAAGCAACGTCGTCACAAGCAACAAGCGCTGAGTTGTGAAGTTTGAAAAGTTTGAGTGATCAATTTATTTTGTAAGACAGGAGAAAACTATGTTGCAAGCTTATCGTGAACATGCTGCCGAACGTGCTGCCTTGGGAATCCCCCCGCTGCCTTTGGATGCTAAACAAACTGCTGAGTTAATTGAACTGATCAAAAATCCACACCAAGGTGAAGAAGCCTTTTTGTTGGACTTGCTCACTCACCGTGTGCCACCTGGAGTCGACGATGCAGCCAAAGTCAAAGCCTCGTTCTTGTCGGCAGTGGCTCATGGTGACTTGTCGGTCTCCTTGGTGAGCAAGGCCAAAGCCACAAAGTTGCTTGGCACCATGGTTGGTGGCTACAACGTTAAACCCTTGATTGATTTGCTAGATCACAAAGAAGTGTCCGCTGTGGCTGCTGAAGGTTTGAAGAAAACATTGCTGATGTTTGACTTCTTCCATGATGTTGCAGAAAAATCAAAAGCGGGTAATGCCAATGCCACAGCTGTCATTCAAAGCTGGGCCGATGCTGAATGGTTCACTTCACGCCCTGAAGTGGCGAAAAAAATCACCGTCTCTGTGTTCAAGGTGCCCGGTGAAACCAACACCGACGATTTGTCGCCCGCACCCGATGCTTGGAGCCGCCCCGACATTCCATTGCATTACTTGGCCATGTTAAAAAATACACGCCCTGATGCAGCCTTCAAGCCAGAAGAAGACGGCAAGCGCGGCCCCATGGCTTTCATTGAAGAGATGAAGAAAAAAGGTCACTTGGTCGCTTATGTGGGCGACGTGGTGGGCACCGGTTCTTCGCGCAAGTCTGCTACCAACAGCATCATCTGGGGCTTTGGTGAAGACATTCCTTTTGTGCCCAACAAGCGCTTTGGTGGTGTGACATTGGGCGCAAAAATTGCGCCTATCTTTTTTAATACGCAAGAAGACTCTGGTGCATTGCCTATTGAAGTGGATGTTTCCAAGTTGGAAATGGGTGACGTGATTGATGTTTTGCCTTACGAAGGCAAGATCATGAAGAATGGCGCACTGCTTACTGAGTTTCAGCTTCGCAGCGACATGTTGTTTGATGAAGTTCGCGCGGGAGGTCGCATCAATTTGATCATTGGCCGTTCATTGACGGTCAAGGCGCGCGAGTTTTTGCGTTTGCCAACCTCGACTTTGTTTCGTTTGCCCAAAGTACCCACTTCGACCAAAGCAGGCTTTACAGTGGCGCAAAAAATGGTGGGCCGTGCATGTGGCTTGCCAGAAGGTCAGGGCGTTCGACCAGGCACCTATTGCGAACCCAAGATGACTACCGTGGGCTCACAAGACACCACAGGCACCATGACGCGCGACGAGTTGAAAGACTTGGCTTGCTTGGGCTTTAGTGCCGACATGGTGATGCAATCGTTCTGTCACACAGCAGCTTACCCAAAGCCCGTTGACGTGAAAATGCACCACGAGTTGCCAGCATTTATGAGCAACCGCGGTGGCGTTTCATTGCGCCCAGGGGATGGCATTATTCACAGTTGGTTAAACCGTTTGTTATTGCCCGACACAGTGGGCACAGGTGGCGACTCCCACACACGTTTCCCAATTGGTATATCTTTCCCTGCTGGCTCAGGTTTGGTGGCCTTCGGTGCGGCTACGGGTGTCATGCCTTTGGACATGCCTGAATCTATTCTGGTTCGCTTCAAAGGCAAGATGCAGCCTGGCATCACTTTACGCGATCTGGTGCATGCCATTCCTTATTTCGCCATCAAGGCAGGCTTGTTGACCGTCGCCAAGTCCGGCAAGATCAATGAGTTCTCTGGCCGTATTTTAGAAATTGAAGGATTGCCAGACTTGAAGGTTGAGCAAGCGTTTGAGTTGTCAGATGCTTCTGCTGAGCGTTCTGCTGCGGGTTGTACTGTGAAGCTCAACCCCGAGCCAGTGAAAGAGTATTTGAACTCCAATGTGGTTCTGATGAAGAACATGATTGCGCAGGGTTACAGCGACAAGCGGGCACTTGAGCGCCGCATTAAAGCTGTAGAAGCGTGGCTGGCCAAGCCAAACTTGCTCGAAGCCGATGCCAATGCCGAGTATGCCCACGTGCTTGAAATCGACATGGACCAGTTGAAAGAGCCTGTCTTGTGCTGCCCTAACGATCCGGATGACGCCAAGTTGTTGTCAGATGTGTCGGGCACCAAGATTGACGAAGTCTTCATTGGTTCTTGCATGACCAACATTGGGCACTTCCGCGCAGCTTCTAAGCTGCTTGAAGGTCGTCGTGACATTCCCGTGAAGCTGTGGATTGCGCCGCCCACCAAAATGGACGCTGCCGAGTTGACCAAAGAAGGTCACTACGGCGTCTTTGGCGCTGCGGGCGCACGCACCGAAATGCCTGGCTGCTCTTTGTGCATGGGCAATCAAGCCCAAGTGCGCGAGGGCGCTACGGTAGTGTCTACCTCAACACGCAACTTCCCCAACCGCTTGGGTAAAAACACCAATGTGTATTTGGCTTCTTCTGAGGTCGCTGCCATCAGCTCCAAACTGGGTCGCATTCCCACAACAGAAGAGTACCAAGCCAGCATGACTGAAATCAACAAAGACGGAAGTCAGATCTACAAGTACATGAACTTCGACAAGATCGAAGAGTACGCAGAAGCGGCCAAGGGTGTTGCAGCCTAAAACTTCGCACTAAGCACTGTGATTAAGCCCAAAAGATTTCGGTCTTTTGGGCTTTTTTGATGGGACACATAGTTTGCGCAATCAGAACGTTGCAAAATCAGGCTTGTGGAAAATACGATGATCATTGTGGGTGGTGGAATTGGTGGGCTGGCTGCTGCATTGGCATGTGGTCAAGCTGGGGCCAGGACGCAGGTGCTTGAGCGCGCCGCCATTTTCTTGGAAGCAGGGGCTGGTATCCAGATGGGCCCCAACGTGACGCGCACTTTGCATGCTTGGGGCTTGGCTGAAGATCTCAAAAAAATTGGTTTTACGCCTCAGAGGCTAGAGGCCAAAGACACTCAAACTGGGCAAGTCATTGGGTCGCTGCGTTTAGGGCCGCGAAGCCTCAACGCATATGGCGCACCTTATGTGACCGTGCACCGTGCTGATTTGCATCGTGTGTTGTTGCAAAAAATAATTAGCTCAGGTCTGGCTGAATTGCGTCTTGATTCAGAAGTACAAGCCGTGCAGCAGAATGCGGACGGTATCCAGATCAGTGGCACAAACTTGCCTGCAAGTTTGACCGAATTTTCTAAATCCGCCGCCATGGTAGGGGCCGACGGTCTTTGGAGCAAAATACGCCAATTCGTGGTGCCGCCCACAGCACCCAGGGTGACAGGCTTGTTAGCCTATCGAGCCCTTGTACCTATGCAATCAGTTCCTGAAAAGTTGCGACTGCAAGATGTGAATGTTTGGGTAGGCCCCAGAGTTCATGCCGTGTTGTATCCCGTCAAATGTGGTGAGTATTTGAACTTGGTGGTGGTAGTTCAAGGGCCGCTCCCAGCCAGCTTGGATGACTGGGACCATGCTGGCAACAAACAAGACTTAGAAGCTGCCATGGGACCCATTCACGCCGACCTGCGCGAAATGCTGGCAGCAGTGCCAGCATGGCGATTGTGGCCACTTTGTGACCGTCCACCCATACAGGGTCCTCATGAAATGGCGAAAGGGCGAATCGCTTTATTGGGAGATTCAGCGCATCCCATGCGTCCGTTCTTGGCGCAAGGTGCAGGGATGGCCATTGAAGATGCAGCTGAATTGGCCAGAAGCTGGGCCAGAGCAGATTTGCAAATAGAAGATCGCTTACAAATGTACGCACAAGCTCGTTGGGCTCGCAACGCCCAAGTTCAGCAACGCTCAATTCGGAATGGTCAGATTTTTCACCTTCAAGGACCTCTGCGATGGGGCCGGAATGTGGCCATGAAAGTCATGGGCGAATCCTTGATGGATGTTCCTTGGCTTTATGCCGGCCCCTAACTTAGCGACAGTTTTTCTGTGGTGCGGCTAGTCAGATTAAAAGCCTGACTCAGACTTTTCCAAGCAGTAAAAATTCCATTAAGGCCTTTTGCGCATGCATGCGATTTTCAGCTTCATCCCACACCACAGATTGAGGTCCATCGATGACTTCTGCACTGACTTCCTCACCTCGGTGAGCGGGTAGGCAGTGCATGAACAGCGCATCGGGCTTGGCCATTTTCATCATTTCCTCGTCGACACACCAATCGGCAAAAGCTTTTTTGCGGGCTTCGTTCTCTGCTTCGTAACCCATACTGGTCCACACATCGGTAGTGACCAAATCAGCGCCCTCACAAGCTTGCATCGGGTCTTTGAAGAACTGCGTACTGGCAGCACTTCGAACGCCCACAACTGCCGGGTCAACTTCGTAGCCACTGGGCGTGCTCAGGTTGACCTTAAAGCCCAGCAAGTCCGCAGCTTGAAGCCAAGTGTTGGCCATGTTGTTGCCATCACCGACCCAAGCCACCGTTTTGCCTTGAATAGAGCCTCGGTGCTCTATGAAGGTGAAGATGTCAGCCAAGATTTGGCAAGGGTGAAACTCATTGGTCAAGCCGTTGATCACGGGCACGCGTGAATGCTTGGCAAAGGTTTCAATTTTGTCTTGCCCATAGGTTCGAATCATGACCAGATCGACCATGCGGCTGATCACTCTGGCACTGTCTTCAATGGGTTCTGCACGCCCCAGTTGGCTGTCGCCAGTTGTGAGGTGCACAACCGAGCCCCCCATTTGGTACATGCCTGCTTCAAAGCTCACACGTGTTCGTGTGGAGGCTTTCTCAAAGATCATGGCCAAGGTGCGGTCTGTCAGTGGCTGGTATTTTTCGTAGGCCTTGAACTTGGCTTTGATGAACGATGCACGCTTGAAAACATGCGCATATTCTTCAGCGTTTAAATCTGTGAATTGCAAGTAATGCCGAAGAGGCATGGCGGGTGCCTGCGTAAGCATTAGGATGACTCCGACAGAAATGTGTGAATGAGTGGCAATAAAATATTTGCCACTTCATCGGCTTCAGCCTGAGTCATGATGAGGGGTGGCACTATGCGAATGACGCTGTCTGCTGTGACGCTGA
>Ga0209355_1000696_pt1 | contig 19768 bp, 13 predicted proteins | sample LauGreSBDMM110SN_3_FD_187563 | JGI IMG/M metagenome (GOLD analysis project Ga0209355, IMG submission 187563) | Freshwater lake microbial communities from Lake Michigan, USA - Sp13.BD.MM110.SN (SPAdes) (version 2) | ecosystem: Environmental > Aquatic > Freshwater > Lake | place: Lake Michigan... | reverse complement strand
CAAGGTGCTCAAGCAGAACCCAGACCTGGTCAAGAACATGGTCGATGCTGTCCAGCGTACTCAGAATGATGCGCAGCAGCAGGGACCTCCGTCAGCCGGAGGTATCTCAGCCGGTCGCCACGAGATGCGTGGACCTGGACTGGACCTGTCGACTCTGATGGGTGGAATCATCGGTCCTCCACCCGCCATGGGCACGCGTGAGCCAGGTCCTCGTTTCCCACCTGCTACCCAGGACGAGGATGCCATCTCTGACATTGTGTCGGTCGATTTCGGATCGGACACGAAGGAGGTGAACGTCGGTGCCAGGAAGCGCAAGTCCAAGAAGAAGGAGGTGACTCTGTAAATAGGCGGAGGGGTGTGAAGCACGCCTCCTTCGCCGCGCAGCGGTGAAAAGTTACCGGCGATCACTGGTCACGAAGTGACCAGTGAGCTTAAGAGCAAGTCAATCGAGTTGAAAAAAAACACCATTAATAATAAATGGATATCCTTGAACCAATGCCAGTTGCCCAGGACAGCGTCGTCGGACCTGATGTTGTGGGTATCGACCCGAATCACGGCGCCGACATTGATGTAGAGACTGTTCCCAAGACGTCGTTTGACGAAATCGTCACACGTGGTGGGAACAACCCAGACGGGAAGTTTTAAAAATACCAAGTCGCGAAGCGAGTTGTTCCGTAGCCCGTTGAACAAGGGGCACTCCGTGCCCCTTGGACTAAATTTTCTTAGCGTAGATTAGATGGGGTTGTCCTACGCGCCCTTTGACAGAGAGGAACCTCCTTCTCCGCCGTGGAAACCACAACCCTCAGGCGTCAGCGTCAGTAATGTCAGTCGAGACGGGCTCTTCGTCCTCGGAGGCCCCGATGTTACTGAGTGTAATCACCTCATCATGTTTTTCGTTCTTGGTGTTTTTCTTCTTACCCTTGTTGACGCCATGCGATAAAAGAAACCCGGGCTTGATTCCAGTCTTCGGGGTCTCAGGCTCCATAGACGGCTGAGGCTTGATGAGGACTGACGGCGCGGGTGGGCGGTTATCCTCCTGAGGCTGCTGAGGCTGCCGAGGCATCTGTGCAGCAATCTGCTGCATAACCATCTGTTTCTGTTGGGGCGTCATGTGCGCCCATTGTTTCTTGAGCTGTGTGCCGTTTGGCATCATTGAACGAACCATCGCGCGGAGCTCGCCGGGTAGGTCTTTAAACTCGGCGAGGTCTAGCATCGAAAGAGTCTTTTTATGGGGACGAGACTCGACAATAAAAAACACCATCAGTGCAATAAGTGCCAAGGCAGACACAGTTGCAGTTGACATTCTAATCACAGTAAACATTTCCCTTTGGGGAATTCTTGCGCGCCTCCGGATCCCGAGTCTGAGCCCGTTCTTATTCCACTGAATCCGGATGCGTTGTAGATGACACACCGCTTGCGATACATTGAATTGAAAACCGACCAGCGATCCACGATATCGATGATGAGAGGAGCATTCACCTTGCCTGGTGTTTCTCTCATGATTCGCCCAACAGCCTGTGTCACGTCAGAGTGTGGTGTCGTCATGAGCAATGTGTCCAGGACTGGAATGTCAAGTCCTTCCTGTGCCATCGAGTAGGTTGCGATAATCACCGTGTGTTTTGATGCCGCGTCGAGGTCCTTTTCGCTCATACCACCCAGGTAGACTGCGGACCCCTCAAGGTTGTTTCGAAGCCAAAAACAGTGTTCGCGTCGGTCGCTCAAGATGAGAACTCGACGGGACGGGTCCAACCCCCGGACCAAATTGAGAATCTTCTGATTCCGAGCATCAATCTCTGTCAATTGAGTCACCATGCCAGCCATGTTAATCTTTCCGAATCGTGAGACTGGTGGTGCCTCCCTGAACAAGGGGTCGTCGAAGAAAACAGGTTCGACCCGCGTTGTTGTTTGATTCTCACGTTGAACCCTGAAAATCTCGGGACCCAGAAACCAATATAGGATGTTTGTGAGTCCATCCTTACGCTCTGGGGTTGCTGTCAACCCGAGCGAATACCGAGGACACAGCTTGAACATCGTCTGTGAAAAGGCGGCTGCACCGATGTGATGCGCCTCGTCCACGATGACAAAGCCGAACGAATCGAACGCCTTGGGGTCATTCTCACGGGAACACATGGTTTGGATCATCGCAATGACAAAGTCGCATTCAATATCGAACGTGTCCTGTTGGATCCGACCTATGGTTGATCCAGGGCAAAACTGCCCTATTCTTTCCTTCCACTGATTCGCCAAGAATTCTTTATGGACTATGATTATCGTACGTACTTTCAGATGAGCCGCGTATGCCAATGCGCAGGTCGTCTTTCCAAATCCCGGGGGCAGGGAGAGAACACCACCGCCTACTTCCCGAAACGCCTTGGTAGCGGCACGGAACGCCTCGTTCTGTCGCGTCGCATCCCTGAGTTGTCCCACAAATTCGATATTCGCATGTACAGGTTCAACTCGTTTGTCGACTGCGGCTTGTTCACCGTAAAATCGAGGAATGTACATCGAGCCTGATTTTCCTTCACGAAACACCTTGAACGACGGTGGTCGCATGCCCATGGCATTCTCGACAGCCCGAACCGTCAGCTGCCGCTTCAAGTCTGAATTGTTCACTACACATTTCCCGTGGCGGGTTAGGGCACTTGTGGGTGGGGACAACGGAGATCCGTTGGACATATACTCTTAAGGACGTAGTACTCTAGACCGTCCCACTTGACGGTCCGTACTTCAGCCTTGACTTGAGTCCCAGCAGGCATGTCCTGAATCGGGACATGTCCGCAAACATCGACACCAGTCACGCGATTGTAACGAAACGGTACTTTGACCTGAAGACCATCCAGCTCAATGTACTTGCGACCATGTACGTCAAAAAACGCCTTAGTGACAATAAACATCAATGTATTTATTCTATTTTGTAATTTTATTTCTATGCCTAAAATAGAATGTCTGGTCGCAGAGGAGCAGGACGACGAACTAGCGCCCCAACACCATCTACTCGACCATCTCGACCAAGTAACACGACAGGTTCACCACGTATGCCAAATCGTTCCTCAAACAGGGCTCAGCGTAACAAAGATGCCCAAGACAAGGCGAATACCTCTAGCAGTAATAAAGGTTCATGGGCTGCATTGGGCATTGGAGCAGCAGCAGCAGCAGCCATAACTGCTGCTGCATTGGTTTCGTTTGCATCATCAGACGGTGCAAATATTACATTTACCAACATTCAACCTCAAACGAACACGAGTTCGTGGGTTCCGAGTTTCATTGCAGATATTTTTACAACAACCAAACTTGAAATTTCATGGAAGTTCAAAGACAACCCAGATAACCTCATAGCAATTCCGGGTGAAGTTCGTGTAATTAAGGGTGACGAAATTGACATTCGTGGCGTCCCTGAACTAAAAATCAATGATACAACAGTGACAGTCGTCAAAGTGAAAGATGATTCGACGTTTGTCGTTGAATCGAAAATGTCTGACGTTTCACAAATTTCGATTCAAAACAAGGGTGAGGGAACCATTCACACCTCGTTTGATGATCAGCTCGACCAGACCGTGACTGACACAGCTGGTGGTATAGCAGATACGCTCGCCAAAGTAGGCGGTAGTTTTATGGGTAACATCGGAACGTTTTTTTTCATACTCGCCATTTGTGTCGGTCTTTACTTTGGTATACAGGCGATTTCAAAGAAGAAGAATGCTTAAAAAAGTCCAAGGGGTCTCGCAGCGAGCCCTTGTCCGTCGCGCAGCGGCATCGAAAGAGCCGTGCTTCGCACGCCTCAACGGAAAGTCCGTCGCCTGTTATTTTAAGAGTACGATGTGGTATAAGCAGTCAGTTTAGGAGCACTTGGTAGGTATGTGTTTGATGTTGCAGACGCCAGAGTAAGCATTTCAGTGGTCAGCGCTGTTGTATACTGGAGACACTGTTGTGGAGCATATGAAAATCCAGTGCACGTCACGTTCGAGAAGCACGCTGTAGCACAGCCAGCCATCGAAGTCACGTCCGTCCTTGGTGGAATCGTTGTAAGCACGAGCGTTGCTGTTCCACCAGCGGCACCGGTGAAATCGGTCGTAACCTTATATGGCATTGTGAAATGTGTCGAGTCTGTGACTGTAATGAGGTTTGAGCCGTTTGCAGCCCCTGCGCCTGCAATAATTACTCTGTTACCAGTACTGAATGTATGGGTCGTGGTTGTGAACGTCGCGACGTTGGTTGCCGTCGGGATTGAGATGGATGAAATGGAAATAGGTACCGGAGCTCCTGGGAGTTTCCCTGGTGTTTCAATGTACTGCTTCGACGGACCTGCTCCGTCGACGTAATACATCACGTTTGAGCTGTCCGATGGAATGATACCGTCGATGAGCGACGACAAGTAACATGTGTTTGACGACTTGTTGTACAGAAACCCTACACAATCTGGAGCGGCTGCCTCACATGCGAGGATACAATCAGAAACTGTTACGTTGGACATGGTCCCGTCTGTGATTGCTGTCGTTGAAACAGCAATTGAACTCGGTGTGTATGAATATGTACTTCTTTCTAACCCAAATGTTTTTTTCCAAAAGCTGGCCGGCTGGACCCATTTTGGAAACTTATACCACATAGATGACGGATCACCACGGTCACTCACGAACCGAGCGTACAGAGAAACACACAGGCAGATGATGATGTACACAGCAATGGCAAACACAACATTGATAACAATACCCTTGAGAGACTCAAGCCGGTCTGATGCTGTGTTGGACGACATATAACAAATCGCACGAAAAAAAATCCGAAGACACAGTAGCACACCACCATGGCGACAACAGAAAAGGTGGGAATATTGGTACTGTTGTTACTTTTACTTTTGATGTTTGCATTTTTAGCAAACAAATCAGAGACACCAACGAGTAATGTAAGTGACAATTTTGATATGTGGGGAATCCCTAAACCACCTCCACCTGGACCAGGAGCTGCAACTGATGCCGAAATAATTTACACTCAGATGAGAGTTGTATGGGAAGCATTATTGTTCGAAGCAGCTGTTGAAATTGCCGGAGAGTTTGCTGATAACCAGGCGAACAATCAAGCTAAAATAGAACAAAATGTAGAACAAGCGGTACAAATTAATATTGACACAGAGGCTATCACAAACGCGCAACTCCAGCAGCAGATGGAGTCGGCGATAGCGACTGCAATTGAGACGGCGATAGAGACGTCCATCCAACTCGCTGCCGCAGGGGAAATCACGACTGAGCAGCTCCAGCAACAGATTCAGTCGGCTATAGCGACTGCCCTGGATACAGCGATGGATACTGTGATCCAACTGGCTGCAGCAGGGGAAATCACGACTGAGCAGCTCCAGCAACAGATGCAGACAGCGATAGCGACTGCTGTCGAGACGGCGATGGAGACAGCGATTCAACTGGCTGCCACAGGCGAAATATCAGCCGAGCAACTCCAGGAACAGATCCAGAATGCGATGCGGACCGCGGTCGAGACGGCGATGGAGACATCGATTCAACTGGCGAACGCGGGACAAATCTCAGCTGCGCAACTCCAGGAACAGATGCAGACGGCGATAGCGACTGCAGTAGAGACGGCGATGGAGACAGCGATTCAACTGGCTGCCACAGGCGAAATATCAGCCGAGCAACTCCAGGAACAGATCCAGAATGCGATGCGGACCGCGGTCGAGACGGCGATGGAGACATCGATTCAACTGGCGAACGCGGGACAAATCTCAGCTGCGCAACTCCAGGAACAGATGCAGACGGCGATAGCGACTGCAGTAGAGACGGCGATGGAGACATCGATTCAACTGGCTGCCACAGGCGAAATATCAGCTGAGCAACTCCAGGAACAGATCCAGAATGCGATGCGGACCGCGGTCGAGACGGCGATGGAGACATCGATTCAACTGGCGAACGCAGGGCAAATCTCAGCTGCGCAACTCCAGGAACAGATGCAGACGGCGATAGCGACTGCAGTAGAGACGGCGATGGAGACGGCGATCCAACTGGCTGCCACAGGCGAAATATCAGCTGAGCAACTCCAGGAACAGATCCAGAATGCGATGCGGACCGCGGTCGAGACGGCGATGGAGACATCGATTCAACTGGCGAATGCGGGGCAAATCTCAGCTGCGCAACTCCAGGAACAGATGCAGACGGCGATAGCGAGTGCGGTCGAGACGGCGATAGCGACATCTATTCAACTTGCGGCAGGCGTCAAGGGAATCACGACTGAGCAACTCCAGGAACAGATCCAGAATGCGATAGCGACTGCACTCGAGACGGCTATGGAGACATCGATTCAACTGGCGAACGCGGGGCAAATCTCACCTGCGCAACTCCAGGAACAGATGCAGACAGCGATAGCAAGTGCTGTCGAGACGGCGATGGAAACATCGATTCAACTGGCTGCCACAGGGAAAATATCAGCTGAGCAACTCCAGGAACAGATCCAGAATGCGATGAGGACCGCGGTCGAGACGGCGATGGAGACATCGATTCAACTGGCGAACGCAGGACAAATCACAACTGCACAACTCCAGGCACAGGTACAGACGGCTATGGTGGCTGCTATGGAAACGGCAATGGAGACATCCATTCAAATAGCGAGCGCCAGGGGAATTACGACTGAGCAACTCCAAGAACAGATACAGTTGGCGATGCAGGCTGCTATGGAAACCGCGATGGATATCACATTACAGTTCCCGTCTGATACAAACGTTTCATCGATTGAGGTGGCAGCAGAACTGATTAAAGCTCAGGTACGACTTGAAGAAAAAATAAACGCGAGACTTTCATTACACGCAAAAGGCAAATTTCCATTAAAACACGCTCTTTTGTCGTCAACTTTAGTAACTCGAATAGTAGAAGGACCCCCAAGATACGACCAACAAACAGGATTATTTAATTTGGACGCATCTGCATTCTCGCTCCCTAAATTTGGGGGCAATAACCGCTCCATAAACACCACGGATGCCGCGGCTTTGTCGTACACACCGAGGCTGAATATTATGCAGGTTGAGCTTGATCCTTTGAGTTATGCTGCGAGTTTTATATTTCAAAAGAACCAAAAAACAAGGGACAAAGTCCTCAAAGGCATTCAAAAAATGCGAGCTACTGTAGCCAAAAATTCTCGTCTTCCGGGAGGTCGAGCAATGGACACTTTTATGCAATCCAAGGTTGGTTCACCGTTTATGAAATTTATAGACTTTTTTGATACTATTTCAGACGTCTTATCTATAGCGTGTACATTTACTGATGGATTTTTCTATGATCCGAATGGTACTGGTCTGAGTTGGGAACCATGGGCTCCAGAAACTTTTTTGGATGCACAACAAAAAATGATTCATGCTCAACTGAACGCAATCGAAAATTATAACAACATAAGTGTTGGTCCGGACGATATTGAGTATCCTTATAATATTGCTCAGTATCCTCTTATAGCAGGTCCTTTAGAATCGAGCGATCAGCGTTGCCAAGCCCCTGATGAATGCATCCCGGACAAGTATCACGGCGATGTGGAATACATTCAAAGAAGGATCCAAACTCGAATTGACGTAATTCGTGAAAAAATTTTACGAGATACAACGAAAACATTTCCATACCATGATTTGTTGCTTAACGCAGTGCCTGAATTTGAGGGCAATGAGGAAAACATGGCAAGTGTTTATGACCCTGATGATATGTTCCCTGATGATAAGCTCATATATTATCTCGGATTTTTGGAGAAAAGCAGTTGTAAGGATTATGATGACTTGTACCGGATAGCATTTACTCGCGTGTGTGAAGAGGAAAATGGACAGGTTTACGAAGATGTTTACAACGAGAACATGTGTGGGACGTACAAAAGAAGGCGTTTCCAGTGTGGTTTCAAAACATTTGACGATTGTAAAATAAACGCCGAGCGATATATGACAAGCAATGGTCAAATTGGTAGTTACGGTGAATGGTTCAACATGACAACGGATCTGCTTGACAAGAGAACTAATAATGCAGGCACCCTTCTTATTCCGATTGGTTCTTCGTTGTTAGAAACACCAACAGGTCAAAGCGCATGTATAATCACCGGTCAAGGTATACGTTCCCTGTGTAAACAGGCGACGTTCACGGATAAAAACTACGATTTTGCAAAACATACATGTCTCTTCACAGAGGAGCTATGCCAGTCTTTTGGGACGTGTGTGAACACCAAACGCAACGCTGACGGGACAACACAAACGTATTGTGAAATACCGAAAGCGTTACAGGGGGCTCAAATGTTTTTCGGATCACAGCTTCCAAGAGAATGGGTCAGAATACATGGATGTCATATTTCCGAACCAGGAAGCACAATGCAAAACCTCGAAGCCTTCTCTGATTTTTTTACGGTTGGTGGACAGGCTTTTTTCAATGACATTGCAAAAAATCAAGCGAATTGGAATGCAGGAATGAAGAATATGTTTACGGGAGCGAATGCCATGGATACATGGATGAACATAGCTACAATTATCGGTCCAATGCTCGCCGCTTTTATTGGTGTGCCTCCAGGACCAATAATGATTGCGATGATCATCATCGTTTGTGCTCAGATGGCTGATGGTGCTCTGAAAGCGAATCGCAAAATTGCACAACTTCAGCCGAAAGAAGCGTCAGAGTACACCGTCGGTGGCTGGGAAATGACAAATCTGTACTCGAACGTGTTCAGTTTGGACACCCTGACAACCACGAGCGCGACGACAACATACGCTCATGGCATAATCGTGCCTGCAAATTCTACACTTAAAATGAGACTTTTAAGCATAAAATGGACGAATGGTACAACAATCGCGACTGTACCAACTCTGGACGTGATTGTGACGGCTGTGACACAGAACAGTCTAACATTCAATGCAATGCCGGTGTCTTACCCTGGTTTTACTGGCTTTGTTAATAATAAGGGTTACGTGAAGGTTATAAACCCAAGTCCAATTTACAAAATAAATGATGTGTCCGGGCGTAAAAAGCCACAACCTGTCGGCTACGTCGACGGATGGATCACGAAACCTCTTCGACCATGGAACTCATCGAACCAGATTGTCCCCGTGACAAGTGGTGTTTCAGAAATTGTCGGCGTCGTTGAAAAACACTTCTTTTCGGATTGTCAACCGAACAACAAGGCGTATCCCGATGGTCAATCGTGCCCCGATGCACTCACGAGCATAGCACGAACATGGACAGAAATATATGCACTGGCGAGTGAAGCAAACAATTGGAATTTCGCTGATATCAAAAGTCAACTTGAAAGAGACGCAGCCGCAATCAGTGGAAGATTAGAGGCTTTAAGAGCCCAAACACAGGCTAACCTGGACGCGGTGACGGCTCAAAGACGTGATTTAGAATCGGCGTGTCGTGGCACGGGTCTATTTACAGAGAATTGTTGGAATAGAATTGGAAACATTGTTGGCGGGTCGTTAGAGGCTGCTTTTTCTAACCTCGATGAACAAATTAGAGAGCTTCGCAATGCTATTGTAACATTGTCAAACACTCTAGCTGACGGTATAAAACAACTCTTTAGAGAACTCGGTAACAAGATCAAAAATATAATCGAGCGAGGCATGGCTATCCAGCTCAATAACTTTTTGGATACGGATTTTTCAGGTCGGTGCGTCGACACGCGCATCACACAGAACTTCTATATAGGCAAGGCAGTCGGTGATTTCGTTTCAGGCAAAGTGTTGAGTGAATTTACGAGGGATATTCTGAAGTCTCTGGGGTGTCCGGAAGAAGTTATAACTGAAATATTAGCCGTTCAATACTGGGGAACGGCTATAGGAACACTCGGTATGTCGACAGCAAAATGTATCGTGAAAGGGAAATTGAGCGACGTTAGTGCCTGGGATGATGAATGTTATATGGCGGTCGCCGTGGACTCTGCAACCGGAACAATCAGGGGCTCAAAGGGTAACGCTGTCAATATGCATATCGATTGGGACGATTGGATGGATGGTGAAGCGTACAAGCGCATGTGTTCTGAAGTGCCGGCAACGAGTGGAGGACCGATGATCCGAGCATGGAGTGCATCACTCGGGAATAGAATGTGGTGTATTCCTCCCCAACCACCTGAATCATGGGCAGATCCGACAATAGGCATTCTCGATCCACTGGCAACTCAATACGCAGTGAATAGATCATGGACAAACTTTGGAGACGGACCGGAATATTTTTCAATCGATTACCCTCAATACCCTGACGGTGTTTTGTACCAGGATCCACAGGAGCAGAGACAGAGAGACAGCGCGAAACACTGGTGGTATCAGCTCGTGTACAGCAAGGATGAATTTAACAGAGCAAACCTGTGGGATGATGATAAGCTTATGGAACATTTCACAAAAGACACCATCTCACAGATGAGAATTGAATATTGTACAGACGATTTGTTAGGAAATGATAATCGTGACATTGAACCCATCGAACCAGCAGCCATCGACGATAGATGCTGGGGATTCTTGTCAATTAAGATTGCGGGCTATTCGTACATACCAATGGCTATTTTATCAAAGGTCACGACACCGATATTGGGGGGTGGATCTGGTAATCAGGGTGTAGGTGCCCCTTCTTGAAACTCCCTTAGGAGGAGTAGGTCTTCCTAGGGTACGTCCCTGGACCGTTCTTGTATGCGACGCGCCAGTTTACGTTGTCGCCAGTACCTAAGTTATACTTTCCGTTACTATACGTTATTGCTGCAACGCCGGTTGGAGTGAAGGTCCCAGATCCGATGAGTGCGCCACTCGCTGAGAGATTTGTCGAAATTTGTACCACGATAGATGCCAACTCTGCTGCTGTTGGTGCTGTAGTCGGAGTTCCACCAGTGAATGTGATTGTCGGGTTAGTCGTATACCCTGAACCACCGCCATTGACAGGAATCGTCACGCCTGTAATCTTACCACCGGATACCGTTGCGGTTCCTGCTGCTCCCGTTCCTCCACCGCCGTTGAATACGACATTCGGTGCGGTCGCGTACCCTGAACCAATACCGCCACTTGGAATTGTCACGCTCAGCACAGGACCGCTGAGTCCGACTACTCCGGCACCCAGAGCCCACGTCATGATGCTTGCATCCGTTACGCCGGAAGCCCAGAAATTCTTCGCGTTGCCAGTGGGTGTGGGTGCTGAGGCACTTGTTGAGACCGACCATAATTTGTAATCATTCGATGGATCAGTAACCGAGTTACCACTCGTCTGAGCGTAAAACCCGGGGCAGACACTTGCGAGGTACTTCTGAGTCGCGTTTGCCAAGTCAGCCTTGCGTGCCGCCTCTATAATCGTCTGTTGCTGAGTCGATGTGAGTGTCAGTCCGGAGCCCAATGATCCGCTGGCTGGGGCTGGGAATGAAGAATTTTGTGTAGCTCTGGACATTGGAGCTGCGTATGCAGTCTGGATCGCCTGAATGTCAGTCTGATACTGTGTGTATGCTGCGAACGCGACAGGGTCGTCGGACGCCAGGGGGACGATCGGTCTGTTTGTGCCAGCCTGGGGCAGGTATCTACAGTGACCGATCGTATACGACGTCGCCGACGTCTGAATACACATCGTTCTCTTATCGTATGCCGCCGTGATGTCCGAAACAGCAGTCTGAGGAAGGATCGTCTGTGTAGCTGTAGGAACTGACCCTTCCGTAAATGTAATCGAAGTGACTCCGACCGTATCGACGATCAGAACAGCTGCTTTCCCTCCAGAATCAACGACACCAGGAATCACAACCTTGTCTCCGTTTGCAAACCCACTTGAAGAAGTTACGTTGACGGTTTTGTTCCCCGTTCTAATAATTGACTGAGATGTAGACCCCGTCAGTGTAGAAGTCGCTGATATGAGATCAGTCGCGTACTGGGTCTGACACCCGAGCAGATCGGTGTTGTTCATTTTATCCATTGCAGGCTGGACGATGCTTTTTACTGCTGCTGATGATGATAGTACTGGTGTCGTTCCCGTCGCCTTGACAGCGAATGTTGAACCGCTTGCGCTAACGAGGTACACAGCTGAACCACCTTGTGGTAGTACTGGTGATCCGGCACCGGGTGGATAACCGGTCACAGGCTCAGTGTACGTGACAGAAGTGACACCTGAAATGTATACGAGATCTCCTACTGAGAACCCATGTGGGGAAGTCGTCGTAAATGTCGCCAGAGCTGGAGATCCAGCGCTCATCGTTGCGGCTGAAATTGTAAATGAACCTTGTTCTGAAGTATTGGGGTACGAATAGTACGACCGACGGAAGAAACGAATGACGATGAAGATGACAACCACGAGAATGGCGACACCCACTAAAATCTTCTTGAGCTTGGGGCTTGACAGATCCATTTAACATGTACCGAGATTTTTATAAAGTAGCGCCCGGCGTGCCCTGGTCTGACGCTCGAGCACGGAAACTCTACGGGGTATAAGCAGGGACCGTGAAAGTTTGTCCAATGGGTGGGCATAACGTATCCCGCGGACAATTTGGAGTCCAATAGGGGGAACTAGCCCACGGCAGTACGGTATCTTTAAAAATTAAACTGAAATAATCACACCCAGGTGAGTTTCCATTGAAGCTCTGTAAGTTGCTACCGTCTTTACAGTTATTCAGATGAAATCCCCCATCGCCAATAGAATTAATAGTTACATGAGTACCTCTCAGGGTTGGTTGGAGATCGTAATAATTGGTTTGGTCAATTGACCAGCTTGTAAAGTTGCTAACGATCGAGGTCCAATACACACGATTAAACCGTTTTGAATGTATACGCTGTCCTCTATTCGACGCCACGAGACTAGAAGAACCTGGGTTATAATACCAAGTGTACGGCTCTTCAGTTGCTAATGTAGGATTGCGAGTTGTTGTATCTACTGAGCCGCCTGCGTAACCACCAACATATTCACTCTTGAGATGGTTATACATGTAGAATTCTCTGTACTGGTTGTTACATATGTATATGTTAGGGCACGCTTGGCACACTCTATTTTGTGTACCATTCCCATTTGAGCATTCAGTTTGGGTCTCGATAAGTCTTGTTCTTAAACCATATGTCATCCCACTACAGTCAGTGCACGTAGCACATGTACGTGCGTTTGTACCGTTACCATCTGCGCACGCCCCTGTTTGATACTGATTATTTTCACAGTTTATACAATTTCCACATGTACGGGCGTTTGTACCGTTACCATCTGCGCACGCCCCTGTTTGATACTGTCCCGTACCGCAGTTTATACAATTTCCACATGTACGGTCGTTTGTGCCGTTACCGTTTGCGCACGCCCCTGTTTGATACTGTCCCGTACCGCAGTTTGTACAATTGCCACATGTACGGTTGTTTGTACCGTTACCATCCGCGCACGCCCCTGTTTGATACTGTCCCGTACCGCAGTTTGTACACAAGCCACATATACGGTCAGTCGTAGTGTTCGGTGTATTCGCTGAGTAATAACCCGTTCCGCAGTTTGTCCAAGGGGTACACATAGAGGCTCCAGCCCTTGAGTACACCGATTTGCCACATGGGAGGCATGATGATGACCCCGCGTTAGGTTGGTATGTACCCGCTTCACACGTGGTACAAGATGTGGAGCCGGCGGCGCTTGAATATGAGCCCCCGATACACGCCCTGCATATTTGATCGGATGAACTAATGTAGTACCCAGCGATGCAAGTACACACGCCACCCACACTTGTATAGCCGTTCTGACACGTAGCCGTACACGTTCCAGGTTCAGAACTTGACGTACAACCGCTACGTGTATAAGCAGTGCTTGTTGTGTCCGCTAGGCACACTTTACAGCATATGCCACCCACACTTGTATAGCCATCCTGACACGTAGCCGTACACGTTCCAGGTCCAGTAGTTCCTGAACAACCGGTAATTGAATAAACAGTGCTTGTTGTGTTCGCTGGGCACTCTGATAGTGGTTTACACGGGACACATTGGTTCGAGCCGTTGATGTATTTTTCACTAGGGCATGTACACACGCCACCCACACTTGTATAGCCGTTCTGACACGTAGCCGTACACGTTCCAGGTGCAGAACTTGACGTACAACCGCTACGTGTATAAGCAGTGCTTGTTGTGTCCGCTAGGCACACTTTACAGCATATGCCACCCACACTTGTATAGCCGTCCTGACACGTAGCCGTACACGTTCCAGGTCCAGTAGTTCCTGAACAACCGGTAATTGAATAAACAGTGCTTGTTGTGTTCGCTGGGCACTCTGATAGTGGTTTACACGGGACACATTGGTTCGAGCCGTTGATGTATTTTTCACTAGGGCAAGTACATGATGTCGCATTTCCTGAACTGTTTGTTGTGAATCCTTCGTTACATTTATACGTACACGTTCCGGGGGTTGTTCCTGTAGGTGTACAACCGCTTATTGTAACCGATCCCCCGGTGAGTGTATTTGGACTACACGTTGATGCTTGTTTGCAAGGGGTACAAACTATGTCTTTTTTGTCAGTACACACTGACGATATGTATTGACCCGTCGAGCACGACGTCGAGCAAGGTGTGCATGGTTCAATCCCACTGGTTGAATAATCTGAATATCCAAAGCCACATAGGCGTGACGTAGTGTACAGTATGGTTTCAGCAGCACTCTTCATCGCCAGTTGTACCTGACCCTGGATCTCATCAATCGCAATTTCCTTGCCGTCCGCCATCTGGATCGACGTGTGCATTGCAGTCTCAGCCGCATTCTGCATCGCCAATTGTACCTGATCCTGGAGTTGAACAGTCGTAATTTCCTTGCCGTCCGCCATCTGGATCGACGTGTGCATTGCAGTCTCAGCCGCATTCTTCATCGCCGTCTGCATCTGACTCTGGAGTTGCTGATTCGTAATTGGATCCAACTCTCTCGCTTTCATTTCGAGCATGGTTTCACTCAAATTCTTCTGGATACTATTGAGTGCCGCTTGAACCACGGAATCCTCGATTCGTGGAACATCTTGTGGACTCGCAGATCTTTTAATTAGTTGGAATCTATCATAAGCTTCTTTATATTTTGTATAAGATGTGTCCACCTTTGAAATCATAGATACGTCGTAGCCATATAGAATAAGCGTCTCCGGAGTTAAAATTTCAGGCGCACCGCCATTTGGGAGTTGACTTGGTGTACCTGCCAAAAATTCCTTTACTGCAATTATATCTGTGTCCGTGCTCTGAAGGAGTAAGTCGACATCATTTTTACGATTACGAATTTCCTGATACAACGTTATAAGACCAACTGTACCCGCACCTGCGACAATTTTACCCGATCCCGAATTTGATATCGCTTGGAGGTCATCATCATTGATACCATATGCCTCAACCATGTACTTACCTGTTTCAGCCAATACTACATTCATAACGGTCCTGAAATTAGTGAATGCCTGATTGACTATAAATCCTAAGAATGTCTTGAGGAGAGTTGTCAAGGATGTAACAGAACTATTGTACGCTGCATCGATGAGAGCTAAATCATCCCACAGGGTTACGGTTGTTAGAAATTGATTACGATGATATAGAGAGGCTGTATATAATGATTCTAATGTCGAGCGGTTGTTTGACATGGAATTTTGCTGAGTGGTTCCTATAACCATACTGCTGATTTGCATGCTTGTGTTAATCTCTCCAAATTTCGTATTAAAACAATCCATATTCTGATAATAATATGAAGCACGGTATGCATACGTTTTTATGGTTGCAATAGAAGACGATTTTCCAGTGTAGACATAAGGGTAATATATCTTATCCTGAATCCATTGCCGCAAGTTTTTATTATCCGACGTCACTGAATAATTAATGTATGATGAGCTTGGGAACATAAGCGTGTTAACTATACCGAGAACGTTGTATGCGGATAAAAAAATACTTGGTACGTCTGCAACGTTCGTTGTATCCGGAACTGAATTCGCTAGGTCGAAACCATTGGGAATATCTATAACGAGCCAATTTGTTTCGTTGGGACATTGAGTTGGCATTGAATATTCGTATGTTGTTGCAGTACCTGAAGGAATAACTGCACTATTGGATGGATTGCACATGGTTCTTGTGTTGAACCCACCCAAAGGATCGCTCACCGATGGCGGAGTACAATCAGGCTTAAACGTGAGAGGAAAAAGAGAAAAAACATTCTGAAGTGTTCTTACGGTGGTCCGGTCATATGTATATCTTGTTCCGTCGGGCGATTGAAGAAGAAAACTTGCATTTGGAAATGACGCTTTGAGACTATCGAGTATGTTTATGGGGTTACTCAACACGAAAATACTCTTGTTATAATCGGATGAATATTTGTCCGACCATGTATCCAATAATTCTCTACGCCCCGTGACGTATTTTTGAGTTTGTACGTTTCGGAACATGAATCCATCGGTTACGTAATCGACTTCTTCTATCATGAACGTGTTTGAAGAACTAGCCCCAATCGGGGCTGGCACAAGTCTATTTGTGAGGGCTTTAAATACCGCGGGCGATGTAGCTGGTAATCGAACCGCGGCTTTTGAACAAATTTTATCTCGGCTTTGACCAGATGGGGCTTGTGGCACATTTTGACTAAAACTACTCGGTCCATTGTAACCATACGGACAATAATATTGAGTGACAAGTGACATTTTTTCGATTCCAGTCGCGTAACACGTATCACCATTAAGCGTACGAAAACCGTTATATTGTTGAATAGTTTTACCAGCCACATCTGGTGGTCTTTGTTCGTACCAATTATCATCATCATCACCAGCATCCAAACCAATTTTATATTTCCATACTGTAGTCACTGGCACTGGAGGGCTTCGTCCTCCAAGATAACCAGTGTTTGTTGTCCATGAGTATTTAATACTATCATGGTAGGTCCGTTCGGGAAAAATGGTATTTACACCGTTGAATGTGTAGCTCTTGGTATTTGATGTAGGTATACCTTCGTGACACGTATACTCTGGTGTTGCAACGAGTACGTTGTATATACTGTACTCTTCCTCGAGTTCTCCGGAGCCGGAGCTTACAAAGAGGAGTTTTTCAGAAAATCCCAACTGTGTGTCGTAAGAATTTGTGCTGTATAACATAAAATCTTGCGTTCCACGATTGACACCACCGACCCTTCTGATCGTGTTGTTTGGGTTTGGTACATCCGTCAATAAAAGTTCTGCAATTGCCGTACTCTTATCCTGAAACGTCTTTGTCTGTCCCACTTCATCTTGTACAAAGTACGCGTTATCCTTGAACTGAAATGTCCGCGTGGGGCAATAACTACACGCGAGTAAATCATCTGTACTAAACCCGACCGTCGTCCCTGTGTTCACGAGCGCCGTCAAGTTACTATTACACAGATCCATAGCTGTACATGCACCCCCAGTGTTCTTGAGCCACGTCTTCGTGTACATCAACCCTGCCTGTTTTTTACCAACTGCCGAAGTGACTGGATCCTTTATATACGTGGTGTCATTGAATGATGCCTCGCCATATGAATATGAGTTGGATGAATCAAATGAACTAAAAAATTTACACGTCGACGCCAACGAGTTGTAATTAAAAGCTACACATGTCGGTAAAGTATCACAAAATCGAGCACACATTTCGGATGATTTTTGGTCAGCCGCGGTAGGTGGCACAGCCGGTGTTATAGTAACAACCTGAGACTGCAATGAATTTATAGGAATTGTTGAGTATGTGTATCCCGGTGGTTCAACAGTAATTACTGGTGGTGTGGACCCATCCTTTATAAAGACACCTCTGTCGAGCATGTCAGTGTTAGCCACTGTCGTTATATATTCAGCTGATGATGCCTTCTGTCCAGTGTCTTCCTCAAAATCATACGCGACGAGTTTACAGCTTGAATTTCCGTCACATTCAGTCAAAAGTGTTTTGAGTCCGGCGGGAAGAACATCTCGCTCTATTTCTATCGGCAAGTCTTTATACTCTCCGTATATACTGGGGTCTATCTTTTTTGCACATGCTATGATGGCATCGCTGTCCCAGTCATACGCTTGACTTTGACAGTCTTCGGGTAGTGTCGGAGCCACCCCCGACATTCTAAACTATAACGACAAATTAAATTCACATAAAAGTTCATCTATCGAGTGATAATACTTCTGAAGGTCTTTCTGAAACCGCTTGTCTGTTGTGTGTTTCTTTTGTACGACGAGCCACGCCAAATTTGATTTTGAGTACTTTGTTCGAGTCTGGTTTTCAGTCGGTTTTCGTGGACGAGCAGTGACTGGTGCCGCTGCGACCGCCTCTACCGAAGGATTTTTATTGATAAAACTAAGAGCTTGCATGCATGTATCGGCAAGGTCGTCTTTTTTCTTGTGTTTATCAAATATGGGGACCCACTCTGGTTGAGTTTCATCTAAAAACTGCCGACATCTCTCTATCGAAGCCTTTTTCCTCTGAATGTAACGAGCGCGCCCTGGTCCAGCTACATCGGGAACCTTGTGACGCGCATCCCATACGATGACGTTTCGATCGTGGCATAAAAAATAAACATGTAAGAAATTTTCTACGCTCTTCATGGTTCGGTTTTTATCAGGTTGTTTTTCTATTAGAACTGTGTCGGCGTCGAGTGTCCACGGACGCTGACGGAGATGAGTCCGAAGAGCTGTAAAGAGCCCATCTGCGTGCTGACTCGGGACACTGGACACGTCCCATTTGTGTATTTTTTTTGTAGAAGAATCCATGAGACATAATGCAAGATTTCTTAGACCCACATCTATACTAAGTAGCATTCTCTATCTTCTTTCTAGAGTTAAAGACTTTAATAGACGATAAAGGTGCACATTTATGAGACTCTGGATGAATCCCATACATCGAGGGACACACATTCTCAGGTGTGAGCTGGTACTGTATGTCCGGTAAACACATCACAAAGTATGACTCTGGGCATGTATTACTCGATGTCTTCTGTACCGGACCACCACCTGGAATTGACGTACTGATGCACGATTGAATGTAGCCTGGTGCACAGTTTGACGACACTTCATACTTTTCTTTTTTAGGACTCGTCACAAACCACAATGCGACTAGAATGACAATGACAATAAGAATGGCAACGAGTGCACGTTTCTTCATTTATGTAAGTTTACAAATAAAGTAATAGAGACTTTTAAGTTCAATGAGCGAACAACTTTGGTGTTGGTATTGTTGCCATCCTTTTGAGGGTACGGTTATTCATGCACCGTATAGATATGACGACAGAAGGCGCCATTTTTATACGACGGGTCATTTTTGTTCCTGGGAATGTTCAAAGGCGTACCTCTTGGAAGACCGTGGTCCTCATGCGGGAGAGCGTCAGCAATTGCTCGCGTTGATGAGACAGCATGCAATGAAAAAGTACGTACCTACGAGAGCGGCACCGAAACGCACGACTCTCAAGGTGTTTGGTGGATCACTCACAATAGAAGAGTTTCGTTCGGGGGTTTCGAACGTTCAGGTGTTTATGCCGTACGAGACACACAAGATGCCTACAATCATCACATCGAACGCTGTGCCTTCACGGAAACAAGGGGATGAAAGTTCGAGCGACGTCATCGTACTCAAGCGCCCCAAACCGTTGGCTCGAACAAAGAGCACTTTGGAAACGTCTCTGGGCATCACAAGACGCACAAAGGCGGTGGTCCCCGGAATAGCAGAAGCGTGAAGAACACGATCGACCACCCCGGAAGTTTTACTGAAAAGTTGAAATCTGGGAGACGAAACCATGTGTATATGTCTACCGTACGAACCGTCGACGTGGATGAACACACAGACTCGTCGTCGTCCAACAGCACGCTGTTGTCCTCGGGCGTCTTAACCTCCGGATCGCTATGCGAACGACGGTGGTTCATT